>Ga0307507_10012239_pt1 | contig 10642 bp, 9 predicted proteins | sample 7_EM_MG_FD_207223 | JGI IMG/M metagenome (GOLD analysis project Ga0307507, IMG submission 207223) | Populus trichocarpa ectomycorrhiza microbial communities from riparian zone in the Pacific Northwest, United States - 7_EM | ecosystem: Host-associated > Plants > Roots > Unclassified | place... | reverse complement strand
TTCGTCACGGCGGACAGACGGCCGGACGCGGTCCGATAGCGGTCCGGCAGTACCCCTCTCGGAGGTGCCGAACGGCCCGATTGCGAGATCTGCCCAGACGGGTCGCTATCTGCTAACGCCCTGGTCACCTGCGGTTTTGGTCGCTATCAGGGTTGCTATCGTTAGCGACCCCTGCCGCTATCGATAGCGGCTCGGATGTAAGGGGTGGCCGCTATCAGAGCCGCTAACGTTAGCGGGCCTAACGACTCCCGACGGCGGCGCGGACGGCACCCGTCGGGCCGCACCGATAGGACTCGCGCCGGGGCCGCCATGGGCCACAGTGGGCGGATGTTTCCACGGGCCAGGCAGAGGCCCCCCTATCGCCTAACCGCCTGCTCAGGGGTGCTGTGGGCCGCTAGCCTGACCTCTAGCGCTAGAGGGTTCCGCCCCTAGCGCTAGAGGCCCAGCGGGGCCGTCTGTGGGCCGTCCGAGGGGGACCGACGACGACTGACAACGACAGGCAACGACGGTCACCGGAGACTTGCGGCGCAGGTCACAAGATTCGATCTGCGACACTGGTACAGCCATGCCTAAGCCCGGAGAACTCACATTCGTCGCCCCCCGCGGAGCCCAGAAGCCGCCGCGGCACCTTGCCGATCTCACGCCCGCCGAGCGCAAGGAAGCCGTCGCCGCGATCGGGGAGAAGCCGTTTCGCGCCAAGCAGCTCTCGCAGCACTACTTCGCGCGGTTCGCGCACGACCCGGCGGAGTGGACCGACATCCCCGCCGGTTCGCGCGCCAAGCTGCAAGAAGCGCTGCTTCCTGAACTGATGACCGTCGTACGGCATCTGTCGACCGACCAGGACACCACCCGCAAGACGCTGTGGCGGCTGTTCGACGGGACGCTCGTCGAGTCCGTGCTGATGCGGTACCCGGACCGGGTCACCATGTGCATCAGCTCGCAGGCGGGGTGCGGGATGAACTGTCCGTTCTGCGCGACCGGTCAGGCCGGGCTCGACCGCAATCTGTCGACCGGTGAGATCGTGCACCAGATCGTCGACGGGATGCGGGCGTTGCGGGACGGGGAGATCCCCGGTGGTCCCGCGCGGCTGTCCAACATCGTCTTCATGGGCATGGGCGAGCCCCTCGCCAACTACAAGCGGGTCGTCCAGTCCATCCGCGCCCTCACCGACCCCGAGCCGGACGGTCTCGGCCTCTCGCAGCGCGGGATCACCGTCTCGACCGTCGGACTGGTCCCGGCGATCCACCGGTTCTCCGACGAGGGCTTCAAGTGCCGGCTCGCGATCTCGCTGCACGCCCCGGACGACGACCTGCGCGACACCCTGGTCCCCGTGAACACGCGGTGGAAGGTGCGCGAGGTCCTCGACGCCGGCTGGGAGTACGCGGCGAAGTCGGGGCGCCGGCTGTCCATCGAGTACGCGCTGATCCGCGACATCAACGACCAGGCGTGGCGCGGTGACCGGCTCGGCCGCCTCCTCAAGGGCAAGCCCGTGCACGTCAACCTCATCCCGCTGAACCCGACGCCGGGCTCGAAGTGGACGGCCTCCCGCCCCGAGGACGAGAAGGCGTTCGTCGAGGCCATCGCGGCCCATGGGGTGCCGGTCACCGTCCGGGACACCCGTGGCCAGGAGATCGACGGAGCGTGCGGCCAGCTCGCGGCCACCGAGCGGTAATCTTCACCCGTACCACCTGTACGTACACCTTCATATCCGACAGGGGAGCGCGCAGCGCTGAGAGTGCGGCAATCGGGCCGCAGACCCTCTGAACCTCGCCCAGGTCATTCTGGGTAGGAAGTTCGGTCATCACCGTGAACACCAAGAAGTACTGTGCTGTGCTCGTCGGCCTCGGCCTGGTCACGCTCTCCGCGTGCGGGTCGGGGTCGGACACGAGCGGCGGCTCCGACTCCAAGACCGTCACCCTCATCAGCCACGACTCGTGGGCCGTCTCGAAGAGTGTCCTCAAGGACTTCGAGATGCAGTCCGGCTACACGGTCAAGGTCCTCAAGGACGGCGACGCCGGCCAGGCCGTCAACAAGGCGATCCTCACCAAGGACAACCCCCAGGGCGACGTCTTCTTCGGCGTCGACAACACCCTGCTCTCCCGCGCCTTCGACAACGGCCTCTTCCAGTCCTACGACGCGAAGGGCTCCGACCTCGTCAAGCCCGAGTACCGCGTCGACCAGACCAAGCACCGGGTCACGCCCATCGACACCGGCGACATCTGCGTCAACTACGACAAGGCGTATTTCAGCAAGCACAAGCTGACCCCGCCGACCTCCTTCGCGGACCTGGTCAAACCCGCGTACAAGAACCTCCTCGTCACCGAGAACGCGGCAACCTCCTCGCCCGGCCTCGGCTTCCTGCTCGGCAGTGCGGCTCAGTACGGCGACGACGGCTGGCAGGGCTACTGGAAGAAGCTCAAGGCCAACGGCGTCAAGGTCGTCGACGGCTGGGAGCAGGCCTACGACCAGGAGTTCTCCGCTTCCGCCGGTGGCAAGAAGGCGGGCGGCGACCGGCCCCTCGTCGTCTCGTACGCCTCCTCGCCGCCCGCCGAGGTCATCTACGCCGACCCGAAGCCGACCACCGCGCCCACCGGGGTGTCGTACGGCACCTGCTTCCGGCAGACCGAGTACGCGGGGCTGCTCAGCAACGCCAAGAACACCAAGGGCGGCAAGGCGTTCCTCGACTTCCTGCTCACCAAGCAGTTCCAGCAGGACATGCCGCTCAACATGTTCGTCTACCCGGTGATCGAAGGCGCCACGGTGCCGCAGGAGTTCGTGAAGTACGGTCGCCAGGCCCCGGACCCCGAGACCATGGCGCCCGCGAAGATCGCCGCCGACCGGGACCAGTGGGTCAAGTCGTGGACCTCGCTCGTACTGAAGTAGCCCCGCCGAAGACGGCGAAAACCCGTAAGGGGAGCGTGACGCGGCTCGGTCTCATGGCCCTGCCCGTCGCGTTCTTCGCGGTGTTCTTCGCCTACCCCGTCGCCGCGATCGTCGCGCGCGGTCTCAAGGTCGACGGCGCCTGGCAGTTGGGCCGTATCGGGGACGTGCTGGTCCAGTCCGACATCCGGCACGTCCTCTGGTTCACCACCTGGCAGGCGCTCGCGTCCACCGCGCTCACGCTGCTGATCGCGCTCCCCGGCGCGTATGTCTTCGCGCGCTTCGACTTCCCGGGCCGACACGTCCTGCGGGCCGTCGTGACGGTCCCGTTCGTGCTGCCGACGGTCGTCGTCGGAACGGCGTTCCTCGCGCTCGTCGGCCGGGGCGGACTCCTCGACGACCTGTGGGGCGTACGGCTGGACACCACCGTGTGGGCCATCCTGCTCGCGCACGTCTTCTTCAACTACGCGGTCGTCGTACGGACGGCGGGCGGCCTCTGGGCACAGCTCGACCCGCGTCAGGAGGAGGCCGCGCGGATGCTCGGCGCCTCCCGGTTCCGGGCCTGGCGGCAGGTGACGCTGCCCGCGCTCGGGCCCGCCGTGGCCGCCGCCGCGCTGATGGTCTTCCTCTTCACCTTCACGTCCTTCGGCGTGGTCCAGATCCTCGGCGGCCCGACCTTCTCGACCCTCGAAGTGGAGATCTACCGCCAGACGTCAGAGGTCTTCGACCTCTCCACGGCGGCCGTGCTCACGATCGTCCAGTTCGTCGCGGTCGGCGCGATCCTCGCCGTCCACGCCTGGACGGTACGGCGACGGGAGAGCGCCCTACGGCTCGTGGACCCGTCGGTGACCGCACGGCGCCCGCGCGGGGCCGGCCAGTGGGCATTGCTGGCCGGTGTCCTCGGCTCCGTCCTCGTGCTGCTTGTGCTGCCGCTCGCCGTGCTGGTCCAACGGTCGCTCGACACACCGGACTTCGGCTACTACCGGGCGCTGACCCACGACGACGGCGGCACCTTCCTGGTTCCGCCGATCGCCGCGATCGGCAACTCGCTGGAGTACGCCGTCGCCGCCACCGCCATCGCCGTGGTGATCGGCGGTCTCGCCGCCGCGGCCCTCACCCGGCGCGATGCCGGGCGGCTGGTACGGGGGTTCGACGCGCTGCTGATGCTGCCGCTCGGGGTGTCGGCGGTGACGGTCGGCTTCGGGTTCCTGATCTCGCTCGACAAACCCCCGGTGGATCTGCGGAGTTCATGGATCCTGGTGCCGCTCGCACAGGCGCTGGTCGGCGTCCCCTTCGTCGTACGGACGATGCTGCCCGTGCTGCGGGCGGTGGACGGGCGGCTGCGGGAAGCGGCGGCCGTGCTCGGGGCGTCGCCGTGGCGGGTGTGGCGCGAGGTCGATCTGCCGCTCGTACGGCGGGCGTTGCTGATCGCCGCCGGGTTCGCGTTCGCGGTGTCGCTGGGGGAGTTCGGGGCGACCGTGTTCATCGCGCGGCCCGACAACCCGACGCTGCCGGTCGCGGTGGCCCGGCTGCTGTCCCGGCCCGGTGATCTCAACTACGGCCAGGCGATGGCCCTTTCGACGATTCTGATGGTGGTGTGCGCGGTGGCCCTGCTGGTCCTTGAGCGGCTGCGCACCGACCGGACGGGGGAGTTCTAGATGCCGCCGAACATGCCGCAGAACACGCCGCCGAGCGAGCCGCCGAGCGAGCCGCAGAACAGGCCGCTGCTGAGCCTTGAGGGCGCGACCGTACGGTTCGGCGGGCGCCCGGTGTTGGACGCCGTCGACCTCGCCGTCGTGGAGCACGAGATCGTGTGTGTGCTCGGCCCCAGCGGCAGCGGCAAGTCCACGCTGCTGCGGGCGGTCGCCGGGCTCCAACCCCTCGAGTCCGGGCGGGTGTTGCTCGACGGCCGGGACCAGTCGGGGGTGCCCGCGCACAAGCGTGGGGTGGGTCTGATGTTCCAGGACCATCAGCTGTTCCCGCAGCGGGACGTGGCCGGCAACGTCGCCTTCGGGCTGCGGATGCACGGGGCGTCCAGGCAGCAACAGGACGCCCGGGTGGGCGAGTTGCTCGACCTCGTCGGACTGCCGGGTGCCGCCCGCCGTGCGGTGGCGGGGCTGTCCGGCGGTGAGCAGCAGCGCGTGGCACTCGCCCGTGCCCTCGCACCCCGCCCCCGTCTCCTCATGCTCGACGAACCGCTGGGCCAGCTCGACCGGTCACTGCGGGAGCGGCTGGTCGTCGAACTCCGGGAACTGTTCGGTGTGTTGGGCACGACCGTGCTCGCGGTCACGCACGACCAGGGCGAGGCGTTCGCGCTGGCCGACCGGGTCGTGGTGATGCGGGACGGGCGGATCGCCCAGTCCGGTACGCCACTTGAGGTCTGGCAGCACCCCGCCGACGAGTTCGTGGCCCGTTTCCTGGGCTTCGACAACGTGGTCGGGGCGACGATCGCCGGAGAGGCCGCCGACACCCCCTGGGGCAAGCTGCCGGTCCCGGAGGACGCCCCTCAGGGCACCCGCACACTCCTCGTACGCCCCGCAGGCGTATGCCTGTTGCCCGCCGACGAGGGCCTGCGCTGCACGGTCGCCGCCCGCACCTTCAAGGGCACCCATGTCGCCGTACAGCTCCAACCGGAGGACGCGCCACGGCTGGACGCGGCCTGCGCGCTGCGGGAGGCGCCGGAGGTCGGGAGCGTGGTCGGGGTGGACTTCGACGCGGCCGAGATCGTCGTACTCGGCGACGCCTGACGGACATGCGTGTGGCCCGTCCCCACGAACCGGACGGGCCACGACAGCAACAGCGGGTGGATCAGCGGCCGTTGGCCGCGCCGCGGCGACGCATGCCGAAGTAGACGGCTCCGCCGCCCACGACGACGAGGGCGCCCGCGATACCGGCGATCATGCCGGTGTTGGAGTTGGCACCGGTCTCGGCGAGGTTCGAGGAACCGGCCGCCGGGGACGGCGCGTTGTCGGTCGTCGTCGCGGGAGCGGTGCTGCTGCTCTCCGTGGCCGACGGGGTCGGGGTGTCGGACTCGGCCGGAGGTGTGGCGGAGTCCGAGGGGGCCGGCGAGGTCTCGCTCGGGGTCGGGCTGGGCGACTCCGTCTCGCAGGCCTTGGACGGGGTGGTCAGGCTCGGCGTGATGTCCTCGTCGACCTTGTTGCTGGCCTTCACGTGGACGCGGTACGTGGCGTTCGGCTGCCAGTCCTCGGCGAAGGTGACGATTTCGCCCTTGGCCGAGCCCTTGACGGTCTGCGCCTCGCCGATCTGCTTGGCGTCGGAACCGTTGTTCTCCAGGAACACCGTGATGGTGGCCTCGGTGGCCGAGGCGTCCTTGTCGGTCACGGTGATGACACCGTTGCTGCCGTCACAGGTGGCTTCGGCGGAGAACTCGCTGATGTTGCAGGCGAGCGCGTTGCCCGCGAATCCCAGTGCGAGTGCGGCCGAGGCGGACGCGACACCGAGGATGCGTACGGAACGTCGAGATATGGACACGTTTGCCCTTCACGGGATGTGCAACTGCGGGGGGTTTAGGGGGAGATGGAGCGGCAATGAGGTGAGGCACCACTACCCCCAGGAGTCTCACTGGTCTATAAGTGCTGCGTAAGCAGTGTCAATGCATATGCGGTGTACAGCAGTTGCCTTTACCTGCACTTTAATCTGCGAGACGTTTCAGTGCCTCCGGAGCCTCCTCGATCCGGTCAACGAGGGCGATACGGGCCTCCATTGGCCGTTCCCGGGCAAGTGCACGCAGCAGGGGCCACGTCGGCAGCCGCTCCGTCCAGTGCTCCCGGTCCACGAGCACCATCGGCGTGGGCTCGCCGCGCGACTCGTAGTAGTTCGGGGTCGCGTTGTCGAAGATCTCCTGTACGGTCCCGGCCGCGCCCGGCAGGAACACCACACCCGCGTTCGAGCGGGCCAACAGGCCGTCCTCGCGGGTGGCGTTGGCGAAGTACTTGGCGATGTGCGACGCGAAGGCGTTCGGCGGCTCATGGCCGTAGAACCAGGTCGGGATGCCGATCGAGTGGTTGCCCTTCGGCCAGCGGGTGCGGACCTCGAAGGCGCGCACCGCCCAGTCGGTGATGGAGGGGCTGAACGACGGTGATCCGGCGAGGAGTTCGCACGCCTCCTCCAGCATGGCGTCCTCGTACGGCGCCGCGTACGCGCCCAGGTTGGCCGCCTCCATCGCACCGGGGCCGCCGCCGGTCGCCACCGTGAACCCGGCGCGGCTCAGCTCCCGGCCCAGACGCGCGGCACCGCCGTAGGCCGCCGTCCCGCGTGCCATCGCGTGGCCGCCCATGACGCCCACCACCCGTGCGCCGCGCAGGAGTTCGTCGAGGGCGTCGGAAATGGAGTCGTCGTGGACGGCGCGCAGCATCGACGCGTATATGTCGCCGTCGGCCTTGGTCCGCTGGAACCAGGCGTACGCGAGCGCGTCCGGTGTCTGCTCGTACCCCTTGTCGAGCGCGGCGAACAGCTCGTCCGGCGTGTAGAGACGGCCGCGGTAGGGGTTGAAGGGGAGGTGCGGGACGGGCGGGAAGACCAGGGCGCCGTCGCCCCGGATCTTCGCCGCCGCCTCGTCTCGCATCGGGCAGCCGAGGAAGACGGCGCCCGAGGTGTCCGTGGTGAGCAACTCCCGCGTACGGTCCGTCAGATCGACGCCCTGGACGCGGTGTCCGGCGAGGGTGCCGCGGGACGAGACGGTCGCGTCGAAGTCCTCGACCGTCTCGATCTCGCGTTCGTCGTGGTGGGCCGCATGGGCCGGGCTCGTCTGCACGCGCCCATGCTAGGCATCCAACTGCTCAGCCCTGGACGGCCGCCGGGTCCATCCAGACGATCTCCCAGGAGTGGCCGTCGAGGTCGTCGAAGGAACGGCCGTACATGAAGCCCTGGTCCTGGACGTCGTCGTTGGCGGTGCCGCCGGCCGCGACCGCCTTGTTGATCATTTCGTCGACCTTCTCACGGCTCTCGGCGCTCAGACACAGCAGCACCTCGCTGCTCTTCGTCGAGTCCACGATCTCCTTCTTCGTGAAGTCGCTGTAGCGCTGCTTGTTGAGGAGCATCGCGATGATCGTGTCGCTGATCACGACGCAGGTGTTGTCGGGGGAGCTGAACTGGGAATTGATCGAGTAGCCGAGCTCGGTGAAGAACTTCTCCGACGCTGCGACGTCGTTCACGGCCAGGTTCACGAAGATCATCTGCTGGTACATGCGGGGGCCTCTCCCATCGGGCGTAAGTGCTATTCGGTGGGTAGACCGGCGGCCGACAGAAAACTCATCGGCCGGCCAGCGGCAGAGCCGCCAGCTCGGCCACGACCAGGGTCAGCGGGAGGAACAGGGCGAGCAGCGCGCCCGCGCGCAGGGCCGCCGCGCTGCGCAGCATGGCGGCGGGGGCGCCCAGGCGGAGCAGCGCGGCCGTGGTGTCGGCGCGGGCGTGCTTGGCCTCCAGCGCGGCGGTGAGCAGGGTCGCTACCGTGCAGCCGGTCACCACCAGCCCGCCCAGCGTGGTCAGCGGGCCGAAGGCCGGGGCGTCCGCGTCGTAGAGCGCCGTCATCGCGAAGCCGCCGGAGGCCACCGCGCACACCACGCCCAGCGGGCGTCCGATCCGCGTCGCCTCCTCCATCAGCACCCGTCCGGCCAGCAGCCGCAGCGCGCCCGGGCCGACCGACTGGAGCAACCGCCCGCACAAGTGCGTGAGTCCGGGCCCGGCCAGCGCCAGCCCGATCGCGGTGAGCACCCAGCCGACCAGGACGCTCGCGGGCCCGTCCGCGAGCCCGCCGGGCAGCGACAGCCCGCCGCCGTCCTTCACCCGGCTCGCGTACGCCTCCACGGCGAGCCCGGCCGCCAGCACCGCGACGCCCCAGGGGAGCCCGCGCGGGGCCTCACGGGGCGCGGCGGGGCGTGAGGGGTCCGGGTCGGGGGCCGGTGCGGGCTCACTCGTGGGCTCGTCCTTCGTCGCGCTACGACGGTCACCGCCGCGCAGGCGCGCGCCGAAGCGGCCGTACGTCCCGAAGGTCTCGCGGGACCCCGGGCGGCCCTGCGCACCGAAGCGGCCGTACGACCGTGCCGGGCCTTTCTCCGAAGCGGGGCGGAGGTCGCGGGGGCGTAGGACGAGGGCCACCGCGACGGAGGCGATGACCGGGACGAGGGAGAGGAGGGTCAACGCGGCGGGGAGGGGGAGGGGTTGGTCCGAGGCCAGGAACTCCGCCGCCGCTCCGTCGAAGGGCATGCCCGTGAGGTCGCCACGGAGGTGGAGGAAGAAGAGCAGGGCCAGCATGGAGCCGAGGGTGCAGGCGAGGGCTGTCGTCGTCGCCGAGATCGCCATCAGGCGGCCGGGGCCGAGGCCGATCGCGGAGAGGCCGGGGCGGGGTTTCGTCGTCGGGTCGGTGCGGGCGACGGCCACCGCGAAGTAGACCGTGGCGGCCAGCGGGGTCGCGCACCAGGCGAGGCGGAGGGCCGCGGCGGCGGGGGAGTCGGGGTGGCCGATCGCGTAGCCGAGGGTGCAGAGGAGGAGGAAGCCCGTGCCCGCCGAGGCCACCGCGACCAGCAGGCGGCGCAGTTGGACGGCGGGGTGCGAGCCGCGGGTCAGACGGAGAGCGAGCACGCGGCCCGGCCCTCCGACTCGGCGACCGGGGGGAGGTGAACCGTGTTCACACGGCGTCCGTCCAGGAGCGACACCGTCCGGTCCGCGAGGGCCGCGGTCTCCGTCTCGTGGGTCGCGAGGACGACCGTGATGCCGTGCGAGCGGGCGGCCGTCGTGAGCGTGCGCAGGACCTGGGCGCGGTCCGCGCGGTGCAGCGGGGCGGTCGGCTCGTCGGCGAACAGGACCGTGGGCGCCGGGGCCAGCGCGCGGGCGATGGAGACGCGCTGGCGTTCCGCCTGGCGCAGTTCGTGCGGGCGTTTGCGGGCGTGCTCGCCGATGTCGAGGCGGTCCAGCCACTCCAGGGCGGCGGTCTTGGCGCGGCGGCGGCTGGTGCCGCGCAGCATCAGGGGGAGGGCCGCGTTCTCCCAGACGTTCAGCTCCGGGACGAGTACGGGCGCCGGGTCGATCCAGCCGAAGCGGTCGCGGCGCAGCCGTTCGCGGGTCATCGGGCCCATGGTGTGCACGGGCACGCTGTTGAACCAGACCTCGCCGCGGCTGGGGCGCTCCAGGCCGGAGAGGCATCTCAGCAGGGTCGTCTTGCCGCTGCCGCGCGGGCCCGTGACGGCGAGGATCTCGCCCTCCCGGACGCCGAGCGAGACACCGCCGAGCCCAGGCGTGCCGTCGTTGTGCTGGAAGTGCAGGGCGCGTGCCCAAAGCACGTCGTTGTCCGGCGGGGCCACCATGCGCGTACACCTCGTTCTGATCCGTTTTCCCGTATCGCATCCCCCGTCCGGGGGAACGAAGGCAGGGCCGATCGGTCACTGGCACGCTAAGGAGGGGGCGATGTGAGCCCGGACAGCACACGGCCCCGGGCCGCCGTTTCTCACTCGAACGGCGGCGCCGGGGCCGGTGTTGATCATCCAGAAGGAAGATCCCTCTGAACGATCAGAGCTTTGTCCAGGCCTCCGTGAGGACCTGGCGGACGATGCCCTCGATCTCGTCGAAGGTCGACTGGTCGGAGATCAGCGGCGGCGACAGCTGGATGACCGGGTCACCGCGGTCGTCGGCGCGGCAGTAGAGGCCGTACTCGAAGAGCTTCTTGGAGACGAAGCCGTAGAGCACGCGCTCCGACTCCTCGTCCGTGAAGGTCTCCTTGGTGGCCTTGTCCTTGACGAGCTCGATG
>Ga0307507_10012238_pt1 | contig 10642 bp, 8 predicted proteins | sample 7_EM_MG_FD_207223 | JGI IMG/M metagenome (GOLD analysis project Ga0307507, IMG submission 207223) | Populus trichocarpa ectomycorrhiza microbial communities from riparian zone in the Pacific Northwest, United States - 7_EM | ecosystem: Host-associated > Plants > Roots > Unclassified | place... | reverse complement strand
CGGCGGTCCGCAGCACAGCGGCTCTGGTCGTCAAGCTCATGATCGGACTCTTCCTGGTGTCGGCTCTGACCCGGTGGCGTGGCTGAGCTGGGCCGGCTAGCCGACCGTTACCGGCAGGCGCTTGATACCGTTCATGTCGCTATTGGCCAACGGCTCCGGCTCACCGACCTCGATGCTGGGAAGCCTGGTGAGGATCTGCCGGAACAGGGCGCGCAGCTGGGCCTTCGCCACGCCGGCGCCCAGGCAGTAGTGCACGCCACCACCGCCGAACGCGACGTGCCGGGAGGCCGGCCGGGAGAGGTCGAAGGCGTCGGAGTCGGGGAACACCGTCTCGTCCCGGTTGCCTGAGCAGTAGAACAGCCCGACCTTGTCCCCGGCGGTGATCTCGGTGTCCCGGATCGTGATGTCCCGGGTCGCCGTCCGCGCGAACTGCATGACCGGGGTCGCGTACCGCAAGAACTCCTCGATCGCCCCCATGATCCGGCCGTCGAAGTCCTCGAGCAGCCAGTCCTGCTGCTCGGGGTGGCGCGCCAGGTTGACCACGGTGTGGCTGGTCGTCTGCTTGGTCGTGTCGTTCCCGGCGACGCTCAGCAGGACCATCATCATGCCGATGTCGTTGTTGTCGAGCTTGCGCCCGCCCACATCCGCCGTGACCAGCCTGGTCATGATGTCGTCCTCGGGCCGGGCCCGCCGGGCTTCGGCCAGCTCGATACCGATGCCCATCAGAGTTTCGAGCTGCCGGCGCGACCACTCGTCCACGGTCACGCCGGCGGGCAACGAGTCCAGGGTCTCGGGATCGTCGCGCAGGATGATGTTGTTGCCGGCCTCGGTGAACGCGGCGACCTTCTCTTCCGGGATGCCGACGAGATCCGCGACGGTCAACATCGGGAGCTTCGACGAAACCTCGGCGACGAAATCGAAACCGCCACCGTCCACCACGCGCGCGACGATCTGCTCCGCCCGCTGCTCGATCTTGGTCGTCAGCAGGGCCACCGCCTTCGGCATGAACGCCGAGCTGAGTGCCCGCCGGTACTGGGTGTGCCGCGGCGGGTCCAGATCGAGAATCGACGGAGCCGCCGGCGGCGTGTCCGCGGGGCGGGGCGACAGGTAGGGCAGGCCGAGCTCGGAGCTGAACTGCTCGTGGTTGCGGCTGACGAAGGTGATGTCCTCGGCCCGGGTCAGCGCCCAGTACCCCGTCTCGCCGTGCACGGACGCCGGCACGGAGGTCTCGAGGGGCAGTTGCCAGCTCACCGGTGCGTTCTCGCGAAGCCACCGGAACGTCTGCTCGCGTTCGGCGAACGACGAGGACCAGAACTTCGCGCTGGAGACTTCCCGGTCGCAACTGGACGGGTGCTGCGTGCGATGCAGTTTCATGCGTGCTCTTTCGGCTACAGTGGACGATCCGCACGATGCGGGATCGGGCGTTGCCGCGCGGACGCGCGCCCGGATCACTCGGCCTGGCCCCGGGTCGCTCTCCGCGAAACGCCGGCCGGAACATGCTCCGAGAAGACCTTTGACTACACCAATTTAGAACAGGGTTTCACTTTTCGCAACCGACGCATTCGCGTGAAAACACTTTGTTGAGCGCGCGCGAAGGAGAAACATGCTTCTATCGACCACGCGACCGGCAGGTCGAACGGCAAGTAGCGTCCGTGAACGAGCCGCGAACAGCGCGAAGGTGGGAGGTGACGAGCCGCGCCGGCTCAGGCCGAAGCGCGCTGCGAGCGGTCCTTGCGCGGCGAACCGGCTCGCCGGCCACGCGACCTCAGCAGGATGTCGGCGACGCCTTCGACCTGGACCTGGGTCTCCTGGAGCGTGGCCCGGCCGTTGGACATGCGGTTGACCGCGTCCACCAGCACACAGCCAATCGCGAGCCGGATGTAGGTGACGTCATCGCGAAGTTCCGCGGGAAGCAGGTGCTCGAACGCGGCCTCGAATCCGCTGCTGCCCTGCTCGATGAGCTGCTGCACATCCGGATCGGACGAGACCGTCAGCTGCAGCATGAGCACGGCCATCCCGGGAGCGCGATCGAAGGCCTGCAGCACGCGGCGCAGGAAGTCCTTCATCAGCGGCAGTGAATCATCGTTCTCGCCGGGCTTCGACGCCAGGATCCGGCGCGTGAGCTTGCCCTCCCACTCGGCGAAAGCGGCGGCCAGCAGATGGTCCTTCGACCGGAAGTACCGGTAGACCGTGCCCAGCGCTACGCCGGACCGGTCGGTCACGTCACGCATCTGGATCGGATCCGTGCCGGATTCGGCCACCAGCGCGATCACGGTTTCGATGAGCCGGGCGCGGCGGGCGAGCTGACGACTGGTCATCATCCCGACAGGTAGCGGGGCCTGCGTATCAGCGTCAGCCACAGCGCGAATTCTATCATGCGTCATCGGCCCGGCCGTCCGCCGAGGCGAGCGCGTCACGCAGAACGCGGCGCAGGAGTTTCCCGGTTTCCGTACGTGGCAGCGCTTCGACGAACTCGTAGTGGCGTGGGCACTTGGCCCCGGTCAGCGACGCACGACAGTGGGCATCGAGTTCGGCGGACACTTCTTCACCGACGTGATTTCCCTCGGTGAGCTGGACGACGGCGACGACCCGCTGACCCCACTCGGGGTCGGGCATCCCGACGACCGCCGCGTCCTCGACCACGGGATGTTCGCCCAGGCACTGTTCGACCTCCGCCGGGTAGACGTTGACACCGCCGGAGATGATGAGGTCGACCCGCCGGTCCACCAGGTACAGATAACCGTCGGCATCGAGGCGGCCGACGTCGCCGGCGGTGGCGTACCCGTCGGCACGGACCGTGGAAGCGGTCTTCTCCGGCGCGTTGTGATAGCGAAACGGCGGGTGCCCGGCCGGAAAGTGGATCAGGCCCTCCTCGCCGTCCGCGACCGGTTCGCCGTCCTCACCGAGGAGCTTGACGTCGGCGGGTCGTCCGACCGAACCGGGATGCGCCAGCGCCTCCGTGGGAGAAATGACACTCACCATTCCTTCGGTCGAACCGAGGTACTCCCAGACGACCGGGCCGAGCCAGTCGAGCGCCCTGGCTTTCAGGCTCGACGGAAAAGGCGCGCCCGCGGAGATCACGATCTCCAGGCTGGTCACGTCAGCGGCGTCCCGCGCCGGCTCCGGCAGGTCGAGGAGCCGGTGGAAGTGGGTCGGCACCAGATGGCTGCTGGTCACGCGATGCTCGGCCACGGCGACCAGGAACGACTCGGCGGTGAAACGCGGTTGCAGGACCACGGTGTGGCCGAGGTGCAGCGAGTTCACCGCGAAGGTGTTGGGCGCGGAGTGGTAGAGCGGAGCCATGACCAGGTGAACGCCGTCGAGCGGGCGGAAGCCGAAGGGCCGCATCATGATGTTCATCATCACCGGCACCAGTTCCTCCGGAACGACGCCGGTCAAAGGGCGGCGAACGCCCTTGGGCGCTCCCGTGGTGCCGGAGGTGTAGCCCATCGTCGCGCCCGCTCGGCGACACGCCGGCGCACCGGGATCGGCCGCGGCGAGCCAGGCCCCGTAGTCCTGCCAGCCCGCGACCGGGGCGCCGACCGCGAACCGGTGCTCGACGAGTTCGTCCGGCACCGGGTCCAGCGCCCCGGCGAGATCGTCGGACGCCACGAGCACCCGCGCGCCCGAGTCCCGCACGATGTAGGCGACCTCGGCCGGGGTCAGGTGGGTGTTGATCGGCACTCGGTACATCCCGGCCTGCTCCACCCCGAGCGCGACCTCGAAGAACGCCGGCTCGTTCCGCAGGAGGAACGCCACGACGTCACCGTCACGCAAACCCAGTGCGCGCACCGCGTTCGACAGCCGGTTACTGCGCCCGAGAAGCTGCCCGAACGATGTCGTGGCGCCGTCGTCGGCGACGAGCGCGATCCGGTCCGGGTGCTTCGCGCCCATCACGTAGGCACCGGCCAGCTGGGTGTCATCGGGAGGCAATGCGGATCCCCTGCTCTCTTCCGGTTTCGGGCCACTGGTCCACGGTGGACTTTCGTCCAGGCACTCGTCGGCTCAGCTGGCGGACTTTTCCAGGATGTGCACGCCGCACGCCTGACCGAGGCCGATGACGTGGGCGAGTCCCACCCGGGCGCCCTCGATCTGCCGGGGGCCGGCCTCGTCCCGCAGGTGGGTCGCCACCTCCCAGATGTTGGCGATGCCGGTCGCCGAGACCGGGTGCCCCTTGGATTCGAGCCCGCCCGACACGTTCACCGGCGTGCGGCCGTCACGCCAGGTCGCGCCCGACTCGAACAGGTCGACGGCGCCACCCGGCGTACAGAGCGACAGGTTCTCGTAGTGCACCAGCTCCGCCGTCGCGAAGCAGTCGTGCAGCTCGACCAGATCGAGGTCCTCCGGCGCGATCCCGGCCTGTTCGTAGGCTTGGTCGGCCGCGAGCCGGGTGAGCGTGTTGACGTCCGGCAGGACCTGGCAGCCGTCCTGCCACGGATCGGTGGTGAGCACCGAGGCGCTCACCTTGACCGCGCGCCGCTGCTGTTCCGGCGAAAGCGTCCGCAGCTTGCTTTCGCTCACGACCACGGCGGCGGCCGCGCCGTCGCAGTTGGCCGAGCACATCGGCCGCGTGTTCGGATAGGCGATCATGACGTCGTTCATGATCTCTTCCAGCGCGAACCGCTTCTGGTAGGCGGCGAGCGGGTTCAGCGTCGAGTGCGCGTGGTTCTTCTCGGAGATCCGCGCGAACAGCTCGAAGTCGACGCCGTCGTAACGGTTCGCGTACTCCATGCCGATCTGGCCGAATACCCCCGGCATGGTCTCCGTCTTGACGCGGCCTTCGAGCGAGGTGACGGCGCCGAAGCGCCCCTGCGGGCGCCACTCCGGCTCCGGCTCCGTGTCCACGGCTCCGGTGAGGAGGCCCATCCCGGACAGCTTCTCGACGCCGACCGCGAGCCCCATGTCCGTCTCACCGGCTTTGACCGCCATAATCGCGACGCGGAGCGCGGTCGCGCCGGTCGCGCACGCGTTCGCCACGTTGTAGACCGGCACCCCGGTCTGCCCGATCTGCTTCTGCAGGTTCTGGCCGAAGGTCGTGGCACCGCCGAGGAGGTTGCCGGCGCCGAGGACGCCGATGTCGTTGATGCCGACCCCACCGTCGGCCAGCGCGCCGAGGGTGGCTTCGGACGCCAGGTCGATCGCGTCCTTATCGCGGTGCTTGCCGAACTTCGTCATGTGGATCCCGAGGATCCAGACGTTGTCAGTCATCCGTGCCTTCTTCCGCCGGCTCGAAGCCGTAGTTGACGCCCTCGACGCCGGACGCGTCGGTGCCGATCGGGAAGGTGGTCAGCCGCAGCTTCATCCCAAGCCGCACGTGGTTGGGGTCGGGCGCGGTGTTGACGACCAGGCCCGGGACGGCGGTCCCGGCGCAGTCCACGATCGCGGCGACATAAGGCACGGGAACGCCTTCGGCCGCGACGTTGACGATCGTGTAGGCCCGTAAAGTTCCGTCACGGTCGACCTCGGATCGGGTGAATTCCGTCTGTCCACAGGCGGCGCAGGCGTTTCGCCGGTCGAAGTACCGGGCCCGGCAGGCCGAGCACTCGTGCGCGACCAGGCGCGGGGGGTCGTCCAGGACGAGGTAGTCGACAATGGGCATTCGATCCACGCTGTGCTCCCAAAGATGAGGACCACGGCCACTCCGAGCTCTCCGGCCCGGCTAACTCCGCGGCAGGGTGATTCCGTGCTCCTGGCGCCGGGCGGTGCCCGGCCGGGCACGCGTCGCCGCTCACCAAGATCAGCACTTCACTAGAATACGGTTTCACTTCTGCGTTGTCCACCATCGCCACATCCCGTGTTAGCCTGGTCGAAACATGCTCTTGACGAACCCCCTTCTGAAACCGGGTTCCATCTTCAGACCGGCTGAACCTCGCACCCCGGACCGGGGGCGGCACCGTGTCGCCCCGTGACCTCGACACACGATGGGCCTGAATCGATGACGATACGAACCGATCGCTCGCGAGCCGAAGCCTCCCGGCTGCTCGCCGGACTGACCTTCGACGAGAAGATCGCGCTGCTCTCGGGGGCCTCCACCTGGCAGACGGCCGGCTACCCGGATCGTGGCATCGAGGCGATGACCCTCTCCGACGGCCCGCACGGGGTCGGGGTGGGCGCCGCGGGCGACTTGGCCGGGACCCCGCAGGCCCCCACCGCCGTCTGCTTCCCCACCGCTTCCGCGCTGGCCTGCAGCTGGGACCGTGACCTCGCGCGGAAACAGGGCACCGCGCTGGCGGATGAGGCCCGCCGCGCGGGCGTGGACGTCCTGCTCGGGCCGGGCCTGAACATCCGGCGCACGCCCCTGGGCGGCCGGAACTTCGAGTACTTCTCCGAGGACCCGTACCTCGGTGGCCGTCTCGCCGCGGCGGTGGTCGCGGGCACCGAGGCCGGTGGCGTCGGTACGTCGGTCAAGCACTTCGCCGTGAACAACCAGGAATTCGACCGGTTCACCATCAGTGCCGAGGTCGACGAGCGGGCCCTCCGCGAGATCTATCTGCGCGGGTTCGAGATCGCGGTGACCGAAGGACGGCCGGCGACGGTGATGGCCGCCTACAACGCGGTCAACGGCGTCCTGTGCACCGAGAACCACCGGCTGCTGACCGGGATCCTTCGTGACGAGTGGGGCTTCGACGGGGTGGTCGTCAGCGACTGGGCGGCCGTGAGCGACCAGGTCGCCGCGCTCAAGGCCGGCCTCGACCTGGAGATGCCGAGCTCGGACGGGGTGGGCGCCGCCGCGATCCGGGACGCGCTGAAGGCGGGCGAGGTGACCGAAGAGGACATCGATCGTGCCGCCACCCGCATCATCGAGCTGAGTTCCCGCTTCACGCACTCGGATCGTGCCGAACCGGCTGCGGACAACACGACCGAGCTGGTCGAGCTGGCGCGGACCGTGGCCCAGCAGTCGATCGTCCTGCTGCGCAACGAACGCGACACGCTGCCGCTGGCGCGGACCGGCACGGTCGCACTCATCGGCGAGTTCGCCGAGCAACCCCGGTTCCAGGGCGGTGGCAGCTCGAAGGTCAACGTCGCCTCGTTCGCGAACGCGCGCGACGAGATCGGCCGTTTCCTTGCGCCCGAACAGGTTCGCTACGTCCGGGGTTACGACAGTGAGCAGGTCGACCAGGCGCTGCTCGGCGAAGCCATTGCGGTGGCCTCGGAAACCGACGTCGCGCTGCTGTTCGTCGGACTGACCGAGCTGACGGAGTCGGAGGGTTACGACCGGGAAACCCTGTCCCTGCCCGAATCCCACCTCGCGCTGATCGAAGAGGTCTGCGCAGTCAGCCCGCGTACGGTCGTGATCCTGCACAAGGGCTCGGTCGTCGATATGGCATCGTGGCACGAAAAGGCCGACGCGATCCTGGACCTCAACCTCGGCGGCCAGCAGGTGGCCGCGGCCGTCATGGACATCGTCTTCGGCGACGTGAACCCGTCCGGCCGCACCAGCGAAACCGTTCCGCTGCGGCTGGAGGACACACCGGCGTACCTGGACTACCCGGGAGCACAGCGCCGGGTGCACTACCGGGAGAGCATCTGGGTCGGCTACCGCTACTACGACCGCCGGAAGCTGCCGGTGGCCTACCCGTTCGGGCACGGCCTGAGCTACACCGAGTTCGAGTACGCGGACCCGCAGGCCACCGTCCACGACGACGAGAGCGTCACCGTGGAGGTGGCGGTCCGGAACGTGGGCGAGCGCGACGGATTCGAGGTCGTCCAGGTGTATGTGCGCGACGATCTCAGCACCGTCCCGCGACCGGACCGCGAGCTTCGCGGGTTCGCCAAGGTCTGGGTCCCGGCCGGCGAAGCCGTCACCGCCCGCGTCGAACTCGGCCGGCGCGACTTCGCGTTCTGGGACGAGCACCGGACCCGCTGGGCGATCGAGAGCGGCACCTTCACGATCGAGATCGGGCACTCTTCCCGTGACATCCGCGCTCGCGCCGGGGTGGAGCTGGCCGGGGATGCCCGGACCGTGGCGGTCGTCGACCGGCGTACCCCGATGGGGCACTTCCTCGGCGATCCCGAGTTCGCCGCCGTGGTCGCGCAGTTCATCGCCGCCTATCCCCTGCTCGGGGGCGGCCGCGAGATTCCCCCCGAGGTCCAGCGCATCGTGACCGAGACGGTCAGCGGCATGCCGCTGGAGAAGCTTCGCGTCATCTCCAAGGGCACGTTCACCGAGGACGACATCAACCGGGTGATCGCCCGGCTGTCCGATTAGGACAAACGAGCCAGGACCGCTCCGAAACCTGCTCTCCCCCCACGAAGGGGTCTCCCATGCCGACCGCACCGTCAGAGGTCCGATGACCACCGACACGCCGCCGACCGGCGCGGCCACTCAGACCGGTTCGGCGGTGGCTGTGCGCTACCAGCCGAAGACCCGGGCCTTCCGCCGTTACACGTTGCTCTATGCCTTCGCCGGCCTCGGGATCGTCCTGCTGTACGGGTCGATGAGCATCATTCTGCTACCGGTCCAGGTCCAGCAGCTGGAGTTCGCGCACATCTTCACCGGCGCCGACGGGCAGGTGAACCTGCAAGCCCTCACCACACTGAAGGAGCAGGTCGACACAGGCACCCTGACGCCGACGCCGGAGCAACACCGGTTGCTGGGGCTCCTGAGCCAGTTCAACTCGTCCCGGGCGACCAGCCTTTCGTTCGTGACGACCGCCGGGGTCGTCATCACCATGCTGATCCAGCCGGTCATCGGCCTGCTGTCGGACCGGACCCGGTCGCGGTGGGGCCGCCGGGCCCCCTGGATCGCCGCCGGCGGTGTCGCGGGCGCGGCGATGGTCGCGCTGCTTCCGGCAGCGCCCAGCATCGCCGTCCTGGTGCTCGTCTATTCCCTCGCCCTGCTGCTGGTGAACGCCGGTCAGGGCCCGCTCATGGCCACAGTCGTCGACCGCGTTCCGGAAGATCGTGTGGGCAGCCTCTCCACGGTCACCGGCGTGGTCGTCTACCTCGGCGGGATCGGCGGATCGGTGGTCGCCGGGTCCCTGTTCGCGACGATCGGGCTCGCGGCGTATTACCCGCTCGCCGTGGTGCTTTTGCTCACGACCCTCTGCTTCGTCCTGCTGGCCCGGGATCGCTCGTCCCGGCAGGTGACCGTCGAACCGTTGCGGACGCGCACCTTCCTCGTCTCGTTTGTGCACGCCCTCGGCGACCGGGATTACCGGTGGGCGTGGGTCGCGAAGGTGCTGTTATTCATCGGCTTCGGCATCGCGAACGTCTACGCGATCTATATGCTGCAGAGCTACGTGAGGCCCGGGCTGTCGGCGAGCGAGGCGGCGCGGATCGCGCCGTTGATCCAGCTCGCCGGTCTCCCCGCCGCCGTGGCCGGCATGGTGGTCTCGGGCCGATGGTCCGACAAGATCGGCCGGCGCAAGCCGTTCGTGGTCGCGGCCTCGATCATCTTGTCCCTGTCCTTCCTCATCCCGTTCGCGTGGCCGGCGGTCCCGGCCATGTTCGTCCAGTCGGTACTGGGCGGGTTCGGGCTCGGCGTGTACATCGTCGTCGACCAGGCGCTGTTCATCGATCTGCTGCCGCAGCGCGAGTCGGCGGGCCGCGACCTCGGTGTGTCGTCACTGGGCACGAACCTGGGCCAGGCCCTCGGCCCTGTCCTGGCCGGTGTGATCGTCGCCGCGTCCGGCGGTGCCTACGGTCCCGTGTGGCTGATCGGGTTCGTCCTGGTCTTCTTGGCCGCGTTCGTCATCCTCCCGATCAAGCGGGTTCGCTGAACCGGCCGAAAGGACCATCCTTGACCGCACCGATCAGCCCTCGCCGTTACGCCGCGCACCCGGGCGGCCGCCCGGTGCTCGTCTGCGCGGGCGACAGCATCACGCAAGGCAAGATCAGCGCGGACTGGGTCCGCCGGGCCGCCGCGGCGGTGGGCTCCACTGTGGACACCGTCAATGCCGGAATCAGCGGGGACCTGGCCTGGAACCTGCTGACCCGCCTGGACGAGGTCATCGCCTGCCGGCCCGCGATCGTGACGGTGCTCATCGGCACGAACGACGCGGCCGCGCAGATTTCGGCCCAGTGGTCGGACGCATACCTGAAGGCCAAGCATCTCCCCCAGCGCCCGACCCCGGAGTGGTACCGCGAGAACCTGGAGCGGATCGTCGAGCGGCTGAAATCCGAGACGTCCGCCCGGATCGCGCTGATGTCGCTTCCGCCGATCGGCGACACCACGGGCGGGCGGTGGGGAGAACTCGTCGCGCCCTACAACGCGATCATCCACGAGGTCGCGGCGCAGGCCGAAGTGCCGGTCCTGCCGGTACACGAGTGGATCGCCGACCTGATCACGCCGGACCGGCCCTCGACGCAGTGGGACGGAACCAAAAAGCTCATGGGCGCGGCGGCGGTGCGGCGATTCCTCCTTCGGCGGTCCTGGACCGCCATCGCGCGCCGGCACGATTTCACCACCACCACGGACGGCGTGCACCTGAACGAACTCGCGGCCGCACAGATCGCCGTCCTGGTCGAACACTTCGCGATCGCGTCGACCAGGGCGGGGTGAAGGCCTCCGTACCACCGCATTCCGGAAAACCGACTGGCATAGGAGAGCCTCAGAGATGACCACATCCTCACCATCCCCGCAGGACGCCCCCACCCCCGGCGCGCAGGCGCTCGGCTTCGCCGAATTGGCGGCGAGGAC
>Ga0307507_10012237_pt1 | contig 10643 bp, 17 predicted proteins | sample 7_EM_MG_FD_207223 | JGI IMG/M metagenome (GOLD analysis project Ga0307507, IMG submission 207223) | Populus trichocarpa ectomycorrhiza microbial communities from riparian zone in the Pacific Northwest, United States - 7_EM | ecosystem: Host-associated > Plants > Roots > Unclassified | place... | reverse complement strand
CGCCACCAACACATGCCCATCAAATGCCCTGGCGTTCCAGGAAGATATCAACTTACATAGCAAGGTCGGAGACAAACAATAATGGTACTTTATTGTTGAGTAGTGTTGATTCCCCCCTTGAATCCTTTGTTTACCCTTGGGGCTAAAGTTCTCTTTCTTTTGCTCGCATGTACATCGGCTATAACCCATACCGTGAATTCAATTCATTTCGCTAAGTGGAGATAGGGCAAACATAAATGAAACCGCTTGTTTCCCCATAATCGATTTCGCAAAGAGAATCTAAGAGAACCTCGGACCCCAATTTCCGATGGAGACCGATGTTTGTGCCTCAGGACATTGAATCGAGGCACACGAATGAAGACCACTCAATGCATAAGGGTTATGGCAAACGGCCTGGATGTTTGGACGTTTATCTCCTTGCCCAAGCGACGGAAATACATGGTGCCTAGTGGATAACACCGAGATGCTTGCGAGGGAGCGATTGCCCAAGAATCGATATACAATGTGGATTTGCAGTTGATCGTCAAAGTATCTCTTCATGAGCAGGTTCTGTACGATGTGAAGATCCGCTTCATGATCGCCCCCGTCATCTGCCAAACATGTTGCACCACCGTTGCGGTCATATTTGCGAAACATTGCCAAGGCGCATCACACGGGTGCCGCTCTTCATCAACTTGACTTGGCACAAGCAAATATATTCGCCAATGCATTTCTGCCTTCTTCGTTTTCCCATGGTGCGCATTCTGTTCAGGTTATTTCTGTAACTAGACTCTGCTACACAGTCAACCGACTCGAAATACTCCCTGTGTCCTCTTTCACATTTGCAGGGGGGACTGAGCTTACGCAAATCCAAATCAAGGTCAGAAGGAGGGCACACCCGCATACCCCCAACTCCGTCCATCCCAATGCCTCTGCTGTTAAAAACTGTCGACACCTCGATAAATTGGGCTTTCCTTCGCAACTACCCTCCTTTCGCGTTGTGTGCATTAGACCTGCTCCTACACCCTACTTTTTCAGTAAATACTTGCTCTTTTCCACGAGGATGACACGCGGAAGCAACATACCCATAGAACGGTAGTTACGAGAAGCCAAATAACCGAACTCGCGACATTCGCAAGAACATGGCTGGCTCCATCAAAATACCACAACATGTATGTTGTGGAAAATATGGTTGTCCACGCTGCGTCGAAGCAGAGGAAAATTAATCTAGTCTGTCTTAGTCCTTGCGGGGAGCTTGGAATCATGAGATCACACTCACAGCGAGTGATGTTGAGAACTTGGCCACGTTCCATTCTCATTCTCAACAACGATCAGGAAAACGGTGAGTCCCAGCTCAGTCAATCCGGATGATAGCATTAATCCAAACAAGAGCGGATGGTAGAGTGCTTGCATTCTTTCCTTCGTCAGCTGAAGATGTTTCGCGGAAGGTAACTTGAAATATCGAGGTTTCGTGTTGCGGTTGCAAAGATGCACAGGAGGGGAAAAGTCAAGGACGCAGCATTGACAGACACGCCTCGCAAGAAATAGCAGATGGGCGGCGTACCTCCATGCTGCTCAGCCGTGCAAGGTGGTGGCCATGATGGTACGAACTCCTGCTTCAGATACAGCTGTTCGGCTAACGATTTTGAATGGCTGAATCCAATAATGAAATGAACCGCCCGGTGTCACCGCTGTGACAGGGTGCATGTAAGCAGCCTTTGTGCTGACTCGATTCATTTTTTGAGATTAGGAGAGCAGTTGGAGCATCTGAAGGAGCACGATATGCTGCCTTCATCACAGATGTTCCGCCCTAGGTTCGGAAATGTGTCAGTATTGTGCTTATATGTGTGTGTCCCGATGTTCAGTGGCCCAAGAACAACCGACTTTCTGCATGCTGCTTCGTACTGCCCGACAGAACTGAGTCTTCGGTGTTTGGCTAAGCTTGGATCAAAATCAGATTTGATCGAATCTCTCAGAAAAGGAAATTTCTGCTGAAGATAGATAAGATTTAATCTTCACCGATCAAACAATGACTTCCACCATCTCGGAGAATCCTAGCTCGGCGGCAGAGCAGGGACATCTATATTCACCAGCGATCACTCTCAGCGAGAATATTGTTCTTCAGCCACCTTTATCGCAACCCGTAGGTGCCGGCATCCTTATCTTTCTCCCCAGCCCCGATCGGTTTCGACTCAACCCAACTTCCACAACGACATCCGACCCAGATCCACTGGTAAAATGGGCCAAAGAAGGCTTCGCAGTGGTTGCTGTCACAGACTACGATGGACTTGCTGTTGCAGAAACACTGAAACAGGGGTTGAATGCGTTAAATAATCTGGAGATGGTCAGCGTCAAGGATAAGTTTGCTGTCATTGGTGAGCGCTTCTCTAGCATTCATGAATGAGTTGCCATGATTTACACCATCCTCACAGTTTACGAGCCTAAGCTCATCAACTCAGTCTCTGAAGCAGCCTCAAAGGATGGGTCGCCAGTAGCGTGCTTCGTTGGTTACGGTTCCTTTGCATCCCCTTTGCTCAGTATCCCGATTGTTCTCCATCTTACCGCTAATGCTCCAAGACCCGCCCACCCGCCTTCGGATGCTACCACCATATTCACATATATTTCCACGTCTCCCTTCTTCGTCCTTCCTGGATCGGCCCACTACGATGCCAACAGTGCAAACCAAGCACACAGTCGCACTCTACGATTTATCCAACAATACATACTTGGCCGATGCAATGATCAAGTTACCGCTGAAATGGGCGGTGCTAATGACTAGGATGGAATTATTGTGGACTCTGGAAATAAAGAAACTGCAGTGTAACAAATATTTATAACGGAATATCCATATTTTTTGCATCAACTCTAAATCGAATCAGAGCCTACAACAAGAGAATAAAAGAGCTACCATGCCGTTTTTAATAAACCTATGGAATTTGCCATGTCTATGACATAACAATATCCCGATCAACAGGTTCCCTGGGCGCCCCTCTCACCACAGAATTTACAAGCTCTCGCCGAATCTCCGAGCTAATTTGAGGGTGCGGGGTAGCACGAATTACATCGAGCAGCGCATCCTTTTGGTCTGGTGTTAAATCGGAAGCATACCTGGAGTTAAAATTCGACGTCAGTTGCCGTGATGGCCTCCTAAAATGAAACATACCTCTGTGCGAATACCAGCAGACTTTGATGCCAAAGAACGGGAAGACTCTGTGCATCTCCGCGTGTCTTTTGTTTGTATGTGTTGGAGAGCCGAATGAAGTGGAAGACAAGGGCATCGACAACTTTGTATGGTAACTCGAACTTCTTGTCAATGAGGACGCGGATGAATAGAGAATTAGGCCCTGAGGGACCTGTTAATATGAGTTACAAAAAGATAGCAAAATTTGCGACCTGTATAATCCATCTCTGCAATCTGGAGAAGTGCAGCAGAGGCGTGTAGAACGGGAACTTTCACTCTTGCGAGTACGGAAGCAATAATTGCTGCTTCCTTTAACGTGCATCCTTGCTTCACTGATGGGTTAGCAGAAGGGACGTTTCCATTAGAAATTCAAAACGTACATCCAACAGTGGGAAAATGAAGCCTTTGAAAAAAGCACCTGGTTTGTAAAGTGCCTTCTTCAATGCCTCGTAGTAGTGGATATTCAATTTCTTATTTTCTCGGATGTCCTCTCGAATGGCATCTAATAGAACAACACTCAGAAAAAGTTGGGCTTGAGGTGGTTTCATAGTTGAGATGAAGGTCTTTGTGGCAGCCCGACATGCGTGGGGAGACCAATTTTCAGGACTCGTCAGCGCCAACATCCGTGCCCAAGCCGGAAGAGATGGTATGACTTTGAAGAGTTTTGGGAGCGGCCCAGACTTGTAAGCCCGTAGTAGTAGACCGATTCTACAAGTCATGAGACTACAAAGCTGCACCGCTGAAGATACGTACTTCGTGTAGGCTTCCACAACTGCGGGGTTTAACCCTGCTGCTGGATCTGGAGCATCTCGATCTGAAAAAAAATATGGTGAACCCATTCACCTAACAGTTCATTCGATTACCTTGATGTACTTTTCCTATCGTGGCAACGGAAGTAACCTGACTGTCATCCAACTTAGCGAGAATAATATCAGCCAAAGTTCTTCGTTCATGGGAATTCAATGGAAGAAGTGCATCTAGCGTTTTCATATCTTGTTCGTCGATTTCCTGTTCAAGAATAGTAAGAAACTATAGTTTTCTCCAAGCAAGACACACACACATATTCCTCCTCGAACTCCGCTCCTGTGGTATCGAATGCTGCTTCATCCTCATTGTCGTCGTCATAGATCTCTTGTGTCCTCGGCCTCGACATGACATCAGCATCATCTGGCTCGTCGGCCACCTCGTCGTCTTCTGGCATGCGCAACTCATCTTGTTGATCCTTTGCGAGCTCAAATATACGTCTAGATGTTTTTGGATCCAGAATAACCTAAGGACAGTTCAAGCATCTGACAAGATGAAACGGTGAACGATTAAACCTCTCCAGGTTCCTCATCCAAGATGGGAGAATGTTTGGACTTTGTTCGTTTTCCAAGCTGTGATACGCGTCCATATCTTGCCTCTAGCTCCTCCTCGTCTAGCTGTACAAGTAGGGGGTCGTGTCTCGCTTTGCCAGCTGCTTTCTTTGTTCTGGGCATGGTGAGTTCGCAAGAAATATTTTGTCGGATCTGATGTAGATAAACTAAAAATAGACCCAGTATAAAATTCAGACTGCCATGCCTGTCCCCTGTTCGCAGGTCTCTCTCTAACACCACCAGCAACATGGCTAGCTCACCTGTACGTCCATTTGATTTCCAGAGCGCTGGGCACACAATGCTCGCGTTAATAAACATTGGAATCGGTTCAATATCGTCCCTCTGTAGTTTTCCGTTCTCGATAAGAATGGCCAGGAAATCACTACGGTTGGTTTCAATCGATTTGGGTTCGATTCCGAGGTCTCCATCGATGCGCTTCGTTCTCTGTACCTCCGACCCCATTACGTCGTGCGCGCTGGCGATCCCCAAAGCGTAGCAATCATCAAGGAGGAAGCTGAGGAATCTGAAAGCCTTAACCAGAAAACTCTTTATCAACCCAAGTCGATTTATCATCCAGACAGTAATTCCATCTCGTATACTACCCTAACTCGTTTCCCTCCAGTGAAGCTCCTCCCGTCTTCGCAACGGAAGCGCGTTCTTGTTACTGGTGGCGCTGGATTTGTCGGTTCTCACTTGGTAGACCGTCTCATGCTTCTTGGCCATGAGGTCACTGTCATCGACAACTTTTTCACTGGTTCCAAGACGACCGTAAGTCATTGGGTCGGACATCCCAACTTTGAATTGGTCCGTCACGATGTTGTCGAACCATTTATGATTGAATGCGATCGTAGGTCTCTTGTGACTTGGTCATCTGCGTTGCTCACTCTTGTTCGGTTTAGAAATCTATCATCTGGCTTGTCCTGCCTCTCCTCCTCATTACCAATTCAATGCCATAAAGACCGTCAAAACGTCCTTCATGGGATCTCTCAATATGCTTGGGCTTGCAAAACGGACGAAAGCTCGCTTCTTGATTAGCAGTACTTCGGGTTAGTTCGCGCGTACCCGAGTAAACAGAACCCGCTTACAACTCCTTTCAGAAATTTACGGAGACCCTGAAGTACACCCTCAACACGAGGACTAGTAAGATTGGCCCTTTTTTTTCATATTGACCATGCTTACTTGGGATTAGTTGGGGTCATGTGAACCCTATCGGACCTCGCGCTTGCTATGATGAAGGGAAACGTGTTGCCGAGACTTTGACCTATGGGTACCACCGTCAGGATGGTGTCGATGTCAGGGTCGCGCGTATTTTCAACACATATGGTCCCCGGAGTAAGGGCCTGATTCCCGCTGTCCCATGACCACAACTGAATTTTTTTTTTGGTAATAGTGAACCCGTATGACGGACGTGTCGTTTCCAATTTCATCGTCCAAGCCCTTAAGGGTGAGGACATGACTGTCTATGGCGATGGCAAGCAGACACGCTCCTTCCAATACATCCACGATTTGATTGATGGCCTCATCGCCCTTATGAACTCGGACGAAACTCGGCCAGTTAATATTGGCAATGGAGACGAGTTCACTATTCTCGAATTCGCGGAATTGGTTCGTGAGATCGTAGAGAAAGTTCAGGATGAGGATGGCATCAAGCGCACTCGTCGTGTCAACATTGTGCACAAGCCCATACCCACTGATGATCCTAAACAACGTAGACCCGATACCACTAGGGCAAAGGAATCGCTCAAGTGGCAGCCGAGATGGACGGTTAAGATGGGATTGGAAGAAATGGTCAGGTACTATAAAGCGAAGATGGTGGAAGGCAGCCTCTAATTTCGGGGCCAAGCTGCAACTAGATTGATTTCATAGATTGCTTTTGCATCGCTTGCTTACTTCACGGACTAAGGCTTCTTTACATTGTTTGGAAATTGATTCAGAACGCGCAGTTACAGATCTAGGTGGACGTCAATTCGTAAAATTACTTGCATGAAAATACATGCACAAGATTTACGTACGAAAACAAATAAATAAATAAGACTACGTAAAACAACGTGGATGCGAAGAGCGACAGATATCGTACACACAACTTTGCTGATAAGAATAATAACTATGCCCGTAAACGTTGCAATGCTGTTCCTTGAGGTTTTATGGGTTTGTCTAATGGCGGTGCGGGTTTCGTGGAAGAGTCGTTCTGTGTTTCCAATGTACGTGTCGATGACTTTGGTAACAGACGGTCATCTTGTTTGCGGTGGGTGAAGGAGGAAATGAGCGATAGACCTGAAACAACTTTAGTCTAAGTTTTAACAAAAAATCGAGCTAAAATATAGACCAGAGTACTAACTGTTCGCAGTGGCTTTCCCAGTCCCCTCCTCCCTGGTGTCTACGCCATTTCGTTCAGAATACCTTGGGGGAATGATTAAACTTCTGTCAACAGAACCTGTGATGAATTGATAACCACCTTCTCGACGACCACCCTTCGACCGTTGCAGGGTCGAAGGCTTGATCCGCGTCTTTGCTGTACCGCCTCAGCAACTCATTCTGCGCCTTTATGATGTCTGACGAGAGACATGCAAACGAAAGCGAACAAAGTGGGTCCAGGGATCCGGTTTCCACATTTCCCGTTATTTTCGATAGTTTTTGTAGTGCTATCGACATCCGTTCCCGGATTGATATCTTCGGTGGTACGAGGTCTGACTTATGATGAGGGAGTCTTGATAGAAAATTTGCGAAGGCTCCATTGACGGTGTATGCAGTTTCAGGAGCGACTGACATCATAGGACCTCCTCCTACAAAGATTTTAAAGAAATAATGGAGGTTATACGGCAGGTTGAATACCTTTGATTAGGAATAGCGATACTCCATCTCTGACACCGGTCATTTGATTCGAAAGCTTCTCAGCGTATCTGACTGGACATAATTCGTTTTTGTCGCCCTATTTGCCAGTCGTAAATGTTATGAATGATGTGACGTTAAATATATGTTGACTCACCTGAAGGATCAAAACGGGTTGGGTAATGGATGCGTATAATTCAGGATTTAAGGGCGTTCGCTAAAGTAAGAGTCAGTTTATCCAGCAGATGAAACGCCGGCCAGTGCCTAACGGACGTTAATAAAAACACTTGTCATCTCTGCTAATCTCGCTCTCTCTGTCGGAGGGTGTAGCTTTCCCCAATATGAGACAAGCTAACAGAAAAGAGCATAAGGAGTAGTTGATGATGAATAGAACATACTTACATCGTCTGTCAGATCTGGGTCGGTATTCTGCCGGACAAGCCAGGTGAGTTGGGACGCGAACATGAGAGAAGTTTACGCATACCGATCCAATCATGAACTCGACAAAATCAAAGGCGGCTTGCTCGAACGTGTCGACATCATCAGAAAAACAAGTCGCATGGATGAGCTCATCCAAGTTCTTATAGATCCATCGGGTCCTGGTACAAATGAGAAGTCGCCCGATTTCGTAAAGCACAACTTACTCAACGGGGGCAGGAACATTAGCTAATGATAAACTGAGACACATTTCCGGGAACCTGATCACGAATCAGTCGGGCTATCCATTAAGTATTGCATGCCACACTTACAAAACTGCAAATCGAAGGGCGCAATAGACAGCGGAAGCTTCTAGAGCCAAAATGTGGCATGGTGGAAGGTGGAGTTTCTAGGGAAATGTTGTGTTGTGGCGACTGTGCAAATAGGGGAACGTACCTGAAAGCAAAAGGCAAGATCGGCAGCATCGACCCAGCTATCGTGTCGCCCTGAAAGACGACAATTAGACTTCCCCGAGGTGCGAGAATCAAAAGCGACAATATTGTAGTTGGAATCCAGTCTAGAGTCCCCTAACTGGAGATCTACCCAGGATATATCAAGAAACGCAGGGTGAAGAATGACGACAGAAGGCTTTTCCGGATCGAAGCTGCTAACATTCATAAAAGGCGTGTTGGTAGTGTAGAATATGGCGGCATAATCCACCTTGCTGTGGAAATCAACGAAGGGCATTGTTGGCGACGAGATTGTCACTTGGTGGCAATAGTCATGTCAGTGGCGGTCAAAATCAACACCGCATGCTCGAATTATATACCGGCCATACAAAATGTATGTAAAATGAAAATATCCATTCTGGGTGTGCCATGGAATTCGAATTTCTTTTTCTTTTTGTTTTAACCTCACAAATTAGCGAGTGAATATGGTAAATTCAAAGGAGCCCGGAACATATCGCCTTTCAATTATTTCTGTCAAACACCGAGAACAATTTTACAAAACCCATCAAAGTGATATTGAAAACCTCAAATAGTTCCCAAACTTCCGATTGTTTCCAATACCTGGATCACTTGCTGCTGGCGCTGTTTCGTGGAAGAGCTGGTTCAAAATGCACGGATAGCATACTAGGACAAAACACTCACTTCTCTATCTTGAGTGGCAGTGGTGTGGAACATATTCGGAACACTCATTCGTTCAAGTTCTTGCTGTTGTCTAGAAACCAGCCCATCCCATGCAGGAATGGCGCGTCCATTGTCAAAATTGTGTATTTCTTTCTTGAAAGCGTGCGTCATCGTCTGTTCTAAGGTACTCAGCAACCAACAGTGACGATCGAAAATTGTAACCAACGTCAATCTCATATTGAGAAACTGATGTCCCTATCATCTGAGCCCTAATATTCGAATCAGACACAGTTTCAAAAAACCAAGAAAGGAAATCAAACTTGGTTTGAGCTGTCTTGAATTTCTCATCATATTTGGAATAGATGGACTCTCGTGCGGCCCACAACTCACGTTCGAGAGAATTCTGTTCTTGTCTTATCTACAGAGGCCGTTAGAACTTCCCAGTGATGAAGACGACCCGACCTTTTTCAGGCCAGAAAGGAATGGTTCATGTTCTGCAAGTTCAGAAAGAATCGGTAATGCTGCCCGAAAGGAAACGTTCCTTCGATTTTCTTCCAATCCTCGCGTCTGATTCACCCGATGGCGTATGCTAGCCGAGTTATTCGGACCAGCACTAGAACCCGTAGCTGGAAATTCCAATTGAGACAGAAGGGACGCAACAGATTCATTAGTGGGATCTGCGAGTTCAGTTTCGGTTTTTGAATGTTTGATCCGTTCTTCAGCTTCAGGCTGCGTCGAGGACTCTGGATCAACCTGGTCGACCATCCGGTCCATCCCGGCTGCAATCTCTTGCCATTGAGGAGACGCCTTGAGTTGGTCAAGGAGGGCTGCTACACCAGCAGCATCCTAAGTATTAAAGTGAAATCGTGAACAGGACATGCATATGCTCAAAAGACTATACGTTGATGTTTGTTGACATTGATGAATTCAATCGATAATGGCCTCGGGAACAAATCACACGCGATAAGTACTCCTGAAGCCTCGGGTCTTAATTATTCAGGAAACTCCGCGCACATCATGCCAATGCGCCAAGTTGTCAAAAATCCATCAATGATTCAGAGAACAGTGAGATCACTTTAGATCATTACCAATACCTCCTGTCCAGACATACTTGAGCGCTTCTTTCTCGAGCACTGCATTCCCTTACTAGGTGGCAATACTAGTCCCTTCACCAGCCTTTCGCCGAAAGCTGGTTCAATGCTTCCTGCTTTCAGATGTCTGTCATCCAAGTGATGGCTACGCCGTTTTCCTTTCAGAGTCGCTCACAGTAGCTTTTCTGCGGAATTCGCCATGTGAAAAGGGGTCCAAATGGAACACGAAACAGTGATGGAGATGGGGTCATGGCCTTGCTGATGTACGATGATGAGTTTAAATACCCGTTCGGCCTAGCCAAGCCTAGCCAGACCGAAAACTCGGAAAATTCTGGTGGCAACGTGCAAGGATCGTCCAATGTCGTGAACAACTCCCTCAGATCGACATATTATTTGTCTTGAAGTCCTGACCGAGAGTGAATGACGTTATAGTAAAGAGTTCGTGGGGTACACTGATAGATGAACATTGACAAGGCAACAAAATACAAGGTGCCCCGGTTTACATAAAGTAAAAAGAAACCGTGGCCAGACAAGAGAGCCTTTTTCTGGACTTCAGAGATCGTATGTTAGGAGAACGACAGACAGTTGTGGGAATTTCTGATTAGCAACAGAGCCGAAGTTCTCACAGTGCTTCACCTTTCTGACCTCGCGTTCTATCAGC
>Ga0307507_10012236_pt1 | contig 10643 bp, 4 predicted proteins | sample 7_EM_MG_FD_207223 | JGI IMG/M metagenome (GOLD analysis project Ga0307507, IMG submission 207223) | Populus trichocarpa ectomycorrhiza microbial communities from riparian zone in the Pacific Northwest, United States - 7_EM | ecosystem: Host-associated > Plants > Roots > Unclassified | place... | reverse complement strand
CTTTACCAACATGGCTTTAATTTATATAAATAATATCTAATTTTATAGCTTTATTCTAAAGCTATAAAATAAAACTTTATTTCTAAAATATAAAGCTATATTAGCGGGGCTATAGGGAGTGTTTTACTAAAGTTATAAAATTTTGAATTGAGGCTCTGCGCTAAATAGAAGTCCGAGCCACCTAATGCACGTTGCCACCTAGTACACGGCACCAAAATACATCTTTTTCAAATATTTATATCTCAACAACTATAATAGCTCTTTATATAAAATTTTAAATATGACTTATTAAATAGCAAATAAAGCTTTTTATAAAATAAAAATATAAAAATAATTTAATTTATAGTAGTTATAATATAAAAGGAAATTACTTTTATAGAAAAAAAATATAAAATTATATAGGGCATTATTTTTATATTTTTATTTCATAAAAAGCTTTATTTGCTATTTAATAAACCATATTTGAATTTTTATATAAATAGCTATTATAGTTGTTGAGATATAAGCATTTGAAAAAGACGTATTTTGGTGCCGTGCACTAGGTGGCAACGTGCATCAGGTGGCACGGACTTCTAATTTTGGCTCCCCCGCCCCAAAAACCAGTACCCTATAATACCCCCAATAGTCCTACTGATATAGCTCTAATTTATATAAATAGGGGCTTACTTTATAGCTCTAGTAAAGAGCTATAAAATAAGGCCCTATCTATAAAATATAAAGGTATATTGGTAAAGTTATAAAGGGTATATCGTTTTAATATAGAGGTAATATGCAAAATTCGGCTCTACCCCCTTTAGCCCTACTATTATGGCTCCAAATTATATAAATAGGGGCTCGTTTTACAGCTCTAGTAAAGAGTTATAAAATAAGGCCTTATTTATAAAATATAAAGATATGTTGGTAAAGTTATAGGGGGTATATCCCTTCGTGTGGCAAGAATTCAAGGACTTTTTGTATATGTACGCCTCATAAGCCAATCTAGAGGCTCTATACTATATAGAGCTTGGTGTTAAAGCCTCTAGTCAGTGCGATTGCTCGGCAGCAAGGGTGCTAGCGCCTCATTAACGCTTAGATATTGCGGTGAACAGCAGCAATATGGCTAGGAAGCCTATAATATCTAGTATAATTTAATTAAAAAGCTTCAGCTTTATCGCCGTCTATTTAATTATTGAATTGTCAATAAATATTGTCCTTATGCCGCCTAAAAAACGTTGTGCGTCTTTGGCCTTGAAGCCTCTAAGGCCTCTAAAGCCTCCAAAAGCACCTTAAGCTTAGGAGTCCTATTCACAATCCTTCCAAGTAACGCAGTATACACACGATAGCTTGTCGGTAGTAGTTGTACAGCCTCTAAAGGCTTTAGTGGCTTCAGCAGCTACATAGCAGGCAATAGCGCCGACTAAGGATATTAAGGAGGCTTGGCCAAGCAGCCAGGTGGAGGATATTAAGGACAAATTAGAAGCTATTTTTAAGGCCCACAGCGAGGCCGCTAAGGATAAGGCAGATAAGGTAGATAAGACTAAACTACTAGAGCTATTAGCCGAAGTAATTATAAGAATAGGCCTTCCAGCCGTTCCTACTTTATAGGAGCCTATAACCGCTATTCCTAAGCTAGATCTTAAAGTTATTGTATAATTACAGCACCTATTGTACCAACCGCGTGTTCGGTACGCCAGGTACGCGTTTACGCGTTCGGTGCACCAACCACTCGCTTACGCGTCTGGTGCACTTATAAAGCACTGACTAATTAGGGGGAGGACGCATTAGTATATAGACCATATAGTCTGCTTCATACAATTAACAGTCACCACCATCCCAAAGAGCATACAATACTATACGTATTTCGTGCCCCGGGATACAACTCACTTGTGCTATTAAGTTAGTACAAACACTAATCAGTAAGCGCGCACAGATCAGCAATTACTCGACACCTCCTACCGAGCAATATATACGACAGCAACTACCTGTTTAGACTCCTAGTACGACCTGCTAGAAGGTCGGAAGTTGGGGATTACGGACTATTACTAACTCTGTATACTTATTTAAGTCTTAGAACGGTTTACTAGAAGTTATAGACGCGAATATAGACCTTTATGGAACCCCCTATCCTTAACCCTCTTTAAACCTTAAACCCCTATTCCTACTACACCCTCCCTTAATACCCCCAACCTCTTTTTAGACCCCTTATAGAGACCCCTACCCTTCTACAAACCGTTACAGACCCGTTAATTACCTTTATAGACTACTATAAGACCCCCTAAACTATTACAGACCTATTAATCGATTTTATAGACCGTTACAAGACCTCCCCTACCCGCTATAAGCTACTACGACCCGCCACAGCTTATATAGACATACAACGCTACACAATATGGCAGATATAAGCAAGCAAATTAGCAAAGGTTAAAAGAAGTAGAGCTAAGGAGTCGACCTTATATCTACAGATAACATTAACAACTATATTAATTTTAAAATCCTTAAATACGGACACTATAAGCTTCTAAATAACAACCTATGGGAGTAATATAAGGAAGACTTTACGGACTTTACAGAAGCTATTCTTAAGGCTTATAACCCTACTGCTATCTATAACCTATGAACCCTTTTACGTTACTAAGGTGTATGGGTTAAAAAGGATAAATAAGTTACTATTGCACAGTCCTTATACAACACAATACAGGAGGAGGACCAAACGGAATAGACTAAAAAGAAAATCCTAGACTAGGTTAAAGCTATAAATAATCTCTCTACTTCTCCTAAACTTAATAGCATTGCTAGCCTTATACCTAACCTACTTAACCAAATTCGTCCTATAAACCTAAGCGATTTCGGAATTAATCTTATGGGCTAAAGCATACCCAGTACCCAAGTTACGGACCGTAATACCCCTATAAACCAAAATACGGACCAAAACCCTTCCGTTAATAAAGCTACAGATCCGCAACCTGCCCAAGTCATAAATCCGCAAGCTATATATCCATAAACTATATATCCGCAAGCCACATATCCGCAAGCCACAGATCCGCAAGTTATAGATCCGCAACGCACCTAAGCAAAGACCTATAGCAAGGAGCTAGCCAACCTAGCTAAGCTCTACACCGACGAATCCAAGTATAGCGGTAAAAACAATAACTTTAACTTTAAACTAACTATCTTTACGGACCTCTATTAGAAGGCTGATATTCCTAAATAGGAGTTCAGCTAAGCCTACTCTACTATACTACGCGGCCTAGCACTTGACCACTACTATACCAACCTTAAAAGTAACCCCCTTGGTGTTCCCTTTAACAAGCTATACAAAACTACCCGTAACTACTTTAAAGGACTAGATGTCACGGCACTGACCTAACACGTTGTTATGATTCAGTGTTGTTATGACACGAGCACGGACCTGACCCCTGAGCGACGTGTATATATACCACCTCACCTCCTACATAGATCCTCACACGACATCGTTTGTCAATGATACACAGTACCTCGTACCTTGTCCCTCTGCACGTACTGTGACACCAGAATATAAGCGTAATATCCTTACCTAATGGAATGCAACCAAGCTACAGACTATAATTAACAAGAACACTAAAAAATTGACTATAGAGTGCCTATAAATTCTTATTAAAGACCTCCGGCACCTATAGCACGGCCTTAACGCTAAGCTTCGAATAGACAACTTCCTACATAATAAACTTATTACGGCCTGCCAGGAAGTAGAGCCCTGCAAGTACGCCTACTACAAGCCTATAGATACCTTAGCTGGCCTTATTAATAATCTACGCTCCTTTATTATAATGTATAAAGTCTCAAACCCACTAGGCAGCACGTAAGCCTTTATTACGGATATTCAATATCTGTAAATAGACTTAGATGTCTACTTTACGGACCGCTGCTACCGCTAGCAGTACCCATACCGACTAAGTCCTACCTATAACCCCCGCAGCAACCCCCGTATGAAAATATACCCCCATAGACAAACCAGCCAGAAGTGCTTCGCGTGCGGCAAGGAAGGATGTTGGTCTATAAAGTATACCTAGGAAGAACATAACAAGTCTAGAAAGAGACTTAATAGCCGTATTAGCTAGTTCATTTTGGAATACAAAGGAAAGGAAGCAGAAGAGTCCCTTAATAAGTTAATAGAAGCCCTTATAATTAACTTTAACTTAGATACTTAAGAATAAGAGACCTCAGAGATATTCCTAACCACTTTTAGACCTTTTACGGACAGCTAAGCCTTTAATATCATAACCGTATTAGCCGACCGTTTCTTTATATACTTAGTTGCGCCTAAAAACTATTCCACAAGCACCCCTGTTATGGACGTTATAGATTACAAGTAGGACCCATTTGCATATATTACCACAGAACGCTATACCCCTAAGGAATTCTACGGTATTATAATTAACATAGGCGCCTCTAAGAAGTCTACTATAGGTTACGGACAATACCTTGTATATAGGACCACCGCAAATGATAATACAGACATTAACACTATATAAACTAGGGCCGTAAACATCCAATTCGGCATTGGCTTAACTGCATTAATTAAATTAGTTACAGTTAAGACCCCAATTAGCCTAGTTAACTTCTATATAGTAAAAGCAGATACCCCTTTCTTACTTTGCCTTATGGACATAGACAGGTTACAGGTTTACTATAACAATATTACAGACACCTTAATTGGCCCTGTAACTACCCTAGGAAGCAAGTATATTACCCTACTAATTACACGACAATTTAGACACCCGTTCCTTATATAGGGAGAGACTTTACGGACCTACATTTAGGAATCTTTTGACTATAACCCGTGCTACCTTACCAGTACGGAGATCCACCGTTTGCATCATTATTTTGGCCACCCGTTAGCTAAAAAGCTATATAGAGTCCTTAAACACTCTAGACATAACGACGTTAATAGGAAGGCAGTTAATTACCTAACTAAATACTACTCCTACTGCCAGAAATACGGACGTTCCCTAGGCCGATTTAAGTTTACCCTTTATAAGGATCTTAACTTCAACCATTCAGTATACGTAGACATTATGTATATTAACAGTAGCCTAGTATTATACATAATTAACAAGGCAACCCGCTATTAAACCACCCGTTAGTTGCAAAATATATCCGCAAAGCACACTTGGGATATTTTACGGACCTACTAAATTAACACGTACGTTGGACCTCCTAAGTATATTACCCACAATACTAGTAGGAACTTTATCAGCAAGGAATTCCAGCAGTATGCTATAGCCATAGCTATATTAACAAAAGCCGTTCTAGTTAAGGCGCATTGGTCTATTAGGCTTGTTAAGCGAGCTTACTTAGCCCTATGGAGAGCTTACCAGATTATTATAGACGAGTGTAAGGACATCTAAAAGGAACTAGCTCTACAGATAGCTATAAAAGCTGTTAACAATACTACTAGCCTAAATAGACTAGTACCTACCCTCTTAGTCTATGGAGCCTACCTAAGGATAAGTAACCTAAATCCTCCTGCCCCATCCATTATAGAATGAGCAGCTGTAATACAGAAGGCAATGGCCGAGATAGTCAAGCTATAGGCCAAATAAGCTGTTAATAACGCCCTACACTACCGCAACGGACCCAATATAACCCCAGTACACAACCTCCCGCTTAACTCTGAAGTCCTTATATAGCGTAAAAGCGGCAAGTAGACCAGACCCTACCGTTTACTAGCTGTAGAAAACAAGATGTGCTATATACAACTTCCTAGTGGCCTAACCAGCTTTAGGAGCACATCTATAAAACCCTACTTTCGGCCTAAAGACACCTATGACGTTAAGCTAGACAAACTAGAAGCAACTGCTGAGCTAAACAAACCAGAGGTAACCGCTAAACTAGATAAACTAGAAGCAACCGCCAAACTAGATAAGCTAGAAGCACCCTTGCCTACCCTAGAAGTCCTTTAGAAACCCACTAAACCTACTATACCTACTATAAAGCGCGGTTAAGGACGCCCCTAAAAGCACCCTATAATTAAGAATACCATAATGGAGACTTACCTAACCTCCGCAGGAATATCCGCAAGGCAATCTCCGCCTACGGATATATTAGTTCTAGTATAGGAAACCCCCTTTACAGACTCATAACGTAAAGAGATTAACAGACTACTTAAAAAGGGCGTCTTTACGGTTATAACAGAGAAAGACGTTCCGTAAGGCGTCTATATATTTAACTTACGCTTTATTAACGAAATTAAGCACCCGGGTACTAATAAAGCTTTTAAAAAATTAAGGCTTGTTATACAAGCCTATAATAACTAAGGGAAGGGCTTAGTCTTTACGCAATCGCCTATAATTCAACAAGTCAGCTAACGGATTATACTTATACTTATACCCGGACTATAGCAAAGCAAACCCGTAGCTCTTTATCTACGGGACATCTCGCAAGCCTATATACAGTCTAATACCTACCTAAGTAGGGATATCTTTATATAGCCACCCCCTAAGCTTAACCTATAACCAGGAACAATCCTATGGGTCATAAAACCTCTATATGGAGTACCAGAAGCTAGAAACCATTAGTTTAAGATATACCACTAGCACTATATTAGTAAACTTAAAATGGAACAGTTAACCTACGACCCCTGCCTCCTATACAGCCTATTAAACGGCCTCGGTATTATTGGACTCTAAATAGATAATACCCTATTCCTAGCAGACCAGACCTTTGCGGACGCTAAAGAAACTAAACTATAAAAGGCTAAGTTTTTAGTAAAGCTGCAAGAGTAGCTAACTAAGTAGAATCTAATTAAGTTTAATAAAGGCCTAATTATATAAAAGGGCAACCTAATTAAGCTAACTTAGGAACGCCAAGCCTAAAACCTAAAGCCTGTTATAGTAAAGCCTACGGACCTTACCAGTTCCCGCGGAGAGACCTATAAGACCATAAATATAAAGGACCAATACGCTGCATAGCGTATAAGAGGCGCCTATATAGCTATAGTCTGCCAACCCAAATCTGCCTACGACTTGTCCTTTGCGGCCTAGGCAGTAGATCCGTAAGAAGAAAATATCAAGTAGCTTAATAAGCGCATTTAATGGCAAATTGATAACGCAATAAGAGGACTTACTTTTATACTACTAGACCTAAATTCCCTTAGTATAATGGCATTTATGGATGCCTCCTTTGCTAATAACAAAGACCTATTATTACAAATTGGCTTTGTGATTGTACTTACGGACCGCAATTAGGACGCAAATATACTGCATTAGTCTTTAATTAAGTGTAAACAAGTAACCCGTAGTGTACTAGCTTCTAAGCTATATGCACTAGCCCATAGCTTTAATATAGCAGCCGCAATTAAATCAATGGTCTAGAAGATTCTATAACTAGAGCAGTTACCCCTGGTTCTATACACCAATTTAAAGTCCCTCTACGACTGCCTAGTTAAACTAGGTACAACACAAAAGAAGAGGCTTATGGTCGACCTTATATGCTTATATTAGGCCTACAAACGGCGCGAGATTATAGAGGTTAAATAGATTAGCAGCGGAGACAACCTAGTAGACGCTATAACTAAGGCAAAGCTATATTAAGCTCTTAAAACCCTAATTAACATAAATAAGCTTAACCTAGAAGTCATAGAATAGGTAGAATGGGACTAACGGAGCACCTATGGTACGTCTACGGCCCATTGGAAGGCCGTACGGCTCGTTATACGGTATAGGTAGAAAACAGTAGAAAGCTACAATGGAACTTAGTGGACTCACGTAACCTGCTAAATTTTGTAGGGTAGTTAAATTAACTAATCACGATTTTCTATCCCCGGGATAGAAAATCGCCATTGGCTCGCTTAGCACTAGCGCCTTAGCGGCCCTTATGATCCGACTTATAGCTTATCTACTGCCCGTTAAAAGGCCGTACGGTTTATTCTACGGACCGTAAGCAGAACTTACGGCCAGCTTGGGGCACCGTTTGGAAGGCAGCCTAGACGGCACCTCGGGGGAGATTTCCTATGTATTTTCTTTTATGTTTTATGGTTCTATTAAAGCAATTACGGAGGCTGTACACAAGTGGTTTTATTTTTTAAGTACCGCTAGTGTATAATTATAGCACCTATCGTACCAACCGCGTGTTCGGTACGCCAGGTACGCGTTTACGCGTTCAGTGCACCAACCACTCGCTTACGCGTCTGGTGCACTTATAAAGCACTGACTAATTAGGGGGAGGACGCATTAGTATATAGACCACGTAGTCTGCTTCATACAATCGACAGTCACCACCATCCCAAAGAGCATACAATACTATACGTATTTCGTGCCCCGGGATACGACTCACTCGTGCTATTAAGTTAGTACGAACAGTTATTAACCTTCCAGATAAGTTAATATTCGCTGCTTAGCGTGCTGGTAAGCCTATTAGTGGTATTAACGCGGACGTCAACTCTAGCCTTCCTAATTAAAATAAGGATAGTAAGCGCTCTGCTTACTATACGCTAGCGGATCAAGTTGGTATAATGTCTAGCAGGTGTAGATCTGGATAGGACTTGCCGATTTAAGTGTTTCTACTATTCTTTAGTATTAGTATATTTGAGAAGCTCGCGATTAATACAAACCTATATGCGGCCTCTTAAAACGCTGGCGGATATCACCAATTAGGACGATATACGGGTAAACAATTACAAGTGTGGAAGAAGACCTCTGCTAGCGAATTAATAATTTAGGTAGGGCTTATTATCTATATAGGCGTCTTTAAAGGTACCTAGGTATAAGATCTTTAGGCCATAGATCCTAAATATCCTAGACACTTAATTAGCTTATTTATAGGCCAAAAAAGATGGGAGTAACTTAAGCGCTTCTTCTATGTCTTACCACCTCCACCGGAGGGCGTTAAAAGGTCTTTAAGAAAATTAAGCCGTTAACAACTCCTTTAGGCGAGGTGTTTAGAAAGTACATTATACCTAGATCTATAGTTAGCTTTAATAAAATAATGGTAAGGTTTACTAGACAATCTATAGCTATAATTAAACTGCCCGGTAAGCCAATACCTGAGGGCTTTAAGATAATAAGTCTTTGTTAATATGGATATTGCTATAGCTTTATATTCACCTCGCCTAGCTGCTTTTTTGGGCTTCCTTCTCGAATAGATTATTAAGATATTATTCTCTTAAATACCTTTAAGTGCGTCCTCTACCTTACCTAACAGCTTCCTCTTTAGGCTCGTCGATTTTGCCTATTTTTAGATAACTGCTTTATGAATATTCCGTTACTCCAGGTGCTTCGACGACTCGGAATTGCTGCAGCTAGCACAGCTCAATCGAACTTAAAGGACTATCCAGAGGTGCATAAAAGGGCTGATAAAAGGAAGGAAAGGCTACCGTTTAATTTCATTACAGGAGTAGTCGTCGGCGTAGTTAACTCAGTACTTTTAATTGTATGGTAGGACAAGAATTTGGTACGGTTTTTAACAACGGTTCACTTATATAGCAATAAGGACGTCGACGAAGTCAATTAGTGCCGGCCATAGGCATACAATTCCTTCCTTAAGAAGCTAGTAGCTAATATTTAGGGCAATAATCTAATTAAGAAGTTAACACTTCCTAGGCTCTCTATTAACTATAATAACTGGATAGGCGGCGTTAATATTTATAATTAGCTTTAAAGCTACTACACCACCTAAATTATAACTGTGCGTACCTAGCTGCCCTTATTCTTCTAGGCGCTTAATGCAGCTGTAATTAATGCCTATATTATTAGTAGAAAGATCTTCCAGATATTAAGGAAGCCCTTCTAAACCTACCGCCGTTTCTGTATACAATTGGCATGGAACCTTATTATTATGGGCAGTTGGCAGATAGGCCTAAATAAGCATAATACTGAGCGTCTTCTTTATTAAAGCTTACTAAAATATGGGCAATATTAATCTGGTATTAGGCCTGGTTATAGAAATATTGGAATGAATTAAAAAACCACCTACGTTACTACTAAAACCCCACTACCTGCAATTTGACGGTGTAAGACGCGAACTTACCGTTTTATTAAAAGCTTTATAAAGAAATAAGGCTATAAGACCCTACCAAGGTGCTAGATATATAGATAGAAGGAGGTAAAAAAGCTCACAATAAAGATCAGGTAAATAGTATATAAATGCAAGACCTACAGACTTCCTCTGTGCATTCAGTACTTTAATAATTTTCATTTAGTAGGCAACGACTAGGTAACTATTTTAGGTCCTCTACTTCCTTATACCTCTAATGTTAAGACTTTAAAGCTAATTAAGCCTTTACTATAGCCTCCTTCTTAGCCTCCTTTAAGCCCTCCTCTACTGCCTTTAATCGATCCTCTATGTTAAATAGCCGCTAGTTAAACCGTTCAATTACTTATAGTATTTAATACACCTCATTTGACGTATATAGCACGTCCTCCTTTATAACCTTAAGCTGGTCCTTTACCGGCTTATCCTTATCAACATTAACGCGTATAAAGCGGATAGGTGGCGGTAATTTAGGGGAGGACTCTAGAGGATTTTCCTATATAATTAGCTGCTGGTTGATGGAGGAAGGGCAGAAACCTATAGTTATGACGTCATATATTACGGCTTTTTGCCCAACTTCCTCAAAAATATATATATATATGGGTGTTTTTAGTGGTGGCCTTCTGCAGCATTTCATCGGCATCGCAATATTGACG
>Ga0307507_10012235_pt1 | contig 10643 bp, 13 predicted proteins | sample 7_EM_MG_FD_207223 | JGI IMG/M metagenome (GOLD analysis project Ga0307507, IMG submission 207223) | Populus trichocarpa ectomycorrhiza microbial communities from riparian zone in the Pacific Northwest, United States - 7_EM | ecosystem: Host-associated > Plants > Roots > Unclassified | place... | reverse complement strand
TGCAAATGAAGAGCCCGTCGCGGATCCGGTAGGTTACCAGCTGCGCAGCCAGAAACGCGCACGCAAAATGGCGAGCTCTTCTTCCCTCGTCCCCATTTCTCCAAAAACCCGCGTGAACCCACCCAACCGTCTCCCTACACCCCATGCATGAAGACTGAGCCTATAAATCGGAGCCCTTTCACCTCTCCGACAACATTGTTGTCCTTGAAAAAACATGCTTCGGAGCAGCTTCGGGTGGGTTATTAAATAAGAATCCGGGGTGCTTGAGGGTTGTTAGTATCTGTATGCCCCCTTAAACCTTTGCGAGTAACCCGAGGGCAAGTTGAAGGAGGGCCCAGAGATGGTGGAGGAGGTAAGAGAGAGAAGAGCCCCGAAGAAAACGAGGTAAAAAGTAGCCTGCTGCGAGATTAGCCAGAGTCAGGGGGCATGACTGGCCTGCCAAAACCTTCAGGTGTTTTTGCAAGACAATAACATCCACACGATGTTGATAAATCGACAAGTTAGAGAAACAGAAGGTCAGAAATCGATTTGACATAGGCTCGTGGCGCGGAGTCCTGCTAACAAAGCCGGAGAGCATTTTGACGTGTCCTACGTCGGTTGAATAGAAATTCCCCATTCCCCGTCTGTCAAGCTGTTTTTAGTGTCGGAGTGTTTGAAGGAAAGCAGCCAGTCCAGAGATGCCGTGATGACACATCTTGTAGCTCTTACACACAACTTGCACACAACACCAGACAGTTCCCTCAGGCCTCAACGTCAACTTTCAACGTTTACACTTGAACGGATCAGAACGTATTCTAGTCGTTTCATCTGCTTATCTATCTCAAAGCTGCCCCATATAGCGAGCAGGCCCTACTCGGACAACGTTGGCGGCAGCAGGCCCCTTGAGTGTGTGTTTTGTGCGTTCAGTATGGGCACGCAGCACTAGAAGGACGAGGCGCTGATAGTATGTAAGTCTTCCCTTCTGTTGGTTTTGACATGGATTTGAAGTGTCCGGCGTTCGTAGAGCGTGAACTTGGCGGAACGGGAGAATGAGGGGAACCTCCTTTGAATAAGGGGGACAAAGGTGTGTGCGTTCTTTTCCTTGCAAGGCGCTTTCTGCTAATTTGGAGATACGTAGAAATTCGGACGACGATTCGAAGTATCTAATCCCTACAACGTCGCGAGTGCATAATGGGCTCTGTGATTTTTCAAGAATTGTACGTGAACTCCTCGGACTCTATCACCGGCGCCGTTACTTCTCTTCAAAGACACACCAGAAATATCGGCCCATCTTCCGCGGAAAATGTCCACGTCACCAGCCCCCTGTAACAGCCTGAGGGCTGACGACACCCACCCCACTGCGAAAAGGCAACGGCAAAAACTTGAGCCTCAAGAAAAAGGCTCGGCTGAATAACCTGGTGTGCTCAATCTTCCATCAGAGACTTCCATCTCAACCCCCTTCGTCGTAATATCCGTCTTTCTCGCGACAACTCAATCCCCAAACCAGACTTAGATTTTGGGTGGCTTCTCCGCGAGACACCTATCATTATGGCGTTTTTTAACTGCACATGCATAGCTCGCACATCCACCATCTACGTTGACCAACTACGTTCACCCCCTGCCCAGGCTCCCATCGATTCAGGGCGGATCACTACAGGGGTTTCGGGGCAATTGCCACCCCCAGTCCAAAGACGACAATGACGTGGCATTGATGCACCGACGGAGCCGCCGATGCCTCTACACTCGAGGAGGGGTCGAGGAGAAGCCGCGACTTTAGTCAGATATGAGCTGTGATTGTGCTCGGCGGATTGGAGAAGGCTTATACAGTAAGCTCTCGTACCACTGTTGCGCTCATTTAATTGGAGATTGACGGGGTGTATGTAGGATTCTTTGCCCCTGGCGAATTTCATGATTACAGATAGTCATTGAATAAGGTGAGCGCGTGTATACGCCTTGATATCTCCTCCTGATTCTTCGGTTGAATGATAGATCATCTATTGACTACTAATGGTAATCTCATCAACTATCCGTCACTAACATCGACAACCTAACTATTGCTAGCGATTAAAGAACATCCTACCCACTCATCCACACACGGAACCACACAATGCCCCCAATATTTCCCTCAAAGCTCTCTCGATCATCTCGACGCATCGTTGGTATTTAAGAAACTCTGCCGTGCATCGCTGGAACCCTCCTCAGCTCAAACGGACAACCTTGAATAAACGCCCGTCAAGCCTACGTTCCGACGGTTGATGTGGTGCAGCCATGCGTCGAATATGGTGAGGAGTTGCCGTTCGATTGGGTGGACCCAGATGATGGCTCCTGCTATTGGGGGTAGGTCGGGCATTTGAGCCATGTGATAGGCTTCGTAGAAGCGGTATTGGGTTTTGAACTGATGGTCAAGTAGGTCAGTGGATGGGAAAGAGGGAGGAAGAGGGTACCTAGTCGTGCAAGTGCTTAATGTCCTCTACAGAATCAATAAGTTGAATTTAGTACTCCTGTATCACACCACGAATCTATACGAGTGCCGTTGAACAGAAAGATCACAATAGGCAAAGAAACCACGTACCTTTGGCCCAACGAAAAGCACATTAAATTTGAGAAAACCCTAAACATTTCATTTGCATTGCGCGCCGTACCAAGACTATCCCGAAGCCTTGAAATAATCTGGTTGTCAACCCGAGACACGGGCTCGTTGTACGCGTCTTCAGCCGTTGCTGCTCATGCTGTTCCCTCCAATCCCTCAAGTTCCACATGCGCCGGAACAACCTTTATCGGAATGAACTTTTCACTCCTCTTCCTCGTCACCTCCCTCGCGACGTTCGTGGACTCTTTGATGAGATCATCCCACGTCCTGAATATCCCCGTCGTTTGTGCGAGGGGACATTCGAAGGTGGGGTAAGGTGTGTATGCTAGCTGGTGGGATTTTAAGATCCTGAGGACGGGGTTGAAGTCTCGTGAGATTACTTCGACGAGTGAGCTTAACGGATTGGGTAGGGGGACAGTTTGAGTTTTCGGTTTAGGTGGGAGAAGATGAGCGTGAGTGATTCGTGTACTTTTTCCAGGTCGGCGGAGGAGAGGAGATCGTTTAACGGAAAGTCTTTCATTAATGGGTTGTACTTGTGGACTGCCGTGATCCCTCAGCTTCGTTTATTCCAAAGAAAAGGAAGAGGAGACCCACCAAGATCCGTAGGATCCTTCAAGCCAGTGTCAGCGATAAAACTAACGGTGGCATGGAAATTCTCAATCATCTCCACCTCCTCGCTCCTCAACTCCCCTCTATCCCCTCCAAGCCCTCTCGTGGCTCAACTAGACGTTGATCTCTTGCGATGCCGTGCTGGATCGGAAACGTCTCTCGTGAGCTTGGTCACCACTTGGACGGCTTTGATCCATGAGTTGACGTGCCAGTGGAGAGAGTTGAGGAACGCGCTGTCGGTGAGGATGCAGATGCTTGATGGGATGTGGGAGATGTTGGGTCGTTGGCGTTGCGATTGGACCTTTATTCAAGTCAGCGAGACGCCATCATCAGAGGAAGGGACAACCCACCAACTCAACGCCCCGTTGAATAACAGGATGAACAACCCAATTCGCCTCCGGAATCTCCAAGTTCTGCTGTAAATGCAACAAACTCAACTCGAGCTCCGCAAACTTTTTCTTCGTCATCGGTATACCCAACTTGGCTCAGCTCCACCTCCCTCTCCTGGGTCTTTCCCTGCCCCTGCCCTCGTCCCTACAAATGCGTCGAACCATGGTTTAACTTCGCAGCTTACCACGGCGGTAAAGACTCGTATGGTGTGTCGTCCCCACCAAAGAGATTGAGCGGATGGAGCTGCGTAGAGAGCGGCAGGAGTGGATCGAGGTGCGTCGTTCATTTTATGAGTTCGAGTGTGATGTGTGTTGGGTGGTATGTCAGATGTGGGGTGAGGTGGTACGTGTGTGGTGTTCCTCCTTCATCCGCATCTTTTCTCCGTGAACATGTATGAATAGAACGACCTGACATTGCGCGGAGCACAGAGCTCTTCAAGCTCAGACAATCCACAGAGACATGCGTATTTAGCCGCTGCCGCTTAGACCCCCACTCTTCCTCGTGATGTCATATATGAACCACGCACTGGGTGGTTGAGGGCCAGAACAGGTGAAGTGCTTTCTTGGTCACTGAAAGTCGACCTTTCGTGGTGGAAAAACACGAGACAGAGACTGAGAGATGGAAGAGCATCAGCGAGGGCGTAAACTGTTTGAATGGGTGGATGAAGGGGCTCGGACGCTCGGGCGATGTGGGATGAGAGATAGAGGCGGAACGAGACGAAAAGGGACTGGGTGCGAGTGGGGGGTCACCGGTCAGATCTCAGAGTCGGAGAGGTGCAGGATGACGACAATTGTTGGGAGACAGTTGTCGTGAGAAACGTAGAATGGCCATGTGTGTTCCAGAAGAGATTGTAATCGTGTGCTCCATTGAGCACAGAGGTTATGTAATTGGAGAAGGGAGGGAGGCCAGAGGTTAAGTGGGAGGGCAGATGAATGAGTAGCCGACGTGGATGGAGGGCGAAGAGGATAATGAAGTTGTTTGGGATGGTGGATGATGGACTCATCTATCACCGTGTCAGTGCGGGAGAGCCGAAGGCGCCAATCGGGAGAGGTCAAAAGCAGCTCCCTCTACCACCATGAGCTGATCAGCCGCCTGCAAGAGGGTCAATCCTCAAGCGGAGAAAAAACCTGCTGTCGATGTACAAACTTCAAAACTGGAGCAGCTCCACAGCCAAATCCAAGGACGATGATGTCCCTCCGCCAGCAGAGCGGCAAACCCACCACACTTTCAACATCCAAACTATACCGCGCTCCCTGTAACTTGCAGCTGAGCGCTGAGCTCTCAAGCTTCAAATTCGGGCAAGTATCCAGGTGATGCGAGGAGCCTGAGGGCAGGTTTCGTTAAGCATAGCGCCGCTAGGCTATAGAAAGGTTGAGTTTTGAGTTGAGTTAGAAGTTAACCAGAAAGTTGAGAACACATATGGTGAGTCTTCAAATTCCTCAAAGCGCTGGATGTGGTGACCGGCAAAATGCGGTAAGCGACACCAACCTCGCGCTTCTGTGGCAGAGCATTGTTCTTTCCGTATTCTCACCAGCCACCAATGGATGAGCCGTCTTCACCAACGGATAATTATAAACCGCCTTCACCACACCAACCTCAGCGCAGACTGCGCTTATATGACAGAGCATTCTTCTTTCCGTATTCTCACCAGCCACCAATGGATGAGCCGTCTTCACCAATGGATAAACCGCCTTCACTATTGCTAAAGTCAAGGATTCCCAGAAAGACCATCATCGTTGACCACAACTTGTGAGAATCTTTTGTATATGTAAGTATCTAAGTTTGACACCATCGTTCACCTAGTAGATTCACTCATGATGAGGAATCCCGAATTTACGACCTTCATTGTCCTCTTCGAAAGGGAATCATTTATTATCGCCGGGACGGTGCGATATTTGAGCACAACATCCATTCCTCGGGAAAACATGACGTTGATTCACATGCCGCTCATTTAGAAAGTGGTGTACAACTAATTCACTATGCCTTCAAGCCACGAATCATTCTCCCGAAACATCCGTCGTGGCGTTTAGAAAAAGTTTTGTTCGTCCCCATCAAAGGCAATCGGATTCTACTATTCGCAAGGTACTTTGGAAAGAGAACTATCAGGTCCTATGCACCCTATCTACACCTATCAATCCACGAAATCCGCTCCGATAATTGTGTTGGTCCCGCTCTGTGGTCTTTCGACGGTAGCGTCGATGGTCACTTCAATATTTATTATTTGGAGCTGATAAAATCCACCGAAATTGCATTCGGAATCACTTGGGGGGAGCGCTTTGAGGACCATTGGAAGCTGTTCGACATCTCTACTACTGAAACTGATGCCTCGGACAACTTTCCTCTAATTGAGTCTGGGAGAATAGATTTTGATCTAAAGATACGTGGGAATAGTCTTGGTTTGTCCGAAATTTTTATGCAGTGGTGTTGAACCTGCTCTAATGTGTTCTCCAAGTCACGCTATTCCCTGACAGAGAAATTCTTCTAAATGTGGATGATGATGAAACACGACATAACGACACAATTGACATTCACTATTCGGATTCTGGTGGCACAAACAATATGAACTTTTCCTTCGTTACCCGCATGTCTATTCCCATTCTCGGTGTCCCAGGAACATCTCATACCCTCCAAGCACCAGAACTTGCATTTTCTGCTGAAGGGTCCAAGTTTGCTATGACTATGGGTTGCGGCAGAGTATCTGTTTGGGATATCCGAAGCAAAGTTCCTTTAAAGACATTTATGGAAGTCCCCAAGTCCGACTATGATCGGTGGGTACCATATCTTCAATTCAGCAGTGGAAAATTAGGAAAAGAAGTTTTGGTATTTGTAGAGGTATGTCTGATGTTCACATTCTGATATCCCTGCCTCTGAAATAGGTGGTCTGAATCCTTAGCACAATCATTCCTCCCCTTTTGAAAGCATTCATGTGATCGATGCAATATCATTTGAGACGGAAGAAATTCTTCTCTTAAAGCTAGAATGGTTCGAAAACCCTGGAATGTACAGAGGAGTGGAGTCACTTTTCTTCGATCCAACTGGGGGAACTCTGTATGCTGAAATTAGTGGAACACTCTATGAGTGGGACCTGCAGAAAAATGAGCATGGTCCCGAATGGTGGATTGGGGAGGAGTAGGATGTCCAGCTCGACAAAATACTTTTTATTTTGCCATTTGTAGTTCAGTAGAATAACTAATGAGTGTTCAAACAGAAGTCTGAAGGAGAAGCGACCGAAATTCAATAAACTTTGGCTTAGCTTACTCTGCCATGACAAAAATACTTTTTATTATGCCACTTATAGTTCATTAGAATAACCAACAAGTGTTTAAGCAAGAGAAGCCTGAAGCAGAAGAGACTGAAATTGGATTAACCTCGGCTTAGGTATCGGCAAAAAAAACACAAACACCCAAGATAAAACAAACAAACTCAGAGCTTGGGCGAAGGGCATTGAACAAACGAAATTGGCTCCAGAAGAAAGAAGGGGGGAGAGCCCGCTGTGTTGAAGGCGTAGAAACCCGTCGCGGAGGATGGTATTGCGGGCGCAGGTACGATGCGAGGACGAGATGGCAGATTAAGACCGCCGAAGTCTTATGCGGGAAGAGGGGTGGGTGCACACCTCACACAGTAGCGAACAGATTGTCGTTGTGGATGAAAGCGTCAGGGCAGTCGAAGTTGAGATGCGCAAATGGCACTCCCCAACTCTAACATCTGTGCCCCAGTAGCGCACATCATTCAAAGACACGTCCAGCACCCCAGAACTCAGACTATCCGTTAAAGTCCGTCCATCTTCCTCCCCATAACGTGCTGTATAATCATAAAAAGCCCCTTCTGGCCCTCTCATCCCTGTATTTCGGAAAGCGACGAACCCGAGTCGACGCCCATTGAATGGGTCGAGTCCACCCAAGGAGGGGTATAAGCCTGGAAAGGGAGGTGGGGATGATATACGGTTGTCGCCTACAAGTGTCTTTTTATTCGTTTGGTCGGTTAGTTTAACCTTAAAGGGAAAAGAGGAGGACAAACCTAAAAAAGTGCACTTCTCCCAGCTCCATCCCTCAAACTCGACATAACAGCCCATGCCTCCCCCTCGTTTACTGTCCATTCTACGTCTTGGATGGATGGTGGTGTGGATGGGTGTGCACCGAAAGTATATATCTTGGCCTTTGGGATGTGTATTATTGTTGGTGGGAACGAGTAGGATCTTCAGCGGGATTGAAAGGGAAAGTGGTGGAGGAGGACACAACTAGCTGGTGGCAATGGCATCCTCGATTTTGGTAGGAGAGTGCAGATTAAACCCAACTTGAACGGCCCCGAACGCGTTCTGGTTGGTGCATAGCACATGGGTGTTAATTAACGTCATATTCCTGCGAGTTCTGGGATGAGCGATTGGGAGGTTTCTGGTCGTTGTAGGTGGCGGTAGTTGGTTAAAACGGTGAACAGGACTCACGGCATCAGCGGCCCGGCTTCTTTCCTCCAACCACAGTTCACTGCACTCAATGACTTTCGACGTAAAAGATGCTGGAAAGACGAGCAATGGGCAAATCTGCCCATTTCAACGTAGAACCCGCTAAAATTGTGCTTCAGAGCAAGGCTTGGCACCACTACAGGAAATCAGAACATCCCCCGATCGATTTGACCACACCCTGCTGAAGGCCGACGGGGCGTTTGAGCATATCGACAAGTTGTGCGAGCAGGCTACAAAATATGGGTTCAAGGTGAGTTCGTGCCTGGATTCCCTCTCGGTGCAGGATTACAGCCTAGTTCGTTCTTTCTCTCCCCTTCCTATCCCTCTGAATCAACCTACGCCTCCACAATGAAGCAACGCATGACCAACAGCGCATTAGAAACAACATCGGCCTCCTCCTATCCACACACCCCACCTACTCCCAAATTCACCACTACCTCAAATACACCATAGCCGTCAGGCATCCTCACCCATCAAGTGTTCATCAAAACCTCCTCCCCACGCCAGATCTTCATCCTGCCAAATCTGAAAATGCGGAGAGTGTTTTTGGTTAGCACCTTCCCCCTCCAACTCTCGTCGCCCACTCATCTTCACTAATCAGCCACAATTGATCTGATACAGTTCTGACCATTTCGCCTCCAACAAGACGATCGACCTCGTGAACAAACTCTCTGCCCCGCGATGAACACAAGCCTCTGGAACAAGAGATTATGGAGTGATAAATCGGCAACACGTTCAGCTCGGAGCGGCTCAACAAGGTCGAGGAGAAGCTGCGACTTTAGTAGGATGCGAGCTGCGATTGCGCTCAGCAGATTGGAGAAGGTAAGCACCAAGCCCTCATACCATTGTTGCACTCATTTAGTTGGAGAATGACGGGCTGTATGCAGGATTCTATGCCCCTGGTGAATTTCATGGTTACAGATAGTCATTAAATAAGGTAAGCGTATGTATGCACTTTGATATCTTCTCCTCAGTTGAATGATAGACCATCTACTGGCTACTAACAGTAATCTTATCAACTATCCGTCACCAAGACCGTCAACCTAACTATCGCTTGCGATCCTACCCACTCATCCACACACCACACTGCCCCGATATTTCCCTCAAAGCTCTCTCGATCATCTCAATGCATCGTTGGCGATTGAGAAAGTCTGCCGCGGATCACTAGAACCCTCCTCCTCAGCTCAAACGGACAATCTCGAATAGACTCCCGTCCGTCAACGCTCATGCTCCGACGGTTAATGTTGTGCAGCCATGCGTCGAATACGGTGAGGAGTTGCCGTTTGATTTGGCGGGCCCAGATGATGGCGCCTGCTATTGAGGGTAGGTTGCGCATTCGGGTCATGTGGTAGGCTTCGGAGAAGCGGAATTTGGTTGTGAACTGGTGGTGAAGTAGGTCAATGATTGGAAATAGATGGGAAAGAGGGAGGAAGAGGGTACCATATCGTACAAAGGCCTAATGTCCTCCTTTACACAATCAACAAGTTGAATCTAGTACTCCTGTATCGCACAACGACTCTACACGAGTGTCGTTCAACAGAAAGATCACAATAGGCAAAGGAAGCACGTACCTCTGACGTAACAAAAAGCACAGAAAACCCTAAACATCACATTCGCATAGCGCGCCGTGCCAAGTCTATCCCGAAGCCTTGCAATAATATGGTTCTCGAGCCGAGACACGCGCTCGTTGTACACTGCTTCCTCCACTCCCTCAAAATACCTCACCCGTTCCACAAGCTTCCCGTGCGCCGGAACAACCTTTATTGGAATAAACTTCTCACTCTCTTCCTTGTCACCTCCCTCGCGACGTTCGTGAACTCATTGATGAGATCATCCCACGTCCTGTATCCCCCGAGCCGTGGTTGTGCGAGGAGACGTTCGAAGGTGGGATAAGGTGTATGCTAGCCGGTGGGATGTTAAGATCCTGAGAAGGAAGTCGTTGAAGTCTCGTAAGATTGCTTCGACGAGGGGAGAGCTCTGCGGATTGGGTAACGGGACAGTTTGAGTTTTCGGTTTGGCTGGGAGATGATGAGTGTGAGTGATTCGTGCACTTTGTCGAGGTTGGCGAAGGAGAGCAGGTCGTTGAGCGGAAAGTCTTTCATTAGTTGGTTGTATCTGTGGAGTGCCATTGTTCATCAGCTTCGTTTATCCCAAAGAGAAAGAAGAGAACACCCACCGAGATCCGTAGCGTCCTTCAAACCGATAAACTAACAGTCGCATGGAACGTATTTGCATTCCTCAATGTATCCATGACCATCCCCACCTCCTCGCCCTTCAACTGCGCCTCTATCCCCTCCAATGCACTCTCGAGAATCAACTAGTGCAGGGTTTGTTACTTGGATGTTAGTAACATGGGGGTATATCACACGTTAGTAACATGTTAGTAACATATCTAACAAGAGGGGCTCCAAAATGCCATGTGATATACTGTGATATACCCAATATCAGTATGGGGGGCAATAGTAGTTTTTTTGTGACACACCTTGAGTGGTCCCCTCTTAGGCTTGCTAAAGTTGACCCATTGAGCTTATTGGGTCGATTTTGCTGGGCTGCTGCTTCATAAGCCTGGTATGTGCATGACCCCCAAAGAATAACTGAGTTTCAACGTATAGTAGC
>Ga0307507_10012234_pt1 | contig 10644 bp, 6 predicted proteins | sample 7_EM_MG_FD_207223 | JGI IMG/M metagenome (GOLD analysis project Ga0307507, IMG submission 207223) | Populus trichocarpa ectomycorrhiza microbial communities from riparian zone in the Pacific Northwest, United States - 7_EM | ecosystem: Host-associated > Plants > Roots > Unclassified | place... | reverse complement strand
TGACGTGTAAAAGTAATTTGTTTGACAGTTACAAAGGTGATTTGAACAAGGACTTGAGAGGGTCACCTTGGGAGAAGAGCAAGCAGATGGTAAATAAATATCCCGGGCGCTTTGATACCGAAGTACTCCGAGACACGCCACCGCACGGTTATATTGTCGTATTTGGTGGGTCCCACAATACTAATTTGTAACTTAGATGCGCTATAAAATGCCACATTGTCTGTGCTGTCGGGAGAGGGGCCGAGGGAGGGGAGATTATTTACCTAATAGACCCGAATCCCCTGCGGCAACTTGTTCCTTTCCTATTCTTTCTTTAAAGCAACAAGATAACTGCACCCATTTGGAAGGCCAGAGTGCTTACCAGCTTCCAGCTTGAGCAAGTGTTCAGGAGGGATTGGTTAAATAGCTGCCTACGTTTCTGCAATCGCGTTCTCGTTTCTTAGCTTCTTGTGGGCCTTCTATTTGGCTGGCTGGGTTTCCCGGGGCGCGGCTGCGGGGGTAACAGAGGTAGAGGCGTCCATTTTGGGTGAGGTTCTTGGTGTAGAGCGTAGGGAGCCATTGCCACGTATTTATATAGGGGTGGCGATTGAGCGGTGTTGATTGACGAATCTTGGCGGTAACAAAAGTACGTGCACGTCCGTTTAACCGTGCGGCAGCCTGCGGGGCATGCCGGGGTGGGAGGGTATTGGTAAACATTGCATTTGTATGGCTTTTACAAGTAAAATAGGTGCCCGAGTAGTGCCTTGGCTACCCTGACCGCCTGCTAAGCCGCCGCCGATCGAAAGATTCGGGCAGTAAAGTTACTGCCAAGTGTTACTGCCCGGATCTTGGCCGCTATACCCCAAGCTATAGGGCACGCGCTAAAAAGAATGAAAACATATTTCCATCTCGCAAAGCTGGTCGTAATGTGACCCACGACGCACTCAATGAGGTTGGTGAAAGATTAAGTTAGTTATCTGCTTAACTTAGCTGGATTGGCGGTTGTGGATATGCTAATCATCCAAACATTGCTGCTACACCGTTTGTGCAATAGTACGCTTCTAGCCGTAATGGTTGCCCCGCGGAGGCGTACCACATACTCGTGATTAGTACAAATCCAGGGTTTGCGGTAGCCTCTAGTGTTCCGAGCAAGAATCTATTAACTGCCATTCCGACAAAGCTGTGGCAGGCTGGCGTGGTGATCAAGATAATACCCCATGCTAGAACAAGATTAGTGGAATTTGGAAAATATGGCGAGTAGAAAGGCAATTAATACCAAGTGTTGTAAATCCTAAAATATTTGCAATTAGTAGTCGTTGTAGTGGATAACCGGCTAGGTATTGTGATATCAAATATCCAAAGTAGAAGGTAGAACCTAGCAGTCTATAGGCAATTCAATCTGCACATCCACAACAAAGTCAGGCTACCTAGCTAGGAGTAGTCCTGTCCGTGCAAGTTTGTGCCCTTTTGCAACCCATAAACGCTCGCATAGTTGATACCATTCTTGTCAAGGTACTGCGGGAGGTATGCAATAAACAGGATCGGTACGATGCGCCTATCAAATTTCCGGAGTACCTCTTTTGCTTCTTCCGGATCGATTTCTACACCTTGGTTCCTCTTGTACACATCATAGCTGTCGTCGAGATATGATGATGATGCGGCTGGAGGAGAATGGTGGATAGCTTCCGGGTCGATGTCGAGTGAGTCTTTAGTCGCCATATTGAAGCATAACAGGACGTCTTCGATGGAGGGCTGCGGCTGTGGCTTCGTGAAGGGGTGAAAGAGTGGATCTTATAACATAAAAAGCAAAATGAGATTTCAGAGCTTTCTAGAGCTACGCGACATTTTGTAGCTCTAACGGGCACCTCGACGAAGTCACCATAGGCTTCGTACATCCCGTGACTCAACCAATGCCGGCAGATGCTGGTGGGGAATATTCCCCAGTACGAGCACACAGTTTCCCATGCTGCCATGGCGGAGGTGGACTCCATATGGAGGTCAGCCGTTCGCATGCTGAAAGAAGCTGACGGTTGTCCATCCCGGGTACTCATCACAGCAATGAGCATGATTATTGGCGTTCCACATGGGTAGGGGTTGGTGTTGTGCCTGTTTGTCCTGTCAGGATCTTGTCTGGGCTGGATCACGACATTCAGTTGAATCCGACGCCACTAAAAACGGACTTGATCAGCGTGAACGCTGTAGTGCTCGTGCCATTATGCGCAGGGAACTACTCGCTTATAAGGTGAGCATTTATGCTATGGTGATAACTGAAGGTGAAAAAGCGAGCTGCTTCTTTTGATATTTTGCCAGCTTCGAGATGTCAGCTCAGAAGCTATGTGTGCTGAGGCGGAGCGATGCGGTTATGAATTATAAACTATTTGCATTAAGTCTTTTGTTAATCTCTTCTAGAGGAACATGGTGCATTCGGAAGTAATAGAAACCTAGCAAGCATTTCTATATAGAATACCAATTGGCATGGAGGTCGAGAAACTTGCCATGGTGTTGCGATGTTCGCATAGACCAATAGTATGTCCACGGTTCGTTTTGTGTGGCTGAATCAGCAGCTAAGTCAGATTTTGCAGGCGAAGAGGCCCGTACGCTTAGTACATGTAGATGTTACCCCATGTCCACGGTCGATTTTCGATCGCCAGTAACGCCACGCTCTCAACACCCGTTGAGCGCTATGCGTAGAGCTGGCTAAGAGCTCTCTGCTTGTACTAGAATGGTAAGAATTGGCCGTAGGTTAATAAAGATATCTGTGTTTTAAGTCAGGCGCCGCTATTATACAAGTACCCTACTAAACTTATACCGCACTAAAATAAGCACCTAAGGGGCTATAGATAAAGGCTTTAATAGAGGACTTCTTATATACTATTTTAAAGCTTTTCTACCCGCTTAAAGCCGTTTATAAAGCTAATCTAATAAGCACTGCATCTGCTCCTGCTATAGATTAACTTGCTATATAGCTACTTCCTTACTAACCCTCTAGGCCTGTGTAACCCGCTTAATCTCCTTAATAACCTTAAGCTGTAGGGAGTACTATTAGAGCTTATTCTACTAGCTAGCCCGCTATTTACTGCCCTATTTAGAATCTAGCACTATTATAGAAGGATTACCTCTAAGCCCTTTAGTCCACTCGCGCTAAAGGGCCTATATGGACTTTACTGCGCGGTATATATAATATATAGGCGGCTGCTCAGACTTAGGCCCTTACTATAGCTATAGCTGTAGCTATAATGGCACTGGTAAAGGGGAAGCTATAGCGCTTACCTAGGCTAATGCATACCAGCTTAATTCCGCAATAGATAAAGGTGGCGCTGGTAGATATACTATTAGTAGGTATACTATTAAATATAGATATATAGATGCTAAAGGGACCTTAAGCTAAAAGGTAAGGCTACTAGATATAAGTAATTAAACCTATAAAGACTACGCCTACTAGAATTTAGCTATATAGTTAAATAACATCTATAGCTTATATAATCTCTAGTTATTCTTATATGCTCTCTAGTTATTCTAGGCGTCTATAGTCTTTAGGTAGTTTGCAATAGCTAGTATAGCCTAGTAGAGTATTAATAGCTAGCTAAGGCCTTCTTCCTCCTACTATAGACAAGTTTTAACCTTTTATATAAAGGGTAGATAGGCCTCGTGCTAAAAAATAGGGTGGTGCTATATGGGGTTACTTAGGAATATCTTATAAAGAACTACTAAGTCCTATAAAATAACCTCCTAGAGGTAGAATAGGAGGTTTGTGGCGCCTATAGCTATAAGTTTGTTAATTTAGCTAACCTAAGGGCTAAACCAACCCTTTTAGACATTTAGCTCTGGCTAGATTATCAATAGTAGTATATTAGGGGGGGTAATGCTTGCCCTATAAATCTTAAAGCAGCCTATCTACGGCGTATAGCCAGCTATTGTCTATATAAACTCCCGCGGTAGTAAGTTTAAGTAGTAGCCAACTATTTACTCCTAGTTTTACCTACTAGTGTATCTAATCTAGTCCTTACTAACCCCTTTTAGCTCTGCTATTTTAGTGCTAGCACTTTATTTAATATAGGTTTTCTTCTATAAGAAGATACTAATATATTAAAACGCCTTAGCAACCTACTCCTATTATAAGTTATATAAGAAGGCCGCCTTACAGTCCCCAGCACTGCTCTTAATTAGGTGGATATTATACTACACTAACCACTTATTAAAGTCTGGAAATGGCTCGTCGCTAAGGTCCTAGTAATATAAAAGGTAGAAAGCTAGCCTACTAAGTATATAAATAAACGGCTTTTTATTATATAGAGCTCTAATAGTCTTAAGGCGGCTATGCTGGTTCTACTTGCTAGTGCGTATAGTAAATATTAGGGGCATATAGCATGTAGAGCCTTTGCCCTTAAACTTAAAGGTAAATAGGTTTAAGATCTTAGCGAAGCGCCTATTACCACTATAAGTAAGTATATAGTGGCCTAGTAGGATATTTATAAGCGTATAGAGGTAGTATTCTGGTAAGGAGTCTCTGCGGGCCTATAGCTGGTAGTAGATATTTTTAAACTCGTCCTCTATATATCCGTTAAGTAGTATATCTCTACCCTTATCTGCAAACTGGTCCTTTTCCCACTGCGCGTCCCTCTATTATAGAATCTTTAGGTACTCCCTAATATTATTCTCCTATAGGGACTGGTAACTATTTATCCCTATAGCCTTTTACGCCTAGTAGAGGTCTATTAGGGCTATAATATAGCCGTAAACTAAGCGCTAGGAGAGCCACGTCTTATTTTAGGGTATATTATTACTAACCTTATAGCTTTTTGCTTTTAGTGGCTGGCCTATAACCTCCTTAATAAGGAAAAGGAGTAGCTTTTCTTCTATAATAGTATTGCCGTTATAGTACTGCTTCTTTTTATAAAAGGCCTAGAAAGACACGCGTTAGCTATAAATATACTACTTTATAAAGCACCTAGCTACCTACCTTAAATGTTACGGACGCTTTAAGTACAATGTTACGACTACTTAAAGAAGAGTCAGCGGAAGCTAGTTGGTTGATATAGGCACGGTTTAGGATAGATCCAGTGGAACCATGTGACGAGAAATGGTAAGCAAGTTACATAACGTTGTACATAGTGTACGAGGAGTACGCAGCATACGCTATATATAACACGTATAACACATACCTTACGTATAAGAGAGGATTTCTTAAGAGTATGGTTGTGTATTTAAAGGACCTCAGTTCCTACCGTAGATAGTTCTCTTCTTATAGTAAATCTTAGAATATAATTGGAGTTAATCTGTTAGGTAACTACTCTACCAGTTGTTATTATGTTGTTGTTTTTGTTATACCTATATACCCAGCCCATTAACAGAACCTACTGTAGTTCCTGCTACAAGGTTCTGTTACACATTTACTACCAAGGTTATAGTATTGGAATAAACTTAAACAATATGCCACCCAGAGCAGCACTAGTTATAATAGCGTTAACGGCAGCCACAACCTTAGGACTAGGTGATACTAGTATGGACAATGGGGATTCTTAAGTGGTTACACGAGGTCAGTTATAAGAAATGGTTGATTACTTATAAGATAATAATAGGATACTTAAAGAACGCATTAATGGAATTAGAGCAGTAAAGATTAAGTTACCTTTAATTAAACGATTCTTAGGAGAGAAGTTAAAGCTTAAGGGATTTCTTATGCAAATGCACTTTAAGGTAGTACAGGAAGGAGCAAAGTTAGCAACATTATTAGATTAAGTAGCCTATGCAGGATTGTTCCTAATAGGGAGGGCACTTAAGTGGTTTAAGCCATATCTCACGGAAATATAGGCTAATGGTATAATAACTACTAACTAAGATATATAGTACATATTTGCTAGTTAGAATAGGTTTGTAGAGTAACTAATGCAGATATTTAGAGACCTGGAAGCCACAACCACAGCAGAACAAAAGCTTTAGAACTTAGTATAACGCACTTTAACTATTAAGTATACAACACAGTTTTAAACACTAGCTATATAGGTTAAGTGGAATAATAGGGCGCTTATGGCATAGTATAAACAGGGACTTAAGGCTAAAGTCTAGGACGCAATTATCCTAATGGAAGATGCGGATACTCTAAGAGAGTTAATAGATTAGTTAATAAAAATTAATAACCAAATCTATTAAAGGGAATAAGCTAAAAGAGGGTAAGATAGAGTTCTATAGTTGTATAAGGCGCAGAGTACGTAATAACAGACGTAGAGTTAAAAACTATAGAATGGCGCAAAGCTAATGGACCTAAGTAGTACCAAAGAAACCTAAAAATGGGAAAAGAAACCATGGAAACCTAGAGGTTAAGGATTAAGTAATTAAAGGACCAAGGAGCAGAGGCTAAGCCAGGGATCTTAGTAGCAGAAGACGTTTAGGCGGACTCCACAGCAAGAAAGATGGTTTAAAGATGGAGCTTGCATAAATTATAGAAAATAGGGTCATTTTGCTAGAGACTGTAGAGGTGGTTAGAGTAACTATACGGTAAAGGGAACTAGACTAGTAGACGGCACGTACATATAGAGGGACGACGGTGTACTATAAGGAATAAAAGAGTGTTCAATTAACAGTTTTGCGTATTGTTATAATAACGCATGCTAAATTTATAAGGACGCTAAGTATAGTATAAGCTATTGGCTATAGGAGCCAGAGTTAAAGGGACTCTAAGGAACTAGAGAGTTAGATAAAGAACAAGATTAACTTTATAAGCTAGATCAAGATGTTACAGCAACATACAGATAAAGATCAGCAGTAATGATAATGGAGTTAGAGTACTTATTAATTAATAGCAATAAGGACGAAAAGGAGGCTAACTGGGAGCATTTAAACCTTAATAACGCAACAGAAGTAGAGACTAAGACCATTACCAAATAAGGTTTAGTAATAGATGTTATAACACCATTAGATACAATTTCTATTGCTTTACAAGACAATAGGAGTAACGTTTAAAAGAAACTAAGTAAGTAGATAACTGCTAGTGCTAGCTCATTACTTAATAAAGGTAAAAGGCCACAGGCTTAAGATTCTTAAGAAGAGATGCGAGAAGCTTAAGACTCTTAAGACAAGATAAGATACACCTAAGAACCCATAATAGACGAAAACCAATAGGAAAGGGCAGTAACTTAGTTTAGTAACAAACAAATGAGTATAGGATGCAAGTTTAAGAACTATAAGTTTGGGGAACGAATAAGAACGTTAGCAATTTTAGGTAAACGCAGTGTTTAGCCTAAAGATTGAATAGTTAATACTAGGATTAAAAAGCAAGATAACTATAAGGATCTAGCTGCAAGACGCAGAAAACAAGAAACTATAGATGAATTTAGAACAAGAATTATTGTATAGCAAGAGCAAAAGCTAGACAAGAGATCAGCTATACTAGGTTATATAAGGGACAGAGTACCCATATAAAGAGTTACTAATAGGCCGAGTGTAGGGACACCTAGGGTAAAGTAGTTAGATAAACTGGAATAAGAGGAGAATCTAGATATCCCAACTAGGTTTAAAGAAAGGCATACTAAAGGATGTTACAATGCAGCAATAATAAGGTACTTTCTAATAGATAGACCATATACACTAAACCAGTTATATGGAAAGTGGTATAGGCAGCAACACAGTGACAAATAGGAAGATTTTTATATATAGCTAGATAAAAAAGTTGTCTAAGATTAACCTATTACAGAAAAACGCATAAGTTATATTAAAGGAGCATTAATTATAATGTTAAGGAACCTAGAAGAGAGGTCCAGGGACTAGAGAAGCAAGTGACAAATCTTAGTACCTATAGTAGAAATACTAGTGGTTAGGTTAACTAGGTATAGGTTTAAACTTAAGGACAAAGATAAACTAAGAGTTAACCTGAAAAACGCAGCACATTATACACTATTATGGATAGCTTGTGTGGATAATATGTGCAATATATATAGAGCACCTAAAGATAAGAACCAGAAGTACTTAGCAAGAATATATTAGGCACTAGAGGAAAAACAGTTTAGGAATGCCAAGTATATACATAGTTGGCACCTAGTAGAAGTACAAGGTTAAGGGGACTTAATACTTTAACTAGGAAAATTCCTTATAGAAAAATGCCTAGATGGATAATAGTAGTGGGAGTGCCTAGAGAACACTTGTCTATGGCATATAGAGGAAAAGAAATAAACTAAGTATTGGCTAAAGTTAGACTAAGTATAGGTAGGATTAAGCAGCTAACAGTTAGGAAAAGGGGAGGTATATAGGACTAGAGGGAACCAGTATTAGAGCCTTAGACCCTTAAAGGAATTTAAGGACAGCACCTAAATTTAAGAGCTAAGTGGCAAGATTAGCAGTTTAAAGCGTTGGTAGATAGTAGAGCAATAAGGAACTATATATTACTAAAGGCAGTGGAAAGGATGGGGTTACTATATAGACAGAAGGAACACCTATATCCACTTATAACAATTTTAGGAGATTAGATAGCCTATAGAGGAGGCATTATTAATCTTAAAATAGGACCTATTTAGATAACTATTAAAGGGAGACCAGTCAGAATGTCTTTTAATATCCTACTATTAGGATAGGACGAGGCAATACTAGGAATACCTTAGTTACAGGAGTATAATCTAAAAATTAATTAGGTTACAGGTTAAGTTAATATCAAGAATATATAACAACGCAAAGTGCGACAGCAAACTAAGTTGGTATAGTACTAAGTTGGAGCAATATATAAAGAGACTAAGCAAGGCTTAAGTTATATACTAAAGAGATACCATAAGTATAGGAAAAAGTTATAGTCACTAGAAAGTGAGAAGCTGTTAGAGTATATAGCTTAGGACTATGAGATAGAATTAGAAGAGGGAATAAGTCTAAAGTTCTTTCCAATTTATAAGCTTACTAAAATAGAGTTAGTAGCGCTTAAGGAGTTTATCCAGGAGAACTTATAAAAGGGATATATTAGACTGTTACAGTTATTAGCAGGATATCCAGTACTATTTATCCTAAAGAAAAATGGAAAACTTAGGATGTATATAGACTATAGATAGTTAAACAGCATTACCAGGAAGGATAGGTATCCTTTACCCTTAATTAGCGAAATCTAAGACAGGATAGGTAACGTAAAGATCTTTATAAAGATAGATCTAAGGTAGGCGTACCACCAGATTAGAATTAAGGAAGGCGATAAATAGAAGGCAGCCTTTAGGTCAAAAGAAGGACTATATAAGCCATTAGTTATGCAATTTAGGCTTATAAACGCGCTAGTAATATTTTAGAAGCAAATTAATAGTGTGTTAGGAGAACACCTAAATAAATTTGTTATGGCATACCTTAACAACATTATTATCTACTTAGAGAGTGAGGAAGAATATAGGGAATATGTTAAATGGGTCTTAAAGAGACTATAAGAAGAAAAGATGCTAGTAGCAATTAAGAAATGCAAATTCTTCACCTGGAAGACCAATTTTGTTAGATTTATTATTAAACTAGGCTAACTTAGTATAGATCTAAAGAAGATCAAGGCTATAGTGAATTAGTAAGAACTAGAGAACGTTATATAGTTAAGATTGTTTCTAGGGTTTTGCAATTACTGCAGAAGGTTTATAGCGCAATGGTTATAGAACATTAAGCTGTTTACGCGGTTAATAAAGAAAGAAGAACTATAGGTATAGGGAAAGGAATAACAAGAACTATTTAAGAAAGTTAAAGAGTTGTTTACCTAAAAGCCAGTTCTTAAGATCTATTAACCAGGTCTAGAGACGGTTGTAGAAACAAATGCATTAGACTTTACACTAGGAGCGTGCTTCCTATAGAAACATCAAGATAGATAGCACCCAGTGGTATACTATAGTCGGAAGATAACACCACTAGAGTTAAACTATAACATCTATAACAAAGAGTTGTTAGGTATAGTTACAGCACTTAAGAAATAGAGAGCATTCTTATAAGGCATAGAAAAACCATTTATGGTTAAGACGGACCATAAGAACCTTATAGGATTCCTAATAATAAAGGAACTCAACCAAAGACAGGTTAGATGGGCGGAAATGCTTATAGAATACCATTTCGAAATTCAGTATACTAAGGGTATAGACAATGCATGAGCAGACGCTCTAAGCAGAAAGGCTGAACTATAAAGTAATAAAAAGCTATTAGGAGCTTTATTATAAAAGGATTAAGACAGATTAATTAGGTATAATTATCTAAAGATTATAGCAACCATAGAAAGTCAGATCTATAAATTACTGGAGAGTAAGTAGACATAAAAAATCTAAGAAGCATAGGTAGAGGATCTAGACTTAAAGCAATATAAAAACAGAGAAGTAATATATGTGCCTAAGTCTATTACAGAAGAATTTATTAAGGAATTCTATAAGGGGATAATATAAGGACATAATAAAGCTATAGGCTTAGTGTTAAGACTTTAAGAGGAGTATATTATTTAAGGAATCTAAGGACTAGCAAAATAAGTTATAAAGGAATGTTTAGATTGCCAAAGGAACAAACTAACAAGGTATAAGCCATATAGAGGGCTATAACCTGTTAAGACACCAGGAAGACTATAGGAGGTTATATTATAGGACTTTATTATTAAGTTACTAAAGTTAAGAGATCCTATTACAGGACAAGATTATAACGCAATCTTAGTAATAGTGGATAAGCTAACAAAGTAGGGATACTTTATAG
>Ga0307507_10012233_pt1 | contig 10645 bp, 8 predicted proteins | sample 7_EM_MG_FD_207223 | JGI IMG/M metagenome (GOLD analysis project Ga0307507, IMG submission 207223) | Populus trichocarpa ectomycorrhiza microbial communities from riparian zone in the Pacific Northwest, United States - 7_EM | ecosystem: Host-associated > Plants > Roots > Unclassified | place... | reverse complement strand
TCTCGAAGACTTTGACAGGAAGTAACCTAATTTTGGTGCTTTTCCCCTTTTTTGAACCGATCCCTATAGTGCCCTACGGAGTAACTTGAACGCGGAGAAGAATTCACGAAGAGTTATGTTATTTTTTCGAATATAGAGAAAGGTCTTTGTCGCTGATGTCTATCATCTCGTGGGGGAATTCCTCTCGATACTCACGAATAGGGTGACAATTTGCTGCTCGTCTAGGTTTTCTTCAGAGTTTTTTGGTTTTTTTTATATACTAACCAACTATCATACCAGGAAATATAAATATCTTTCTCAAATCCAATCCAACATAAGAAACGCCCAGCCCCATCTAAGCAGAGTAGGCCACACTCTATAGCTCGCCCACCGCTGGTGGATCCTCAGTATTGGTTCTATCTGTGCACATAGTCTTTCCCTAGCAGAGACAACTTGTAGCGTCGAAAAGATAAAAAATTCGTCATCACAAAGCCCCCTCATTTCGCCCCAAACATGGGTATCGCGTATTGTATTACACTTATCCCCGGGAATACGTCCTGCATTAACCTTTGAAACTTAAAACTCACAAACGAACGAGTGAGACGACATGACACTACCTACCAACTGCCTCCGGAAGCCGACTCCCCAGTGATCCTAAGTATTCGACCACCAGAAGGAAGAGTTTACTGATCCAGCCTATGTATGCTGCCGTACCCCCCTACTCTATCTGGGTAGAATTTCCAAATTGCAAGATACACCTACGCAGCCAATCCGAGACAAGAGTCTTCAGTGTCTGCCGCAATAGCTGCCTGTCCCGCTATCTACCAAACCATCCAGACCTTCCTATCTCTAGCAGATTCGTGCCGTAAAAACACCAGAGGACAGTGCGTAGACGAAACGAGAGCCCTAGACACGTGCCACTTTACCTCGGGAGTGATCGGCAAAGACAGAAAGAACACCACAAAGGAACAGGCCGTGGGTGAAAGCCCACCTCTAGATTTGCTTCCCCTGCCTCTCTCTTTTCCAATCTGTCTCGATTAGGACAATAGGAGTCATACCCCCCACCGCTCAATACCAGCACACGATTCCTCCTCCAAATTGGCTTTTACACTTTCACAAACTTTCCCCCATAAGGCGAAAATAGAAAAATAGAACAGCTGGGGAGTGAGAGTTTGTGTAAAAGCATTGGCTAAGCCAGTACACCTTAACCTCAGGATAAAGGACTACTCCACTCCCACTATGCGCCCTGATAGTTGTCAGAGTTGGCGGACAAAGATAGACGGGAGATGTACCGCAAGTCGAGAGTGTTGTAGTTGACCGCAAAAGATTACAGAACGTCCTTAAGCGAGTTCTTTCCCCCAGAGTTGAAAGGATTGTTGGAGAAGGTTTATGATCATGCCTTTTCTTTATTGTTATTTCGGAAGCACGCAGACAAATGGGATCATACATGGAGAGAAAGCGATGAGTCTGGGAAGCGATGGAACAAGTATGATTTCCTTACACTCTATATATATATTTAGGTTTTTTTAGTTAGTTAGTTAATAATGAGGACAAGCGAACGAAGTTTCTGATTATATCATACCTGCCCGGTAATCTAGCCCTATTCTAGTTCGAGTGTTCCACCGTTGCATCATTTATTAGTTATCCTCCGACAGTTCATGATCAATCGCACCCTTTGGCCGCAGAAGATTATATAACAGAACAATAGGCCCTCAGGGTGCTCTACAATTAGATACCTGGATTTCATGTCGGCTAGGGCCTTCTAGAGACGTACTTGCTGTAGTTATACCCTTAATAAAACCAGTTTCCCATATCATAATATTATTATCTTGCTTTTGTACTATGAGATCTCTGCCCTCACTCGTGGATCCGAATGATAGCTTAAAGGAAGCAGTGAAACCGTTCATATAGGAATCATAGATTGACGCACCAGGCTAGGCTAGTAGTCTCATACCGCATTAGACTTTGAGGAAACGCACGTTTTTAGTCAATCGGTACTTTTTCCCCTCTAGTTCGTCGGCCTTGACGGGCCAAGCCCACCCGTCACAGCCCCAACTCAACCCCTTCCCACTATTCCCCCGATCCTAAAATACTTTCCCAGAACGAGGTGCGGGTCTATTCACCTTTACACCCGCTGCTGTAATAAAAGGATGGAATGGTTGAACTGTATACTAGAGATTTGAGAGAGGGAGGGAGATGCTTGAGGACTTCATTCTATAATATCTGAGAGGGCCGGAGAGACCCACTATTTATGGAGTGAAACAGCGACATAATTATATTGGCAGTAGAAAAGAAATCGAAGGAAACAATAAGGAGGACAAGGGAAAATAGATGAGAACAGAATTGCATATCTGATCAATTGATCGAGCAATGATTGGGAAAAGAGGTAAATAGGATAAGTTGAACTCGGACAGCTTTAAACTGAGACTAAAGAATACTGAACCGGCTTTGTCATACTCGAAGACGTATTTAGAAAGTGCATATCCGAAAACACTATTTCGACACCAGCCAATAGAGATCGTTTGCCGACCAGACAGGAACCAAAATACACCAAATTTGCCGGTTTTCAAGCCATTATATTTCCACAGATACCTCGAAACTCAGCTTGAGAAAAAAATCTAGCATGTGCGAAGTATAATATATATCTATTCCAGACCTTCATCCAAAATTTATATAGAGTCGTGGGTATACGAACTATTATAGGTAAGGTGTATTGCAACGTATCTTTCCTACCGGTATACAAAAACCTAAGTCTTGGCAGGTACGATACATTGAGGGGAGAGACATTCCACCCCTCACCACTCTACTCTAGGAGAATTGAAGGAAAACATCCCCCACCTTTTTCTATGGGTGCTACTGTGTTATAGGAAATTACCCCTTAAATTTTTTTTCTACGCTGATTCTGCCTATGGTGGATGGGGAATGGTAGCTCGAAAACCTGCAATTTTGATGTGTTTTGGCCTCTGTCTGGTTACCAAACGGTCCCTATTGCGGTCTACTGTCAACGTCCGAGTGAGAAATAGTGATTCCCATCTTCACCGGCAGGTGCTGTTAAGTAGAATAAGAAGAAAGGAAGAAAAGGAAGCCATGATTAGGAAAATATTATTTAGTATGATCCGGGAGGTGGCATTGCCCCCCGGCAGGCTAGACTACTCGGATATGTCGGCAGGCCAACTAAGCACTACAACCTAGAGCGGAGTAGAGTAGTGAAATTCACACAGGCACATGGAGGCTGGATGGATGGGTGGATAAATGGTCGGACGAGAGGATAGGGCGGCTGGGGCTAGGTGCCTTTGGGCGAATGAGCAAGGAAAGTCTTGATATTGTATCGTATCCGGTCGGAGAATTTACCATGGAGAACAGATAACTTAAAAGCGTGATCTCAAGAAGGAGTGGGTGGATTGCGTTGCGCTGGAAGATTTTTTGGAGGCACCGACTACCCATCGGAATAAAGCAAAAAGAAAGACACTTGAGAAAAAAACAATATATTATCCCTTAGACGGTCAGCGCCTAGCGAACCCAAATGACAACACGAGCACCCAAGATCAACCTTAACGATTGAATTTTAAAAAAGACAGTGAAAAAAACACAGGAATAAAAGAAAACACTTATTTAGAATGAAAAGTAATAAAATAATTTCTCCCACTGGAAAGATAGAAGGGGTCATTGTGGCTACCGTACTTCCACTTGGAGAGTATTAAGGGTCCCATACGGGCCCCTTGACCGTTTAGGGGATAGCATCCATCTCCTTTGGCCAGCTACCTCCCTTCCCCGATGCTAAAGTCAAGCTAAGCCAGCGGTGTAGTGGTAGCAAGATGGCTGTAATGCTCCATCACATAGTTGATATCCTTATCCCCCGCCCGCTCAAATTAATCAAAATTCTTGCCTTCTCGCCCTTCTCCGCTGCCTATTTGGCGATCTTTGTCGCCCAGACGACGGCGTGTACACTCTCCAGCGCGGGGATGATGCCCTCCAGTCTGCTGAGATCGAAGAATGCCTTGGTCGTTTCGTCGTCTGTTGCACCGCAACCTCTCTCTGTTCGTCCGATCGAACTCAGGTATGCTTGCTCGGGCCCGAACGATGGGTAGCCTGCTGGCGATTGAGTGAATTGCGGCTGGGCCGGGCGCCTCCGACGGATCTGTAGCTGGTGCTTTGAGCATGACAGAGTTGGAACCATGCAGACGCCCCCGGTGCCCGCTCCAAGAGATGCTGCATGATCCGCCTCCCTGCCCTGGATTATTCAAGTATTTTATGTGAACACTTGAGGAGCCCGAGGGGGGATATAAGTTTAGTGTAGCTGGAGGAGGCGACCTATGGCAAGCGATAATGAATATGGTAAGGAACCACAGGAAAGCATACTGTTAGGGCATCAAATTCCGTCAGCCCGCTGGAGCTTCGGTATTGTGAATTCTCTAGCTGTGCTATAGCTCAGGTGCTGGATTGGGAGCTTCACCCTAGAAACATGGTGAAGGAAAGGAAGGGAGAGGGGAGCAGAGAAGGGGAAAAGAGGAGACTAAAAGCAACCCAAGAGCAAGTTCCAGAAGGTAACTGCCGACACTCCAGCTGAGGGCGATTGACAGAAAAAAGGAGAGACTATAGGAAACCCAGCATCAGCCACCTAAGTCGCCAGCAAGGGATCAATAACTTCTATAGGTTACCTGATCCTTCCAATCTCTTCCTATGTAGGTGTCAAGATTTTCGGTTTTCTTTAACTAAGTAATGCTCTTACATCCTATGGTCAGGCTGCACCCTTTTCTCTAATCCTGCCCGGATTGAAGTTAGGCACTTGAAGGATGTCGTCTAGAAATTGGTTGGAAGAGGTCTGGAGGCTCATGAGGGGTTCCTGGTATTTTTTTTATTGAGTGGAAGAGAAGGTTTGCGGTACGTCAGAGGGGTTTTTTTTGTTTTTTTTTTTCCTAAAAAAAAAAAAACCTAAGGCTGATGTGATGGTAGTGGGGTTGCGATGCCGTGGGGGGGAGGAAAGTGGTTGGTGGAGGTAGAGTAGACTAGATGGGAGGAGAGAGAGGTGAAGAGAGGCAGCAAGAGGGTGTCCAGATGAGTTCCCAAGCCTATGGGGGACTAGAGTGCACCAAATAACTCTAGAAAACAAGATATAAAGAGGGCCTATACTAATAGGAAAATATGCCCGGGGCTTTACAGTATTTCCTACCAGCTTGGACTAAACCCATGACGAGCTGTCAGACAGGGGGGTGCAAGGGGAACAGTTCAGGAATGACCCTAAGACAAGCACAAGCCGAAGAACGGATGCGGCTCAGGCTCGTTAAAAGAAATGACTTCCTAAGTCGCCTCTTTATTCGCCTTCAAATAGAGCGCTAGCTATTAGCCCCAAAGAAAGATCTACCTAGTAAAGAAAACACTACTCAAACTGGGAATTACATCTTCCTCGACAGCTCTTCAGCCATGACCGAGTGAGATCTGGTGACATCGCGAACCTCAAAAGCCGTATGATAGGCCACGCAAGGATCACGACTTCACAAAGTGCATATTTTAAAACGGACTAGTAGTTAAAAATTTACCCAACTATTCATAGAATTATCACCTCCAATAAACCTAAATCCTCCGATTCATTCCCACAATTGTTCCAACCAAGTTATCAAAACATGACACCCCGCACCATATATCACACCACTGCCTCTATCAGAATACCATAGAGTAGGAACACTCATGGTTTAACAATCCACGCGAATGCTGCTGATCGGGGTGAGGTAGGCGGAGCAGGAATTGGACAACAGCGCTGCGGGTTCAGGGTTCCCGCTGCAGTTGGTGTTGTAATTGAGGAAAACGTAGACTTAATCGAACCCACCTCGTTAGCCAGAGTCTAAAAATCTCACTCGAGGTCGGTTTGGGGGAAGGAAACTTACTCTTGCAGCCCTGGGTGCTTGATCCGGAGATGACTTTGTCTCCCATGCGTTCGATAATGTTGATGCATTGGGATCCAGGAGTCTGCGGACCGCCGAGGATATTGCCAGTTGAAGTCTGGCACCCAAGGTCGACGAAAGGGTGGAATTCCCAGCTTGGGGCTCCGGCTCGGACTTCGATACTGGAATCTTCCACTGGAGCAGGAACTGCGAGTGCGGTGGCCACAAAGACGAAAGCAGAGAGGAGGGCGGTGAATTGCATTTTTAGTGATTGAGAATTAAGTAGGTTTGAAGAGTAGACTGTTGTGTGAATTGTATCTTGGAGTCTGGTTGTGGGATGTTGTTCAGGAGAGCGGATCCCTTGAGGTTTATATGTTGTCCGACAATGGGGTGAATGTTAGGATTAAGTGATGACCCACTATTCGAGATATCTCGCTACATACCACTCCGACTCCTGAAATGAAAAAATTCCTTTCACGGGGTCCTCTAGACGGGAATACTCGAGCACCCTGCTCGGTAAGTCTTGCACTTCAGATTACTTTGATAATTGTCTTTCTTACCTGGTTTGCTGGACGCCTAGGTCAGCTTGTGTATTACTCACCAAATCAATTTCTATTGTACTCTCGGTGAGGCCAAAAACCCGGAGAGTAGGGGGCCATGCAACCAAAAACCGCCAAAAAGCGATTTTGGCAACGAAATCCACCATCTCGCAAAGTCTTAGGGATTTGAAAAAGCAAGTTCCTGAGTAATCGAGGGACAAGAAGCCCCGGAATTTTGATGGATCCTGTCGATATCTCGTGCTCACCAGTGTTTGAGGTTTTTTCAAGGCTATTAGTCTTGCCAGCAGTATGACATCCAATCGGCGAAAGGTAACCTGCATGGAGGTAATTTCCTCAAAACCTTTGAGCTGTTCAATGCAGTGGTGGTAAAATAATAACCTCACCTGCACACGAACCATCTGCAAGGGGCATGAAGAAAATAGTATAGAGCAAAGCCACAGTTTAATCGGGAGGCCATAGGTAGTTGATCGCCAGCGCTGGTGGATATCAAGTGCAAAAACTCACCGGCGACGAAATTATAATAACAGTAGCGCTTCATGGGCTTCAGGGGTCGCGGAATTGATGGGTTTGGGCGCATTGAGTATCAGTTGGATTTCGCGCGATGTAGAATACGGCACAGGGGAGAAAGGATTAGTGGCAGTGAGAGCCTGTGAAACAGATGCCACGCCAAGCGGTATAGTTAATAGTTTTTACCCTACAAAAGTATTCAATACCCGCTTTTCCCACGGTGGTTACCCCGAATGGCTTGCTAGTTGTAATTTCAACCTCTGAGTATGATGGTTTATACGGCCGACTAGTTGACTGCCTGTGTACTAGTTTATCAAAGTTCTACAACAGTCCTGCTCCTGATGCTATCAAGAAGCTTCATGTGGGTAAGGCCGGATCTGAGATTACTTTTGTTACTATTAGGCATGATTTGCCGTTACCGTGCTCCTCATGCATGACCGACGTCCCCCCAAAGACTCTCATTATGCAAATTATGCGCACTATTTAGCAACGAGGAGGAACAGCAAGTCTTTGCAGTTAGTAATTACCTCACTATATTACTGTACGTAAAGAGGCTAAAATTACAGGATGTTTTATTGATTTCATTTGTTTTGGAGTTGAAAGGATTGTTGGAGAAGGTTTATGGTCATGTCGTTTCTTTATTATTATTACTGAAGCACGCAGACAAATGGAGCTATATATGGAGAGAAAAGGATGAGTGTGGGAAGCGATAAAACAAGAAGGATGATTTCCTTACACACTATATATATATATTTAGGTTTTATTTAGTTAGTTAATGATGAGGACGAGGGAACGAAATTTCTGATTATACCTACCTGCAGTCGACCGTTGCATCATTTATTAGTTGTCCTCAGACAGTTCATGACCAACCGCACGCCTTGGCTGCAGAAGATGATATAGCAATAGTGCCCACTGTTCCATTGAATGATTTAGAAAACTGCGAGAATTTCATAACTCAATAGGCATGTCGGATTCTACATTCGTGCCTATGGCGCTTCCTTTAAAAAGTCTACTTTCAGCTCGCAGCTTTGCTAGTTGGGGGAGGTGCGGACTTTACATATATCCTTCGTCACAAAACTTCTTCAAGTTAACTGCCTCCGCGGAGGAGTAACCCTCCCGGCTACATGATCTCTAATGGCATCGAAGACCGCATGGCTCAAGTCTAGATCGTACCCCCTACAAATTGGACATCTATCCGCAATGGTGACAGTTATGCAGCTCCCACTATGTCTTGTATCTAGTATTCCCGCGCTCAGCGGTGGAGTAATTATTGCCTATATACCCCCCGATATTGGCGACTTCTTCTGTGTCGTACTAGCATCACCCATTTGGTAAACCACTATCTCTGGTGGAGTGTCTCCGGGGGGCAGCTTCCTTAACATTTCCCCTCCCACGCCCTCTCTCACTCCGACTCCTCTCCCAGCCCCCACATCGGGTACGCGAGGTCTTTCCGGGGTACTGTGCCCTGTTCCCGATCTGCAGTTGTGCCCATTTCTCCTTCCACTAGCTTTCCTCCGGGCTTCTCTCGACTCTATTAGACGAGTGATTTTCGCCCACAGTATCGGCTGTTTGAGTTTGCAATGCCCGTAGTGTCAAAGAGGATCCTGCTCACGGCTGCTCCGAACTTGGACTCGTTGGGATGGGTTCTGCAGGAGCCGAAGTCAGTAGTTGGTTCTCCTGCGAATTGTGTTCCCCAGCCGCCACTGCCTCCGCCCGCTCTAGATGTAGATTTTGAGAGGGAGGATTCGCTGCACTTTGAACTGATAGGGAGTGGTGAAGAGCTTGTTTTGCCTATCGATTCTGTGCTGCTCTTGCTTTCTACAGGCTTCGTTGATCTAGATACCCTATATCAGTTTTTGCATCTCTCCACTCTCAGAGCCAGGCAAAGAATATCAAACATAGTAGTTTCTCTAGTCGGAACTATCGCCTCCACGCAGTTCCGGTGCTTTCAAGCACCATTCACCGTGGTCGTGAGCTCATAGACACCTGCCGTCATGGCCGCCTCAATAGCAGTAACCGGCACCCCAGGCATGACCATCGTCACAGCGCCAATACCCAACAATTCTAAGACCCTCTCGTTAGAGAGCGCTCTACAGGGGCACCCCTAGAAAAGGTGCCGCCCACAAGCCTGGAACAACTTCCGGTGCTGTGACCATAAATGAAAGGAACCTCATCCTTTACTCAGATCCAGCAAAAGTTAGCAAAATTATCATATCCCATAGGCATACTTTCATGCGAGATTTTTAAAAATGCCGAGGGGGGTGATCTCTGATGTTCTGCTTCGTTTTATAGTGATTTTTGTGATTGCTGTTGAGTAGTTGGTGGTTTTATAAATTTAGTTATACCTATAACGTACTCCAGGTAGAAGCGAGACACCAGGTAGAAGTGAGACACAAGCAAGTCAGGGTAACTCATGTGTAAAACCTGGAACAACTCAGTCAATTCTAACCCAAATCAGACCAAACAAGAGGATTTCAATTAAGAAATCATGGGAGAATCAGCTCAGGCCTAGATTGAGTATAGTGACTCTCTTGCGGGGCATGGGTCTCTTGAAACAACTATTTGCCCACTTTTTGTATTGCCCAGATAATCTTCCCACATCCCATGATCAGGCCATACCCTTCGCTAACCCCGCTTGACTTGAAGTTAGGTACTTGAAGGTTGTCGTCCAGAAATTTGTGGGAAGAGGTCTGGAGGCTCCACAGGGGCTTGTGGTGCTTTTTTATTGAGCGGAAGAGAGAGTTTGTGGTGCCTATGACAAGAGGGAGATTTTTTGTCGTGAGAGCGAAGAAAGGGGCAGATCAGGTGGGAGGGAGGAAGTAATGCAGCAAGCTATACAAAAAAGGAAAATGGGCCCGGGGCTTTAGAGTACCCTCTACCAGGCTGGACCGAACTCGTGACGAGCTACAAAGTAGGGGGTAATGCTAGGAAAACAATACCGGATGGACCTTAAAGCCAGCACAAGGAGAAGAGTAGATACCAACTAAAGCTCGTTGGGGGAAATGACCTCCCAGAACATCTTTTGTTCACTTTCAAGTGGCCGTTAGCCTTGAACGGGGGTCTACTTGGCAAAAAGTGTGCAACATTTCTCAAATGGGGAATTACATCTCCGGCAACTGTTGAAATGACTGAGGGTTGATTGAGAAAGAAAGGTGGGGGGTGAGCACGACCATTTATATAGGAAAGAACCAGCCATGCTTTCCCAGGTTCACGCAGCCTGACTCGCCGCGTCACCGCTACGCCACCAGCTGACGTTCCACCCTGCAGTCGACCATACCAAATATTGACTCTTCAGCCACGACCGAGTGCGATCTGGTGACTTCACGAACCTCAAAAGTAGTATGATGGGTCACGCGCGGGGATCACAACGTCACAAAAGTGCATGTCTCAAAATGGACTGGTAGTAAAAGATTTTATCCAACTATTCATAGAAATATTACCTCCCCGATCTATCTAAATCTCCCGATTCACTCCCGATCTTGGCCCAATTAAGTTATCAAAACATGACATCCCGCGCCATGCATCGCGCCGCACTCTCCACCAGAACACTATAGAGTAGGGACACTCATAGTTTAACACTCCACACGAATGCTGCTGATCGGGGTGGAGTAGGGGGAGCAGGTATTGGACGCTGCGGGTTCAGGGGTTCCGCTGCAGTCGGTATTGCCATTGAGGAACACGTAGACTTAATCGAATCCGTCTCGTTAGCCAGATTCTAGA
>Ga0307507_10012231_pt1 | contig 10645 bp, 13 predicted proteins | sample 7_EM_MG_FD_207223 | JGI IMG/M metagenome (GOLD analysis project Ga0307507, IMG submission 207223) | Populus trichocarpa ectomycorrhiza microbial communities from riparian zone in the Pacific Northwest, United States - 7_EM | ecosystem: Host-associated > Plants > Roots > Unclassified | place... | reverse complement strand
TCAGATCCCCTCCTGAGAAACCTACTCCTTATGAATGGAAAGCTCATCGTGAAGCCATACGCAAGGAATTCCCAGGAGGATGGTCACCACCCCGCAAACTCTCCCGCGAGGCCATGGATGGCGTTCGTCAGCTACACCACCACGATCCCGAGAAGTTTACAACACCGTTGTTGGCGGAGAAATTTAGGATCAGTCCAGAAGCTGTGAGGAGGATCTTGAAAAGTAAATGGGAGCCGTCGAGGGAGAAGCGAATCAAGTACGCAATACGGGAGAGGGAGGAAAAGCAACAATTCTTCAAATTATCTCGGCTAAAGGAGCGCATGGAGGCGAGAGCTTTAGAGGACAATTTTGGACGCAAAAAGAGAAAATCGCGAGGCGTTTCATACGGCGACGACAGATTGACTTTGGAATAGCATCCATTTATTCCTCAACGTATCATCTCCCTTACTTCTCGCCGACCCTAAGAACACACTTCGGTCTCTTTGAACACATTTCTCAATCAGGGACGCTCGAGATTCTATTAGTGATCATGGATATATTCTGTTATGTTCATAAGTATGTAAAATCTACATAGCCTGGCTCTGTCTCGTACATAGGTAATACATATAGATACATATGCAATACATACAGAATAATGTGTTAGAGTGCAAGGGTGGTGAGCCAAGGATAGATACAGCAGTAAGTCCATCTAATCTTCTCTCTACTGATGGGGTTAATAATGTATGGGTATCGAAGGCAAAAGAAAGGACACTGAGCGCGGCAATGGGCCAGGCCAGATAATAATTAGCAAGAGGGGCCCACCACAATGACCACGAAATTTGCACATTTAGAATATTTATAATGGCAACGAGGTTCTCTCGTACTTGGTAAGCAAGCCTTGATGTGGTCGGGCGAACAGGATATCGTTCCAGTTCGGTGTAGGAAGTGGATTTAACGGTGCTCCGGATTTATCGACAACTGAATGTTGGAATCCGAGTATAAACATGGCAGTCACGAGCTTCAGCTCAACCTTTGCCAGCCGCGTTCCAAGACACACGGTCTTACCTGAGGGACAAAATATTTTAGCTTTTGATGCGACAAGGAAAAGCGCGCACATCCACATACCTCCGCCCCAGCCGAGATAACTGAAAGGCGTCTTTTCAGGCTCTCTTCTCCCCGGGTCAAATTTCCACGGGTCTGGGTATATCTCAGGATCGAGGTGGACATCACTAAAAGGATAAATAACGTAGGCCCCAGTGGGTATTATTTTGTTGTTGATATAAATTTCTGGACCAATATTGCGTCTCATAGCCGTGTGAGGTTGGGCGATGCGTGTCGTTTCTCGAATAATAGCGTCAAGGACTGGAGTTGATGACTCCCAAACGTCAAGGGGGATCGTGGAAAGCCGCAATGACAGCGGTTGTGAAATATCTGATGAGTAAGGAGTGGACGCCAACAGAAATTCAATCTCTGAGGCTGCCTTTTCCCGCCACTCGGAATGACCTCCGAGGTATGTAATTAGCCAGCAGGCTAAACGCGATGGAAATGAGAATTATGACATGAAGAAAGGTTGGCATCCTACCGACCTGTGGTTCCTGTCGCTCTAGCTCCGGCGATCAAAAGCCCCATAATAAACTGTTGAGCTAAAGTAAACAGGCGTTCATAGATTAAGACTGAGGAAAAATTACTCCAATAATCACAAGCTTCTCGTCGCCTGAATCTAAAAGCATTTGAAGAGTGTCGTCTTGACGAATTCCATTTTGTTGTCTGGCGTTGATGGCTTGACAGACGATGTCATAAATTTCTTTAGTTGCCCATAATTTCTTAATCATAGCAGGGGTGGGAAACCAAGGGATGAGAACTGTAGCAGGAGTGGTTCCGACATCGAGGAGATCATAAAGCTTTTTGAGACGCGCGACGGTGGCAGGGTCATCTGAAATTTCCGTAGAAGATAGGCTGCGCATGGTAAGCTGGAATATAAGCTGTTTTAGACAGCCAAAAATCGCCATTAATCAATGCGAGGGGGGGGGGTCGAAATACAGCATTTCACCAACCTCGTAGACCTTGTCGAATGGATCAAATGTTCCGGCTGAACCCCAACTTTCCATCTGTTTCCGAGAATCCTCCAGAAGGCGCGGAATAACTAGAACCAGAATCAATGCCGTCATCAGAAAATTCCAGGGAAGAGAAGACTTACGGACACTGAGCGATGCGCTTCGTTGCACGTTGGCCAATCGTTTGTGAATAAGTTGTATTCTTCTTGTTTGAAGATCAGATGTCACGCCGCGCACCATGGGTATCTGAAGTGAAAAAAGTGCGTTCAATCGGGTGAGAACGTAAAATGGCGGGAGGGCGAACGCACAGCTCCGGAGAGAATCTTGAAACCTTCCGTAAGGTCGAGACCTTTTGCATTGAAAACTGCCTGTCTTGCGCTCTCCCCCGAGACGACAATCACTTTGTTCTGCCGGCAAAAAGGGTATGACGACTGATTAGACATAATTGGTCATTGTTGAACTTACACGCAAGAGTTGAAATTGGAAAGCATTCTGCCCAGTAGCGTGAAACCCCCATTGAATAAAATCGTATCTTTTGCGAAAGAAAGCAAATATAGCCAAGAGAGGATTGCCTGGCAAGGATACAGGTGCGTCGACTTCGTCGCCTTCTAGTGAAGACGTTATTAAAACGATGCCTAGGAATATAATAACGGCCACAGTAAAATGAGTCGCGAATCCCGCGGATAAGAAGGCCTTGGCTGCAGAGTGGAGGCCAAGGCAGTAGGGCATGTGGGGCGAAAGTCTAGTTTGAGGAAGGGTATAATGTGTTCAGCTCCAGCCGGGGTGGATAAGCTCGATAAAAGCGTCGCGTTTTATACCCAAGAACTGCATGGCAGCCGGGAAAAAGGGAAAATCTTGGATCTGGTAGCGGGCACCGGCATAACTGTGCATCTCATTTCGGTCACGCGCGGAATCGACTCCTCGAATCGAGGATCTTATGACAACGTGTTTTTAGATGATCGCAGTTTGTGTCAACTAGGTCGGTCCCGAAATGAACAGAACCCAACCTCAACTGGGTGCCCCGACTCTTGTTGCTTCTTCGGCACGTGGTGGAGCGCTTGTCAGGCATGGCAAGGCCATATAACATGAGAGGTGTGGACTAGAGGCTGCAGGTTCTTTTGGGGTGTTTCAAAACTGCTACAGCAATCCTTTAACCATTTTTGAATAGCCAGACCAGCTTGACCCGGAAAATTCGTCAATTTCGAACTTAGCAACTCGGATGTGGTTGAGAGGACTGTCGGTGCCAATTGCGCATCCCCGTCAGCGGGAAATATGTTAGGACGGCATATCAATGTTGATCTCTTACCAAGATTCTTGAAGTTCCCAGTCTGGTGTGGTTGTCAATGGCGAGTGTTTGCATTTTTGGTTCTGACATTCAGACAAATATAGGTAATATCATCCTCATCTTGCCCACAGGGACATCAAGCATCTTCCAAGAGTCCTGAAGCTCCATGTAGTACCAGAACTTGAAATTATCGTGCATTGAGGCATAAAGTGGGTGTCCGAGCGCGGCTATAACCGGAAAAAAAAATTCTAGACTTGAGATACGTGGCAAAGTCACAAGAGCAATTCCAAATTGGTTGGCAAAAGGCGGGAGCGAAACTGGATTCTATTTGGCTTCGACGCAGATGGGGATAACGGCCACGCAGAAAAATCGGAATTCGATGGAATCTAGGGAGCCGTTAAAGAAAGCGTGAGTAAAAGGAAGTATTTTTTATTCTCACCGAAGGTGTAGAAAACTTACAAAACGTGGCACGACGGAACGGAGAGCACGGCTTACAGGCAAGAGGCCCGCGACATTCGGTAATGGAGGCACGTCAGCAACCCCTGGTAGTGCGCCCACGCTGCTAGGACAACGCAAACGTGGAATATTTGATGCGAAGCTAAGAAATAATCGAAACTCCCAGGTGCCAGCTTTTCAGGGATGCGGTTTGCACTGATGAACAAGGAGTAAGATTCGGAAACCATTAAAAGTTCAACATGAATGATAAATGGGATGAAGGATCGGAGACTCAGGCGACGGAAAATACGTACTAGAGTAAGGCGCCGCCTATGTAGAGCGCACCTGAAGCCAGCAGCCAACCGAAACCCATACTGGAGATCAGCTCGTTGAAACCATGTGTTAGGGACAGATGGGTGACGGGAATTACAGCGCACAATCCAAGACCAATGAAGACTGCCGTGCGAGCCCTGCGATGACTTGGCTTCGCATATTCTGGGTTTAAGACGATGTAGGCTGCACCTAGATCATGCCGTTCAGGATTGGATGAGGATCATGATGACAATGCCGTGCGATCATGATCAGAGAACGACTTACCAAGGCCCACAAATGTGATGGAGGTCAAGTAGAATGCTTTCAAGCGCAGGTCACAGAAGAAGCCATAGTAGATGGATGGGTAAAACGACCCCACAATCAATACTACAATTCCGGAGTAGTCTAATGCATGGCAACGGGATGAGACCTAAAACAAACAAGTGAATCTAATCTTAGATAGGCTTCCGGCGTGTGTGTCGTACCTCTTTAGAGTGACAGTTTGCAGCGTGATAAAAGGCGCTTGCCGTGAGGCAGAATACAGCAGAAAGTAAAAATATGACAATGACAGCCATATCTTTCCATGTTGCCTCTTCATGGTGTCGAGCGTACGCAGGGTAAAAGGTCGTTAGGAAGTAGATGAACAGCGCAGATCCCCATGAATGAGAGTGAATATTAACTGGTGACCTGAATTAGCCAGAAACGTATGGCAACGGAGAAAGAAGGGTACTTGTTTCGTTATGAAGATCTGAGAGTCCCAGCTCGTTAACCCAAATAATAATGATCCAAGAGTGATAAATATCGTACATGCCCAAACTGAGGTGAAGCAGCCCTTCCAATGGTGTTGTGCTCTGAGGAGGTTTAGCGCTTTGAACTCTTACGACAACACAACATACCTTCTATAGCCAGTAAGGATGTATTCATTGTCTCTTTGCCAATCGTTGAGTTCATGCCAGGAAACGGTGTTTGAAAGCGGGGTATTTGAGCTGGGTCCTGGCACGTTCAAAGCGGACCGTTTCAAGGTGGATGGAACCTTAGCGAATGGTATCCTTTGATGAAGAGGATCCATTAGGGAACAAGCTCAGAGTAAAGAGAGAGAGAAAGAAGCAACCCATTCTGTGTATCGTCGAAAACATATTGCATCCCCATTCAGGCCCACACCAAATACGACCAAAGTAAGTATCTTGGAAGTGCATATTGAATTTTGAAAAACCCATGAAACCTTAGCGCGGGTACAGGACGATCCCCTCTAAGCTACATTGATACTTCTGTACAAATTATGAAATAAACACCTTTCTCAATGCCGTAAATTTGCAGGTTTCTCCTGTCCTAGGGCAAGTAACAATACCATCATTTCTAGCCGCCATTTCCTCCAAAGCCTGCTGACTTTGTCAAATAACTGTGGAATTGGCCAAAAACGGGAACATGCCTCTCTTGAGTATACGTGACCACTAGGAAACGCCATCGGCATGTTGTCCGCATCCATAATTTTCCCGCTTATTCGACAGACAATCGTCGAGTTTGCGTGGTGGCTGAATGGAACTTCTTCGGCGAGCTTTCCCAATCCCAATGGAGAGAGCCCTGGTCCGGATTCACCGTCGCATACAGGACAATCGACATTTTTTGTAGCATGGTCATAACAAGCCGGTAATTTGAGGGCAACAAGTCCAGCGTATAACGCCAGATGGAGCAGTGGTTCGGTTGGAAGAGTATTCAAGTTGTAGATCGCCAGACGGAATGATCGAACCAAGTTATTCCATCGTGATGGATCGTACAGTCGCTAAAAAAGGACTTGAGCCTTCAATTGATGCACAAGAAAATCTTCCAACTTCGAACCTTGTAAGGACCGCAGCGAGTGTTAGGCGGAAACGCCAGTAGCGCAGACGCTTGCTGTATCTGTGGGAGGTGGGTTTCTTGCCACGAAATCAGGTACTTCTTCGCATACGCGATAGCTTCCGTGGTTTGTCGCAATCTGGAGAGTTCGATGTATTCTTGCAGGCGAAGATCGAATTCTAAGGTGCTCTAAACGTAACAATGTTAAGTTAATCAATAAAGCCCAAGAAAGACCTCACCTTGATCTTTCGAAGTGCGCTCTTGTTCTCGCTACACCAAGCGAGGGCGTCCGTACAGCTGTGTTTCGAAAGGGCGTCCTCTATTCGCTTTATGTCTGTGAAAAGTTCGATATCGACAAGAGTCTTTGGATTTCATTTGAAATTATCTGCGCAGGAGATGCAGACCCCACATACCTCTATATTCTTCTCCTTCGCGATCTTCCGAGCAGTGTTCTCTTTACCATTCCGCAAACACCAGTCTACAAGCCACCGATCCAACCGTGTATCGGCCCATCTTGAGAACTCTGGTTGACTCGAGTTTTGGAGAGACTCAATCGTTGCCAGGTGATGTAAACGCTCTCGCATGACGTCCTGGGTTGGTTTCCCAGCCGTCTCGTGTAAATCCGACAGCTATTATTCCCAAAAGTGAGAGTGTAGAGCCAGAGGGGCCATGGAATGCACCTTTCGCTTGAGGTTTTCAACACGTCCTATCATTCCGTCGACGGACTTCAAAGCAGCTTCCTGGTCAACGCTTCCGCTGGAAGCACGAGAACTGAGATCCTTTGAGGTGCTCAGGACAGCTCCCAGTTCCCTTTCGACATTCTTCTGCGATGTCCGAAAAATCTTGCGGTAATTCTCATAAGGCACCTAGAATCTAAAGGTTTTGCAATGTTCACGATATCTTATGCTACCCCACGAACTCGTGCAAAGGGTTGTTCGAACAGCAATATTCCTTCTGTGTTTAACTTGCTTTCCATCACGGTGGTCAGTTGGAGGTGGAGGTGATCAAGCTTAGTGTGGTGATCAGCTAATTAGAATGTGACCGAAGACTCTCACGCAAATATAATTGTCCAGGTTCAGATGCTTTCCTACGGCTTTTCTCAGAATTCAATGAGTGAGTGACGTAAAAAAAAAAAAGGGGGAAATAATACATTAAAAGAGGAGAGTATATTTCACACCATCAAAAATCCAAAGGACTTGAATTTACAATCCAAAGGACCACTAGATTGCCAGTATGTAACATATACATACATGTCAATGGCTTTGCAGACACAAAAAAAATTTGGTCCGTAAACCTCTGTGCCCCAAATATTTATGAAGCGTCCGCAAACCGTCTTCCTCCATATAGCCCAGGCCTCCACCCAGTGCGCCGCAAATGGCTGAAGGTCGCTCAGTGCAAAGAAGGGACTAAAACTTACAACTACAAACTTTCGTATTAATAGATACAAGGTGAATCAGGATCGTTCCGCTGCAAGCAATACCTGCCACTCGATGATGTCGCATGTCTGGAGGCCGTCTACTCCTCCAGGAAGAAATAATTTCCAGCAGCTAAATCCAAGTTAAGTGAAGGGTCAAAATTAGTGATGAGGACCCACCCTTCTGCTCCCTATCTTTGATACTATTTAACTTGTTTACACGTGGTCGGAAGTTGGTGGGGTCACGTCGGAAGGTGATCTCAAGTGAGGCCAAAAACCTGTTCATTCCAGATAGAAGGGATTGTGGTCTAGGAAAGAGCGTGTAAACAGCGATCTTTCGAAAAAGAATATTACGGCGTACGGAGTGGCCGTGGCGGCAATGGCTGGTTGGCCCTCGAAGACAATAACGCGATCAGCGAGATAAGTTGCCATGATAAAGTCGTGCTCGATGACGAACGCCGTTTTCTTGGCGTGGAGGATAAAGCTGAGTTGTGACAATGCAGGTCAGGCGTAAGACAACACAAAAGTGATCGGAGGTACAGACCGTTTGATGACTTTGCTCGCAATGATACGCTGTTCCGAGTCCAGGAAACTACAAGAGCATCATAAGAATATTCTCGTTAAAAACAGTGGTGAGCTACCTGCTCGGCTCGTCAAGGAGATAAACGGAGACGTTTGGTTTGCCTAGACGTCGAGAAGACGAGTTCAGTCATGAATCGGCCAGAGATTATCACCGGACCTACCCAAAGCAAGCACAATAGCTACGCGTTGCAGCTCTCCTCCTGAGAGTGTTTTCACTTCCTGGTCCATAATGTTTTCTAAATTCATGGGCTTCAACACATCCGTCTGGAACTGTGGGTGCATGAACGCCTGTTTGATCTGCTTAAGCAAGAGCATGCGGACAGTTCCAGGGAACTTGGGTGATATTGTTTGGGGCTTAAGCGAGACAGATAGAGTCTGTTTGTCTGCTTCCTCGTCTGGTGTGTCGCCAGCCAAAAGCCGAACAAAGGTGGTCTTGCCTGTACCATTCTCCCCCAACATCACGATAATCTCGGAATCGGTGAAGCTCCCAGCTTCCACCGTGAGTTTGAATGATCCTAAGGTTTTAGTCATGGATGGGTACGAATAGTGTCGGGTTTTGTCGATTGCAAGCTCCTCAGCCGTCTCTACCATTTTAAATGAAAGAGATTCTTCCCGGAATCGCAAGTTCTCGGTGGGGATGAAGCCGTCCAGGAAGATGTTGATACCTATAAGGTGTGCAGACTGAGTGCAGCAACGAACTTAAACACAAGAGGATGCAGACCTTCCCGAACGGAGTAAGGCATTGTTACTACGCCATACATTGAGGGCTTTCCATACAGACAACAGATAAAGTCGGATAGGTAATCCAGAACGGACAGATCGTGCTCGACGGCAACGACATAACAATCAGGCGTGAGCAATGAACGGATAACTTCAGCCGCTTTAAGACGCTGCTTGACGTCCAAATAACTCGAAGGCTCGTCGAACATATAGCTGTGATGAAATTGGGTTTGAGATCGGAGCACCAAAACAGAGGTTCGAACTCACACGTCCGCTTTTTGGATGCAAGACATCGCAATGGCGAATCGCTGTAGTTCTCCTCCGGAGAGATGACCAACTTCTCTGTCGAGCACATGGTTCAACTCCAGCTCGTCGCACAATTTCTGCTTGTTGTCGAGCTCCAGTTTAGAATCTAGCATCTGGGAAACAGTCAAAGAGCCCTTGATGGCTTTCGGGATGTGGTCGACGTATTGAGGCTTGATGAGCGCTTTTAGATTGTCTTCAAGAACCTTTGTGAAGTAATTTTGAAGCTCTGACCCCCTAAAGTACTTCAAAATTTCTTGCCAATCGGGAGGATCCTGGAATAGGATGAGGTGTTGGATTATAAGGAACACTCCAAGAACGCACGTCATAACGGCCAAGATTTGGCTTCAGCTTCCCAGCAAGAACCTTTAATGCAGTACTTTTGCCAATTCCGTTCGTTCCTACAAGCCCTAGTACCTGGCCGGGACGTGGAGTGGGTAGTCGATGGAGCTTGAACGCGTTTGCAGTATATCGATGAGTAACCTGTGATTCCAAGTTTGTTGGCAGATTGATAATGGCAATGGCCTCAAATGGACATCTAACGTCGTTGAGAAACGGTTATATCCACGACGGTGTAGCACATACTTTTTGACACAGATACCACACCCAATACACAGGAATTCGGAGATGAACGCGATCTTGTCGCTTGGTTTTACTTCAATGCATAGTTTCCCTGAAAAACGAAATTTCAATGTAGGTTCCGGTGACTGATGGATCTGCCGCACCCATTTTCACAACAGGACATGACTGAGACAACAAGTTATCTAACGATTGAAGATCGCTGTTGCAATGCGGCGTACCTTCTTGCATTCCTGCGCACATCGCTTTGGTTTACATCGATTGGCGTCGACGATGGCGATACGGGTAATTTTGTCCGCCATAGCGTCCTGGCGGCAGATGAATGGAAAGACAAGCTGGTCAAATTTTGATCAGGACTATGTAATTTGTACAGCCACATGACCAATCCGGTCTCTTGCATTGGTCTCATCATTGACTCTGACAGCCTCAATTTCATGGCAAAAAAGGGTTCCGCGTCGACAGAGAAGAAGTCTGCAGACAAGAAGGGGAAGTCCAAGTCAAGTGCTAGTGCGGATGATAGCAAGGGCAAGGCAGAGGTGTGCTTTCATCAGCGTTCTGGAGATAGTTGGCTAATTTTAAACCGATGATATTTCAAGAGCAAGAGTGGATTGAAGGCGGCGACTGCCGTTAATGTTCGTCATATCTTATGCGAGAAGCATTCTAAAGCAACAGAGGCTTTGCAAAAGATTCAGGTTCGACCAGTGGTTCTTCATTCAGCTGATTTAAAAGGTGTTGGGAAGTAGGAAGGTCAAGCCTTCAACAAAGTCGCGCAAGAATACTCAGAAGATAAGGCGAAAGGTGATGCCACTTCTTTCGCATCCACATACAAACTCACCGTATGCAGCTGGTGGGAGTCTTGGCTGGATGGTCCGTGGAAGCATGGTGGGCGCATTTCAGGATGTCGCCTTTGCGCTCACCCCTTCGACGGTCGATAAACCCTTAATATCTGGTCTTGTCAAAACTAATTTTGGATACCACATCATCATGGTGGAGGGACGTCGCTGATATGGCATTGCCGGACAGTACATGCTTTCTTTTGGTGAACAAACACCTGTAGAGACGTCTGTTTTAACAATAATACACATATTACGTGGAGTTGTCATTACTTAGTGTGTAATAAATATACGTGCATAGTCCTCTATCACGGAG
>Ga0307507_10012227_pt1 | contig 10647 bp, 1 predicted proteins | sample 7_EM_MG_FD_207223 | JGI IMG/M metagenome (GOLD analysis project Ga0307507, IMG submission 207223) | Populus trichocarpa ectomycorrhiza microbial communities from riparian zone in the Pacific Northwest, United States - 7_EM | ecosystem: Host-associated > Plants > Roots > Unclassified | place... | reverse complement strand
AAGTTGTTAAGTAGGTTAACTGCGTGTTATTTAACTTTTAAAGTTACTAAGTAGGTTAATTGCGTGTTAAGAAATATATAGTTAGCTTTTAAAGTTATTAAGTTAGTTAATTGCATGTTAAGTTAGTCGAATTGCGTGTTAAGTTGGTTAATTGTATATTAAGTTAGTTGAATTGCGTGTTAAGTTAGTTAATTGCATGTTAAGTTAGTTGAATTGCGTGTTAAGTTGGTTAATTACGTGTTAAGTTAGTTAATTGCGTGTCAAGTTAGTCAAATTGCATGTTAATTACGCGAAACGCGAAAATTAAAGTCTACTTAAATCTTATCCTGCGAATATTTTCCTAATGATTCTTTATTGTTCCTTCTAGAACTTTATTATCTCCTAGCTCTCTACCCCGCCTTTTAAAAAGGCTTCGCCCTAAGCCGTTAGTTAAATCCTCCCCGCGGGGGCTCCCCGGGGTTGGTGGGGTTGGTAGGGTCGTACGAACAAAGGCTAGGAAATTTTTTTTTTGGGGTAGGTATTGTCTTATTAGGTAGTCCGTAGGTCGTTATAACAGTAGGTATATTAGCGCTGTTGTTGTTGGTTTATAGCAGTATAGTGCCAGCGTCTTGTTCTTATCCTTAGTAGTATAGTGCCAGTGTCTAGTTCCTATTGGTTCTTAGTAGTATGGTGCTAGCGTCTGTTCTTCCGTAGGCTATTAGCACGGTTGTTGTTAAGTTAGTCCTTCCATAGGCGCATTAATAGGTTAGATAGTACGTAGATAATTAAGCAAGATTAGATATAATATGCTGCACTACTCACTCTATAGTAAGGGATAGGTCTAGGTCTGGTTCTTATACTCCTCTAAGTGGCCGGCTAACTCCATTCTAGGCTCTTACTGGAACACTATATAATGGATCGTAATATGCTTTCTCCCTTACTATCTTAAGCTGTAGGCGTATCTTTCCATATCTTTATTTTGATCGTCTAGGAATAGCTCCAGTTGGTTAGTTGGTCTATTAGTTAGGTTAGGTTAGTGGATTACAGGCGTATCGGCACAATCGTTGTTAGGTCGTAATAGTAGGCGCATTACGCTATTATTGTCTGGTCCTTGGCAGTATAGTGCCAGCGTTAAGTCCTTAGCAGTATGGTGCCAGTGTTAGGGTCAGTCGGTTAGGGTTTGTTGGCCGGGTCGGTTCTTCTAGGCTGCAATAAACGTATTGCTAATTGACTTGCCTAAGCAAGCCTCAGCGCGCTTGTCGCAAGGTAGAATTAAGGTTGGTCTTGGAATAATGTAAAGGCTTAGTTAAAAGAACAGAATCTATTAGTAGCCAGTGAACGAGAATTCCAAGATGAGGACTAGAAGAAGGTTGAGGAAAGGACACGTCTATATACATAGGGCCAAGGCTCGGCTCGGCCGAGCCCCTAACTAGGGTCTGTAATAGTGCCGTAACAAATCCTCTTTTACTAACCTAAAATGACTAGCCTTTATAGTTTTAATTTATCTGTTAAGAAGCAAGTTTTGCGAAGATTTAGAACTATATTAACCTAGATAAGACAGAGAACGAAATTAAGGAAAACACTAAGCTAGATATACCCTTAATAGCAGCAGCTCCTGCAACAATAGTAGCAGCTCCTATAGCACCGGCAGCGGCTTCTACAGCACTAGTAGCAACTCTAGTATCTATGAGAATAGCTATACCTAGGTTATTAAATTAGCAAACCAACTAATAAACTTAGCAATCTGCAGAGATATAGAGAATACTTTTTAAGCTCTATAAGCTTTAATAATAAGACTACCTAAAGTAGGAAGAGAAGCTCTATACCTTTATAGCACTCTTATATGCTACTATAGACACTAACTTCTCTAGGTATCTTAAAAACCTTACTATACTATATTTAATTCTAAGACAGCTAAAGAAGGTAGCAAGGCTATCTTAAGCTATATTACAGTAAATGGTATTAGATAATCTTAAGAAATGGAAATAAGGGCCTAAATGTTAGACTCTAGAATCTTAGCTTTAGCTTTATATTACCATTATATAGAACGGCGAAGAGCTAGAGAAAGGGTTAATAGAGGTAATAGAAAGTAGTATTATATAAGCCTTTATCTAGGACTATAAGGAGATCTGTCTAGCTCTGTATTATGCCTTTATTTAAAAGGTAGCGAAGAGGTTAAAGAAGTTTAAAATAGCAATAATAATTAAGGAATTTAACCTGCTTTACAAGCATCCAAATATAGGATATAACGCCTATGCTATACTCTTAAGGCAGCTATTTATAGATTCTATAACATCTACTACCCTAGTACTTTCTTAATTGCCTAAGATAAAGTATTATTACGGCGCTGGTGGAAAACGGTGGATTATGGTAGACGTAGAGTCACGTGAGCTCACGTGACTTGATGATTGTATAAGACTTTAAGCGACGCTGCCCTTCTTCTTCTTTCCTTTCTCTAGCTTTGGATCCTCGTTTATAGACAATCCAATTGTATAGGCTTGCATACGTCTTCCCTGCTGTGCTCGTGCCTCGATTAACTAAGTCGCTAATATTATCCAAAGCTTATCACTACTCTTTCTTCCTGAGAAGGAACTTAAAAAAATATCTATAGACTATGAAAAGGACAAGGACATAGAACAGGACCCTAAGGACAGGAAAGAACTAAAAGAACATAAACAGAACGCGAATTCTAAGAATAGGATACGCATAGACCAGAACCCCTAGAAAATAAATAAATACTGGAAATTACCTAATATCCCTACCACTATACTAAGAAACACAGCAGCTAGCAAAGCAGCTGTAGGACCCTTAAATACCTCTAATAATGAAATAATAACTATTTTAACCCCCTAGGTGGAGCTCGCGGCAGCTAATGCCGAAATTAAACGGCTTTAAGAGCTGCTTAAAGCTAGAGACACCCTTGCATCTAACAATAACTTAATGGATAGACTTGCTACAGTTCTTGAGACCCTAGCCCAACAAATAGTATTATTGCGGTCCGCGAAGGTTGCGGACCCTTTATTGCTTACAGACGGAACTAACTCTATATTTAATAATTAGAAGCTTCAACTGCAAGATAAGCTTGAAGTTAATGCAGACCACTTCCCTACCACTTAAGCGAAAATGGTATACGTCTTCGGCTGTACTGGTTGGGACACATAAACGCATCTACGTCCGCGATACGCTTAGGACTTAGCAGACCCCTTCCTCTCTAGAGAAGAGATGGTTAACTACCTATCTTCTATTTATAAGGACCCCTTTAAGGTATAGAACGCCCGCCTTAATTATAAAGCCCTAAACATAAAAACGACGGAGACCTTTTTGGCCTTCTAGACCCGCTTTCTGCACCTTGCTAGCCAAGCCTAAATTCCCTATAAAGACCTAATACTAGACCTCTTTAACAAGCTTACCCTAGACCTACAGCGCGCCGTACTGCCAGTTTTTACTACTATATAGATACTAAAGGTACTTACGGACCACTACCTGGCCATTAACCAAGGCCTCTGCCGAATTAAGATATAAGCCAAGCGGTATAAAGCTAGAAACTCTTTAAATTAGACTATAAGCACTATAAGAACGGCCTATAGTACCCTAGTAAGATCTGCAACTCCCATGGCACTAGCTATACAGCCCACCGTTAATCTAGCAGCTAGCCGCGCAGCTAGTCCTACTGCGGGTCCGGCGTACACTTAGCCTACCTATAGCGACCCCTATAGATAGGCCCTTAGTAACTAAGGAGCTTACTTCTTATGCGGCCAGAAGGACCACTTTGCAAAGGACTGCCCAGTAAAAGTAATAGCAGATAAGGTTCTGTTAATCCAGAAGGACAGCATAAAGTTGGAAAAAGAGGAACCCTAAAGAAAGACTCCTCTTTAGGGTTAAAAGGGATTGATATGTCACATATTAATCTAGGTTGGCTAGTTAGTGGAAAAAGCTGCACTATCCCTTATACTTTATTTCGCAATAGATATTAAGTTTTAACCTCTGCTTTAGCTGACTCTAGAGCTAATGCCTTTGCCTTAATAGACACTTAGTACGCTGTAAAGCTGGCTGAATTTTTAAATACGCCCTTTAAGGAACTGCCTAAACTAGTCCTTATTTATTGGTATAACGGAAGAATAGGGCTACCTATTATGACTATCTTATGGATCTACCTCCGTGTTAACGGATAAAGATAGTATAACGTCCCCATTCTTATTATGGACCTGGGAAGCCACGATATAATCTTAAAAAGGAAATAGCTAGCCTATTTAGGCTTATAGCTTAATATATAGAGCAGACGGCTTGTCTGGCCTAAATCCCTACCCCTAACCCCTTCCTTTATAAAAGAAATTAGTATTATAATAGAGAACCTTATACGGCCCTAGATTAATACCATTTACTAGGCCGATGCTATACGTAGAGACTAGGCCTTTAAGAAAGATGTACGGCGTAATTAGCAACGGATCCGTATACTATATCGCCCCTAGACTACCTATATTACGCCACCTGCACCAGAGACCCAGGAAATTAGCAATAATTTAGCTAAGTCCTCTACGGAAAACTTAGGCCCTACGCAGCCATAAAGGAAGGCTAGAAATATAGGACGCTATACTAAACTAATAGACCGGAAGGACAACTTACGGAAAATGGAATGTAAGCTAAGGAAGACTATAAACCCTTTACCGCAAAATACGGCCTAATAAAAGTTTATAAAGAAACCTACGGACCTTCCCCTAGTTAATATCTGCTGTATTAGCGCTATAGGATTCTACCAGAACTTAGTTTAACCTAATACCGTTGCCTTTACTACTAGCTTATATAAAATTAATTAAATAATTAAGGAAAAGGAAAGCAAGCTTAGTAGATAGGAAAGCGAACTTATGGATAAGAAGCTAGTAGAGTAGAAACTGCCCCGTTAACACCAGAAATTTAAGGATATGTTCTCTAAGGTAGTATCCAACATGCTTCCGCCTTACCAACTGTATAACCACAAGATTAAGATCAAGCCAGATAAAGAAAACACCCTTAGCTATAGCCCCCTTCGTTAGCAATCTACTGCCGAATTATAGGCCACAAAGTAGTATCTTATTAATAACCTAGATAAGGGCTTTATTAAGCCTAGTAGTTAAGTCCCTTTTGCCTTACTAATTCTCTTTATAAAAAAGCCTAATAGAGGACTCCATTTCTATATTAACTACTATAAGCTAAATAATGTAACCCATAAGGACCGCTACCCGCTACCTCTACTTAATAAGACACTGGCCTAAATAAGTAGAGCTAAGGTTTTTATAAAGCTTAATATCCGCCAGGCCTTTTACCAAATTAGGATAGACCCTAAATCTATAGATCTTACCATATTCCAGACCCGCTATAGATTGTATAAATGCAAAGTACTTCCCTTTAGACTAACTAACAGACCGGCTACGTACCAGCAATATATAAATGATATACTCTTTAACTACCTTAATAACTTCTGCACAGCCTACCTGGATAATATTATAATTTACTCTAAGAATAAGTTAGAATATAAGGAGTATGTCCACAAGGTCCTATAACAGCTCCGCGAGGCTAGCCTCTAGGCCAATATTTAGAAATTAGAATTTAGTGTTAGGCATATAAAGTACCTAGGGTTTATTGTTAATATGGACGGAATTAAGGCAGACTTAGAAAAGACGGCTATAATTAACTAGTAGGAACCCCCACAGACTGTAAAGGGGGTATAGTCATTTTTAGGTTTCTGCAACTTCTACTAACGCTTTATTAAGAACTACGGTAGGGTTACTCAGCCTCTTAACCGCCTTACCTAAAAAGACTAACCCTTCCACTTTAACACTGCGTGTAGGCAGGCCTTTAATAAGCTTAAGAAACGGCTAATCTCTGCTCCTTTACTCGCCCACTTCTACCTAAAACGACCCTTAATGCTAGAAACGGACGCCTCAGATAGCGTAATAGCTGGCATCTTTTCCCAGAAGCAACCGGATAGAGAATAGCACCCTATTATATACTACTTAAAGACTATAATAGATGCTGAGCTAAATTACCCTATCCACAACAAGGAAATGCTAGCTATTATCTTTAGCTTTTAATACTAGCGTGTATAGCTACAGGGTACTCCTAAGCCTATTTTAATAGTTTCGGATTATAAGGCCCTAGAATACTTTATAATAACCAAAGAACTTACGGCCCAGTAGGCACGCTAGGCAGATATCCTATCTCAGTTTAACTTCCTAATTATATATAGGCCAGGTGCCACCAACTATACGGACGCTCTTATAAGGCGTAAACAGGACATAGATAACTAGATAGCCATAAAGATCTTATTACGGACCTAGACGCTACTATAACCAAAGCACCTCGATCCCTAAATATGGGCAGACCTAAAGATAAACACTTTAGACGCTAAAATATGTCCTATTAACTCCACGGAACTTAACCTTATTAATAAACTGCTGCAGGCAAATCGTACGGCCCCTTCTCTATAGGAGTACTGTAAAAAGACAAAGGACGTTACAAGTCCATAGTCCTTAGAAAACGGACTGCTTAAGCACTATAAACGGCTAGTAGTAGTAGAGGAACAGAACCTACGGACTTAGATTATTGCTAAAGCACATACCTAGGTCTCTATGGCCTACCCTAAAAAAAATAAAGCCCGTAAGATTATCGGCAACCATTACTACTAGCCTAGAATGGTTATGGATATTGATTGCTATATACAAAACTGTAACAATTGCTATAGGTCTATAATTCCACGAGATAAGACCCCAGGACTATTAAAACCACTCCCAATACTAGAACGCCCCTAGCAGCATATTTCTATAGATTTCTATAAGCTACCTATAGACCGCGACAGATACAATATAGTTATAATTCTAGTTAACCGCTTCGGCAAGCGCCCGTTCTTAATTCCCTATTATAAGAATATTAATACTAAAGAGGCGGCCTAACTGTATATCTACTATGTCTACCAAATTTACAGACTACCAGATACTATCGTATCCGATTATAGGCCGCAGTTTATATCGGCCTTCTAGAACAAGTTTACCTAGATCCTAGGCATTAGGCTAAAGCTCTCTATAGTATACCACCCCTAGACAGACGGTCAGATAGAAATTATAAATTAATACTTGGACTAGAGACTCCGGCCCTTTATTAACTACTTTTAGGATAACTGGAGCGAACTACTACCTATAATAGACTACGCCCAGGCAACCCTACCCCATAACTCTATAGGGTTTACACCTATTCAGCTAGAAATAGGGTATTTACCCCGTATAAGCTTTAACTAGAAAAGACCAGAAGGGCCATAGACCGTACGCAAAAAACTATCTTATAAGGAAGCACGGCATTATGCTAAACGCTTAGAAGAAGCCTGGAAAGTAGCTTATATAAACCTAGAAAAAGCCTAGAAATTAATAGAATAGCAGGCAAATAAGTATAGGCGTAAGCCCGACTTTACCGTAGGCGATAAGGTCTGGGTTATAATAAAGAACTAAAAGACGGAACGGCCTAGCTATAAGCTAGACTATTAGATAGCAGGACTATATAAGGTCCTTAAAAAGAGAGGCAACTCCTATAAAGTAAAGCTCCCGGATTTAATTAAGGTCTACCCTATCTTTTTGCCAGATAAGCTATAGAAAGCTGCAAACAACCTACTACCTAGACAAAAGAATAAACCGCCCCTGCTAATTTAAGTTAATGGCGACAATAAATGGGAAATTAAAGAAATACTGGCCTATAAACTTATAAGGGAAATGCTAAAGTATCGTGTTAGTTGGAAAGGATATAACCCGGACCCTACTTAGTACCCTACATAGAACTTTATAGGTAGCCCCTATAAGCTTTAGGATTTTTATAGCCGTTACCCTAACAAACCTAGACCGCCAAAATACCTAGACGAATGGATGGAATATTGGCATAATGAAGACGACAAGCTACCAGAAGAGCATAAAGATAAGAACGCCCCATAAGTATAATACGGACTACAAAGCCTAAGGGCAGGCTTTTTCGGGGGGGGGGGGGGTAATTTTACGGCGCTGGTGGAAAATGGTGGATTATGGTAGACGTAGAGTCACGTGAGCTTACGTGACTTGATGATTGTATAAGACTTCGAGCGACGCTGCCCTTCTTCTCCTTTCCTTTCTCTAGCTTTGGATCCTCGTTTATAGACAATCCAATCGTATAGGCTTGCATACGTCTTCCCTGCTGTGCTCGTGCCTCGATTGACTGAGTCGCTAACAAGTATTTTGCTTATAGTTTACCCTATAAGTTAAAAAATTATAAGTAACTGTTTTAGTCTCTTTAAGGTCTAAACTTTATGCCAAATAATAAATATTTAAGGAAGTGTTAAAAATGGCTTAAAATCCTAATAAATAAGCAGTATTATAACAAAAGGCTTAAGCAGATTAAGAAGAAAGGTCCTAGGTTAAGGACATCTATATTAGCTTTATTTACTGCTAAAAAGATTAAGGATCTAGCCAGACCTTAAGCTATAGCGGCGGCTGTAATAATATCCTTTTTATTATTAATATTATTACAGGATTATCCAGATCTATTATTAATTAATGCCTAGGGATATAATACTATAGTAAACACCTACTTCTGCAACAATATTAGATACTTCTGTAACCTTAAGCTATATATATCTATAGTAATAGCTAGAGATGCTAGAGCAGAAATCCATGGATACAGTAATATTAACTTAGCAATTAAGGTAGGTAAATAACGCCTAACCTAGAATCTAATATTAAGGAACGTAGTATACACTCCTTATTTTTATACTAATCTAATATCCGCAGCAAAGCTCCGTAGGGTTAGAGTAATTATTAACTAATCTATAAACTATCTGCGCTATAAAGATAATGGAAGTCTATTTGCCAACCTTATGGAATACAGAGGTCTTTATCTTATTAATACTATTACCTGCTTACTATCTACTTCTACTACCTATGCTACCTCTACTAAATTCTTTAAGACCTTAACATATAATAAAGTATAGTATTAACGCTTACTACACTGTGATATAGAGTTAGTAGATTATTTACTAACTGCGGCAAATAGGGTTAAAGTAGTTAAGATAGACAGAGGAAGAACTTTATATGGTATACTACTTTATAAACTATATATTTTAGAAAAGATAATATAGCAGATATCTTATAGAATATTAGTAAAAGGGACCTACCCTTTTAAATATGTTTACTTTAATATTATTATAGAAGAAGATGGGTTTAATAGAGATACGTATATAGCTTACTTTTAGTATAACGATATAAAGCACTATTATGCTTTTCCTATTAAGAACCATAAGTAAGGGACACTACTCCCACTCTTTAAATCAATAATAGCATTTGCGAAGAAATTTAATGCTTAAGGTATCTATATTTAGTATATAGATAAGAAGTAAGGTATAGGCACTAGGGTAAAGAATCTTATCCAACTTAACAGAAGTATTATTAAGTAATTAATACTATATACTCTAGCTTAAAATGGGCCTATAGAGAGGCTAGGGAGAGCTATTTCTAAATAAGTAAGGACTGCTATTATTAAAGCAAAGTTACCCGTAGATTTATAGTCCAAGTTTGTACTTCTAGCAGTATTCCTACTTAATTAAACTCCTATTAAGTCTATTAACTAAAAGACCCTATTTAAGATACTATATAAACAGAAGCTATAGCTAGCAGGACTTTATATAGCCAGATTTTTAACCTATATACTTATTAAATACGGCATTCCTAGAAAGGCAAAGTTTAAGCTATAAGCCTAAATAGGTTATCTTATTAGTATAGAAGCGTTAAATATCTATAGGGTATAGATACTAACCACTAACCGCATTATCCGATCTTATAATATATAAATTAATAAGTTAAAGAGATATTAATCTCCTAAAACACCAGAATATCTTATTATCTTATAGGCTTAAAAGGATTATTTTTCGTAAGTCTAGGACCTAATAGATAATCTTTAAAATGGCAGTAAGGGTTAGATAGAGAACTTTAACAAAGAACTAGATATAAAACTGCCGCATTTAGCAAATATTAACATTACTCCTATATTAAAAAGCATTTAGATCTTAATAGAAGAACTCTGTTAGCTACCTACCCCAAAGCTAACTCTAAAACCGTCTAAACTATTAGCGTCTTTAGCGCCTTAGCAATTACTATATACTATACATCGGTAAAATATGGTCCCCTCTCAATGGCCTCAATGGTTGGTGGTTGACGCAATTGGCACGCAGTTGAGGGCATTTGGCAACTCGACCGACTAGCCTATGTCGTGTTTTTTTAACACGCAGCCTGCGCGCAGCCTGCCTGCAAACTGCGCATTTGGCAACTATAATTGTATTTAGAGCCATTTACCTCTTTTATACCAATAATATATTTTAGATAAATAAAGGCTACTTTAAAGCTATTTATAAGGCTAGCAAAATAAATTATATTATTTTAGATAATTTAATATAATATGGCGACGGTTCTTTTCTATTTATTTACCTACTAACTTACCTACCTGCCTACCTGCCTATTTGCCTGCCTACCTACCTACCTATCTATCTACCTGCCTGCCTGCCTGCCTGCCTGCCTATGTCAGTATCTGATTCAATTCGGGGGAGGGGTCGGCCCGATTGAAGGCTCTAATTGATTCAGATCGTTCTCTATGGCCGTTCGCTAGCTGTACATTCGAACGGTGGTCGTC
>Ga0307507_10012226_pt1 | contig 10648 bp, 16 predicted proteins | sample 7_EM_MG_FD_207223 | JGI IMG/M metagenome (GOLD analysis project Ga0307507, IMG submission 207223) | Populus trichocarpa ectomycorrhiza microbial communities from riparian zone in the Pacific Northwest, United States - 7_EM | ecosystem: Host-associated > Plants > Roots > Unclassified | place... | reverse complement strand
GGCAGGCTAAATAACAGAGACTTTCCGATTGAAAACATAATCCCGTGAACTCCACAGTGTGAGATTGCGGTGAGTCATCGGTTTGCGATGTGCTACATAGTGAAAGTCGCTATCTGATCTATCGAGGTGGTGGTGCATTCCCAATATGGACACCTTCCCAATATGGACATGGACCCCGCGTTTGTGCCAGGACCCCAGTAGCTTTGATCCCAAAAAAACAGAGGGAGGTAAGAGTTACCGGAATTGGCCGCTGGGAACCCCTTGCACTCCATACCTTCCCATCTTTCATCCCTCCGGTCTCCTACCCAATGCACATGATGGTTCAGCTGTGGCTGTGATTGTTTAGATAGTTGACTGGCCCGGCTGTATCGAGTCATTGGTAATATGGGAAGAGGATACTGTGAAAGAGAGATGCCATATTATCGACCTTGGGACTGCATACCCTGATCGTCCTTTATTTATCTTTTGCGACTTTCAAGGTCAGAGGAACAATTCTCAACGCTCTTGACTCTACACTCCTGCCAATGGACATGTTACTGGGAGAATCAACACCCACTGGAAACTCGGAAAGTTCTCAAACAAAGCGCATATTTCCGCCGTTATACATATCTCAAGGAAACGAAAGAGCAGAGGAGCGACTTGTGTTCATCCACGTCCTCAATAGATTGAAGGTGCTACACGGTTCCACTTGAGTGATTAGTCCCAGTGAAAATGGAGGACATCATTCATTATCAACCAAACGCGAACTTCAACGATATTCTTTCCTTCCATTCGAAATTCTTTCCCAAGTCGACTCAGTGATTATATAGACTCCGCCAAACGACTCCCATTCCCCCTCTTTCCTTCCTTCCCTCACTTTCCCCTCCATTCCGTCATCCAGAACTTCTTGCACATCGCTCCGCGCATCCCTCAGCAACCCCCTCGTGGACGTATCAGAGCGGTGAGGGGATCATGGGACCTCAATGTGGCGGGTATGGTGGGTTTGGCTCGCCGTGAGTGACTTTCTGTTCGAGTGGCTAAATCCTCACCATTATGTATAGAGGCCGGCGTGATGATGTCTCTGGTACATGACCTCACCGAAGCTCAAGGTACCTTCACCCCCCCTCTCCTCTCTTTCCTTCGTCATCTTATGTTACCCAATTTCAAAGTCGGAGACATCACACCAAGAGAAGGTATACCAAAAGCCGAGAAACATCGTCTCGAAGCTGTCTGTCCTCCCTTCCTTCCTTTTTCCGTACTACATGACGCTTATGCACGTACAGGAGGCGATGCATAACTTCATTCACGAGATGCTACATGACAGTCCGGCGGCGCAACCAATAGACGCGCTGTGGAGGGTGAGTTCTTCTTACTTACTTTCACGAAATGTGCAACTCGAATCTGTGGACATTAATTCTAGGAGTACGAAGCGGGTGAAAGGCCTGAAGCCAAATTCGTCAAAGGCGTGTTGCCCTGCCTTCTCTCTTGAAGCACTCCACTTACATGGGATACAGTTACAGACCTCGACCGGTTTGAAAGGGCATCCCAGGCCCTAGAATACGAACGAAACCACAACAAGCACCTCCAACCCTTCTTTGGCAGCAGCTTACCATATATCCGGCATCCTGAGATCAAATCCTGGGGCGAAGACCTGCTCTTCAAACGAGAAGAGTTGCAGCAAGGCAGTATACATCTTGATCAAATAGATCTTTCATAACAACAACTAAAATACCACAAGTACATTCCCTTGTTTCCGTTCCCCCGTCCCCGGTTTACCGTTTAACTGATGATGAAACAACCTCAACGACGTATGCGCAAACAATCCCATGCTCATCCGCCGCCTTGACGCATTCCTCATCCATAACACTCCCACTCGGCGCCGCAAGGTACCTCACCCCGCTCTTCCGCGCAATACACATTATCCGGGAACGGGAAGGACACATCGCTAGAATACGCAACCCCATCCAACCACTCACTCTTTTCCTCCTCATCTAACCCTGGCACCCCGCCCCCGAACAAGGACTCCCACTCTCCCCCCTCCCCCCTCCCCCCTAGCACTTCTCCGTTGATGAATAGGTTGATGCCGTTTGCTTTTTCTGCGTGTTTTACTCCCTTTTTAAAGGGAAGAGCGAGATGGTGGCGGAAGTCGCTAAAGGAGGACATACGCCTGCACCTGATTGGTTGGGTTCGAGTGAGCTCTACAAGGTGATAACAGCAAACATACCTCGGGATCTAGCATATGCGGAAGTGAGCGGATTCAAAGTTTCCTTGGGTCATCGACTCCGTTGACCTTTTTCTCTGTCTCTGTGAGCTCGACGCCGACAGCTGCACTGGCTGGTAAGACGTGCTTGAAGGAGGCGGCGGCTGGGAGATCGAGGGCCTCTTGGAGTTCTCTGATGACAGCATAGGAGTTGAGGGTCGAGATTGATGTACGCAGGCGATCCTCTCAACACTGTTGGATCAGCCAATTTTCGCCACAATTGGAAGAATAAGAAATAACCCACCTTTGAGCAGAAGCCCTCACTCGCAGGATTCTGATGTGGGTTCGCACCATACCTCAACGCGATCCTCTGGACCAGCCCTGCCATCCTCTCAGCTGGCAACTCGGCGCTAGTGTACTGTTGCCTGAAATACCCGTTGGCCGCCTCATCGTACCCGTGCGGTCATCTCGAACGCCTTCAGCGGAAGGGACCCTCTCAGTCCCTGCCCTATGTCTCCCTTCCCATCCTTCCACGCACCAGGTAAGGTTTTGTAGTCCGTTGGATTGGAGAGGACGGAGGCGCGCTCGTGGTTCTTTGCTGCGGCGTGGAGGAACGTCACACTGCCAATGTCGACCTCCTCGACTGCGTCTGCTAGGGTACAGTTTGGCTTGGCAATCGTTCCGGTGAATGGATAAAGGTTGCGCACGATGATGGAGAGGGGGGAGATGTTTTGCACTTTGAGTCCGAGAGGATGTTGCATCTAAGGGTTCCCGTTCTTTTTTTTTTTTTTGAGTGAATTTGTATAGACAGATGGGAGGGGGATACGGACACCGTGTACGGCTGGGTGGAGCGTTTTGACTCGCATTTCTGGGGCTTTGGTGATGTCTAGTATCCGAGTTACATAACCACCCACCTTTGCAAATTCAACCACCATGATCTCGCAAACTCATCAGCAAGAAATATAAGACGACACGCATTCGGTTGAAGGCCTCGCTCGTACAACGCAAATGGGAAACCACTCAGTGGGTCAACCTGGGTACTTCATTGACTGTGGAATGCACGCATCCAAGTCATTTCCCCGCATCCAAAACCATGCCCTCCAAAAGCCACGCATACGGATCCGGCCTGTCCGAATTGACCACCCCCTCCGAAATCACCTTTGCAAACTCAACCACCTCCAAATCAAAGAACGTCCTCGCGAACTCAGCAGCAAGGTCAGTCCCCGCCGTAACCGCTGCAGCACTCCACACCCTCCCACCCTTCTCGCATCTCCCACCCAATGCACCGCTCTGTTCAGCTTCCCCGCGTCTACCATCATCTTCAGCGCCATTTTGTTGGAGGCGACGTGGTACCCGTCCAGGACACCTGTTTGTGCGAGGACTAGAGAGGCAGTGCAGACTCTCAGGAAGAGGACCTTCGGATCGGCCCATCCCTTTTTCACGAACTCTGTGCATCCCTCCGAAAGGCTGGAAAAGGGGTCGAGCCCGGGTACGAGGATACAATCCACAGGCGGGCACGTCGCGTACGTGTGCGTTGGGAGTTGTTTTGGGCCAGAGGTGGCCGTTATTAGGTCTAAGTCAGAGACGAAATACCACGTCAAAATGGGCGCTTTTGCGAGGAGGTCCTGGAAGGTGGGGATTTTTGTGATAAAGGCTTGGTACCTACGACATCGAGGTTCTGGTGGTCAGGGAGGAGAAGGACTGCGATGCGCAGGTTGGGTGGGGTGGCCATGGTGTACGAGAGTCAGGTCCGTTGAAATCGTCTTCCGAGTTATTCACTCATCTTATACCTGCATTTAGGTGCCTTCGCAACCTTGGGTAGACTGATAAGCAACCGATCTTCTCGTTGGAAGTGACAAGAATTCATCGATATCCCCCGGGTTGATCATGCGCAGCAACTCGCGTGGACCGAATACTTTCCACGCTCGTGGCAGATAGTATAGCTGGGAAGGTTAGTAATAAGGATATTCATACCTCATCACCTACACAAAACGGCTGATTTCGTTTACAAGGTATAGAAGATATTACCAAGTATGCAGGGAGCGTATCGGGCGAGAAAGTGAAATTGAATTTCACGCTGGCGCAAGTTCCAACTCTTGACCAATTTTTCGCTTTTAGGTCCAAGTCGGCAGAAGTAATTGGACCATAGAGGTTATAGCGACGTAACCCTCGCCAGGACGCCAAATATAGATTCTGATTCGCAACACGAACAGACATGAACGAACGAAGGCACCACTGGCGGCTCACCGTTACGACCACGGTTCTGGTTCCATGAGAACAACTTTTACCTCCATTGGCACGACAACAATTCGACGAAAGATGTACCAACGCCCTTACATGCGCTCCAAAAATCACTCAGATTGCTCTTCGACTCTTTTCGGCTTCATTTCCAAATCACTTCTGTAGGACATATGAGCAATATACCTCCGCATTGCGAGGAAATCGTAATGCCTTCCGTGATGTCCCACATGCCCTCCATGATGCCCACCTTGCTCCAAAGTTAAGGCCCTTCAAGATCCACGCATACGGATCAGGCGTACTTATTAAGCGTTGGAACCTCCTTCGCAATCTCCTCCTCCCCAACCCACGTCCTTATCAAAGCAAACGCAGCTGCCAGATCAATCTCGCTCGTAATCCCGGCTGCACTCCATACCTTCCATACCTTGCCATCTTCACCCACCTCCGGTCCCCAGTGAAAAAATCATTTACCGTGCGCCACCTCGCCCCAGGCACTATCGTTGTCTTTTGGTCTTAGTGGTTCGTCCCCCGCCCATTCCTAATGCCCTCCTCAAATTTACATTGCCATATCCTTGAATACCCGTCAATCCCCCTCCCTGTGACAAAAACACCCAAGGCATCTTGACATCTCTACCCTCCCCTTAACAGACACGTAAACTTCCCTCCCATTCTATGAACTCCGTCATTCGTTTCGGACTACAGTCGTAACCCTATTGATCCATACTTTTTCACACAAAGATCTTCATCTTTCCTGTGGTCATAGGGTTTTCGAAGGACAGGGGCGTGTCCTCGATGTTCCCGATCTTTGGGAGAAGCAAAGGGAAGGGTAATTTTGCGAAGAAGTACCCAAAAATGGGGTATAAGTTGACATGTCAAAGCACACCCGAACATCGAAGGGACCGCGCATCGTGGGATGTTGGAAAGACGCCGACCTGAGTGATCTGACATATGCATCTTTGTGTCGATTTAGACGCTTACCGGGGCTGTGTTGTCATCCTCTTCGTTACTTACGGTCACGCAATCTGGCCTGGTGGTCATTTCCCTGATTCGGTTGTTGGCGAAGGCGAAGGCGTTCTCATGCGCGTTGTTAGGATTGCTCCTTTTGACGCGGAGAGGCTCAACTGATCTCTCGATTTGTATGCTCCAATTCTGCTTGCTTTGAATTTCACAATATTTATACATCTACAATGTTTAACTCAAGGTCGAAAGCAGGAGGAAAGCGGAAGACAACATGGCGACGAGAAGGAGTCAGGCGGGATAGTTATGAACGATGGAAAGTAAGGTGTGAATTCAGTTCGGCCTGTCACTTCCACAAATGATAGTGGTTCTTTAGAATCTTTGCGCGGTTTATCTGTGTATCATGTAAAACCGGGGAGAGTAACGGCTAGGAAGAACATACTTCGAGGTCCCTTTCTAGGGCATCAACATCGCGAATGCACTCATTAATCTCGAGTGAAAGACCTTCCCAAACGGCCTTTATCTCTTGAAGAATTCTGCCAGACGTCATAAGCGTCCTCTCGTAGAGCTCCCAGTTCATGTAGCGGATTCTAAAGAGCATATAGTGTGGACACAGTAAGCATGTTATTTCATGAAACGACGTCAGCGACTCACCTTCCTACGTCCCTCGCGAATTGATCGGTGAAAATTGTATCCGATTGAAGCATAATTCCACTATCGACGGCGTCCTGCAGTTTTTCCTCCAGTGATGAGAGTCGAAGTTGAAGCGTTTTCATGAGGATTCGTGGGCGCATGGCATGCACACACATAAGCAAACCAAGGAGGAGGGCTCCAGCCCGCACTAGATCTTGCGGGATGAGCGATAGAATGATCATCCATGCTGCTGAGATGATTGCTTGGTGGTACTCTTGAAGGGTTGAAAACATTTACGGTGGGGGAGAAAGTTCTGGAGTAGTCACCTTTTCACCAATTTTTATTGCCCTTACCAGCGGAGCTGTGTCAAAGGGTCGGTCGTTCGGTACTTTTTATGTTTATTTGCGAACGACCCTGCACACGGGTGAGCCCTGAGCTTCCGGGCAAACCTCCTCAACTAATAGGGTAGAGTTTGACTCGGCGATCGTTTCGGTGATGGGTAAAGTTTGTGCACGACGATAGAGATTGGGGAGATATTTTGCACTTTGAGGTCTTCTGAGTACGAGAGGATGTTGCGTGCGAGGATTCCTGTTGTTGTTGTTTTTTTTGTTCTTTTTGAGTGAAGTTATGTGGATAGACGGATAGGAGGCCTAAGGGGATACAAACCTGTATGGCTGGGTGGAGCGTTGTTACTCACCCGCCTACCATTTCTGCGGCTTTGATGATGTTCGATACATCCCTTTTCCCATCTTTGTATGTAGTAGGATCGGATTGAAAATGAAAGGGAACATACTCAATCAGACTCAATTCCAGTGAAAACCTACTCTGCAGGGGTCTGGAAATATCCGTGAGAAGCCGCCCTGAGCTGGCCCTTCAAAAATGGCAGTAAGTTTGGGAATTGGAAGTGAACTATGTAGTGACGGCGTGCATGCTCGTGCATGACGGCGATCGCTTACGGTGACGAAAAAACGTGACCTGCCCTGCAGACTGTATCATAACGATGTAGGGCGGCAAGCCGCATGGCCCGCTACGGTCTATCATCGGGGGTTTGGGGGCTCTTAGGCTTTTTCAGGCGGAGTTTGTAATCAACCAACTGACTTCGCCGTGTATATACTACAATCACGAAAGCTAAAACTCTGGTAACACATGACCTTGGGGCAGCAACTCACCAATAACTATTTTAGCTTGATTTCACCACTCTTCCCCCTTGCACTTTCTGGCTTTGTCTTGCCATACTGTTGCCATCTTGTGTAATAGTTGGGCCTTATACCCATCAAATGAATTACTTGTGTTTAATGGTAATTTGTTGGTAAATCCATTGCAAGCTGTTGCAAGGGTAGGAACTCTTCAACATGACTTGCAAGTGTTTTAGGTTTTGGTCTTTCTAGATTGCAAATAGAGAAGCAAATGCAATTCTGACAACTATCCACCACCTACTCTTTTTCTTTTGGTATTTGAGCAAGATGTGGCAAGCCAATCACATTCATGGCGGCTTATTTTCATCAACTCTGCCAATTGCATGTGCCGATGTTGTTGCCATAATACCCCACATTAACTGGAGCAACTTTTAATTGTGGCTGCTTTCTTTGGGCTGGTTGCCAGTGATCAGATGGTTACTAATATCCCACCAGCTTTCGAAACTCATTGATACAACATAAGGGGACAACTGACATTTTAGTTCAAATGGATGTTTGCTAGTAAGTCAAGTATTGGAACCACCATTAGTGTTGGTGGGAGCTCCAAGGACTCCCAGGCCAACTTTTCAAGTTCAAGTTCCAAGCTTCAAGTGTGCACATAGTTAGGCCTGTGCAAATATGTACCAGACAACTAAGTATGTGTCAAAAAGATGGGAAGAGAGCTGTGTCACAAACCATAAGATGCGCCATTTTCCAAGGAGGGAATACTGAAATGATGGAACATATCATCCAGTTGGCATTGAAGAGAGCTGAGATCATGTTGACTCTGCTTATGCGTGGATGCACACTCACAGCAACGGATGTTTGACTTTTGGGCTTTAGTGTTGACCACAAGGACAGAGGACAAGCCTTCTTCTGGTTTAGATAATTTTACAGCTGGGAGTGTGTCTAGAATACATTAACCTTCTTTTGGGGGATCAAAACAAGGTAAGGGGGTAGCTGTGGCTGCATAAAATGGGCTGACGACATTGATAATCCAATGTCCCATTTCCACAGGGGTAACCAGGAGTCCCTGTAATAGCAGCACCAGACACTGGCACTATTTTATAAAATACTCCTCAACTGTAGTACCCTACATTTTATAAAATATCCCTCATCATGTAGGTCATTTTACAAAATGTTGTAGGACCCTTTCATGGAGCTCCAGGGACTCACTCACACCATAATGGGACATTCTTGAGGTCCGGCTCCTGTCACCAAGCCTGCTCTCCATCAAAACCTGCCTTTCTGACCTGATTTGGTCTGACCTCCCCATCAAGCCATGCAGCTGTTTCTGCTTTGGTGTTAGCTGAACGGCATTACAGACATATGATGTAGTCATCAGAATAGCTCCCAGTAAAACAGCAGAAGCAAAACACACAGTAAGACACAATGGTAAACACAAAGTAAAACACAGTAATGCACATGGCATGAGGTAAAACACTAAGCAGAAGTAAAGCACACAGTAAAACACAAAGTAAAAATGCATATATTTCTAAGTGGCATCATAGCCATCCCAGTAAAACAGCAGAAGTAAAACACATGGTAAGACACAATGGTAAACACAAAGTAAAACATGGTAATGCAGATGGCATGAGGTAAAACACTAAGCAGAAGTAAAGCACATGGTAAAATATGATGGTAAAACACAAACTACATGGTAATGCATGTGGCATGAGGTAAAACACTAAGCAGAAGTAAAGCACACAGTAAAACACAATGGTAAAACACAAAGTAAAAATGCATATATTTCTAAGTGGCATCACCTTTGTCGTCATTTCTGTCTACTTCTGGGGGAACAACAACTCCATATCCAACCCACACATAGGTATCTACATAGCACCAGATGTGTTCACAATGCCGTTTGAGGTCACAATACATTTCTGCCTGTTGGAGTGCATATGCCTGATGAGCCTCAATGGCTGTGCAATCTGCTGACCATGGAGCAAAAGTATAACTACCATGTCCATCGTCATGTCAATCAGTTTCACAGGGAAGTGGGGCCCATTCAATTCAATTAACTTGGCCTCCCATGAGTATGCTTGGCTCTCAAAGAATATCTTGGTGTGACACATCTCCTCCAAAAAAAGAAGGACCTCCTTGTGCCATCAATCAGCTCGAGCCTTGCTCTTGCACCACTCAATCTGCAATGCTGTACCTTTTGTTGAGTATAATTCAATATCTGATGATACTCACAGTTTTCTACGATCTTTGGATCCAATACACTTGCATCCCCAATTTGCATCCAAATCCATGAAAGTGTTCAATGGCCTTCTGAAGGTACCATTTTGGAAGACTGCTTCTGGCCAGGCACATGGCAATTTCAGCTCTGATCTTTGGGATCGACAAGCCCCTGAATGTCAGATGGTTTGAGGTGGGGGAATGATGTTTCACATCCAACCTGACCCAGTGGTGTTGATAAGGAAATCAAAGCTTCTCATGCTGCTGTATATGTGGCCACCACTGCAGCAATTTTGGCTTCAATTCTGGCAATGACTCCCCATGAGCAAGTATTAGCATGCTGTCCACGTTGAAAGCGATCCTTATCCATATACAAAAATGACCAAACACAAAGTCCATCTTGAAGAGCATCAAGAGCATCATTTACTTGTGGCACCTGAAGCATCCACTCCACCTTCATGAGACATAGATCACAGACATTCACCTGGTCAGACTGGCAAATTGCTGAGGGAAGGTAGAGCTTGGTTTTTTTGGGGACTTCCTCCTGACCATCATGGGTGGCATTGTCATGTGAATGAATTATGTGGACATTGGGGATGTAGAGCTGCTGTATGGTTGTCCAGGATGTAATCTTGCAGCAGAGATTGTTGGAATGAAGCTGGATCTTTGACTTCTGTGAATCTGTCACATGAAGTCCAAGAGATTCTCTGTCAGCCTTTAATCATCGCCTATGAAGCCAAGCAATGTAAATCATGAAATTGATAGAGCTTGACATGGCTTACTGAGCATCCTCAAGATCAATCCCCATCACAATGAGCTGTGAGCCTGTGACCTCCTTGTGCATCATGTAGGGTAATCCAGATTGAAGTTCATGGTTATCTTTCTCAGCCAAAATGAGCCATATGGCTGTTTGAGTAATCGCTGTTGAAGGAGTGATCAATATTGGTAAGTTAGAGAAAATGAGAACAACAGACTGTTGCATTTTTGCTTGAATGGGTTCTCCTTTGAGTGATCCTTCTCCCATGCCTCCATTTCCATCTTCCATTGTTCTAGCTTGTCTGGAGAAATTGATTCCAATAGGCTGTTCATAAATTGATCATGTAGATGGTGTCAGTCATTGCTCTCAGCGACAGCCTCCTTGATCTTTCTAAGGAAGGAAACACTTCAGTCACCCATTTTTGGGTACCTGTGAGGTCTATGAATTCTTTGATTTAGGGGTACCTCAGTGGTACCCATTCCAGGGTGGTATATGAGCACCATACCAATACCATGGTACCATGGAATG
>Ga0307507_10012225_pt1 | contig 10648 bp, 2 predicted proteins | sample 7_EM_MG_FD_207223 | JGI IMG/M metagenome (GOLD analysis project Ga0307507, IMG submission 207223) | Populus trichocarpa ectomycorrhiza microbial communities from riparian zone in the Pacific Northwest, United States - 7_EM | ecosystem: Host-associated > Plants > Roots > Unclassified | place... | reverse complement strand
AGCCAGCTTAAAAATAAGCTAACTGGTAATACTAACCGCTACCTAACTAAAGCTAACTAACTCTGCTACGCCCTAAGTTAACTAGGAGGAGATGTAGCTAACCTTATTAAACCCCTTTAACCAAACTTAGTATAAAGTCTAGTTATACTACTTGAAGCTATATACGGTAACCCAAACCGTTAAGCTACCGCTTAGAGGAAGATAAACCATATAACTTAAGGAATAAAAAGTTTCCTAGTATACTTCTCTAAATTTAACTGTTACGTAAAGGAAATAGGCTAGAATAACTCCGCACTAGTTAACAGCCTTATTAAGTCCCTAAGCCCTAAACTAAAAACCTCCCTAATAGGTATAGACCTACTGGGAGCTCTTAACACCTATGCAAACGTTATTAATAAACAGTACAATGATATACTACGCTTAACACCAAAGTCTACTCCTTAATATAATACAACAGCCCTATAAACATCTATTAAGTTATTATCTCAGCCTAAGCACCCTAACGCCATAGATATTAACACAGGGACCCTAGGATACGCTTCACTAGGGTCCCCTAAATAAGAACGACGTATTAAGCTAGGCCTTTACTTTAAATATAGAAGCAAGGAATATATCTTAAGATACTACTCCGTCCCTATACCCTAACACGACTTATAAACGGCTAACACTAACAACCGTTTACTATATTGATCCTCTAGTTACCATCCCTAATCTTTACCTAGCTCCAGCCCCACGTCTAGTAAGCACCACTTATAAGGATAAAGTTATAACTAACGTTCTATAAGAACCCCTTCCCGCTCGCCACCAAAAGGCATATCCTAGAGTTAAGTCGCTCTCCAGGACAGCTATATCACAGGATCTCATTAAATATATTAGATGTTGCAAAACCTAACTTTTAGGATTGTAGTATAACCATTAACTGCCATCTTTAGTAGAAAGGTTAATAGGCTAATGCTTAAGTCCTAATTAACACAGAAGCTAGCGGTATAGGATTTATTAATAAGATCTTTACATAAGACAATAGGTTTACCCTAATACCCCTTAACTAGCATATTAACGTATTTGGATTTAATGGCAAACGTACTATCTCAGGCCGTATTACTTATATAGCGGCCCTAAGACTCTAATACCTAAACCATAAAGAATTAATTAAGCTCTTTATAACTACCCTAGGTCACCCAGTAATCCTTAGACAACCCTAGATAAAGCTATATAAGGTAACCATTAATTAGAATAACCTTAAGCTTCTATTTACCGCCTCCCACTGCAAGCAGAAGTGCCTTACAACTCACTACTTAGACCCCAAACCAAAATCTGGAAAATCTATTAAAATCTACTAGTCTAAAATTTCCACTAACGTCCACCCTGTACCTAAAAAGTCTACTTAATTCCACCTACTAGAGAATTCTACCAAATTTTACTAACGTAAGACTTCTACCAACAACTACTAAGAACCTAAAAATAATATATAACTATACAAACTAACTCTAACTGCTATACCCAGAACTAAGCAGAAGCTTAAGCTTAACATATAAAAGTACTAGAAGAACTAGTATTCTACTATAAAAAGGATACTTAAAGAACCCAAACCTAAATCTAATACTAACTCTATAACTAACACCAAACCCAAACCTAAATAAGAAACTATATAAGAAACTAAGGACAATCTAAGCTTGCTTAACACCTTAGACATCCACATAATTAGAGCTACTCTGCTAATATAACTCGCCAGGAAACCAGAACATATAATCTTTACTATTACAATAGCCGATATTAAGAAGGCCTTAGCACTAAAGAAGCACACTAACCCCGCCACAAAGGTACCAGTAGAGTACTATAATTATTTAGATATATTCTTATAAAAGGAAGCTAATAAGCTACTAGAACACCGTCCATATAATTATAAGATTGTAGTTAAAGAAGGAAAACATCCTAGATTCAGACCCTTATACAGGATATCCCAAAATAAACTCTAAGTACTATAGAAGTACTTAGACAAACATCTGGATAAGGGTTTTATTAGAGCAAGTTTATTACCTATAGCCGCACTAGTAATCTTTGTTAAGAAACCTGGTAGCGGTCTATGCTTCTGTATAGACTACCAAGCCCTTAATGCTATTACTATTAAGAACTAATACCCAATCCTATTAATCTAAAAGACACTAAACTAATTAAGTAAGGCTCGCTTCTATATAAAGCTTAATATTATCCACGCATTTAACCGCCTCTATATCGCAAAAGGAGACAAATGGCTTACTGCATTTTATACTTAATACAGATTATTTAAATACTTAGTAATGCTATTTGGCCTCACAAATGCCCCAAGTTTATTCTAACACTTTATAAATAATACCCTACGCCTATACCTAGACGTTTTTTATACTACTTATATTAATAACATCTTAATATACAGCAATAATCTAGCTAAACACCAAAAATATGTTAAACTAATCCTGCAAGCCTTGCGCGGAGCCAGTCTATAATTAGATGTAGATAAATGCGAGTTCCATAAAATAGAAGTCCTATACCTTAGACTCGTTATTTCTATAGACAGCATATAAATGGACCCTAAGAAGGTTAAAGTAATTGTAAACTAGTAAGAACCTAAGAACGTTAAGGACGTAAGGGCCTTTATAGGCTTCGCCAACTTCTACTAACGGTTTATTAATAACTTCTCCACCTTAGTTTTACCCCTTATAGCCTTAACCTAAAAGGACAAAGCCTTTATCTTTAATAAGGAATATAAGAAGGCCTTTACTTATCTAAAGGTTATATTTACTACTACACCTATACTTTAACACTTTAACCTAGACCAAATAAGTATTATAGAAGCTGACTCATCTAATTATGTTACTAGAGGCATTCTATCTTAATATAATAAGGAAGGAGTATTATACCCTATAGTATACTTCTTAAAACGACTAAGCCTAGCTAAATGCAATTATGAGATCTACAACAAGGAATTACTAGCAATTATTAAATGCTTTAAGTAATAGCAACCAGAACTAGAAGGAACTGGATTCCCAATTAAAGTTCTTAGCGACTATAAGAACCTATAGTACTTCATAACTATAAAACAGCTAAGCCACCGTTAAGCCCACTAGTTAGAATATCTGTCCCAATTCTAATTCTCAATTATATACCGCCTAGGCGTTTAAGGCCAGAAGCCTAATGCCCTAACCCAACATTTATAGGACACACCAGCTTAAGAAGAAGCGCGCTCTTACCGCAATTAGACTCTACTCCACCCTAAGCTATTTAATCCCCCTGTTAAAGATCTTATGGTATACGCCCTTAAAATAACCAATCGAACTATTAAACAGATTATAGTCAACGAATATCCAAACAATGAATTTATTTAAGAGACGCTTAAGCTAATTTAAGACGGCGTTAGATGCTCTAAAAAGGTTTCTCTAAGCAAATATAAAGTCCGCAGAAACCACTTGTACTACTAAAACCGCCTAGTTATCCCTAATTATAATAAACTTAAGCTTAAGCTCCTCAAATACATACATAACCTACCAGTAGCCGGCCACCCAGGCTGAGGAAAAACCCTAGAACTACTCTAACGAGAATACTACTAGCCAAACATGCATAATATAATACAAAGGTACGTCTCTAGCTGCTATACCTGCCGACAAGCTAAAGCTTTATATAAGACGTATAATGGCTTTCTAAAGCCACTACCTGTTCCGGACTAAAGATGGAAGGATATCTTAATTAACTTCGTTGTTAATCTCCCCATAAGTAAAGGATGCACGAATATTATGGTAGTTATAGATCAACTATCCAAGATAAGACACTTAATCGCCTGCCCTAATATGTTAACACCTACCATTGCCCAACTATTCCTGGATTATATATAGAAACTCCACAGACTCCCCAAAACGATCATCTCTAATAAAGGCCGCCAGTTCGTCTTAGCGTTTTAGGAAGAACTAACTACCTAACTCCATATTAAAGCACTGTTGTCTACAGTATATTACCTAAAAACGGATAGTCAAACGGAACGTGCAAATGCTATAATGGAACAGTATATTTAGATATACACGTCGTATTTACAGGACGACTAAATGGACTGGCTTATATTTGCTAAATTTACTGCAAATAACTCTGTCTTAGAAACCATAAAGGTCTCCCTATTCCTGGCTAATTACGGCCAGTACCTACAAATGGGTTTTAAACCCTTTAGTAATGTTCCTCGCCTAGCTTATTAGGCCTTACAAGTTGCAGAAGCAAACGAATTTATAAAGAAGATGGAAGAACTATAAGAGTTTCTTACTAATAAAATGACATAGGCCCAGTCTGTCTATAAAGCCGCAGTAAATAAGAACCGAATTCTAGCACTAGCTTACCAAATTGGTAACTTCGTCTGGCTAGACGCAAGAAATCTGAATATAAAATAACCTACTAAGAAACTTAACTGGAAGAACGCCGGCCCTTATAAGGTTAGAAAAGTTGTCTCTTCTTATGCCTACTAACTGAAGCTCCCTAATACGGTTAAAATCCACCCCGTATTCCATACGTCAGTCCTCTACCCTGCCGCCCTTATATTAAACGCCCTACCTAGACAGATCCAAGACCCTCCCCCACTAGTTAAAGTAGATAGTGAGGATAAGTACCTTATTAAAAGAGTTAACAACATTAAGTATAATAAACGGAAACGCAAATATATATACCTTATAAAATAGAGAGGCTTTACTAAGCCCTTATAGGAACCCGTTAACTCTATAGGACTTATATAAGCCGCAGAAGACTTTTACAAACTCTACCTAGAACTACTACAGCCCCATCTCGCAGAAGCTTGAGTTTAAAGGGGGGGTACTGTTATAGGACACCTCTGTAACACCTTACACACATCCACCTGTTTCCATTAACGCAGCAAGAAGAGACTAACCACGAGATAGCAATCTGCCGGCAATCTACGGCAATCTAATGGCAATCTGCCGCATTCTGCCATATTCTGCTAAGTTTAACAAATCCTGCCAAGTTCTGCCAGGACCGCTCCTTAAATCCTATCCTGCTCCGTACACGCGTTGACCAAGCAACGAAACTAACGATATATACCCTTTCTCCCCGTTTCCTTACCTTCTCTCCTTACGCAACGTCTTGACTTTATCACGCAGTTTATATACATAGCTTAATAATATCTACTTTGCTATATATTACCATCGCTTATGCTCGCTCCGTGACACACTGCGTATACTGCATATAACATTACATAACTCGCTTACTATTCTTTATTATATGGTTCCACTAGTTCTATTTTAAACTATGCCTATATTAACTAACTAGCTTCCTCCAACTCTTCCCCAAGTAGTTATAATATTGTACTTAAAGCGTCTATAACACTATCTCCCTCCTCTTTATCTTCGTCCTTAAAGATTCCTAACATCTCTAAGTTGTTTACTAGAGGTGTAATATCCGTTTATTTAATCTAGTTAATATTCTTACTTATTATGCCTAAAGCATCTTCTTCTTTATAAGCGTAATGCTATGCTTATACTATGGCTGCCATACTGTTGCTTAATAAGATAATATTATCTCTGTGTTCTCATTATACGAAAGCGGGGTTAGTGTATATTATAATAGCAAGTCCCTTGTCTTAACAACCCTTATCTTACTTAGAGTGCACTAAAGCCAACATTTAATTATTCTATAACGTTTACTTTGTCTTTAACGCTAAGTATACATATCCTATAACTCTTAGTAGTCTTTAAGTTCCCTAAGTAACTTATTATAGGGTCTTGTGTTTAATCTACCGCTATAAAGCTTAAGTCTAAGTTAGCCGCTATACGCGCCAAACTCTACCGTTCTGCTAAAGAGACCGCTTGGGCCCTTAAGGCTTAGCGTTGCTCCTTTAAGTCCTAATAGACTGCGCTTACTCAGTTAACCCATCTTAAGAAGGTTCGTAAGAAGGTTTATTTTAAGGAGTAGAAACTTATTTAATAGGGTCTTAATAAGCTAGGTAATAAAAGAACTAGCTTTCCTTCTACAAGGGAAACAACTCTAAGTAGCTTAGTAATTGCTTCTCTTAGGTCCCCCTTAGGTAACTTATCCTTTAGTAATCCTTTTTTAATGCTCCCTAACCTGCTTTCTTTTAATACTCTTTTACCTTTCCTATAGTATTCTCTAGGTTGCTTAGTGGTTTCTAAATAGTCTTACTATAGCCTATCCACTTTACTTTATACTATATTTTGTTATCTACGTCCTTGTGACTAATAATCTTTAAAATTTATTATTTGTCTTCTTCTTGTCCTTTATATATATCTGCCTTATAGACTGGTAACTTAACACTTCTATATACTGGTTCTAGCATTATAATATATTATATAGGGTAGATCTTTATTTTGGCTAGTAGGTTTAACTAATATATAACTAATAAAATTCTTTACTTAATTTTAAAAGGTCCCAGTCTAATATAGTTCAACTTCTTACTTGGTTGTCGGCTCTTAAAATTTTTGTGTAGTAGCTATACTTTATCTCCCTTCTTAAGATCTGGTCCCTTAGATCTCTTAGTATTATCGTACTTTTTTATCTATTTTTGTACTAGTTTAGCTGTCTCTATAAGGTCTATATAAAGATTTATTAATGTCTCTATTCTTTGTTTAGCTGTGCTACTTATTTTCTTTACTTAGCGTGGTAATAATAACGTTCTTAGCTTGTATCCGTAATTCGCCTTAAATAGTAACATCCCCATTTCTTCTTATAGTGTTGTATTATATGCAAACTATATAACTGGTAACAACGATACCTAATTATTTTATGCGTAATTAATATAATACCTTAGATACTGTTCTAGTGTCTAGTTTAGTCTTTTTATTTGTCCATCCGTCTACAGATAATATACTGTAGATATTACTGCGCAAACCCCTTATTTTGCTAGAAATACTTTTTAAAATACTGCTATAAATCTTGGATCTCTATCCAATATGATTTTGTCTAGTGCTCTATATTTTGCAAATACTTCCTTTATATAGATTCTAGCGATATCCTCTGCTGATATCTTTTTAGTATATGCTATAAAGTATCCCTACTTTATTAGCTTATCCACTATTACTAAAATCGCGTTATAATCTTATCCTGTAATAGGGTCTTTTAACTTTAGTAACTTAATAATAAAGTCCTATAATATAACCTCCTATGGTCTTCCTAGTACTTTGACAGGTTATAGCCCTCTATACGGCTTATGCCTTGTTGGTTTATTCCTTTAGCAATTTAGATATTCCTTTATAACTTATCTTACTAGTCTCTAGATTCCTTAAATAATGTACTCCTTTTAAAGTTTTAACACTAGTCCTATAGACCTGTTATATTCTTATGTTATTCCCTTATAGAATTCCTTAACAAACTCCTCTATAATAGACTTAGGTATATACGTTGCTTCTCTATTTTTATATTACTCTAAGTCTAAATCCTCTGCCTATGCTTCTTAGATCTTCTGTGTCTAATTACTCTCTAGTAATTTATAGATCTGACTTTCCTTAGTTGCTATAATCTTTGGATAATTATACCTAATTAATCTATCTTAATCCCTTTGTAATAAAGCTCCTAATAGCTTTTTATTATTTTATAGTTCAGCTTTTCTACTTAGAGCGTCTACTTGTGCATTGTCTATACCCTTAGTATACTGAATTTTGAAATGGTATTCTATAAGCATTTCCACCTATTTAACCTATCTTTAGTTGAGTTTCTTTGTTGTTAGGAATCCTGTAAGGTTTTTATAGTCTATCTTAACCATAAACGGTTTCTTTATACCTTGTAAGAATGCTCTCTATTTCTTAAGTACTATAACTATATCTAACAACTCCTTGTTATAAATGTCATAGTTTAACTTTAGTGGTGTTATCTTCTAACTATAGTACGCTACTGGATGCTATGCGTCCTAGTACTTTTATAGCAAGTATACTCCTAGTGCAAAGTCTAATACATCTATCTTAATAACCATTTCTAACTTTGGTTAATAGATCTTAAGGACTGGCTCTTAGGTAAATAACTCTTTAAGTTTTTAGAATAGCTTCTTCTACTTACTACCTTAAACCTACGGTTCCTCCTTCTTTATTAGTCTTGTAAATGGCTTAATACTTTTTAACCACTATGCTATGAACCTCCTGTAGTAGTTATAATATCCTAGGAATGACCTTAACTGTGTAATATTCTCTAGTTCTTGCTAACTTACTATAGCTTTAACTTTTTTTAGGTCTATACTAATTTTTCCTAGTTCAATAATAAATCTTATAAAATTGGTTTTCCTTATAAAGAACTCGCATTTCTTAATTACTACTAGTATTTGTTCTTCCTGTAGTCTCTTTAAGACCTATTTAATGTATTTTCTATATTCTTCCTCACTCTCTAAGTAAATAATAATGTTGTTAAGGTATGCTATAATAAACTTATTAAGGTGTTCTCCTAATACACTATTAATTTGCTTCTAGAATATTACTAGTGCGTTTATAAGCCCGAATTATATAACTAATGGTTTATATAGTCCTTCCTTTGACCTAAAGGCTGCCTTCTATTTGTTGCCTTTCTTGATCCTAATCTAATGGTATACCTATCTTAGATCTATCTTTATAAAGATCTTTATATTGCCTATCCTGTCTTAGATTTCGCTAATTAAGGGTAAAGGATACCTATCCTTCCTAATAATGCTGTTTAACTGTCTATAGTCTATACACATCCTAAGTTTTCTGTTTTTCTTTAGGATAAATAATACTAGATATCCTACTAATAACTATAACGGTCTAATATATCCCTTTTATAAGTTCTTCTGGACAAACTCCTTAAGCGCTACTAACTCTATTTTAGTAAGCTTATAGATTGGAAAGAACCTTAGACTTATTCCTTCTTCTAATTTTATTTTATGGTCCCATGCTGTATGCTCTAACAGCTTTTTACTTTTTAGTAACTATAACTTTTTTCCATACCTATGGTATCTTTTTGGTATATAACTTAAGCCTTGCTTAGTCTCTTTATATATCGCTCTAACCTAGTACTATACTAACTTAGTTTACTGTCGCACTTTACGTTATTAAGTATCCCTAATATTAACCTAACCTATAACCCAATTAATCTTTAGATTGTACTCCTGTAATTAAGGTATTCCTAGTATCGCCTTATTCTGTCCCAACGGTAGGATATTAAAAGACATTTTTACTGGTCTTCCTTTAATAGTTAGCTAAATAGGTCCTATTTTAAGATTAATAATGCCTCCTTTATAGGCTATCTAATCTCCTAAAATTATTATAAGTGGATATAGGTGTTTCTTTTATCTATATGGTAACCCTATTCTTTCTACTGCTTTTAGTAATACGTAGTTCCTTATTACTCTACTATCTACTAACGCTTTAAACTGCTGATCTTGCCACTTAACTTATAAATTTAGGTGTTGCCCTTAAATTTCTTTAAGGGTTTAAGGCTCTAATACTAGTTTCCTCTAGTTCTATACACCTCCCCTTTTCCTAACTATTAGCTGCTAGATCCTACCTATACTTAGTCTAACCTTAGCTAATACTTAGTTTGTTTCTTTTTCTCTATATGCTATAGATAAGTGTTCTCTAGGTACTCCTACTACTATTATCCGTTTAGGCATTCTTCCGTAAGGAATCTTTTTGGTTAAAGTGTTAAGTCTCCTTAACCTTATACTTCTACTAGGTGCCATTTATATATATACTTAGCGTTTCTAAACTGCTTTTCCTCTGGTGCCTAATATATCCTTACTAGGTACTTCTGGTTCTTGTCTTTTAGTACTCTATATATATTACATATGTCATCCATATAAGCTATCCACAATAGTATATAATACGCTATATGTTTTGGGTTAACTCTTGGTTTATTTTTATCCTTAAGTTTAAACCTATACCTAGTTAACCTAACCACTAGTATCTCTACTATAGGTACTAAGATTTATTATTTACTTCTCTAGTCCCTAGATCCCTCTTCTAGGTTTCTTAATATTATAATTAATGCTCCTTTAATATAACTTATATGTTTTTCCGTAATAGGTTGGTTTTAGACAACTTTTTTATCTAGCTATATATAAAAATCTTTCTATTTATTATTGTGTTGTTGCCTATACCACTTTCTATATAACTAGTTTAGTGTATATGGTCTATCTATTAGAAAGTACCTTATTATTACTATATTATAATATCCCTTAGTATATCTTTTTTTAAATTTAGTTAGGATATCTAAATCCTCTTCTTATTTCAGTTTATCTAACTACTTTGCCCTAGGTATCCCTGCACTTGGCCTATTAGTAACTCTTTATACGGGTGCTCTATCCTTTATATAATATAGTATAGCTAACCTCTTATCTAGCTTTTACTCCTACTATGTAATAATTCTTGTTTTAAACTTATCTATAGTTTCTTATTTTCTGCGTCTTATAGCTAGATCTTTATAGTTATCTTACTTTTTAATCCTAGTATTAACTGTTTAATTTTTAAGCTGAATACTATATTTACCTAGGATTGTTAACGTTCTTATTTGTTCCCTAAACTTATAGTTCTTAAACTTGCATCCTATACTTATTTGTTTATCTATAAACTAAGTTACTACTCTTTCCCATTAGTTTTTATCCGTTGTGGGTCCTTAGGTATATCTTATCTTGTCTTAAGAATCTTAAGCTTCTTATATCTCTTCTTAA
>Ga0307507_10012224_pt1 | contig 10649 bp, 12 predicted proteins | sample 7_EM_MG_FD_207223 | JGI IMG/M metagenome (GOLD analysis project Ga0307507, IMG submission 207223) | Populus trichocarpa ectomycorrhiza microbial communities from riparian zone in the Pacific Northwest, United States - 7_EM | ecosystem: Host-associated > Plants > Roots > Unclassified | place... | reverse complement strand
AAGAGAGAAAACAAATTTCCTTCATTTTTTTTTTTGTTTTTTTAATTCCTCATGGAAGTATGATCCGGTTCTAATAACCATTGCAGTTTCATGAAATCACCTTCTATGTACTATTCAAAGTAACCCTTTTTTTTTTTTTAATTTATTCTTAAAACCAATATATCAAAACGATAGAAAAATTACAACACTTCTTTTAAATAAATTATAAAAAGAAGAATTAAATTGATAAGAATTACTTCGTTGTTAATTATAAATAAAATTAGAAAAAGAAAAACAGGCTTTAAAAATAAATAAATATATACACAAACACCCATTGTTTTAAAAATATTTTGATGGCAAGCCGTAACGGCCACCTTCCTTCCTTTCTTTGGCGAGAGGAACCAATACCATGCCATGACAACACTCCTTTCCTTTCCTTCCATAGTCAGATCTGTTTATCCTTTCCAAACTCTATCTATCCAATTATTTTATGATTTCTAATCCTCGGTTACTCTAATTATTATCACTCTCTCTCCATCATGGAAACCGAGCTCAAATCCATGAATCCGGACCCCCCCAAACCCGAACAACCCTACACGTCTTCCCGAGACGAAGGGTCCTACTCGAAAGACGACCGTCCGCTTCTTAAATCGGAACCGAACCGAGTCAACTCAGCGACAACCGAGAAGAACATTGAGGAGCTGGAGAAAAAATTCGCTGCATTCGTCCGCAGTGACGTGTACGGTCCGATGGGACGTGGGGAGTTACCATTGGTTGAGAAAGTTCTGTCAGCAATCGCGGTGGTTACACTGTTTCCGATACGATTCGTGCTCGCATTGGTTATATTGGTGGTGTATTATGTTATTTGTAGGGTTTGTACGCTGTTTTCGGCGCCGAATCGGGATGAGGAGGAGGAGCAGGAGGATTTTGCTCATATGGGAGGGTGGAGAAGGGCGGTTATTGTTTGGTGTGGGAGGTTTTTGTCTAGATTACTGCTTTTCGTGTTAGGGTTTTATTGGATTTGTGAAAGCTATAGAGATATTGAACTGCCTAATCAAATTAAATCTTCCTCCCAGGTATATATATTTATTGCTGCTGCTGCTCTTCGTTATGTTTCGGTTTTTTTGGGAGCTAGTGTAAATAATGATTTGATAATGATTGTAGTGGTGAGTTTATTTATGCTTTGATGTTGATGTTTTTTACTTTGTTTAGATTCTGTTTCTCTTAATTTTTTTTTCATTCAAGATTAATGTCTGAGATTACTATATTAAGTAATTAATGATATGATTATGACGGTAGTGGTTTTATTTATTTATTCTTAATTCTAATTACGTTTAAATTCTGCTCTAACTGAACTCACTCTTGTTTATTTTTACCTCTCCATTTCTTAAAATCTTCTGGGCAGAATGAGGGAAAAGATCAATCTGAAGATCTGGAAAGATCAGGGGCGATAATATCAAATCATGTTTCGTATTTAGATATCTTGTACCACATGTCTGCTTCTTTTCCAAGCTTTGTTGCCAAGGTTTGTTCATGCTCTGATTCTTGTTTACTATTTAGACTTTAGTCTCTTAGAATTTACTTATGCTGGAATCTGGGGTTTAATTGACGACAGCATTTCTTGTTGTGTTATTGACACAATTCTGTTTCTCTAATTGTGATGATTTTGAACCTGGATTTTATCTCTGAAGAGATCAGTGGCTAAACTTCCTTTAGTTGGTCTCATCAGGTTAGTAAACTGCATATGAACTATGTTTATCAGAAAATTTATTTCCATTACTGTTGGTTTCCATCTGGTGTTGCTGAATGACATATCGATGTCTTTTCATGTATTATGTCATGTGGTTTGAATGGGGGAAGGTTCTGATGCCCATTGCTTATTTTTTACAGCAAGTGCCTTGGTTGTGTATATGTTCAGCGGGAGTCCAAGTCATCTGACTTCAAGGGTGTTTCAGGTACATAGATTATTGATGTTTGGTGCATGGTGAAAACTAAGTGGTTAGCTACTCTCTCAGCATATATTTTTGGTTTAGTAGTGTTTAGCTTCAAGTGTTCGACTATTTTCGAAGCTCGATTAGTGTGTGCCATAGATTTCATGTTCATAGGTTTCGCAATTTTCAAGCTGCGTGGCATATTTTATCAGCCACTACTCTGACCATAATTGAGTACCTACCTGGTGATTTCAATAGAGAAATTAAGATCACCCCTAGAGAAGAAAAGCTCATGGCTGTTTTGACTGTAGAAACTCCTCACTGGATCTGGATTGGGGAAACAGAGCACCGATACTGGTTTTCATATTACATATTGTGGAATATGGGTATGCCTAAAAGTAGGCTTTTACCTTAAAGTGAATTGGATTAACTTGTTTAGTTGAGATTGATGCTGGTTTTCTATATCACATGACATGGAATATGGGCATGCGTAATACTACTGTCGCTTTTTGCTAAGTAATATAATATATTTTAACAATGAGAATGTAATTATTTGTGAAATTTCAATGACCTCCTCCACTCCTTGCAGGCGTTGTGACTAAAAGAGTCAAAGAAGCTCACGAAAATAGATCTGCTCCAATGATGATGCTTTTTCCAGGTTACTATCTACCATATCACTGCGCAATATTGTTGGTCAGATTATTTTTTTTAATGTAAAAAAAATATTTAGGCGTTATTAATATTTTTTCTAGTACAATTTTTTTTTAAAATCGTGTGAGGATTGACTTAATGTTACCTAGTTGACTCGGCGTGTCCAAAAACAACCTGGATGACTTGTACAAATATAATTTGACTCAAAATAAATATATATTCAAGATGAATTTTTTTATATAAATATTGAGACGACAACATATTGGATCAATTCGGGTAAACCTGTCAATCCACCTGTTGAGTCATGAGACAATGATATTTCATAGAAAGAAAATCAAAATAAATTATTAAGCCTAATTTTCAATAAATCCAATGTTAAATGATGAAATTGAAATAAAAATATCAATTAGAAAAAGAGAAAAAAAAACTCTAGTCAACCGATTAACTCAAGTTCATGGTCCGGGTCATAAGACTGGAATAACCTCATATAAAGTAAAAAAATTATGCAGCTCAATTTTCAATAAATCTAATGTTGAAAGATGTAATTGAAATTAAAAAATCAATTAAAAAAACAACTTAGACCAACTCGAGTTGACCCGCTAACCCCTTGACTTAAGTCATGAGACAAGAATAACCTCATAAAAAGTAAATTAAAATAAATCATGAGGTTTAATTCCTAATCAATTCTTTGTCGAATGATGAATTTGCGGAGAAAAATCAATAAGGAAAAAGGTGAAAAAACTCAAGTCAACTGAGTTAATTTGTTAAACCCGCGATTCAGGTCATGAGACTAGGATAATCTTATAAAAATTAAATTAAAAATAATTATGGAGTCCAATTCCCAATAAACCTTCAATATTGAAATTGAAAAAAAAAGTAGTTTGGAAAAAAAACACACCATAGGAATGAAAAAAAAAAACTATACTAACAATGAATAGTGTTTTGCGAGGAAGCTAATCAAAATCCCCTCTTTTAGGTTTTTTTGTTAATGGAACTGTTAAATTCATCATTTTCTTGTGGTTTCCCCATTGTATGATTCATAAATTGCGTGATGTATTTATAATTTTTTTTATTTTACTTGAAAATAGATTTTTTTTCCTTTTCTCCAAATTGATAAGAGATTGGGTTGTTCATATATATGAGTTGAATTCAATTGTAAGGACACATATAATTAGTATTGAATCAATGGTTAAAGAACAGAACTACACTTTGTATTGCATGTTTGAATGTTGTCTTGGGTGACCACAACACTATATGCCTCCCCAATATGGTGATATAGCTTGACTATGATTTGCTCAGCTGACTAAAAGGTAATTAATCATCTTTAATCTTACTACAGAAGGCACGACAACAAATGGAGAGTTCCTTCTACCATTTAAGACAGGTGCATTCTTAGCAACAGCTCCTGTACATCCAGTGATTCTTAGGTATCCGTACCAGCGATTCAGTCTTGCCTGGGATTCAATATCTGGGGTGAGTTTTTCTTATGAAATTTTGATGAGAACTTTTTGTTTGGTGGCTTGAGTTTAGAGTTTTTGTAGAAGTCAAAACATCTACTTAAGTGCCTGGTCAACCATTAAAGAAGAGAAGCTATGAATAATTTGTGCAAGTGGACTTTGCTTGGTTTCACAGAAATGTTAGTAAATTCGAGGGTCAAGGTTTAATATCAGACAGGTCAGTTTTTTGTCTATCCAGTTATTCATGATAAAATCAATTATACTTGGAAGAAACTAGACAGCCAGGTTTATAGCCACTACAGGGTCATGTACCAAACATTTATGTGAAGTTGGATTTGAAGTTCCCTGGGTAGTCTTTCTGTTGTTTTTTCATCTATGTTTTTGCATGTGTTAGTACAGAAATGATGCTGCTAGAAAATTCAGATTTACTAATATGTTTAAATTTTTATCTAAGCTTCAGTGTGTGTTTCATTTTGCAGGCACGTCATGTTTTCTATCTTTTCTGTCAATTCATAAATCATATGGAAGCAATATGGCTTCCTGTTTACTACCCATCACAAGAAGAGAAGGATGATCCAAAGCTATATGCTAGCAATGTCCGACGGTTGATGGCTTGTGAGGTATGCATTTCCCTTATATTGGATATTGAACGGTTTGAGACAATTTGATAAGCTTGTGGCAGTTTACTCTTCCATTTCTAAGGTCATACGTGCTATAGTAATTAGAATTATGCAATCAGAAGTCATGAATGTGGTCTCATTTGAATTTTTAGAATTGTATCCCAAATTGCCATATGTACCAACAATTGTTTGATTTCTGCGTTTATTTTGGCTGCAGAGTCATTTAATAATGTCAGATATTGGACTTGCTGAGAAGCGAATATATCATGCTGGTCTGAATGGTAATAATAGCCTGCCTAATGTTTTGCATCAGAAAGACGATTGATAATTTCATGGCCTCGCTTCCAATTGATAATCTATTCTGGGTTGAGCTTTTAACATTATAATGGGTATTTGCTCATAAATAACAGTCAAAACACAAGGTGGCAATACTCAACCTTTTCGGATAAGAAAAGGTTGTTGGTATTGACTTGTAAATTCTTGCGATGGGAATTGTGGCCATTGAATACAGTTTTAAAGGTGTTGGTGAATGTTTGGCAAACAAACTAGTTTTAAGAACTTTCTGGGATTATGTAACTTGTGTTATACATGCTTTTCTCAGTGAGTTTACTGAATTCCCTGTAACCCTTGTAGATAGAACGTTGCATCTGTTAAACTGAATTATCTGTTTCCTGTTCCTGCAGGTTTGTTTTGACAATGCTAATTCGGATTCGCCCTCTGTATATTTTACTGTATGATTCTAAGATTAACAGAAAAGATTAAAAACTTGTAGGAATCACGAGCAGGATAGTATCTCGTACGTCTTCGATTGGAGATGTATTTACCTGTATTTGTAGAATTGTTGTGGAGCTGAAGTGGCGTTTACAAAGCAGGCCATTTACTTTTGATTCCACATTTTTTTGTCTAGTAGCAAACCGGGAGTTCCATATGTTCCACATAGGGGTGGCTCATACACTACCACTGCTACTAAAAGGATCAATTAGATTTCAGAGTTCAAAATGCGTACTTGATTTGTATCTGATGAATTCAGATTTTTGTTGAGGGACGGGCAAGTTATCTTCCTTAACACTATTTTTTAGGCGCGTTAATTCTTGAACTCAGGCAATTATAGAAGTAGCATCACCTTCTATCTAGATGGTCTCTGCAAACAACCGTGGGGAAAGGGGGCCATTAAATGGCTGTGTACGTTCATCTTGTTTTCCAATTCTCCTGAGCTTCATATTAAATAAACCAGATTACTGCAGGCAATGTTCTGAGGATTATAGTAGGAATAAAATCTGAAAAGCGTTTACTGCTGCCTGCAAATTCTCGGGCTGATTCAATTAAAGAAACACAAAGCCTGCTGCTTCAGGCTCCTTTTAGTTTCTGTCTAGGGTTCCTACACTAGGGGTACACAAAATCAAGTTTTTTTTATTTGAATCTCTAGTGGCTTGTGTTCATGATTACCCTCCTTTTTTCATTTACCTTGTACGGGAAAAAACTATCAGAAGTCAATAGCGCGCAAAATGGCAGTTGTATATACAAACTGAACGAACATTATACCAATAAATGTGCCTGCCAAAAAATGGCCATTGACATTAAAAAAAGATCAAGCACAACTCACTACTCACAAGGGTGCTCCAATGGTTATCTGGCTTCTTCTCAGACTGGGGAGAATTTAATTAGCATTTTAATGGTTTTCAACAGCAGAATAGTGCTAAAATCACCACATACAAAAACCATTCATTTGAACAAACCCACCAGTTAACCATATAGGATTTGGTCGCCAATCACTACGCATAGGTATCAATGCCTCAATGGATGCTAAAGAAACCGTTCGGGAAGTACGTAGTTTTCATCTTTCTTTTAAGGAACCATTCATAGACCTTCTCAATTCCCATGGTAAGCAGCCTTTCAACGGCGATTGTAGCAATAACGAAGATGTTGACAGCTGCTTTTGTCGCATTGAGATTGAAGACAGGCAACTAAATGCGGTTCTCAACCTTCTCCTCTCACTGTCATAAGGTTGGCCGCAGGGGTCATGTCGCACAGCAGATATTTTAAGGGACTGAGGAAGTATGCAGTTGCACGTTGAACCTAAGGGGAATTAAAGACAATCATCATATACTCTTGGGAGGCGACATAATGCAATTTAAGAATTAAAGACAGCTTTCTTTGGATCAACATAAACACTGTGAACACTTGATAGGTGAAGTCATGCAACATAAAGATAATGCTTTCTTTGGATTCATCTCTTGTCCTTAGAATTCTTTTTTTCCTTTAGAAATACATGATTAAACTATCATTTTTGGAAAACCCTATTTCCAACAAGGGGCCTTCTAGAGTGGAAATGGACTTTTCCTGCGATCACAATTGCATAATGCATAAGCCATGTCCAGTGAAATAGTTCCAGGGTGGAGGAATATTTTTGCCAGAAACAACCAAAACCATCGACCCTCCGCCAGTCTGCCCCAAAAAAGAATGGATGCCGTAGAAATTGTTCTGCCCAGGGATGGGAAGTCTACACGTCATCTTTTTTGTGACATTTACAGTAAGGTGGGTCCCTCACAGAGGTTATCGATGCTGATGGTTGCAGGGGATGTACAGTTTGACAAAAAAAAAGGTGCACGCAGCATCTTAGGTTCTATAGCAGAAACTAAAAGACCAAAGTATATTATTGAAACTTCCTCTCTCTTTTCTCCAACTTGCAAAAACAACCAATTTATGTTCCAGCAAGGTCAAAAGTACTTTAGATTTGAAATTTTCAGTTGCATAAATCTAGATGTTTCTGTTAATGATTTCATGCAGTAATTTCTAAATCCTCTACTTGATAAATGGTTAAGTGAAAAAGTACCTATTTTCGCAAGTCGATTTACCCACTTTGGAATTGATTTCCCAGTCAGCTTGTAACATACATCCTTGCAGAAATGGTTGCAATTCTTAACAATCAAGTGATATGTATCACCATGATATCTTGCAGCATGCCGCTCCATGAATTCCCTAACCTGAATAGGATCCAGGCATGTGGTCCCGATAAAAATGGACTTCCTGAACTTGAACCCTGGACACTGCCGAGGTTCAACCTCAAAAACACCACTTGTTGGGTAGTCATGTGCTCCAAATGCATATTCTACACCATGAACTGCACAGTGGAAAGAAAGCAGTGAGAAAATATGAGATCTAAACTAACTTCAAATTGGAGAGTGGTATAAAAGAAGAAAATGCAGCAGGATAGGGCTTTAATCCATTGCTTGCATTGCAGTATTTTTATTCAACCCACAAAACATGCGCTCGTTTGGCTGGAGGTTGGTTAATGTATAGCAAGAATGATATCTGGGGCTCAATTTTTCTCATTATAGCAAAGGGCAACATATCTTTGATGATCTGATCTCCAGACAGGAAACTAAAAAGCCTTACCTTCCACACCAGAGTGAAAGATGCCGAGGCCTGCCCAATAGGCATAGCCATTCATGGGTGTCAAGTCATACACATTGAGATAAACTGGTGTATCACCTGGACCATAGTTTGCTGATCTTGGTTTGGGAAACAAACAAAAGCGGGTGGCTGATTTGCCTTTCAAACGAAGGGGCATGATGGATTTCCATCCATTCTTTGATCCAAATTTCATATTTCCTTAAAGTAAGACCAAAGTTCAACTAATGTTGGCCCCCAAACTGCAGATACAAGAAACTATCAAGCATCAGCCCCTAGAAGAACAAAATCAACAGACTTTTTTGTAGATTAAAAACAAGCAACTGCTGTAACAATTTAAACAACAGCTTTTTCTACGAAAATAAATAAAAAACCAACTCAGAGTCAGAGTCCTGCATCTTGTGGATTGTATCCATTTCACTACAGAAATCTATTAGTTATGTCTTGTTCTCTAGTTGATCTCACTGAAACTTAAATGCAAGAGTTTTTTTGGCTCTACAGGACATTGTTTCCCTTGTTTAGTTTTTAACTCCCCTGTTAAGCCATTATTTAAATCTCAGAAACGGTCAATAGCAAAATTAATATATTTTAGGTAATCTTTTCAAACATAATAGAATACAACATTGCAGAATCTGCAGACTTGTCAAAATCACAACAACCATCTGCAACTCCAGTTGACTGTCATCCTAAATAATTAGCAAAAATAGTAGTATATTGTTTTAGACTATCAAATTCACCATGAGAGATGATCAAAACTTTTAACAAATCTTAGTCCAACTACTTATGGCTGGCAAACCAAAGCATTTTAAGCCAAATATACAAAATCCAACTAATTAAAATACATTAACGGAGTAGTGTATTGCTAGATTCCTTTGTACCCTAGAGGTCCAGCCAGACACTACTCGTGTACTTAAATCCCTTACATGCAGCATGACTATCTTATACTCCGAAGAGTCATCACTTCAAAACAATTACATCTCCTAAGTAATTATTTTCACAGAATGGCTTTTAGGATAGAAAATGATCAATTAAGTTACATAAAATCCAGTAACTTTTAAATCCGAAATTCTAGTCATGAATTCTTCCAACAACAAAAAAAAATATTACCAAATTCATCGACAAGAGAAACTGGAATTGCAGCATTGCCTTTAGATTTTATAGTTGAAGGAAAAAATGTTACAGATCTAGTTGAAATCATAAACAGTAACAGCACAGCAATGTAACAGATCAAACAAAAACCAGTGAACCTAGAGAACAGCCAAAAACAAGATTACAAGGAATAGAATTATACAGTTCGGCTTAGTTATGAGTAAAGAATTCCAAGAACTATTTTAAAAGAGAGAACTTTGGGATCCAACAACATCTAAAATGAAGCAACAAGACAGCAAGTTCTCTTCTTTTTGAATTATTTTTCAAAGTTTCCCAGAATCAAGAAAGCCCTTAAATGAAGAGCACTTAAACCACAAAAAAAAGAAAAAAAAAAAAAAAAAAAGAGGGACCGAGTTAAGAAAAGAACTCACAGATTTGTTATCAGAAAGAGTATGCATTAGAGCCCAAGAAAACCACCTTTCTAAGAAGCACCATTGAAATGGAATCCACAGTGAGTTGAGAGCAATAATTACTCCCTTAACAAGTGAAAAGGAGGGCCTATCTGATTCTGAAACACTCACTCCTCCCTGACACAAAACAACAAAAAGGCTAGAAAATATAAAAAAATAATATAGCCCCAGCACAGTATTGCAAGGTAAAAGCCAACAGTCAATTTCTCTTCCTCTCTCTCCTGCGTATCAGTGTATGCCTCTAACACTAGTAGGATAGCATCATTACCTTAGGTGCTAAATTACAAGGGAGATAAAGGATGGTGGTTGTTTAGGTGAGGAGGAAAGGGAAATGGATGGATTATTCTAGCCCCATAAGATTTAGTAATGTCTCATTTTGATTCCCAATAAAATTTCGTTAACATCAGAACTGTATGTACAAAAGTTTCAATGCTACCTTTTGGCGTTTAAAAAAGAAAGTGGAATTGCTCATCATCTTTCTTTTCTTTTCTCTTCCCAAGTTATTTTATGCCATAAAATTATTAAAACCTAAAAAAAATAATACTCCAAGAATAAAGCTCGAGAAGATGACATGTCTTCTTTTTACACAGAGCCGTGTACGTGGTCCAGCTGGTAATAATTAGGCACGAATTTCTGCCACGTCTTTTATTTTACTCGTTCTCTCTTTATTCAAAATTTAAAGATGTCTTTGTTCAATTACAATATTCCAACTACTCTCAATCAATCATGCTGTCTTTGTTCACTTGTAATATTTGTTTAGGATTTGATTTTGGAATTTAGGGTTAGGTAAGATGAGGGTTTGGGGTTAAAGTATTGTTTAGAATTTGATTTTAAAATTTGGATGCGAGAGTCGCATTATTTTTAATTTTTATGTTTTTCAATTTAAACATATATAAATTATTATTTTACGAATAGTTTAAGTGAACAATGCTATTTTTTTTAATAAAAAATCATGAATTAATAGCAAATTACATTGCAATACGTTGATCATTGTGCCACAGCTTATGGATGTATTCAAGTTAATTTCTCAAACTATTTCCA
>Ga0307507_10012223_pt1 | contig 10649 bp, 2 predicted proteins | sample 7_EM_MG_FD_207223 | JGI IMG/M metagenome (GOLD analysis project Ga0307507, IMG submission 207223) | Populus trichocarpa ectomycorrhiza microbial communities from riparian zone in the Pacific Northwest, United States - 7_EM | ecosystem: Host-associated > Plants > Roots > Unclassified | place... | reverse complement strand
GCATAGTTGTTAGGTTAATATAGGGGGAGTATATCTACGCTCTTTTATAAGCATACGTTAATAAAGTTATGGTATCTCTTAGGGAGGAGCTTGCGGAGTTCCTTATTAGTAAGTCCTTTTTTAAGCTTTATAAACTTCTTAAAGTCTAAGGGTAAAAGTCCATAGAGTTCTATAGGGGTATTATTTTCTAGGAGGTTAACTATATCTATCCTATTACTATAGAGGACGTGGTCCTAATCTTTATTAAGCTTATATAGTTGTAATTAGGAGGCTGCGGCAACGGTCTAGCCTTTCCTATATGCTATACGGTAGAAGGCTACAGCGCTTACATAGTGGTAGTTAGTTATAGGTGGGGTAATAAGGGTTTCCCTAGGTTAATATCCTAGGGAGTAGATAAAGGCGGCTAGGCTATACCCTAGGTAAGTCTCTCTACAGTATTTAGAGTTAAAGGTTACTTCTCTCTTTTACTAGTTAATAGCGGGGTTATATTATTTAAGCCAGTTTATTTTAAGGATAATAGGGTAGTTTATAAGTAGTATAATATAGGCCTAGAGCTCCTCCTAGTGTCCGTTTATATTTAGGTAGAGTTATACCATATAGGTAATCTTTTGTACAGTATAACTACCGTTAGCGAGTTATAGGGCGCGGGCTTTAGCAAGGGGTAAGGTAGATAGGTTATAAGTACACATAAATTAGGTATCTATAAATTTATTAGTAGCTCCGCAGTTAATTATAGAACAGGTTTTGTATTATTTCTTAGCAGTAGTTCCCTCTATAGGTAAAACTATTTGCTTTTATCCTTCTATTCTTACTAAGCTATCTATTAAGTAAGCCGATATATAGATCCCTCTATTATCGGAGTGTCCTAACCTGCGACTTAGGGCTGGGACTTTGCGTTTTCCGCTTCCGCGTCTAATTCTACTACCGTTACTATATCTTCGTCTTGTGCGGTAGCGGCGCGTAGCAACGTATTTAGTGTCCAGGGTATAGGGTTAGGTGTTTAACAGCAGCTGCTAAACCTAGCCATTGGGTAGTTTAGGCTATAGCTGTAACAGCCTTCTTAACAGCATCTATAGCAACGCCTTAGCTTCTGGAGTAGCTCGTACTCTCCATCTAGTAGCTTCTTTGGGAAGGCTGGTATAGAGAGGTCAATATTAGGACCAGTGGTATTGCTTAGGGTAGTAGGCGTTAGTGGTTTAGTAGGTCCGGAGGGCTTCTATAGGGAGGTCTTTAGGTAGGGGTTTGCAGTAGTAATCTAGTTTAGCCATTATTTAATCTTCTATAGGGCTGCTACCATATTATAAACGTTATTATAGTTATAGCTGGCGGCTGCGTGACTAAGGCAATAAGTGACTTTTTTAAGGAGATCTTCCTGGTCTTTAGCGTCATCTTAGGTAAGAACTCTAGTATATTCCTAGAATTTAATATAGAACTTATTAAATAATTCAGTAGGACTTATCTTTAGGGCGCGTAGTTTAGCTCAACTAGTGGCCACTAGGTCATGGTCGCAGTACATTTAGTTAAGGTCATTAAGGACTTCCTAGTGGGACTACTATTTCTAGGGACTACTAGTCTCCTATTAAGCAAAAAGCCTATTAAACGGGATACCCTTTGTTCGTCTAATAATGTAGCCAATCTTGGTATCTTCTATAGGGAAAAGGTAGGCGCTCTAGGCCAGTTTCTTACGGGTTTATATCTTCCAGTAGCTATATTCCTTGCGGTCACCCTTAAAGATTAGGGGATTAGGGTAGCGTGTATTAGACCCTATAGTAGTAGTTTAGGTTTAATTGTTATGGCTTTCGTCGTCGCCGCTACTATAGTAGGGGTTCCCATTAGGTAAAGCTGCTTAGCGCTAACCTTCTATTAAGTATTAAGTAGGTAAGGTTGCCAGGGGCGTAGAGACTTAGGTGGTGTTATATATAGTAGAGAGGTGTCTGGTATTATTACGAATGTGCTTATTAAGCTAAGATTATAGGTATTTAATTATACCCTCTCTCTTAGTAACCATAGCAATAAGTATAATCTTAGCCTTCTTTAATCGTTAGACGTCGTGTTTAGATACGCGGAGGTCGTCTTTAATCTCTTAACATATATTATTAGCGAGCGCCTCACAAGCTTGTAGGTCTTAGATGATATTATAATCTTAGGCAGCACGCATCTTAGCTTATATAAGCTTTAGATGGTAGTTCTGTAGAAGGCAGTAGTATTTATTAGGTTCTCATACTACTATTTTTATAAACATCTCGGCGTCTTATATCTCGATCTTAATAGGTAGTAGCCCTTTAGCTTATTTATCCATAGTTATATAGTTAATAAAGGATAAGATATTATTAATGTCCCCCTTATAGTTGTTGTAGTCTTTTAAGCCACTAGGCTTCCCTTTAGGGGTTAAGGCTAGGGTTAATAAATTAAATCCTCCTAGGACTAATTAGTGTCGTGGTTTTAATATAGGTATTAGGTTGTTCTTTAAGTTTAACATAGTAGCTAGTAAGAAATTTCGTCTTACTATTATTAATTCTTTAGGAGTACGAAGTAAGGTAACTTATAAACACGCTGCTTTTAGCAGCATCTGCGGTATTATAGAGATATAGAATTAGTCATAGGCTAAGTATTAGTAAAGAAAAAGGCGCAACGTAATGTCACAGAATGCGGGCAATGGCTATAAAGCGTATATATTCGGGGAGTCTACAAGACGTTACGCAATCGATCGTAAGGGTCAAGGGCGTAAGGAGGTGATATACCCTCGCGTAGCTAATATAAGCTGTACGCAAGGTGTACGCGAGAGCACGGGGTTCTCCTATGGAGGCCCCTACAGTCAGGTTCCGTAACAATATTATACGCGGTGTACGGAGTATACGCAGTATATATCTATATATAATATGTATAACACGTACCTTATATATAAGAGAGGATTTCTTAGGAGTATAGTTATGTATTTAAAGGACCTCAGTCCCTACTATAGATAGTTCTCTCCTTGTAGTAAATCTTAGAATATAATTAGAGTTAATCTGTTAGGCAACCACTCCACTAGTTATTATTACATTGTTGATTTGTTATACCTATATACCCAGCCCAATAACAGAACCCACTATAGTTTAAGCTACAAGGTTCCGTTATAATACCTAGATCCCCTAGTCTTCTAGGGAGACTATAAAGAATATAGCTACTGGAAGATGCAAATCTATAAGAAGCTAACTTAGAGCGCCTACCTTTTTCCCACAGAGGATACTAAGATTGGTTATATTATTGGGCGTATAAAGGGTACCCTATTTAATAGACTCTTCGCCTAATAGGAGACTAATGGCCCTAGAAAGTAGAAGTCTAACTAAAAAGTCCTTAATAACCTTAACTTAATATATTATAACTATAACCTAGTGGCCACCAGTCAAGCCAAACTACGCGCCCTAAAAATAAGTTCTACTAAATTATTTAATAAGTTCTATGTTAAGTTCTAAAAATACACTGGAGTTCTTACCTAAGACAACACTAAGGACTAAAAAGATCTCTTTAAAAAGGTCACCTATCGCCTTAGTTATACCGCCGCTAGTTACAATTACAATAACGTATATAACATAGTAGCAGCCCTACGGAAGATTAAACGACGGCTAAATTAGATCTCTACTGCTAATTCTTACCCAAAGGCCCCTATATAAAAGCCCCCCGGGCCTACTACACCTATATATACTAAGCTACTAACGCCTGCTACTAATACTAGTACTAGAGCTAATATTAACCTCTCTATACTAACCTTCCTATATAAACTCCTAGACGGAAAGCGCGAGCTACTTTAGAAGCTAGGGTGCTGCTATAAATACCGTTAAGAGGGCTGTTATTATAAAAACCTAAACTGCCTAATAGCCAGATTTGGTAATCGCCGCCTAATACCTAACTTTATACCTTAAATACCAAACACCTTGCTATATGCCGCTACTATACAAGACAAGGACGCAGCAACAGTAGTAGGATTAGAAATAGAAGCGGAAAATGCTAAGTCCCAGCCCTAAGTTACAGGTTAGGACGCCCTAATAATAGAGGGATCTATATATTAGCCTACTTAATAGATAACTCAGTAAAGATAAATGGATAGAAGTAGATAGTTTTACCTATAGTAGGAACTACTACTAAAAAATAATACAAAAGCCATTCTATAATTAATTGTAGAGCCACTAATAAATTTATAAATACCTAATTCGTGCATACTTATAACCTACCTACCTTACCCCTTACTAAAGCCCGCGCCCTATAACTTGCTAACGGTAGTTGTACCGCATAAAAGATCACCTATATGGCACAACTCTACCTAGATATAAATAGGCACTAGGAAGAGCTCTAGGCCTATATTACACTACTCACCAACTACCCTATTATCCTTAGAATAAACTGGCTTAAATAACACAACCCTATTATTAACTAGAAGAAAAGAGAAGTAACCTTTAACTCTAACTACTGTAGAGAGACCTGCCTAGGGCATAGCCTAGCCGCCTCTACCTACTCTCTAGGCTATTAACCTAAAAAAACCCCTTATTACCCTACCTATAACCAACTGCCACTATATAAGTGCCGCGGCCTTTTACCGTATAGCATGTAAGAAAGGCTGGACCATTACTACAGCTTCCCAATTATAACTATATAAGCTTAATAAAGAACAGGACCATGTCCTCTATAGTAATAGGATAGACATAGTCGACCTTCTAGAAGACAACGCCCCTGCGAAACTCTACGGACTTTTACCTTTAGACTTTAAGAAGTTTATAAAGCTTAAAAAAGGACTTACTAATAAGGAACTCCATAAACTCCTCCCTAAGAGGTACTATAACTTTATTAACATATACTTATAAAAGGGCGCAGATATACTCCCTCTATATTAACCTAATAATTATGCCATTAACATTAAATAAGGAAAAATGCCACCTTATAAAAGACTCTACCTAATATTAAAAGATAAACTCCTAGTTGTTAAAAAGTATATTAATAAGCACCTTAATAAAGGGTTTATTCGTCCTAGTATATTACTAGCAGCCGCCCCTATCCTTCTTACTAAGAAGCTAGGAGGAGGTATCTAATTTTATATTAACTATAGAGGACTTAATGCTATTATAATTAAGAACCGATACCTAGTACCGCTTATATATAAGACCCTTAAGCGGCTTAGTTAAGCCAAAATCTATACTAAGCTTAATATTATTACCGCCTTTAACCACCTCTAAATACGGGAAGGTGATAAATGGAAAACTATATTCGCATTACACTTCAGCCAATTTAAATATACCGTTATACCCTTTAGCGTATATAACAGCCCAGGCGCCTTCTAAAGCTATATTAATAATGCCTTATAGGACTACCTTAATGACTTCTACTCTGTATACCTAGACAATATACTTATTTACAGCAATAACCCTTTTAAGTATACTAAACACGTTTAAAAGGTCCTATAGCGCCTTAGGGACGCAGGACTTTATATTAATTTAAAGAAGTGCGAATTCTTAGTTACAGAAGTAAAATACCTTAAACTAATTATTACTATTAAGGGTGTCCGTATGGACCCTAAAAAGGTATATATAATTACCAAATAGCAAGCCCCTAACTGCATTAAAGATATATAAGCCTTCCTTAGTTTCGCTAACTTCTATTAGAAATTTATATATAACTTCTTAGGCGTAGTAGCACTACTTATAGCAATAATACAAATAAAGGGCCTTTCTATAAAAGGAAGGAAAATGTATCTACGCTTTACCTAGACACCTAAATACAAAAAGGCGTTCTAAGACCTTAAAAATGCCTTTACTAAAGCACCTATCCTAGCTCACTTTATACTAGGACGACAACTCTATCTTAAAACTAACTCCTTAGACCATATTAACGCAGGCATCCTCTCCTAGATAGGTAATAATGGTCTTCTCTACCTAGTTACATTCTACTCGTCTAAGCTTACACTATAAGAGTATAACTATAAGATCTATAATAAGGAACTCCTTGCAATTATATAAGCGTTTAAAGAATTCTGTCTAGAACTTTCCTTAGTAGAACCTAACCAACTAACTAAAGTCCTTACAGATTATCGCAACCTTAAGTACTTTATAACCATAAAGCAGCTAAACTAATGCTAAGCATATTAGAACGAGTTCCTCTCTAGTTTTAACTTTAAAATCGTATATAGGCTAGGAGTATAAGGTACTAAGCCTAATAGCCTAATATATTACTTGCAAGACCTTCCTTAGTCTAAAGATAACCCCTATAATTAGTTCCAATAACAGATAATCCTAAAAGTACGGAATTTGGCCCTAGGCATACTACCTATAATAGAGCCAACTATACCTTAGCTTTATACTACAGAACTAAAGTTACCTCCTAAAATTAACAAGCTTATTACTACGGCATATAATACCTCTATTAACCCATTACTGCACTAACTTATTACCGCAAAGACCGCTAGCGCCTATACGCTGCCTACTAACCTCTAAAGCTTAGGCCAGATTGATATGGCAGCCTTAAAAGTAAAAGAAAACAGGCTCTATTATAGAGGCCGCCTATTTATCCCTAATTTAGAAAACCTATAACGGCAACTAATCTAAATAGCCTATAACTTCTAATTAAGCGGCTACCCAGGTAGAAGAGGAACCTACAAGCTTTTTAGCTAATACTACTTCTAGCCTAAAATAATAGACTTAGTTAAACGCTTTATAGGCACCTATTAGGGTTATAAGCGCGCTAAGGCCTTTAATATAAAGTACTAAGGACTACTGCACCCTCTACTAGTGCCTATACGACAATGGGCAGATATTGTTATAGATTTCGTTATTAACCTACCACCCTATAAATAACACGGCTGTACCTATAAGAACATCCTTATAATAATATACCAACTTATAAAGGAGCGCCACTACGTCCTAACTAAAGGCGTAGCCGTTAGCGACGTTATTAACACCTTCCTTTATAAAGTCTACTAATTACATAGGTTACCTAACTCAATTACGTCCAACCAAGGCACGCAGTTTAGCTTTAATGTATAGAGACAAATCTGCTAACGCCTTGGCATCTCTATTAAGATGTCTATATCCTTCCACTATAAAACTGCTGGGTAACCGGAAAACGCTAATGCCAGCATAAAAGCGTACCTACAATAGGTAGTTGCCTATAGTTAAGATAACTAGGTAGATTACCTTCCACTAAGTAAATTCACAGCAAATAACCACGTCTTAACTACTATAGGACTTACCCCGTTCTTTGCAAACAAGGGTTATCACCCCTAATCTAGCATAGAGCTACTAGAACCTATTAACAAAGAACTACTATATAGAAAACGCCTTAAGATGCTACTTGCTGACCAGTATACAGACCATATAAAAAATCTACTTAACTACTATAAGGGAGAAATGGCCTGGGCTTAAGTAAAGTAGGCCTACTTCGCTAACTATTATAGAACGCCACCACTAGAGATACGTGTGGGCGACTAGGTATAGCTAGATATACGCAATATCTCTATATAGAGGCCTATAAAGTTACTTAATTATAAGAACCTCGGCCCCTATCCAATCAAATAAGTCATTAATAGGGGAGCCGCATATAAGCTAGAGCTCCCGCCTACCCTAGCCACCTATGGGATATGGCCTGTATTTTACCTATAGCTACTATACCTTTACCAGCCTAACCCCTTACCGGGACAAATATAGCCTAAACCCCCACTAGTACTAATCTAAGACAAGAACAAAGATAAGAACTATAAGAAGTGGACCATTAAATAAATTATCAACTCTAAATACTTTAGTAAAGGTAGAGGACGGCGGCTCCACTATAAAGCTATCTACACAGGATTTAATATAGATCAGCTAGAATAGCAACTATAGGAAGACTTTAAAAATGCAAAGGATCTAATTAGTGACTTTTACCACGCGAACCTACAGAAACCGGGCCTAAGTAGAGATTTTATGCCTAACCCCCTATAGGAGCCCTTATAGAGTTAAACCTTTATATATTGCCACGTAAGGGCAAATTGCCGTTAGATTGCCGCAGATTGCTATTATATAACGGTAAAGTGCAATTACGTAACCGGAATATTGTTAAGATATCTAGGAACTTTAACTAGCGGTTAAAGTTATCTAATTAGTTGGATTCTTAGGTGCCAAGTCTTATTATATAACATTATTTGCAAACCTTTAGCGATACCCCCTTTTTTCTTCCTCTCTATACCTTAAATGTCCCTTTTACATGTATATAGTAACCATAGCGTCGCCAGAGCTCCGCCTTTATAAGAGGGGGGGTAGTGTCACGGAACCCTACTATAGGGGCCTCTATAGGAGAGCCCTGTGCTCTCATGTACACCTTACATACAGCTTACGTTAGCTATGCGTAGGTACATCACCTCCTTACGCCCTCGACCCTTACAATCGATCGCGTAACGTCTTATAGACTCCTTAAATACATACGTTTAGCTACCACTATTCCGCGCCCTATAACATATACATAGTTTAAATAGAATAAAAACATCGGGAAAATATTCGCAGGATAAGATTTAAGTAGACTTTGATTTTCGCGTTTCGCGTAATTGATATACAATTTAACTAACTCGACACGCAATTAACTAACTTAACACGCAATTAATTAACTTAACACGCAATTTAACCAACTTGACACGTAATTAACTAACTTAATACGCAATTCAACTAACTTAATATGCAATTGACTAACTTAACACGCAATTTAACTAACTTAATATGTAATTAACTAACTTAACACGCAATTTAACTAACTTAACATGTAATTAACTAACTTAATAACTTTAAAAGCTAACTATATATTTCTTAACACGCAATTAACCTACTTAGCAACTTTAAAAGGTAACTATATATTTCTTGACATGCAATTAAGGTAAAGTTATATGCTATATATTTAACTATTATATATTATCTAATATAATCTTATACAATCTTATATAGTTTTATTACTTGGAGGCTCTGCACAAGGCTCTATACAAGGCTCTATACAAAGCTCTATATAAAGCTCTACACGAAGCTCTATATAAAGCTCTATACAAAGCTCTACACGAAGCTCTACACGAAGCTCTATACGAAGCTCTATACAAAGCTCTACACAAAGCTCTACACAAAGCTCTACACGAAGCTCTATACGAAGCTCTACACAAAGCTCTACACGAAGCTCTACACGAAGCTCTACACGAAGCTCTACACAAAGCTCTACGTACAGAGGCTCTGCACGAGGCTCTGCACAAGGCTCTGCGTATGGAGGCTCTGCACGAAGCTCTACACAAAGCTCTGCACAAAGCTCTGCACAAAGCTCTGCACGAAGCTCTATATACAGAGGCTCTGCACGAGGCTCTGCGCGAGGCTCTGCGTACAGAGGCTCTGCACAAAGCTCTACACAAAGCTCTGCACAAAGCTCTGCATAAGGCTCTACGCGAAGCTCTATATACAGAGGCTCTACACGAAGCTCTACACGAAGCTCTATACGAAGCTCTACGTATAGAGGCTCTGCATAAGGCTCTGCGCGAAGCTCTGCGTACGGAGGCTCTACACGAAGCTCTGTATCAGGTCCCCGCTATATTCCCAATAGCGTCTACACGTGTCTCTGCCTATGTAGCCGCCTTATTTTTTACCCTTCTTTCCTTCCTTACATCCTCCCTACCTAGGGAGGCACTAGAACGGCAGCCAGTAGAGGACCGTTGCTAGAACTAGATAACTATCGCTAGAACCAGACGACCGTTACCAGAACCAGACGACCATCGCCAGAGCTAGACGACTATCGCCAGAGCTAGACAACTGTCGCTAGAACTAGACGACCGTCGCTAGAGCTAGACGACCGTCGCTAGAACCAGACGACCGTCTCTAGAGTTAGACGACTGTCGCCAAAACCAGACAACTGTCGCCGTTGCCAGACGACCGTCGCCAGAACCAGACGACTGTCGCCAGAGCTAGACGACCGTCGCTAGAACTAGACGACCGTCGCCAGAGCCAGACGACCGTCGCCAGAACTAGACGACCGTTACCAGAACTAGATGACCGTCGCCAGAACTAGACGACTATCGCCAGAGCTAGACGACCGTCGCTAGAACTAGACGACTGTCGCTAGAGCTAGACGACAACGACTAGCCAGCGAGCACTATAAACAATTCGATCAATTGATCGAATCAAGGTAGCACAGACAGGTAGGCACAAATAGGGAGATGCTAACGGGTAGGCAGATACAGACAGGTAAGTAGATACAGATAGGCAAGCAGATGCAGATAGGTAAGCAGATGCAGACAGGCAAGCAGATGCAGACAGGTAGGCAGATGCTAACAGGTAGGCAGATATAGATAGGTAGGCAGATACAAATAGGTAGGCAATGCAGATAGGTAGGCAATACAGATAGGTAGGCAATGCAGATAGGTAGGTAATGCAAACAGGTAAGTAGATATAGATAGGCAAGCAGATGCAGACAGGTAGGCAGATGCTAACGGGTAGGTAGATATAGATAGGTAGGCAGATATAAATAGGTAGGCAATACAGACAGGTAGGCGATGTAGGCAGAAGTTAATAGGTAGATAGGTAGAAGAGAACCATCGCTATATTATATTAAATTATCTAAAATAATATTATTTATTTTGCTAGCCTTATAAATAGCTTTAAAGTAGCTTTTATTTATTTAAAATATGT
>Ga0307507_10012222_pt1 | contig 10649 bp, 11 predicted proteins | sample 7_EM_MG_FD_207223 | JGI IMG/M metagenome (GOLD analysis project Ga0307507, IMG submission 207223) | Populus trichocarpa ectomycorrhiza microbial communities from riparian zone in the Pacific Northwest, United States - 7_EM | ecosystem: Host-associated > Plants > Roots > Unclassified | place... | reverse complement strand
TATCCATCCATCATCCAGACACGACTTACACGACTGGCCCGGTATTTCCCACTATGGCGCCCAGTAGGGAACGGAGCAGAAACATCAGCATCAAATGGACAGGATTTGCCAGGCATTTTCATTTGGTCGTGAAGCTAATTGGGGAATCGGCGATGAGGCATACGGGCGAGGTTGAGTGGCCGATGAGCGGCGAGCTGGGTGAGTGATTGCTGGCATTGCTTAAGCAATCTATTTCCGTTTTCCGTTTCCCGAAGATAGGCATCGCCGCTGAACACATTAATATCGCTCATAATGCCAGGCGCAATACCGTACCACTTCTGCAAGTCCTATACTAAAAATGTTCAAAGCTATCTCAATTACCAACGATCTGGGCTTTAAATCTCAAATAGATGGAAAGGGAGATGAAGCGCGCGATACGATCCCTGAAGACGAGCTTTACAGGGTGCTCTGCTAAGCCGGCGGGACCTCCATGACTTTGAAAAAGTGCTGTATTGTTGATATCCCAAGTACCAGTATACCTAGGCACTCACACCCCAGCGTCCGAACCACCTTTCCCCATTATCCGACCAGCGTTCCCGAAAGCAGCCTCCCGCGAAACCTTTGAAAATGTTCCGATAGCCTTGTTTCAACTTAATACAGGCACCTATATAGTATTTCCGAAGAAAAGTGCTCCTACGGTATCAAAGAAGGCTACGGGTATTAAACCAGTCTTATTAACCGAGGGTTGCCTTAAATGCAATATACCGGATTACCACCCGCTGAAACTGCATTTTCAGCGTTAGCAAATCTGCCCCCCCCCCCACCTCGCCTGCGGAAGGCCCTCCGTAAATCACCCAGCGTGCGAAATCGAGTGATCACGTGTGACTGCAGTTCTAGAGCCCTGCGCAAAGCGTCCCCCGGGGTTGGCTATTTTCCGAGAGACTAGTAAGATTATGAGCCCACAGGTTGGAGGCTCACACTTAAGCTAGGTGAGTTGTCACAACCTGCCTTTGGATTAAGATGGGTAGATGGGCCGCCGGATACTCACCCTTCCAATCGTCAGGATTTTTTTTTCGGGCTACCGGTACCATAGCGCCTACACCAGTGGTTCGCCGAGGCGGGGTACAGTGTCCAGAGGTACCGGTAGGCCTGGAAGACTTGAGGAGGCAAGTTTCCTCTTTGCATTTGCTCGGACCGTGGAACTCTAGGATACGTACGAGTGGTGCCATAAAATATGAGCGCCCTAGTAGCCGGCAGTAGGTATCCAAGCAGCCCAGAAATTGACAAACAAAGCCCCATAAAACAAAATCCTGCTTCACTACAACATCATGCAAGTGTCCGATGGCCTTCTACTAGTACCGTCCGGCCATGAGACACGGCTCTTTTAAAAACCACGCCCTCCTACGGTCCGAGCGTACCCCTTTCACTACTGCACTAGTACTCTTGTGAAAATAGGCCCAGGCATGAGAACGGTATATTGGCAGCAAGTTGTTCTTACTGTGCGATTTTTTCTTTTTCTTTTCTTTTCTCTTTCTTTTGAAGATACCTTTCCTCCATGCAACGGAGTGGTCTGAGAGCGTTACCTTGAAACTCAAGAGCGGAGGCGGCATTACCTTAGCCCGACTTTCCTAATATCATACCTGATATCCCGATCCTCCCGAAACTAAAGCACAGTCCAGAAAGTGAGATATAATACACAAGTAAGCTCATATCCATCTTATGTTCCAAGCTATCCCCCGAGAAGTTAGTACGTCCAAGTGAATACTACCGAATCAAGGACTTCCCAAGCATAAGGTCTACTATATGGGCAGGCTGCTATCGGCCCAAGATAACACTGCATGTATTAATCTTATTTAATGATCCATCATCTTTTTTGTTCCTATGTCGTATCATAGTTTGCCTCTTCAACCTAGTGATGAGTATAATATTTTGTGGCGTTGTGCTCTCACAAAAACCAGCAATTATGCTTAGTAACGCACCGCCACAAAATGCTCATCACTTTCCGTTCAACCTGCGCTGATTGTGGCAATATTTAACTTTCATCCTGGGTATCCGAATGTACCGGTAGGGCTTTGGTTGCGTTCTCTTCTCGCATCTTCCTCAGCTCGATCGAAGATGACCGATCACGATGCTATTATACTAGGGGATTACATGTATGCATGCAGCGGCTAATCTAATTGAATTTTGTACCCATTAGATTTTTTCAAATACTTTAACGGGTTTGTTTTTTTATGGTCGCTCACCCAGCTTATAACATACCTTAAAGGACCGATTATAAAAATTTAATGAAACTCGGTCTAGAATTTCTCCAGCAGAGACGAACGGTGGATTGGCCTTAGTAAGGGGTAGGAATACCCGAGCACTTTAGCCACTTGAGATATAAGAATAATCAGGAAATCTTAGAGTATCAGATTCTGTAATAATACTATTGTCTCCTTTTTTCCATCTGCACTCCTACAATCTAGAACTCTAACCTCATTCTAAACCACTCGCTATTCTGGTCAACGCTATGATATCTACAATTTCTTTCACAAATACTCAGGGGACCCTATCTTACTAAGATATGGGGTGCTAGGGTTAAAGATCTTTTAAAAAAAATCAAATCAAATCAAATGGGGGAAACAGCGGGTAAACACCAGACCTACCATTTCTAAGTCATGGAGGACACCAAGCTCTCAACGAAGAGCCATCAGTCGAGCATAATCCTGGTCTTCGCCATGAGTACAGTAAATCCCCGAGCCACCGTTACGCTTGATAGAGATTCTGACATAAATAACGCTTGCTGTTGGAGGGAAGAGCTCTTCCTAAAAAATCCTCCTACCCTCGACTTTATGTAGAATCCCTCTCTAAGAAAACGGACGGGCAGCAAGCGTGACCAAAGGACAGTGAAAGATCCTACAAGTACAGAGGCAAAACATAAAAAAGATCGATGGAATTCCCTATGCCGAAAAGATAGATCAGAGAAACATCCAGCCCAAGCCCCCTAGTGATGGGGAAATGTATTCTAATCGAATATCTCTAGAAGGGGAAACGCTATGCCTATCATCCCATAATTACGTTCCTGGGGAAGAATCGGAGATATGGAGCGCCCGGATTAACAACTCTCTGACACATCCCCTGCCTCTTCTCCTCCGTATTTATGACCCACAGATCTCCTCAGATGACCAATGACGACTTCCTTTCTCAAGAAACACAAATTCATTTTAGGAGGCAGTCCCCGGATCCGTTCCTCGAATACTTATTAAACCATTAATTTTGCTGTCAGATGGCTTGTAGTATGCACAAGACCATAGCTGCGTTACTTTATCTTTAAATACTACCTTCCATCCGAAGAGTCAAGAGCTGCATGACACTTTAATTTACCCAACTTTCTACCTAGGAACTCTAATGTGTATCATGAGAAACCCAGCTCGGGGCGACCAAGTGTTAAAAGCCCTATGTATGCTATCTTTACCCAGGAGGCCTCCTTAGCTAACCCTGTTCGGATTTTCTCGGTGCTCCCGGATCCTGTCAACTTCAACCCCAACAATCCAATGCATTTCTGGTTTGATAGAGGGGAATAGGTCAGGTCCCCATTTTTTAGACACGGGCTGAGCTCGAACGGAAGACTATCATTTTCCCCCTCTAGTTTATACGCCTGGGGCGACTATAAGTGAACGCCGGTGGTATTTTCTGGGCCATAGGAGAATCTAGGGAACTCCCTACCAAGAGTGCCAAGCGGAGGATATTCTCACCCCGATTCATCGACCATGATAAAGGCACCAACCCTTGGGAATCCTCATAATCCAGAAAGAATTGGTTTGATAGCATTACCCGTCCGCTTGGAGAGCGCGTCCAGAGCTTCTTGATAAGATCAACTCGTTTTTTTCTCTTGCTAAAACCCATTTCCCTCGCCTTCCCACTCTACACCTTCAATCCATCTTACGGCCCGGTTATCTGAGCATGTGCCCGCCATCACCAAAGCACATTTCTATCGTATAAGTGTATTTCAGATACAGCGTCGTGAGCTATCCCCTTTAGCCACGGATCAAGTTGCTCCTTGCAAGATCGAAGTTAAAGATGAACTCGAGAACTTGCGTCTCTATGGAGCAGGGAAGCCCGACACCGAGCGCCCCACTCGCATGCTCCCCCGCTCTCCAGACAACCCCACCTAGCACCATCCGACCACCTATTCTAGATCATTTCCTCTTCCGGCCCGTTCGGCCTTCTCTCTATAAACCCAGGAAAATCACTAGAGGAGGCTTGGTGAAGTGAGGTGTTGGAAACTTAGAACGACAGCCTGTCATAGTATGGAATTCTCCAACGGGAGCACTTCAGGCCCGAAAAAGATGCCCAATTTCAAACTTTCTAAGGCTCTCTTGTAATACCCGGCCCGCGGTACCTTTTCAGTTAGCCAATGAAAGCTCATTGAATTCCCCATAACTCTTATGCCACTTTTCTCACTTTATCGATAAACGATAAGTTGGAGATTCAGGGAATGGGAAGGCGTTTTAGGAATATTGACCTTTGGGAGAGCTCGGTGGTTTAGAATTAGGTGTGCGATGAGAGGTATTAAGGAGTTATGGAATAGCTGATATCTAACTAATGTTGCAGCCACGGCTTTTGGTTGTCACACCTTCCTAATCATTAATATGCGCCTAAGTATTACAGTAGCTGCTAAAATTGCCAAGAGGGAAGTTGACAGCATTCTACAGTACTTTATCAGTAGGCACGGCACCTATTACTAAGCCAGGGAGCGCCGTCAGGGTTCCGGTTTAAGGTTTGCCCTACCATATTAAGTCCCCTTGCCAGGGGTTTTTTTTATAATAATAATATTAATTAAATTTTACTGCTATTGCAGCTATGGTTAGTCAGTGGCTTCAGTATCATACCGACATTTGTTTGTGGGAGAAAGTCCCCATCCTATCCCAGACCATCACTGACCTATTGCAAGATTTAATAGAAATACGCCGTATCATACGCCTCTTACCTAAATTTACCACTTAACTTAAAATAGCCGTAGCTAGTACCGGTAAGTTAGTAAGCTAGTAAGTTGCTCCCTGCACGGTACCGTAGTCTGTGGGTAATACGCAGTCAAGCTCGGATTAAAGTTTCACCACGCCACCATGACCGCAACGTCCCCAGATAAACACCACCACTCACTCCCACCCCAAGCTCCCAATCACCACAGTTGCAACCAAACATTCATTCCTTCTACAACCTCCTTAAATTAAAATTCATGTTGAAATCCATCCTCCCTCCTCTGAGGGGTACCTGTCTCCACCATGTACTCCCTAAGCGTGCATTCCACATCACCTCAATAAACAAAACCTTGTCGCCCACCGACAAGCTATGGATCGCACCATCAGACGCTGACCCCTCCATACGAGACTACACGCTTGCGTTCCGCCCCCCCCGTCTCCCAAAGCCAGCAACCGCTGAGATGCTCCCGCAGATATGCCGGGGCATAATCAACTCGAACCCGAACATCTCGCTTTCGTCCGCGGTCCGAAAGGTAGCTGAGCGGGCAGGGTATACCTGGGAGGAATACGGGAGTTATGGAAAGAGTACGTTAGTAGTAGTCGTCATCCCTGAAGCTAGGTAACAGTCAGTCAGATCGCCTCGGAAGCTAAAACGAGGATACACAGCATTGCTTTCGCCACGAGAACAGGATTCTAAAAAAGTAGAGGACACTCCCACGCTACTAGTCCTCCCATCCCCAATGGCTGCCGTGGGTCCCTCTGCTGCTGCACTCCCAAGAGAACTAATAAAAGGCACCTGCCGCGACCTCTCGGACCTGAGCTACCAATTCAGCCCCGTCCTACCTTCGCTCCCAACGATAGAGAAGGGGATATATATCTCAGCCCTGTGGAAACGCCTCCTCCCGCTCTTCAAGGGAACCCTCCGTGCAAGCATACACAAGATTCTACCCGGCGAGGAGCGAGAAGCACAGATTGAAACGCTGGAGCACAGATTCGAAGTATCCGGGAGCATCACTGTGGTGTTCATCCATGCGGAACTAACGGACGAGAACAGCCTTGCATTAGTCTCGAGTGAAGTTGAAGGTTTGCCAATCCCTATTGCCTCTACCCCTTGTGCAAGTGCTTAATAGCGGTAGAATGCGACTACACAAATGCCTCGAACGGTCTCTGGTCGCCCGTTCTGGCGATCCTGGGCAATGGTCTGTCGTTCCAGTACTTTATTTACAATTCCATCACAGCGCCGACAAAGGTTTCTGCATCGAAAGTGTTCTCGGGCCTTCGACTGTCCTCCAACAAGGACGGGTTTGAAGAGGGCAGCGTAGAGGGGGTCTTGCAGAGAATGTACTATGTCTTCCTTTGCGGGTACATCAACGGGATCAAGGCACAGATTCGGAGGCTTTCGGTGGTTTATGGGGAGAAGGACACAGGCGGGGCACTGAAGAGGGCGCTGGAGGAGGCGGAGAAGGCTTTGGAGGTTGGAAAGGGGGCGATAGATGAGTTTGCGAGTGTGGAGGAGGGGGTGGGGGCTTTGGCAAGAAGGTCAGTACTCTGATCACCGTGATCTACGTTACTACCATAAGTGCCGATACTCGGATAGAAGATAAATGCGTTGGGCGTTGGAATCCCCTTCCCAGCTACGCGAGGGAAAACACCCCAAACTCAGTCCTCGATTGCGACAAGACAAGAGTAATGCACGGCGCCTCACGAGGGGGGCTACAACATCCTAGCACATTTATCTTCCGTCCGAGTTTTTACGGTATCTTGATCTACAGGGCTAACCCGTGTCTAGTGCGCAATACTTGCGTGAAGCCACTTCAAAACCGGAGGGGGTTGACCACCAATAAATCCCCCCAGAAACGCCCAAGAGCAGTGCAGCAGCGAGTTCAAGCACAGCCCAGCACCACTCATCCTCCAGCAACCTCCCCAAAAAAGGTACATAATAACCCACAACTACCCGTAAACACAAAACAACACAAAACAACACAAAACCTGTACCATAGCCATCGCCACTCTCAATTCCTTCCTTTCCCCCTCAGGGGAACTAAACATAGACAATAAACACATGCACAGCACATGGACTTAATAAATTTTTATTATAAATACCGTGTCGTATATTAGAACCTGTACCACAACCCAATATACAATGCTAGTACCCAGCATCCGGTAAAGCATTCGAAAACGAGACAGGGTTTTTTCAGACTGGTTGGGTGATCTTATAACAATAACTCCGTATTTCCAGATACTGATTGCCAGGTATAGGCATCATACCGGTACCCGTACCTTGCAATACTATACAATACAATACCCAGGCTCTGCTTCTATCCCCGCCCACCCCCATTTCCATACTACAACTTGCGTATTTACCGGTGCCCCCTACGACTAACTCCCAATGCACCAACTACCGTATCACGAGCAGCTCGGGTTCGCACAAGCCCAAGGAAGATAATACGATCATCGGATATTGCGTTATACGGGAGCGTAAAATTAGCTTAGGGTGATACGGGCACCAACCTATATTCGCGGAAGGGTAGGATGAGAATTAATTTTATGCTATTGGTTACCTGGTCACAAGGATAGATATCATATCACGTGCTAGGAGGGGTAGGGAAGGGAAGGGAAGTGTAGTACTCTATCTTCATAGTCTCTCGCTCGGTGTGGGGGTTTCCGGTGTAACTAGGACCATGGAAGTTGGGAGTATTCTCCGCTGTTGGAGTGTCCACCCCATCCAATGATTTATTGAGCGCCTTTTTCTGCCGGCTGATACCCCGGGCTTCTTTAATCCTCTCGCAGCGCAGACTAGGGATAGCACTATGTAAATCAATAGAATCACTAGCGGAAACCACAAGAATATAAACTCTAACTACAGCAAGAATTTCAACACCATTAAAGCACCTTTTATTTATTTATTTATCAGTTAATAATAAAACTTTTATTCAGTTGCCAAATTATCCAGGTACTGTACATTAGCAAACTTGAAACCCGACTCAAATAAACTGGTCCGCCCCCCCCCCTCCCACCATCTCAGAGACCTGTCCAGGCCCCAAATAACCCATCCTCCGCGCCTTACTTTTGCGGTAAGTTGCCGAGAAAGTTAGCCTACAACTCATCCGGCGAGAATTGGAAACTGTATCCATCGCAGACGCAGCTACACTCCTTCTCAGGAGACGGTGCTGAAGGAGTGGATGTCCCAACGCTGTCGACGGGAAGGTAAGCGCTTCCGGTAGTGGCTACCGATGTCGTCATGGTTACTGGGGTTCCGGAAGGCACAATGGGTTTTACCTCCGCAGCCTTGGATGGAGGGCTAGCCTCTATAGCAGCCTTGGACGGAGGGCTAGCCTCTATAGCAGCCTTCGTTGGTAGGATAGTTTTGGGCGCCTTGCCACCCCCGGCGGGGCCATCCGCAAGGGTGTTTGCTCCACCTGCCTGCGCTGTGCCCATCGCAGCTGCCTTCACCGCCTCAGGTCCGGCCGGGCCACAATTGCCGATAGGGGATGCCATTTTAGCAGATACGTTTTCGACATCCTTCCCGGGGTTGGGGAAAACCACGTCCGTGCCCCCCTCAGTTGAACATCCATTCCCAATGTTTGCCCGGAAAGTATAAGGATAGGACCCTCCCATTCCACTTCCACCGTCGGTGATCGTAACAGATGCACAGTTCATATACATCTCTCTGTTTCCCTGATTGTTAAACCAAGTCCAGGCAAAGACCGCCGGACCGCTCATTGTCTCTTTTGGAACCGTGAAAGTGAAGGCTTTATTAGGAACGGGGCAACCACCGATATATGACTTCATTACACGAAAGCTCTTTCCATTGTCTTCGGAGAGTGAAGCTTGGCAACTGCCGCCCATATGGGCTGCGCCTCCCCCGATCGTGAAGGATTGAGTGCTGCCCGCTTTCCATGTTGCCACGGAAGCCCCGGCGGGCCCTCCAAGAGCGGAGAGGTGGCCCTTGCAAGGGTAGTTTGCACCAGATCCGTCGAGAGGGGCAGCGTAGTTGTAGTCAATCGTTCCTGATTTAGCGTTTGGATTGTCTTGTTGGTTGAGTGCGAGGGGGGAGATCAGTTGCATATGTCCATTGATTAGAATGGGAAAAAGGGTGAGAAGGATAGAGAGGTGCATTGTGTTGATAGGGGAAGTGTATTGTCGTGAAGGAATATATATGCGATATCTTCCTGCGTTGAAAAATAGTGTGAGGTACGTGGAGAAGCTGATGAGATGAGGGAGAAATTTTTATCTCAGATATAGAGAAATTTTACGGAATTCTATGGCCATAATGGAAAAGACCGCGAAATAGAAAAGCCCTCCAAGGAGGTGTTCGGGCCAGGCATCTCTCGTAGTGTTTACCTAAATTGTTTGAGGTTTGACCCTAGTATCGTGTAAACATCACGAAATACTATATGATGAAGAAACGACCCTATAACCCGTCTGTAGCCCCAACGGCACCGACCACCATTCTCTGGACTTATTGCAACTTACCTTAAGGATAAACCCCTAACTCTCCTAGCAGTCAAGAGACGGTCAGAGGGAATCGGAAGCCCACTGCAACTCGGGGCCGTGCTGAACTCCCCGAGCGATGGCATCCTGATACCTCGCAAAGGCAGAGTAGCAAACCATTGACCCTCGATTTTATGGTTATCCGGGTGATATCCCATGATGGAGCTGAAGTCTTGGTGTCACTTCCATCTGCATCAACCCAACACATGAAACCTCCTGCTCGCTTCCATCCAAAGCGCGAGCCTGATTATTCCATATCCGGATCCCAACCCTAGGGGCGAGATACGGTACGCTACCTGCACCGTTCATACAGCTATGAACGCCGTGGCAAAACTCAGCACGGGTGGTCACTCGCTTAGTTAGACGGCTCTAACCAGGAAGGCCATACGCTTTTAGCGACATCATCCCTTTTAATTTCAAAAGAGGTGCGCTCAATAAAAAATGCAGGATTTTTTTTGTTGTGATGTAAGGCGATCAGTTTTCCTGTAAACTGTTCCGACTTTTGTATCTAGAATGGTAAGTTAGTAATACAGTACTCGAGTAGACGTTATGGCTTGAAGGGCCGGATTAGGTAAAGTGAGATTGAAGAAAAAAGGTACGGTATTATCTGAACTTCACAATCATCGGGGGTAGAGGTGGGGTGCGGAAATTAAGGTTTCAGGGGAACCATGAGTCAATGGTTATCTTTTTTACTTGGTCCTACACTGACCGCTGCTCGCCTTCTGCATTGTGTATCCCCACACTTTCCCCAGCGACTACCGGCACAAGTACTGGCAAACAGACGATAGATTAGATCTACTTTAGGGTGCCGGCATCATGACATGTTTCCGTATGTTAAGGCTCCGAAGGGAAATAGGTTGCCCTTTTGGATGTCTGGATGGGGGCGCAGTCAGGTGTAGTCTGTTTGCCTTTTCAGATAGCCCATCGAATCGTTTCGAAATGTGTGGGGTGAGAGAAGAAAGGGAAAAAAACGACAATCCTAAAGTACTTATCCCACGATTGAGTGCAGAACCCCTATTCAATTTTGCACAACATTTTGGGGTCTGGTCACTGTGAATGTCTTTTTTTTTTTTGTCGCTACTGGACGGAGTTCCAAGCGACATCTGTCATACGAGCGCTTATCTACAAGTACCGGTGTGGGAGTAAATGATATAGTTCCCTTAGTAGGATGGTGTGGTCGACCGAGCCGTATCCCACCTGGTGCGTGTAGTTCCG
>Ga0307507_10012221_pt1 | contig 10650 bp, 13 predicted proteins | sample 7_EM_MG_FD_207223 | JGI IMG/M metagenome (GOLD analysis project Ga0307507, IMG submission 207223) | Populus trichocarpa ectomycorrhiza microbial communities from riparian zone in the Pacific Northwest, United States - 7_EM | ecosystem: Host-associated > Plants > Roots > Unclassified | place... | reverse complement strand
AGCTCCTACCTGTTCGATATTTGATCGACCTGGAAATATCCACCTGTTCGTTCCAGGTGGGTTTTTTAAGCGACGAACAGGTGGGCGCGAACAGGTGAAAAAAAGTTAGTAAACAAGCCCTTAAACAGGTGAGGATTCGGTAAATTTCTGTTTTTGATCATGGTTTCTGACATTTGATCGTCTTTTTCCGAAGCGACTGTATTCCAAGGTAAAGTTGGCTCTGCATTAGATAGCTCCTTCTCAGACAGGTCACACCGTCATAACCCTATCTCAATGTCTTCTTGGCCCCCAATATCCTATTCCTATCCCCATCCTTCCTACGGTACCAGAAGCCCCCAATCCTACGCGCCCCTTATTCCAATAATGGAGGCGTCGCCTACATCAATTTAGTACAACACCATGCCAAGACTGTTAATATTGCCTATATCCACGACATCGCGATCATTCATTCATATCGCGACTTAATTGGCTTATGAATTGAGCACGATATTTCGGCCTATTTATTCGTTCATTCATTTTCGACGATCGCTGATGCGCCTGCCGTCCGGAGTGATTCCAAGCTCAAAAATCTCACTATTGCCTGAGACGATTCATCCACCGAGGTGAGGCCAATGTTTAAGTTTCTAGCGAATGCGTTTGATGGTGATGTCATGGCTGTATGTCGCTCAACGCTGGATTGCCATCAGCGAGTCCGGCTAATAAGCGAACTCTCGTTATCTGTGAAGACATCCGCCGTGCCTTCTACATCATTGGCCAGAGATTGCTCGAATTCGGCCATTATAGCTAGGAGCTGAGTCACGCACTTACTTATAGCGACTAGGGAATCCTCTGGGAGACAACAAGTCGCTAGATATGCTGCTATGGGTTCGGGATCGTCTAGACCCTGCACGAGTTGCGTGGCTATTTCCGCTATAATGCTTTCCCCAGCCTTTTGGATCTGGAAACTAGTGTTGATAATCTGCACACGGCTGTAACGGCTAATATCGTCGTCGTCATTCTGTGGTTTTAGTGGTCTGGGTCTTGGCAACGGTGCTTGGGGGACTGCTGTCCTTGGCTGAGGCTGAGAATCTTCCTCTAGGACAGGTATCTCTTGGATTTCCTCGATGCGGCGATACGTTAAAGCGCACATGTGGCTATACTTTGTCTGAGTTAAGCGGTCCCGATACAGTAATAGTTAGGAATACCTACCATGTTATTTGTGTCTTAGGATCACCAAAATTCTTAGAACGGCATACTGGACATTGTGTGGACGATATATTCCGTCGGCGGAATATCATAGTCATATCGAGGAGTTGGCCAGGCTACTGGAGTTAGTTAACTAGTATGCATCTACTCTAGCCTGGGACACTTACCCTTATGAGCGATTTCCAAGGTTTTGTAAGATTAAGGATTTGCCCAGTATGGCGGTCCTCGAGGCACCATTCCCCTCGCTTTATCTTTCCTAATCCGAGGTCTTTAAACTTCTCCTTCAGAACTTCGGTGAAAAGCTTGATATACGTCAGCATCCCTATACTACATTAAGGCAGCAATAAAGCGTCTTTGCAGACCTCTACGGAACCTATCGTGTCTAGAAAAAAGGGTATAGGTCGATTCCGCGCATCAATCACCGTCACAGGGTCTTGATGCTTGATTTGGGGAGGCAGGCCTCGAGCTAGTTGGCTCATAAGAATGGTTAACAAATTTGATTCTGGTAGTCCCGCGATGTTGTTCGCTTGTTGCAATCTCGCAATATTGCAACCTAGGCAGCTGTTTTGGAGCATATTAGACGCATCGGCTCGTTCTGAGGCACCAGCAGTGTTAGTCCAGATTTCGCAATCCACTTACTCGTAGGTTCGAAGAAATTCATAACCAACCGTCACGTATGGCCGACGCCAACGGTTTGTCTTCTCGGATAAGACGTTCTAGAAGAACCTTTGTAACGGAAGACGCGGTAGCAGCAGCAAAATTCTGCCATTTCTTGTTTTTATGACTGTCAGCATAGTCGCACACTCCTTTGACGACGATGCAACAAGGTAGCTCTTCCCAGACGCCCGCTGCCTCCATCTCGAATGCAATGACACCTTCTTTCCTCGCGATTCTATCCCGGTCTTCCCCAGACTTCATCACTGTATCACCTGACGCAATGGGCCCGACATAGATGGCGGGCTCTTGTGCCTCGTCGATATTGTCAGGCTCTAGCTGTCGTTTCATCTCAAGTCGTTCCCTTGGCACCAGGTGCCTTTTATCGCATCCCACCTCCTCGCAAGATAGGTTAAAGGACTCGTTGCAGACACGGCCGGATGTTCTACCGTACCCTATACATTCACATGTCCGCGGGATACCGTGTGTATAATTCGATTCAAAAAGCTTATCCTCTGCTGTCCCAGGGTAGTTGTATTTATCTTGACTCTTCCTCTGTTTCGCGGCTATTTCCTGGAGCTCTTTAAGGAAGCTTGCAGTTCTTCGATAAAGCAGTTCCATGCCGCGGTCTGTCTCGAACGTGACTAATAAGTTCCGGACCTCCTTATTCGGCTTGCTAAGGTTACCCTCGACGGTATCTTTACGCAGGAACTCATCGGGGTATCGCCCGCCAAAGCCATATTGGACGATAGTCTTGCTAATAACCACATCACCCAGCAAGATTTCCTCGGCGCCAACGCGAGGCACCCCACCGCAGATTCCAACAAGGAAAACAAACCGCAGCCCACTGTAGCTTAGCCGTAAGCTATGGGCTGCGCTGGTAGCATTGGTTTTGCCCATGTGAGAAAGCAGAGCCAGGACGACGTTATACTTGCCAATGCGACCGGTCGTGTAGTTATTGTGGTCTCCAGCCGCTCTCCCGTACGGGTCGCCATCTTCATCCCAAAATTCGTCGAAGATGAGGGAAACAGCGTTGTATTCTAGTGGTAATGCGCAAATTATCCCAATCTCGAAGTCATCGCGCCCAGAGGGTCGCCGAACAGCCATGCCGGCGGCCGAGGGCTTGTGCTTGAGAAGCCGTGCTTGATTGTAACTCGGAGTGAGTGGCGGCCGAGAACGTAGCTCCCCGCAGGATCTGTGTCGAGGGGTCAGTAAGCTGTCAACCATAGTGGAGTTGCTTCAGTCGACACGTGAGGGTGCCTGTAAGGCTGGCTGGGTTAAAGCAGTATCATGGTGTCTTTGTACCTTCGTTATTCAGGTAAACTTGCCTGTAGATCTCCCGCCAAAGAATAAAGATACATCAACTTTAGCATGGCTTACTCGGCATGTAGCATGGTCAAGGAATACCATCAATGCTCGAACGGGGGAAGTGGAGATGTCAAGAGTGGACCGAGCCGCGTGCGCACCGCCCAGACTCCATTTCCGCCCGCCTATCCCATTCGACCATCTGATCTGATAAAGTGGCTTTGCGCCGCGCGCCGCCCTAAAGCGAAACGCTGCCGCCGCAACCGCCGACGAAATCACATGCAGCGCCGCCCGCCAGCGCAGAAAAGAGGCCAGCGTGATCTCATCGAACATGTTTTGGACGGCTGCGAACGTGCGACGAACACCCTGCCATACAATACAATACACACGACCCTCTTTTTTTTTCTCTTTTTTTTGCCGACGTCCCAATACGTGACCGCGCGACCCCGCGACTGCACTAGCTAACTACCTGAATCCCCGGGGGAGGGTTTGTTTTGGGGTCTGTTGCCGTTTTCTATCCGGGGTTCATTTTGGGTTTGCTTTGGGGTGGTTTGAACTCGGCGCTTTTCCGGCACCCGGCGAACCGGCACCCGTGCCCGTAGGGTTGGGAGAGGGGCAGATTAAGTTGTTCTTTTATTATTATTATTATTTAAGAGGCTCGGTGGGTGGGTTGCTGAGTGAAAGAGATAGAGAAAGGTTCCGAGGCCATGGATGCGTCGGTGGTGAATACATCGCGCGCGAGACGGAGGCGCAGTCTGGGCGGGGAGAGGATCGGGGTTGGGCTTGAGGGAGGGGCAGAGAGGGCTTTGGGAGGGGAGAAGGGGTTTAAGCGGTTGATCGTTGCGTGCGATGGTGAGTTTGGCTGGTTCTTTTGTTTTCTGGGGTTGGGCTCTCGGGGAGGTGGGTTGGAGATCGGGGGTTTGAGAGCACGTTTGGGGTTGAAGTCGGGCCCTGGGTAAGAGATAGCTGAGAGAACTGGAGGGTCTGGGTTGTGTGTTTGTATGGGCATGGGATATGGTTTTGGTGTATTGACGGATGTGCAGGTACGTGGTTGAATGCAGACAACGGGCTTGTGAACGGCAAGATTTCGGTCCCGAGTAATGTGACGCGGCTTTCGAGGGCTATTCATCCAGTCAGTAAGGATGGCATACCGCAGGTTGTGTATTATCACTTTGGAGTCGGGAGCCAGGGCGGGATTGTGGATAGGGTTGTTGGAGGTGAGTGGCACTCAGTTCCCCACCCACATTTCAATATTTGAAAGGAATGGAGCAAGCTTCTAAGGCTGTGAAAGAGAGGAGAGAGTAAAATCTATATTTTCCGGAGAAGACAATTTTACATAGGGGAGTGAATTAAGGATATGCTAATGGTGTCTGGATACAGGTTCAATCGGTGAAGGTCTCAGCGAGAATGTGCGCGAAGGCTACTCCTTCCTCGCGACAAACTACTCTCCAGGCGATGAGATCTTCCTAATCGGCTTCTCGCGCGGCGCCTTCACGGCGCGCAGCATTGCGGGGCTGATCGGACAGGTCGGCCTGCTGACGAAATCCGGGCTGGGCTACCTGGCAGACGTGTTTAAGGATGTTCAGCATCAGAGAGATCCGCATTATCGCCCGAAGAATCCAAATACACCGTTTCCTAATAAGCCTAGTGCGCATGACCCGCGGTATAGGGAGGAGTTGGCAAGGGTAAGATTACTGTTTGTTATGCTGTTGTTTCTGCTGCGCGAAAGGCTGATGTGGAGGGTACGCATAGCGCGGTCTTTCACGCTTGAACATCCCGATACGCGCAATTGGCGTCTGGGACACAGTCGGTATGCCTAAGTGAAGATGTTTACGTGTACAGCCGATCTAACGGAATGGAGGATCTCTTGGGACTCCACGTATTAGTTGGCTCACCCGAGTGGGTCTCCAGACGGACGAGTCAAAGGAAATGTCTTTCTACGATACTAAGCTCTCCAACAGCATCGAATACGCCTTTCAAGCTCTTGCCTTGGACGAGCGAAGAAGCGCCTTCTCTCCTGCTGTGTGGGAGAAGCCACCGGGAAACCATACTGTATTTCCCCTTGCTCTCTCTTCAAACACTGATGCTCCCTACCACTCTATTTTCTTTCTCCCTCTTCATTTTCTTCCTTGCGGAAATATGGATAAGACTGACTTACTCAAGACTCTCCGCCAAGTCTGGTTCCCAGGCGTGCACAGCAACATCGGTGGCGGATACGACGACCAACAACTCGCCAACATCACGCTCGCATGGATGATGTCGCAACTGGAGCCGTTCCTAGACATGCACATGGAATACGTGCTAGACCAAGAAGAGGAGAACGCGCGCTACTACCGGAAAGAGCGCCAGCGCATCCGACCATGGTCATTCGGTGAGTCCACATTCTCCCCTCTTTCTCCCCTCTCCGTCCCCCCCCTCCACCCCCCCCTCACACCTCTCCCTAACCCCCCCTCCCGTAGGCGAAATCTACAACAGCATGGCAGGCGTCTACGCCATCGGCGGCGGCACGACCCGCACACCGGGGACCTACTATGCCGTGGACCCGTCCTCAGGCCGCAAGACGTCGCGGCCGCTCCGCGACACGCACGAATACATCCACCCGTCCGCGCGCACGCGGCTGCGCCTCAGCGGGCCCGGCGTCGACGACAAGGGCCACTACGAGGGCGCCGCGCTGGCCGACTGGAGGCTCGCCGTGTCGTACGACGTGCCGGACGGCGAGCCCACCGTCGTGTGGAAGGCTAGGTTCTCCGAGCGCAATGTCTCGACCCGCGTGCTGCCCGAGAGCCCACTGTGGAAGCTCGAGAGGGAGCTGTGCGCTGTGGATCCGCGCACGTACGATTATGTGCTTAAGCCGCCGCCGACGGGCGGGAGGCGGCATAGGGATAGGATAAGCAGGGCGGTGTCGGTGGAGAGGGGGAGTAGGGCGAGGAGTGTGGGGGAAGAGAGGGTGGACGAGATGGACGGGAGGAGGAGCAGGGTGAGGAGTTTGGAGAGGGGGAGCGGGATCATGACGCCTAGACGGAGCGGGGTTGTGGAGTGAGAAGATGGCGTGGTTGGATGAGGTTGTGAGGTGAAAGGACAAACTGCTATTGCGGAGGAGGATCTTTGAGATCTCTGAAGTCTCCAAAAATTGAACTGTAGCGGCTCGATGGCATGGCACAAGCCGGGAAATTGTCCTGAAGAGCCAAAAGACGTTTCGACTACTAGGCGCTTTGTTTCGAGGAAACGAGATAGTACGCTATGGGTCAAGTGAGGCGCATCCTGGAGGCGCGGGCATAACGCCTCATGCAAAGAGCTGGTTCAAGGAGCATGAGGCTTTTGAATGTCTGAGAAGATGTGGATGCTGGATGCAACGATAGGAGTAGCTTGACTTATTTGTACTATACCGTAGAACATGTTTACACAGAATTATACCCAGCTTATCACATTACGAAACTACCAATCACTATTTTACCCCTCCTCCCTATCCATCTCATCCCTCCCCCTCTTCCTTCCCCCACCATCCCTTCTCCTCCCCTTAAGCACGGCGCCCTTCTTCCCCCTCCCCTCATGCAAATCCTTCATCTCCCTTACAGCCACCCTCTGCGCCTCCCCAACCCGCTCCCCCAACACCATCACCTCATCCTTCTCCACCCTCTCCTCATCCACCTTCCTGCCCAACGCATTCTCAATCCGCAACCAGATTTCAACATCATACTGCGTGACGAAACTAACCGCCTTTCCGCTCTTGCCCGCGCGCGCCGTGCGGCCGACGCGGTGCACGTACGTCTTGGAGTCGGGCGGCAGGTCGAAGTTGACGACGAGGTCGACGGACGGGATGTCGAGGCCGCGGGCGGCGACGTCGGTCGCGACGAGGATGTCGCGGCTGCGCGCCCGGAACTTGGACAGCGCGCCCAGCCGCGCGGACTGCGAGAGCTGCCCGTGCAGCGGGATCGCGCCGAAGCCGAGCGTGCGTAGCAGGATTGCAATGCGTTGGGCTTCGTTGACTGTGCGTGTGAAGATGATGGTGGGGTGGCCCATGTTGTCGTTCAGTAGGTGGATTAGGTAGAGGTCTTTGTGTTTGCTAGAGGGATGCGTTAGTAGAGGTTGGGTTGATGGTGGTGGAGGGGTGGGGAGGGCTTACTGTGGGATGACGAGGAACGATTGGAGGAGGGTGGAGACGGTTTGGTGGGAGGAGCTGGAGACGCTGACGCGGATGGGGTTTTGGAGGGAGGCTCGCTGGAGGGATTCGACTTTTGAGGACATGGTTGCGCTGAAGAGGTAGGTATGTCGGTTTTCCCGTGGGAGAACCTTCAGGATCTTGTCTAATATTGGACCGAAATCGAGATCTGACATTGCGGTTAGTGATTGGATTCATTATACAGAAAGATATCGTAATTCGGCCTACCAAGAAGTCTGTCTGCTTCATCCATAACTGCGAGATTGTTAGCTTTAAACATAAAGACAGCCATAAGGAGCATACCAAGATGTTTCAAATTACGCAGAGAAAAGCCTTTAGTATTCTCCAGATGATCGAGCAATCTGCCAGGGGTAGCAACGACTATATGTGGCTTTTTCCCCAGCGCAATAGCTTGCGGAACCATCTCCATTCCACCAACTAACACTGCACATCGCACAGATATAAGAGATCCGAGAGCTTCAAATTGTTGAGAGATTTGGTATGCTAATTCACGGGTAGGTGCTAGAACCAGGCCGAAAAGAGGCTGTGGTTTATCCATGAGAGCTGCAGTCTATTAGAAATCTTTCATGCCTTCTTCCATAAACTAAAAGCTTACCCTGCAGGATTGGTAGCGCAAATGCCGCAGTTTTGCCAGACCCCGTTTCTGCTAACCCAATTATATCTCTTCCTTGTAGTGCCAGAGGGATAGCCTCTGCTTGTATAGGAGTGGGTGACTTGAAGCCCATGGCAGCACAGGCTTCGCACAGCGAGTCTATAATTCCTAGGTCTACGAATGATTTTGTAGGCGCTTTCTCTTCGGAGGGTTTGGCATCTAGCATGGGCGTCTCTTGTGGCTCTTCGTCACTCTCCGACTCTGGCTCAACATTCTTTGAGGGCAGTTTTTCGAGCCTTTGCGTCGCAGGCGCTGCAGCAGTCTTCGTGGATGGCCTCCCGACGGACTTTGCTGGTTTAATTTTCGATATCGCCGCTCCTGCAGAGGGCGCACCTCCATTGAGTTTCCGTTTCTTGAGAGCCGACATGGTGCGCCGTAATTTCTCTCACCATGGGTATCTTGTCGAAATTTTTGGAGGTGGGAAATCTGTAGGGCTGAGAGGGAAAACTAGCGGAGATGGATAAGATTAGATCGCCAAGATTTCCATACCACAAAAAATCTCAAGCCTCAAGTTCAACTACTCCACACATTTTACAACCCACAACCCATTTGTGGCAACAATTCCAAACATGGCCCGTCGTCGAGTAAAGAAACGCACGCATGTAGGTGCCCGCAATAGCGCCCCGAATGGCGGCGGAAAACCGCTCGACCGCTCGCCTAAAAGTATGGTGATCCGTATAGGAGCTGGAGAAGTCGGAGCAAGCGTCAGTCAATTGGTCAAGGACATGCGGCATGTCATGGAGCCTGGGACCGCCAGTAGGCTGAAGGTAAGTTTCCCAAAAAAAACCCTACTCGCACCTCTATCTATTGCGCTTTTACTAAGACTTAACCGCAGGAACGACGAGCCAACAAGCTCCGCGACTACACCACGATGGCTGGCCCTCTCGGCGTGTCCCACCTACTCCTCTTCTCGCGCTCGTCCTCCGGCAATACCAACATGCGCCTGGCTCGCACCCCGCGCGGGCCCACCCTGCACTTCCGCGTCGAGAAGTACTCACTCTGCAAGGACATCATGAAGGCGATGAAGCATCCGAAGAGCGGCGGCTACGAGTTTCAGACCGCACCGCTGCTCGTCATGAATAACTTCATCACCCCCGAGGGCGACATGGCAGATCCCGCGGCGCCGCCGAAGCATCTGGAGAAACTCGTCACAGAGCTCTTCCAGGGCCTGTTCCCGCCGATTTCGCCGCAGACGGCGCCGCTGAATTCGATACGGCGTGTGCTGCTGCTGAATCGGGAGCCGCCTGCTAAGGGGTCTAATGGGACTTATACGATTAATTTACGGCATTACGTTATCACTACTAAGGTCACTGGGCTGCCGAAAAGCATTCGGCGGTTGAATGCCGCTGAGAAATTGATTACCAGCAAGGAAAAGAAGAAGAGCGGATTGCCCAATCTTGGTAAACTAGAGGATGTCGCGGATTATCTATTAGATCCGGCCGCAGGAGGATATACCTCAGCGTCGGAATCTGAGGTCGAGACAGATGCTGAGGTTGAGGTGCTCGCGTCATCTGCGAGGAAGATCCTAAGTAAACGAGAACGACAGCGAGTTGCTGAGATGGAAGATGGGCATAAATCCATATCTCGAGGTGGAAGGGGACATGTGGAGAAGCGAGCGGTGAAGCTTGTGGAATTGGGACCAAGGATGAAGCTTCGGCTAACGAAGGTGGAGGAGGATATCTGTGGTGGTAAAGTCATGTGGCATGAGTTTGTGAGTAAGAGTAAGGAAGATGTAAAGAAGATGGATGAGGTGTGGGAGAAGCGGAGAAAAGAGAAGGAAGAAAGGAGGAGGTTACAAAAGGAAAATGTAGAGAGGAAAAGGAAGGAGAAAGGAGAAGCGGCAGGGGAAGATGAAGACCAAGATGATGACGAAGATTATGATATGGACGATGATGTTTGGGAAGAAGATGGTATGAACGGGGCTGAGGAAGCAGCAGATGATGACGAGGATGAGGAAATGGAGGATGAAGGGGGTGATGGTTGAACAGGAGAGACGGGTTCACTTTCGCGTTTATGACTCTGCATGAAGATACCCGACTAAAACGACAGTATCATTCATGATATAATGTCTAGTGTGGTAATCAATGCCCTTCTAAACATTCTAGATTAAGTATCTAGGTGGTATTCTGAAGCACCCGCCAGCGGTCTCTCCGAAGTGCTGACTATGGCACCTACTTTAGTTCCAGTTTCTTCTAGCTTCTTACCTTCCTCATCTTATGGTCCGAGAGCCTCTACCGTGCTTGGCTGAGCAGCACTGAACGGGGTATAAACTGGACCGATGCAGCTCCTGAGCATGGAGGAGGGATCCTGTTAGGGAGCCTAAAGCTCGGCTATCCCTTTCAACGGTGAAATGTGTCCTACGGTTATCGATAAGAGCCAGCCAATAGAATCAATAGAATCAAGGCTCTGATCACACACGTACTTTTGATTCTGGTGTTCGCGCACGGTCCAACTCTAAGTCGAAGGCGAAACACACACGTGATGTAGCCCCTAACCGTCAGCCTTGACCGGCACGACAAATGCATGGCAGCTTTCACGCCCCTAGAACTTAGGGAACGTTCGGTTGCAATCTGGAGGCCTCAGATTCAGTTCAGAATAGAGTTGATCTGGAGCTCCAATCTGATTCTGAGGCGAACGTTCGGTTGAACTTCAGTTCAACTTGACTTCAGCCACA
>Ga0307507_10012220_pt1 | contig 10651 bp, 14 predicted proteins | sample 7_EM_MG_FD_207223 | JGI IMG/M metagenome (GOLD analysis project Ga0307507, IMG submission 207223) | Populus trichocarpa ectomycorrhiza microbial communities from riparian zone in the Pacific Northwest, United States - 7_EM | ecosystem: Host-associated > Plants > Roots > Unclassified | place... | reverse complement strand
AGCAACGGGACGAGACCTGAAGGGGGAGAGGAGGGGTAGACCCAATAACCGTGAAAGCTATCGGTAACCATGTGCCTGTCTGACTAGGCAGCCTCTAACGAAAGTGAAGAGAATGGAGAAATCGACCGTAGCCTGTGGAAGAGTTTGCTCCTACTGCGAACTGTAGTCCCAGCCGTCTGTAATATGGGCGAGAGGGTGTTGCCGACCGTGCGAACGCTAAGCGAGGCGGCGAAGCGCGAGCGGAAAGAGGGGGTGCTATAGCCAAACGACCCCTAGAAACAAGGACGCCAGGGCCCATGGACATGATAAGGGAAGTAAGGCGGGAGGGGGAGGGTGCAGCTCACGGAGAGTGCTGGGCAGCTCACTGAGAGTGCGGGGTGGTGGATGTTGACGATGAATTCTCATGGTGTTGAGATGTCAATAGCCGGGTGTGTAAGGGAGATGGTTCGTGACCCAAATCTCCTGTCTTTTTTTTTTTTCTTTTTTTTTATCACGGGTTCATTGTTTTTAGGTACAAGAAGCTTCGTGCAGCGCTAGCTATGGAAAGAACAAAACCTATAAATCAAAACATATAACAAAAGAAACCATATTTCCTAGTCCACCGCGTTTTTTGCAGAAAGTACTTAGGCCAAAACCATTCGCCTATTGTTCCGTAGAAACAAAATAAAGGAAGATTACAACACTAAAACTAGTTCTCGCTCCAGGCGTTTTTTGCAAGGAAAGTTAAGCAAAGGAAAGTAAAACATACAATCGCCCACAGCAAAGGCCAACAAAAAGAAAACCTCCGCTGGGAAACCATGCTTCTTAATCTGGGGAATAGGGGGCGGGGGGGGGGAAAAGCGATCGGGGAGCATGTCCGAGGGAAACCCGGTTCTCGTGTCTGTGATGTACTCGCCTAGTGCTCGTATGAGGAGGGGGTCGGTCCATGTCGTTGCATCGTGCGCCAGGGAGGAGACTTCTTTCAGCAGGAGGTCTTGGGCCCGTTTGCGGGCAGGGCAGGTTAGGGTGGTGTGTTGAAAGGACTCTGGTCCCATCTCGCATCGCGGACAGGTTGGGTCAGCCTCTTCGTCGGACCATGAGGGGTGGGCGGCCACGTAGCTTTTTCCGGACCGCATCTGATGGATTCTACACGCCACGAACTTACCCAACCCCATAAAGGGGTGTGGGGAGAGGGTGGGGGGGTACTCGTAATCCGTGGGTGTAGGGTCGTCAGTGATCCAGTCTTGGATGAGCATGTTCTTAGCGCGGGTTCGGAGGGCCTGGTAAGTCTTTCTCATGAGGTCTGGTGGGGGGATATCTGTTCCAGGTGGAGGGGGGGCGTGAAGAACAAGAGGGAGGCGTGTAAGGCCCTCTTGTAAGGGCAGGGTGAGGTGTGCCAGGGCGTCAACCGGAAGGTGTTTCCTTATTGGAGGAGAGGGGACTTTCGTGCGCCAGCTGAGTGGGAGGTTGACGGAGGAGGGGCCTATTGTGAGGTGCCTGGAGGCATCCTGGGCTCTGAAGGAGGAGAGGGAGGGAAAGGACTGTGGAAGTCTGGCCGAGGCTGGATTGGCATTAGGGGGGGCGCAGGCGATTCTGAGGGCGGCTAGGCGCCTCCTGTATCTGCAATAGGAGATGATGGGCGGGAGGCAAGCCTCGCGGGACAGAATGGAGGTGGGGGTGGAGTAGAAGTTGTTCGTGGTCCATCTTTGGACCCTGTGCCAGAAGCTGTTCATGCCTCTTAGCGCCGCGTAGTTTGGGGTGAGGAGGTCGGCCCCGTAGGTGAGTATGGGTAGGAGGAGGCCACCGGCAATGCGGTGGCAGAGGAAATGTCTGACGCCAGCCCCAGGCGAGGAGAGGGGTTTGACGAAGGAGAAGACCGCTTGGGCCAAAGAGAGCCTGTGTCTGTAATAGTGGGCCGTGTTGAACGAGGGGGTGAACTAGTATCCCAGCCATCTGACCACCTGGGCGGGTCGAAAGAGGTGGCCCTCTAGTTCGATGGGGGCAGGTGAGGGAGGTGTCCTTTGGATGGGGGTTCGCCAGTGGATGAGCTCAGTTTTGGGGACCGAGAAGGAGACGCCAATGTCCTGGCCTTTCGCTGTTATGGAGGAGAAGAGGCTCTGTAGGCGGCGCACATTGCCTCTGTAGGAGGGGGAGGCCACAGTGATGGAGAAGTCATCAACGTAGGAGACCATAAGGCCTCTGGGTATGGACATGTGTAGAGGGGCGACGTAGAGTAGGAAAAGAAGGGGAGAGCTGGGGGACCCCTGAGGGGTGCCTACTGACACCGGGGAGGAGATGTTGGGGGAGCCTTGGAAGACCAGGGTGCAAGTTCTTTCTGAAAGGAAGGAGGACACCCAGTCGACCATGTACGAGGGAACGCTGGAGGCCAAGAGTCAGGCTCTCAGGGTAGAGGCGTTGACATTGTCAAAGCCGGCTTTGATGTCGAGGAAAAGGGTGGAGACCTCCAGTCTGGGTCTCTGGAGAGTTCTAACTTCATGCATGAGGGTGAGGCAGGCGTCGGACGAGCTGAGTCATGGCAGGGAGCCACATTGGTTCGGGTGGAGGAGGCCTTTTGACCTCGCGATGGCGGATAGTCTGACCGTCATCGCTCGCTCGAGGATCTTTGAGATGGTTTTGAGGAGGACAATGATGCGAAAGGAGAGGGGGAGTCGTAGGAGACCTTTCCGGGCTTGTCCAGGACCAGCCCATTGGCGATTTTGAGGGAGGGCGGGTGGTATCCAAAGGCCACCAAGGGGGAGAGGAGTTCGAGTAAAATTGCGGGGTTGATGAGATTGACCCTCTTCCATACGGAGTAAGGGATTCCATCAGGTCCCGGGGCGGAGGAGGGGGAGGACTTGGAGAGGGCAAGTTTAATTTCTTCCTCAGTGAGGGGGTTGGCAGAGGGGTTTTTTTCCAGGCGACCCCTGTCGGGTAGGGGGTCTTTAGGGGGAAAGAAGTGTTCCAGGAGCGCTTTGTTGATTGCGACCGGGATTGAGGCGTCGGGGAGGGAAGGGAATCTGGGGGTCTTTCTTGGGGCGACCACACCCAAATCTCCTGTCCCGAAGGTGCCCTTATATAGGGGTTCTTCCCTCAACCCTAACCCTGCGTGACTCATACCCTCGCGTCACGCGACTCAGGACTCATAGTGAGTCACAGTGTGAAATCCATGAGCTGACTCGTCCGAGTCAGCTGCTCCCTATCTCGTAGCCAATCAAAACTCATAAAACAAGTCATGTGCCCCAACGGGGTCACATGCCCGAAACCCATGACTCATAACTATGAGTCATGTGCCAAATACATAAACAACATGACCACAATCGTGCGTCATGTCAAAACCACATGACCACAATCGTTCGTCATGCCAACTATCAACCAATCACAATAAACCGATGACACACGATTGCGTTGTCATGTGAAAACCTATGAGTCAACTGATCTCATAGTGTGAAAGATAACAAACCGATGACTAATAACTATTAGTCCTGTGAGAGTCTGCCTTGCTTAGTCACCGTTTGTGGCATTAGCTCCCTTCCCCCTCTTGCATCTGTCCCATGATGCTAAACTCCTTCCTTCCACAGCATTCCCCCAATTTGACGCAACCTCTGTTTGTATCGATTGTAGGCTTGTTGGAGTTTCTCCTTCTCCTTATCGAGCTTTTCGAGGTCGTTGTCTTTTGCCACAATGGTTTGGGCAGCGCGATCGAGTTGCCTTCAGAGGTCTGAGATCTGTGTTTCCATAGTTTGCATGGTTTTTTCGCTCCCCTCTCCCTCCAGCCGTATCCTCACGGCTTTTCTCTTCCTCTCTTCCCTTCTGTCATTCTTCGACAATTCCCCTTTTTCTCCCACTTGTCTGGGGTAGTATCCGGCGTCCACCTTTACCCAGCGGTGTTCCTTGCAGTTGTCGTTGGAACAATGCTCCCAGCTCGTGAGGTCTCCGTGGGCCCTTAGAGCCCTTCGCTGACGAGGTTCTCGTTTTGGGGCCTAGTCCTCTCCTGGGTTCGCTTCCATCTCCTGTCGCCAGTCATGGTCGTGGGCGACACTTGGTTTGCTCGATCTCTTGGTGAATTGTGGGTACCAGCCTGACCCTTGTTTCTCGCCGAGATGGATTTGACATCCATCGTCCGTGCAGTCCGTCCAGTTCATGGAGGCGTGCGCCACCTCTCTTCTGGGTAACCCCGAGTATGCGGGGCTAGTGGGGGTAGCGTTGCGGGCGACGCGCTGGGCGCCTCTCTCTGGTGTGGACGAGTGTCATTCTTCTTTCACGACGGGGGGAGGTGCGGAGGACGGTCTGTGGATCGTGACGTGTATCCACTCTGGGCTTTCTTGGGTAAAGCCGCTGGAATCGTTGGCCTGTTTGTTCTGCATGGTTGTAGTTTTCTGCCGGGTACCACACTTTATTGTGTGCTGGGGAGTATCCTTTCCACTTGGCTCGGTATTGGAGCTTGTTGTAGTGGAGTCGAGCGTCAATCATTTCGTCCAGTTTGTCTTCATCTTCTCCTTCGATCTGATTAGGAGGAGGGGGTTCTTTGATCTATGAGGCGAATCGGTTTTCTTGGTAACGTTCAAGGCGGGAGATATGGAATGTGTTGTGTATGGCCATTGAGGGTGGTAGGGCCAACTTATATGCCCTTGTTCCAATCTTTGCCAAGATTTTAAATGGTCCGATTATCTTGTAGTCCCGTTTCGACGATGGTCTTGTGGTCTTGATGTTGGGTGGCAACAACCACACCATATCTCCTGATTGTAGCTTCGGATCGGGTTTTCTGTGTAGATGGTAGTATTCTTTCTGGCGTAATTGTGCGGCCCCCATCTCGTTCCTTAATGACTCATCTAACTGACTCATTTCTTCCGGTTTGGTCTTCTTTCCTTGTATCAGATGACCGATCATCTCATATTCGGCGTTGATTCCGTAATTTGCAATGAAGGGTGTGTTCTTGATGGTCTCCTGATATCCGTTGTTGTATGCAAATTCTGCTAGTGGTAGGTAACCACTCCAATCGTCCTGTTGGTAGTTGATGTATGCCCGTAGATATTGTTCCAATATGGATTGATCCTTTCGGTCTGTCCGTCTGTTTGTGGGTGGAATGCCGTGCTGAGTCTTCGTTCGATTCCTAATTTCACCGTAGTTTCCTTCCATAGGTCTGAGGTGAATAGTGTCCCTTTGTCGGTGATGATATCGTGTGGTAGTCCGTCTAGCCTGACTATTTCTTTCATGAAGAGATTGGCGAACTCCCATACGTCCAGGTCTTTTGAGCATGGAATGAAATGGGTTATTTTGGTCAGCCGATCGATGACCACCAGTATGGTATCATGTCCTTCTGATTTCGGCAGGTCTCTAATGAAGTCCATAGCGATTGATTTCCCTGGTCGGTAGGGGGCCTCGTTTGACTGTAGCAATCCGTAGGGTGGATGTCGGACAACTTTGGTCCTCTGCCATGTGTCGCAGTTCTTTATGAACCGTTTGATATCTTCTCTTCTCTTTGGCCAATAATATCGTCTGCTGATGAGTTCGGTGGTTTCTGCCGTTCCGCGATGTCCCGCTTGTGGGAGTTCGTGATGCTTAGCGATAAGAGTGGTTAGTATCCCTTCCTCCTTTGGTATCCAAATTTTTCCTTGATACCATAAGATGTCGTCCTTCTATTGGCATAGCCCTAGCGCTACTCCTTTCATTTCTTTTCTTCCTTGGTCCAAGTTTCTTTTGATCTCTTGGATATCGTCATCGACTTTGCTTGCCTTCTGTATTTCTCACTCGTCCTTGTCTTGCAATTCCGTTGCTTCCAATACGTCGAGTTTGATTTCTTCCGTTTCTGGGATCTTCCGATATCGTTCTTTGGGCAATAAGATTCCCACATTTCGAGTGAGTCCCTTGTCTCCTACCGTGGGTAGGTCCCCTTCTCTTCTTGTGCGGGGTTCCGGCTTTCCTCCCGGTTTTCCTGGTCGATATTCAATTTTGAAGCTGTATTGAGTTAATTCTTGCATCCATCGTGCTTGTTGTTCGTTTAGTTCATTCGTTGTCATGAAGGTGACTAGGTTCTTGTGGTCTGTGAGGACCCGTATTGGTTTCGGATTTCCTTTTGTGTATCTTTTCCATTTGTGGAATGCCTGCACTATCGCTAGTAGTTTCTTATCGTGTATGTTATAGTTGCATTCGGCGTCCAACATTGTCTTGGATCGGTATGCCACTGGACTCCATTTTCCATCCTGCAATGGTTGTGACAGTATACCGGAGCAGACGTATTGCAAGGCGTCTGTTTCGATTTTGGTCGGTGCAAGGAGGTCGAAGTAGACCAGTACTGGTGCCGTGGTGAGTTTCGTCCTTAATTTGTCGAACGCTTGCTGTTCTTTGTCTTCCCATTCCTAGTTGCCAATCCATTCCTTTTTTGTTCTTGCGTATAGTGGTTTGGTTGTCCTGCTGAAACCTTCTATGAATCGTCGGTAGAAGTTGCAGAAACCTAGGAAGCATTGCATTTCCTTTATTTTCTTGGGGGTCGTCCAGTCCCAGATGGCTTGTGTCTTGACTGGGTTTGTCTTGACCCCTTCTTGTCCAATGATGAATCCTAGATATTCCGTCTCGTTTTGGTGGAATTCTCAGTTGGATGGTTTGACCTTCATCCCTGATTTTCGTATCACTTCGAGGATATTGCTGACGTCTTTTCGGTGTTGTTGTATGGTATTTGAATATATTAGTACGTCATCCAGATAGATGATGCAACACATGTCGATGTGTTCCATAAGTACCTCATTGATCCATCGTTGGAATGCTACTGGTGTGTTGCATAGTCCGAATGACATGACTAGATATTTGTAGGTTCCTAGTTTTGTTGAAAAGGTTGTTTTCCATTCGTCTCCTTCTCTGATTCGAATGTTTTGGTAAGCGTCCTTGATATCGAGCTTTGTGAAGTATTTGGCTCCTCCTAGTCTGTCTAGGGCTTCGGGAATGAGTGGTAGTGGATGTCAATCCTTTTTGGTAACTTCGTTGAGGGCCCGGTAAGCGGCACATAGTCTGAGTTTGCCGTCCTTCTTCTTGACAAACATGATCCGCGAAGCCCTTCCTCACTTCACACTTCGGATCCACACGCGGTCCTCGTTTTGTTTGATGTATCAATGAAGTTCTGGAATTTGGTCGTAACTGAGGGCGTATACTTTTTTTTATGGGTAGTGTTTTTCCTTCTTCCAGGTCGATTTCTAAATCAATCCGAGTTCGGTGTGGTGGTACTGTCGTTTTTTCTCCTTTTTCGAATACATCCAATAGGTGATGATATTCTTGTGGAACCGTGTCTCTCACGTCCTAGTCTTCGTTGTTCTTTTTGTTTTTTATCGCCAGCTCTGTGCTAATGTTGATAGCTTCTAGCTGAATTTCGTGATCAACTTCATCCCATCTCAGGATGCCAGTCGGCTCTCCTCTTCGGTAGAACTGTCCCAAAGCTCTTGCCGATATCTCGTTGATCTCCATATGGGCTTTGGCTTTTTGGCCCTTGACCCTCTGGTCCATGGTGGTGTCTGAGCTCCAGAACCCCTGATCTCCCCTCTCAGTATCATCCAACTTAGTTACTTCTTGTAACTCGCTGTTGACGAATTGTTCGATGATCAGTGGTGCTATTCGGTCTCCTTTCTCCTCTCGGTATGGTTGGTCTACTAGGTTGGCTAGGACCACGTTCACTTCTCCTCTGTAGTTGGATTCTATTACACCTGCATTTGTCATGAGTGGGTGTTTGACTGCTAGACTGCTTCGTGGTGCAATTCGTACATAGGTGTTGTGAGGTAATCCAATAGCTATCCCCGTCCCAACCATTGCTTGCCCTCTGGCAGGAACTTCAGTTCCTTCGTTTGCGTTTAGGTCGTGTCCTGCCGCTCTTGCCGATCCCTTTTTTGGCACGGTGGCCTCACTGGATAGCTTCTTAACTCTGACACTCTGGTCACTGGCCGTCAGGCCACTCTTGGCCGTCGGGCCATTCCTGGTCTGGATCTTAGAGAATTTGGTAATGAGATTCTCTTCCGGGGCTTTTTCTTCGGGTATCGCATATGCAACGGGCGAACTTTTGAAACACCAAGTCGTACATCGTTCGCTATTGAATTTGATCCTTTTGTCATTCCAATCGATTGTTGGATTGTGTTCTCTTAACCATGGCATCCCGAGGATGACCTCATGGTTTTGGAGATTCGCCACTTGGAAGGTTGCCAATTCCCTATGGCTACTAATGTCCATAGGTACTTTTGTCATATGGGTAATAGGGTTTATAGTGCTTGGTTTTCCGTCCGCAAGGTAAATCTCCCTGGGGTTTTTTGCTTTGATCATCTTGATCCCATGTTTGTTGCAGACTTCTCTGTCAATGAAGTCTTCTGTTGCTCCTGAGTCAATCATGGCGTTGATAGTGACTGACTCTTTTTCGCCGTGTAGTTGTATTTTGACCATAATGTGGTCATTGTCGTTTTCGAGTGTATCTATGTAGTTCAGTGCCGCGTAGTACTTCTCCATGATGATGGGTTTTCGTTGGGGTCTGTCCCTCAGACCATTTCTTACTGGGGACAGCTGTCGTTTCCCGACTGTTCAGGTTCCAGTTCGACCTCAATTTCTCTAATCTTTGGTCTAGTTTGCCAGGGGGCGGTTTTCTTCGCCAGTTGCCAGTTCCTGACTTGTGCGTTGAATGGTTTGGGTCTATCTTTCGTTAGGCAGCTCTTGGCCAAGTGTCCCAGTTGTGCACACTTGAGGCATAGTTGTTCTCGTATCCTTCTTTGGAATTCTCCCCTTGAGATATTGAATCTTGGTCTTTTTCGCGTCGCGTTCAGTTCCATTAGGTCGCCATAATTCTGATTGCCATTATTGGTGGGTCGGTATATCCTATCTGGGTTTCATGGTGTGGTGGTCTCCCGTTGGATATTGTTCATCGATGGCGATCGTTGGATATGCCTGACCGTGGCCAGCCTGGTTTCTTTCCTGATTGCCAATTGGCCTCGTGCTTCGAGGTCTTCGTATTCCTCGCTGCTAGCTCCCCAGGTGTTCTGTAATTCCGCGATCATCCCTCCTAGTAGTAGTTCTCCTCCTGTTGAGTCGTCCAATGCGGCTTCGCTTGCCACGAGGCCGAATTCGTTCCAGTATTCCGTGACCGATCGTTTGCCTTGTCTCATGCTTTTTAGCCGGATCCTTGCTTCCCCCTTGACGTCGAATTACGCCAAATTGTCTTTGTAGTTTTGCTTTGAATCCTGCCCAGTTGTACCATGCTGGCGTGATTCGTTCCTCTGCGTATGGTGTCATCCAGGTTCCGGCGTCGTCCCTTAGGAGGCTTGTTGCATAGAGGATTTTTTCCTCATCGTGGCCCTTTTGCCACCCTACTGTCCGGTAGTACACTATGAGTTGGGCTAGCCATCCTCGTAGTTGGTGTCGTTCTCCTCGGTAAACCTCAGGTTCCTTCGCTTTGGGTCTCCTGGTCCCTCCGCTTCGGGATGTGATGATTTCTCTCATCTGTTCTGGGCTTAGGATCGGGGTTGTGTCCGAGGATGTAGCTCCTCCTTATTCTGCTGTAGCCGCAATCGTGTTTCGTTGTGTCCTTCCAGGTTCTTCTCTTTCTTCAGATCCAATTGGTGATCGTGGCTCTGGCGTTGTAGGGCTCGGTGCCCTCTCTTCCGTTAAGGCCCTTTCAAGTCCTTCTCCGAGTGATGATAGGTCGAGATTTTCCGCTAGGGGGTCGATGTCGTTTTCGTTGTTCTTTTCTGTCTTGTCTGTTTGTTAGTTGCTGCTGGTTTGACGCAACCAAATGTTACAATCCTCTTGTCTCCGGGTGATACTTGCAGCAGGTAACCGATAGTTTCCTAACGATCACTCCTTCCTTGCCCAATTGCGGTTGCGATAGCTAAGTCCGTTGACTTCTATCTAGCAATGTCGATCGCTAGGCTAATATAAGATAGTCGTCTCTTGATTCCCGAAAATCGCGATAGATAAAGATCTTTGTATTGAAGGTATAGTATATCAAAGAACTTAGATGGTTGCGTGAAGAACCCAAATCTCCTGTCTTTTTTTTTTTCTCTTTTTTTTTTATCATCCGTTCCTTGTTTCTAGGTACAAGAAGCTTCATGCAGCGCTAGCTATGGAAAGAACAAAACCTATAAATCAAAACAAAAAAGCAAAAGAAACCAAAACTCAATTCCTTCGCGTTAACTGAAAACCTAGCCTAAAACCATTCGCCTATCGTTCCTCTCGGGAATACAAAATATAGGGAAATACAAACGTTGCAAACTACATCTCATTCACCCGTTTTTTGCACGGAAATTTATATAAAACACCAAATACAACTTTGAGCATCCCACTCGAGAAAAACAATCTTCTGACGGGCAGATCTGGCATGAAATTAGGACGGGCTGGAAGGGGGAGGAGGGGTGGAAAAAACTTTCGGGGACCATGTCTGGAGGGAAGCCAGTTCTTGTACTGCTGATGTACTCGCTCAGGGCTCGTATGAGAAGGGGTTCGGACCATAGGGCGGCGTCGTGCCCGAGGGAGCAGACGTCTTCCAGTCGGTGGTCTCGGTCGCTTGATCGGGTGGGGCACGTGAGGATGGCGTGCTGGAACGTTTCTGGTACTGTCTCGCAGCGGGGGCAGGTGAGGTTGGGGTCTTCGTCGAACCAAGAGGGGTGGGCGGCCAGGTAACTCTTACCTGCCCGCATCTGGTGATTTCTTTCAG
>Ga0307507_10012219_pt1 | contig 10651 bp, 9 predicted proteins | sample 7_EM_MG_FD_207223 | JGI IMG/M metagenome (GOLD analysis project Ga0307507, IMG submission 207223) | Populus trichocarpa ectomycorrhiza microbial communities from riparian zone in the Pacific Northwest, United States - 7_EM | ecosystem: Host-associated > Plants > Roots > Unclassified | place... | reverse complement strand
CGACTTCGAGGCGTCCCCCGACCGGTACGACATCCCGGACTCCGTGATCGGCTTCCTGCGCGGCGAGTTGGGCACCCCGCCCGGCGGCTGGCCCGAGCCGTTCCGCACCAAGGCACTCCAGGGCCGCGCCGCCCCCAAGCCCGTCCAGGAACTGAGCGCGGAGGACCGCACGGCCCTCGACAAGGACCGCCGCGCCACCCTCAACCGCCTGTTGTTCCCCGGCCCGACCCGCGAGTACGAGACACACCGCCAGACGTACGGCAACACCAGCGTCCTGGACAGCAAGGACTTCTTCTACGGCATCCGGCCCGGCAAGGAGTACACGGTCGACCTGGAACCGGGTGTCCGTCTCCTCATCGAGCTGGAGGCCGTCGGCGAGGCCGACGAACGCGGGATGCGTACCGTGATGTCCGCCCTGAACGGGCAGCTCCGCCCGGTCCAGGTGCGGGACACGGCAGCCGCCTCCGACGTCCCCGTCACCGAGAAGGCCGACCGGACAAACCAGGGGCATGTCGCGGCGCCGTTCGCGGGCGTGGTCACCCTCGCGGTCGAGGAGGGCGACGAGGTGGAGGCCGGCGGCACCGTCGCCACGATCGAGGCGATGAAGATGGAGGCGGCGATCACCGCTCCCAAGGCCGGCCGGGTCGCCCGCCTCGCCATCAACCGCATTCAGCAGGTGGAGGGCGGCGACCTGCTTGTCGAGCTGAGGTAGGCGGGATGGTGACAGGCCGCGTCATCGGTGACCGGATCGGTCCGGTCCCGGACCCGATGCGGCCTGTCGCCACCCCGCCCGCACGGCGCAGTCTTGGCACATGACCCGAGCACTGATCGTCATCGACGTCCAGGAGTCCTTCCGCGCCCGCCCGCTGTGGGAGACCATCTCCGACCCGAAGATCGCCGACCAGGCCAACCGCCTGGTCCAGCTCGCCCGCCGCGCCGGAGACCTGGTCGTGTGGGTACTGCACTCCGAGCCCGGCAGCGGCGACGTCTTCGACCCGGCCCTCGGTCACGTCCGGCTCATGGACGGACTGGAGCGCGCGGACGGCGAACCGCTCCTCCACAAGACCTCGCACAACGCCTTCACCACGACCAACCTGCAGCAACTCCTCACCGAGCGGGGCGTCCGCGAGCTCACCGTCTGCGGCATCCGCACCGAGCAGTGCGTCGAGACCACCACCCGCGTCGCGAGCGACTTCGGCTACCAGGTCACCTTCGTCACCGACGCGACCGCCACCAACCCCATCCCGCACCGCGACGCCCCCGCCGACCAGACCGTCGCCGAACTCCTCGCCGACCCCCGCACGCTCCCCGCCGACGAGATCATCCGCCGCACCGAGTACGCCCTCGCCGGCCGCTTCGCCACCATCGCGACGGTCGGCGAACTGGAAGCCGCCGCCGCACATCAGGCATGATGACCGGATCGTGAGCCACGTCGTCTTCTTCCTGGTCCCCGGAGTCCACCTGCTGGACCTGGCAGGACCCGCGCAGGTCTTCTCCACGGCCGCCGACTTCGGGCACCCCTACACGCTCTCCTACGTCGCCGAGCAGCCCCAGGTCACCAGCGCCCAGGGGCTGCCGCTGGCGGCCGGACTCGACTGGCCCGAGCTGGGCCCCGAAGACCTGATCGTGGTGCCGGGATGGCGTGCCGTCACCCTGGCCGACGCACCCGCCATCGGCGCTACGACTCTGCGTGCCCTCCGGGACCACCACGCCCGGGGCGGGACGGTGGCCAGCGTCTGCGCCGGAGCCGACGCGCTCGGCCGGGCCGGACTCCTCGACGGCCGCCACTGCACCACCCACCACGACGTCCAGGACGAACTCGCCCTGCGCCACCCGAAGGCGACAGTCGTCCGCGACGTCCTCTTCACCACCGACGACCGGGTCATCACCTCGGCCGGCATCGCCAGCGGCATCGATCTCGCCCTGCACCTCGTCGCCACCCGGCACGGTCCCGCCGTAGCCGCGCAGATCGCCCGGGACATGGTCGTCTACGCCCGCCGCAACGGCCACGAACCGCAGACCAGCGCGATGCTCCGGCACCGCTCCCACCTGGACGACACGGTGCACCGCGCCCAGGACCTCATCGACACCCGCTTCGACCGACCGCTGCCCCTGCCCGCGCTCGCCTCCGCGGTCGGCGTCAGCGAACGCACCCTCACCCGCCTCTTCAGCCGGGCCACCGGCCTCACCCCGCTGCGCTACCAGCAGACCCTGCGCCTCGAACGCGCCGAGCACCTCATCAGCCACGGCGCCACGATCGACGCCGCCGCGCGCTCGGTCGGGTTCGAGGACCCGCGGATGCTGCGCCGACTGCGTGCCCGCACGTAATTCGGGGGCGGTGCGGCAGCGTCGCTGTTAGGTTGCCGGGTCGGCGGACCGCGCCGTCGTGGACCGACCGGCCCGTTACAGGAGTCCCCAGTGATCCCACCCCGTCTGGTTCCGCTGCTCGACCAGTTCGACTTCGCGTGCGAACGCCTCTCCAGCCGTCTGACAGGGCCCGTCATGGACAGCGGCGACGGGACGGACACCCAGGTCGGGCCCATGACCGACGCGGAGTACTTCTGGGAACCGGTGCCGGACTGCTGGTCGGTGCGACGGCGGACGGACGGCCCCGGAGCCAGGGCAACTGCCTTGACGGGACAGGGTGATTGGGGACGCGACGCCGCCGCCTATCCGCACCCGTGGCCCCCGCCCTTCACCACCATCGCGTGGCGCCTGAGCCACCTCACCGAGATGCTGACCCTCCGCGCCGACCACACGGCCGGCAGCCGCACGTCGACCCGGGACGACTACTCCGTCAGCGGCGATGCCGTTGGTGCGGTCGATGCCTTCGACGCCGGGTCGGGTGCCTGGCGTAAAGCGCTGATGAGTGTCGACGAGGCCGCGCTCGACACCGTGGGGTACTGCACCTATCCGCACGGCAGCGATGCGGAGGAGCCGTTCGTCGACATCGTGTGGTGGGTCAACCAGGAAGTGCTGCACCACGGAGCCGAGATCGCCTTGCTGCGCGACCTGTACCGAGAGCGCGGTTGACCGTCACAGGACCGCGCCCATTCCTGCCCTGTCCCGTAGGAGGTGGTGGAGGACGAGGCGCCGCTGCTGCGCGGAGTCATGGCCCAGGACGGCTCAGGGGCGCTGTACCCCTGGGAGAGAGTGGCCAGGGTCACTCCGCCCGGCTCGGTGTCGGTCACCGCAAGCCTGCCCATGCCCACGCTCCGCCCCGAGCGGGCACCGCTTGTCGAGCTCCGGCGCCAGGAGTGAAGTCGCTCAGCATCCCCGAGGGTTCGGGCTCCCGGAGACCACGACCGACACAGGAAGCTGCCGTACGCCGTGCATCAGCAAGCCCGGGGTCCACTCCAAGTCGGCCGCGTCCACGGCCAGTTCCAGAGTCTCGACGCGTTCCAGCATCGCCGTGATCGCGACCGTGGCCTCCATCCTCGCCAACGGAGCCCCCAGGCAGTGGTGGACGCCGTGCCCGAAGGCGACATGGCCGGCCGACCGGCCGAGGCGGAAGGAGTCCGGCTCCTCGAAGCGGGCGGGGTCCCGGTCGGCCGCGGCCAGGGACACTAGCAGCATGTCGCCCCGGCGCACCGGTACGTCACCCACCTTCATGTCCTCGGTGGCGAAGCGCTCGGTCGCCGTGAGCACCGGCCCGTCCAGGCGGAGGAACTCCTCGATCGCCGTGGGCACGAGCGAGGGATCGGCCTGCAGCGCTTTGAAGAGGTCCGGCTGCTGGGCGAGTCCGAGGAGTACGGCGCCGATGAGGTTGGCGGTCGTCTCATACCCGGCGATGAGGAGGAGGAAGGCCATACCGACCAACTCCGGGTCGGTGAGCCTGTCTTCGACGGTGTCGTTGGCCAGCGCGCTCAGCAGGTCCTGTCCGGGGTCGATCCGCTTGCCCGCGATCAGCTCCGCCAGGTACCCGCTCATCCAGACGTAGGCCTCCTCGCGGTCACTACCGGCGACCGGGGAGACGATCTGCTCCGAGGCCCAGCGGAACCTGTCCCAGTCGCCGAGGGGTACGCCGAGCAGTTCGCAGATCACGGCGATGGGAACGCGGGCGGCGAAGCCGTCGATCAACTCCGGTGTCCTCTGGGCCAGTACGTCGTCCGCGAACCGGCCCGCGATCTTCTGTGTACGGGGTCGTAGGGCCTCGATCTGCTGCGGTGTGAAAGCGCGCGTCACCAGTTTGCGGAGACGGGTGTGGTCGGGTGGGTCCACGGTCAGCATGTAGTCGATACCGACCTCGTCCCGGACACCGCTCATCAGCCAGCCCGGTTCCAGGCCCGCGCGTTCGCTCCGCTTGGACACGCGGGGATCGGTGAGGACTTGGCGTGCCGCCTCGTAGCCCGTGATCAGCAACTGCGGGGGCGCACCGTCCGGTTCGCAGCGGTGCGCGGCTCCGGAGTCGGTCAACTGTCGCAGCACCGCGTGCGGATCCGTCTGAAACGCGGCACCTTCCAGTACCGCCCGCAGCGAGCCGTCCTTGTCGTTCTGGCCGCTTGTGGTCATCGAGGTCTCCCACCTGAAGTTATTGCTTTCGTCGGCAAGCATTGCGTCGAAGGAAGCCCATGTCAAGGCGTATCGAGGTGGCGCGGAGCGCGTCGTGGGTCGATCAATTGTCGGCATTCCCGGGCCGGTTGGTGCTTGACAATGCAGCGAGAGGAGGGTCGAATCTACTTGCCAACGCAAGCAAATAGATTCGGGAGTTGATGGTCATGTCCGAGGTACCCGTACGGAAGTACTACGCCGGAGGCCAGTGGCGGGACGCCGTCGGCGGGGCGGTGTTCGAGGACTACGAGCCCTACACGGGCGAGGTCTTCGCCCGGGTCGCCGACGCCGGGGCGGCGGAGGCCCGCATCGCGATCGAGGCCGCGGCGGAGGCGTTCCCGGCCTGGGCCGCGCTCGCACCGGCCGAGAAGGCGAAGCTGTTCTACCGGGCGGCCGAGATCGTACGGCGCCGCAGCAAGGAGATCGCGGAGATCCTGGCGCGTGAGACCGGCAGCACCATCCCGTTCTCCACGTTCCAACAGGAGGGCGTGGCGGCGACCTTGGAGCAGGCGGCCAACTGGGTGTTCCTGCCCAAGGGCGAGGTCCTGCAGTCGAACGTCCCCAACACCCACTCCGTGGGCGTGCGCCGCCCGTTGGGTGTCGTGGCGAGCTTCACCCCGTGGAACGGCGCCAACATCCTGTCGTGGCGGGCCGTGCTCAACCCGCTCGCCGCGGGCAACACGGTTGTCGTCAAGCCGTCGGAGTTCGCGCCCATATCGGCCGGACTGATGGTCGCGGAGATAGCCGAGGAGGCGGGCTTCCCGCCCGGCGTCATCAACGTCGTCACCCACGCGCCCGGCGGCGCCGCGGCCATCGCCGACGAGTTCTTCGCCAGCCCGGACGTCCGCGTGATCAACCTCATCGGTGGCGTCAACACCGCACGGCTGCTGGCCGAACGCGCGGGCCGCGCCCTGAAGCGGACGGTCCTGGAACTGGGCGGCTACAACCCCACGATCATCCTCGACGACGTCGACATGGACTACGCCGTCCGCGCGGCCACCTTCGGGGCCTTCTTCCACCAGGGCCAGATCTGCCTCAACACCCGCAAGATCATCATCCAGCGGGCGATCTACGACGAGTTCCTGGAGAAGTTCGTCGCGCGCACCAAGACGCTGCCGTCGGGGGACCCGCTGGACCCGGCCACGATCATCGGTCCGCTCGTCACCCGGGCCGCGGTCGACCTGGTCGACAGCCGCGTGAAGGAGGCCGTCGCCAAGGGCGCCAAGCTCCACACCGGCGGCACGTACGACGGCCTGGTGTACCAGCCCACCATCCTGACCGACGCCCCGTACGACGCCACCGTCTCCAACGAGGAGACCTTCGGCCCGCTCGTCGTCGTCGAGGCCGTCGACACCGCCGAGGACGCGGTCAAGGCCGCCAACAGGACGATGTACGGCCTCACTTCCTCGATCCTCACCGGCGACACCTACCGCGGTTTCGAGCTCGCGCCGACGCTGCAGCACGGCATCGTCAACGTCAACTCGCCCACGGTGAACGACGAGATCCACGCACCGATGGGCGGCGTACGCGACAGCGGCTGGGGCCGCACGGGCCCCGACAGCCTGGCCGACTTCACCGACGTCATCTGGATCAACGCCACAAGTGACCAGCGGGCGCTGCCCTTCTGACACTCCGTCAACATGCTCTGGGGGATGGGTCGGTGAGCGAGGGATCCGACCCTGCTCCGTCGCCGGTGACCGTCGCGAGTTCGCGCACGCGGTCGGTTTCGATGTGGGCGGGCAGGAGGCCGACCATGCGAATGCCCCGGGCGCCCAGTTCGTCCGCGAGAGTCTTGGCATAGCCGGCCAGGCCAGGCCCGGTCGCAGGGCGTTGGAGATGGCGAGGCCGGGGATCGGTTCGTACACCGAGGTGGACAGGGCGAAGCCGATCACCCCTCCGTCGCCCAGTTCCGCGGCGACCGCGCGTGACAGCCGCGTCGCGCCCAGGAACCCCGACTCGAAGGCGTCGCGCCACCGTTGGTCGTCGATGGTGTCCGAGGTGCCCGTCGGCGGGCCGCCCACGCTGATGAGCGCTCCGTCCAGTCGCCCGAAGGCATCGCGCGCCGCCGCGATCAGTCGTTCCGGCGTTTGCGCGTCGGCATTGTCGGCGCCGACGCCGACGGCCCGCCCGGAGCCGACGAGTTCGGCCCCGCCGCGGCCACCGATGTCGTACTGCGGCCACTTACGACCGCGTTCGCGCCGTCCGCGATCGACCCACTCCCGCGCGACCGACGGCCGAATGCCGGCGACCGCCCCGAGGCTGCCGCCGGCATCCAACTGCTCTGCTGCTACGCGCCCTTGAACTGCGCGGTGACCGTGGCCACGCGCTTGCCCTGGTACACGGCGGCGGCTCGGGCCGTGTCGTCGACGGGGATCGCTCCCTGGCCGTTGACATGGCTGGTGCCGTAGGGGTTGCCGTCGGCGAACTTCACCGGGTCGGTGTAGCCCGGAGTGACGATGATGCCGCCGAAGTGGTGGACGGAGTTGTAGAGGGCGAGCAGCGTGGACTCCTGGCCGCCGTGCGCGGTGGCGGTGGCGGTGAAGCCGCTGTAGATCTTGTCGGCCAGCTTGCCCTGCGCCCACAGCCCGCCGAGTGTGTCGATGAACTGCTTCAGCTGGCTTGCGATGTTGCCGAACCGGGTGGGGCTGCCGAAGATCACGGCGTCGGCCCACTCGATGTCGGCGGGGGTCGCCACCGGGATGTCCTTGGTGGCCGCCGCGTGGGCCGACCACGCGTCGTTACTGGCTATGGCCTCCTCGGGGGCGAGCTCGGACACGCGCAGGAGCCGTACCTCCGCACCCTCCTTGCGGGCGCCCTCGGCCACGGACTCCGCCAGCTCGTGCACGGTTCCGGTCGACGAGTAGTAGATGACTGCGATCTTGGGGGACATGGGGAGTTCCTCTCGCTGTGCTGTGGTCTCGACGGCAGGCGCCGCCGTTCTCGGGTCGGGATGGGCGGTGGTGGTCAGGGAGAGCCGCAGCAGGCGGGCGGCGAGTCCCTTCGAGGCGGTCAGCCCGTGGCGATACCGGTCGACGGTGGCCGAGGCCGTTATCCGCAGGGATCCGTTCTCGACGGACAGGGAGTCCACCGTCAGCTCGACCGGTGCCTGGTGTCCGCGGACGGTGAGAAGCCCCTTGACGACCCAGGAGCCGTCCTCACCGCGGACCACCCTGGTCGACTCGAACCTGATGTCGGGGTGGCGGTCCACGTGGAGGAAGGCGGGCGAGCGCACATGATCGTCACGCTTGGCCGTGCCCGTTCGGAAACTGTCGGCGTCGACGACGGCCCGCGCGGTCGAGTCCGTGACCGGCTCGGCGATGGTGACGCGTCCCGACTCCACTCGGAACGTGCCGGTCACCTTGCCCAGGCCGAACATGTGCCGCGTGGTGAAGGTGAGGGACGACAGGTCTGGATCCACCTCGTACGTTCCAGCGGGGGGCAACTGAACGCTCATGCCCTTCTGGCCTCTCGTTATGTGGTCGCGCGGGACGGTCCGTGCGGCGCTAGTGCTTGCTTGTGCAAGTATCTTCATCCTATGGAAAATGCTTTGTCAAGCAAGTAGTGATTGTGGTTCAGTGTTCCTAATCAGGAGCTTCGGAGAGGAGGAGGGGAAGGAGATGCAGCCGCAGAGCGCCGCGAGCCCACCCGTGCCGGAACCGCTGAGCGGCACGGAGGAACGTCTGTGGCGCTCACTGCAGAGACTGCTGGTGGCGCTGCCCCGGGCGCTCGACGAGGATCTCCTGCGCTCCACGGGCCTGTCGCTCACCCAGTACATCGTTCTGATGCACCTCTCCGAGGCGGACGGCAACCGGATACGCATGACCGACCTGGCCGTTGCCACGGCTCTGTCCGCGAGCCGTATCACCCGGCTCGTGGAGACCCTGCGAATGCAGGGCCTGGTGGTCAAGCGACCGCACGCGACGGACGCCCGGGGGAGCATGGCCGTACTGACGGAGGCCGGTCGGCAACGGCTGTCGGGCGCGTATCCGGCTCATCTGGCCAGTGCGCGCCGACGTGTCATCGACCAGCTAGACCCGGCCCTGGTCCACCAACTGGCCCAAGAGCTGCAGGCGGTGGCCGATCCGCTGCACTCCCGGTGCCGGGCGGGCGGTGAGTGCTGCGGGCCGCCTTCCGCGCACGGAGAAGCAGTCATGTGACGCAAGCCAGGATCCGTCTCCTCGGCGAAGGATGGTGCCGTAACGGTTCGACCGTCTGCTGAGGAGGCCTCCATGCTCCAGGGCTACACGTACCCGCTGTCGCCGCGCGGAGAAGCGAACCTCGCGTCCGCTCCGCCGTGGCACTACGCCGGGGACATCGTCGGCGTCGAGTTCTGGACGGACCCGGCCGCCGCCGAGGCGACACTCCCGGAGGGACTGACCCCGGACCCGGACTCCGTCGGGCACGTGGTGGCGCGGTTCATCGACTGGCAGTTCTCCGCGGAGCACGACGAGTACCTGGACCCGGTGCGCAGCCAGTACCGCGAGTTCATGGTGCTGGTGGACGCCCGCCGGCAGGACGAGCCCGTGTCGTGGTGCCCGTACATCTACGTCGACAACGACCTTGCCCTGGCCCGCGGTTGGGTGCAGGGATTCCCGAAGAAGCTCGGCTCGGTCCACCAGACCCGCGTCTTCGCTGCGCCCGGCAGCGCGTCGCCGACCCTCGCGCCCGGCGGGCGGTTCGGCGCGTCCATGTCCGCGGCCGGACACACCCTCGCGGAGGCCGGGGTGACGCTGGAGCAGTCGGCCCCGGACCCGGCCGCCCTGTTCGCACGCCCCACGGTCAACCTCCGGCACTTCCCGCGCCTGGTCTCCGGCCAGTACGACAAGCCCGCCGTCCACGAGCTGGTGATGGCCGAGTTCAACGACCGGCAACTCGCCGACGTGTGGACCGGCACCGGCGACATCAGTCTGTTCGCGGCCCGGGGCGAGGAGTTGGCGGACCTGGCTCCCGTGCGCACCGGTGCGGGCTTCCGCGCCTCGATGTCCTACAGCGTGACGGACGTACGTCGACTGGGCGCGTAGCGCGACCGAACTGCGCAGCGGAGGGGACCGGAGTCGGCGTCGGTACCGTGCCGGTCCTCGACCCTGCTCAGTACCAGGCCGTCCGGGCGACTGTCCCTGCGCCGGCCTAGCCGGCTTCAGCGGCCCGGGGTCGGCCGTACCGGTCAGAGCCGTTCCGTACACTTTCCCTGATCCCTATCCGCCTATCGATCTCCCCTCAACAGCTCTGCCGGTGTCGGAGCCGACGCGGACACAGGCCCCAGGTCTGCTGTCCGGGTCGCCCTGGACGACTCCTGGCGGTGGGGAGGACGCCCCAACGGGCGTCCGCTCCCGCACCGCCCCGCCGTGCAGCGGAAGGTTCCTCGTGGCATCGCGGCGCTGGTTCCGTCGTACCGCACCGGCCCGGACGAAGCGGAAGGAGTCCGCCTCCTATCGTTCGGCTCTCAAGACCCCTGGCGCAGCGGCCTTCTTCCTGGCCGCGGCCCCCGCTCGGGTGGGCGTGGCCATGGCCGGCCTGGCCGTCGTATGGCTCGTGCACGGGCAGACCGGGTCCTTCGGTGTTGCCGGTCTCGTCACTGGCTCGTTCGCGGTGGCCGAGACGCTGGCAGGCCCTCAAGTGGCCCGTCTCATCGACCGGTTCGGGCAGACCCGGGTCCTCGTACCCTGCCTGTGCGCCCACGCCGTGGCGATTGCCGTCCTCGTGGCGCTTGCCATGAGCGGAGCGACCGCTGTGCCCTTGATGGCGGCCGGACTCGCGGCCGGGGCGACCATCCCGCAGATCGGCGCACTCGCCGCGGCCCGCTGGTCGGCTCTGCTGCACGGCAAGCCCGAACTCACAGCGGCCTTCACCCTCGAAGCGATGAGCAACGACCTCGCCTTCCTGGTCGGCCCGACCCTCGCGGTGCTGGTGGCCACCACCGTGGTGGCGGCATCGCTCGTCGTCGGCGCCGGGCTGACGTTCGCCGCACAGCGCCGGACCGCGCCGCCACCGTTTCCCCCGCGCACCGGAAGCACGACCGCGCGGCACCCAGGAGGGCTGCTGTCCAAGGGCTTCGGCACACTGCTGGCCGTCAATCTGGCCCTGGGTGTCTTCTTCGGCT
>Ga0307507_10012218_pt1 | contig 10651 bp, 6 predicted proteins | sample 7_EM_MG_FD_207223 | JGI IMG/M metagenome (GOLD analysis project Ga0307507, IMG submission 207223) | Populus trichocarpa ectomycorrhiza microbial communities from riparian zone in the Pacific Northwest, United States - 7_EM | ecosystem: Host-associated > Plants > Roots > Unclassified | place... | reverse complement strand
GAGCTTTGAGGTGTCTATTTGACATTTGAGTTTTTAATTTTGGTGCAGAGAGGATTTATTTTGTATTTTCTGCTCTTCGCCACTTGAATGTTGGTGCTTATTTTATTTTACATGTCATTTTGTGTCAATTATGCCATGCATGGATGTTTGAGAGTTGAGTCCAAGTGTGCACTTTGCGATCTTTGTTGCCTTGCATGGTTTTCTTTTTCTAAAAGAATTTCTAAGTGTATGTTTGGTATTGTGGTGCAGGGTGCTTTTCGCTTGAAAATGCATCAAAATGATTTTTTTCCCCATTGTTGACATGAATACATTAAAATCATCGAAAAGCACTAAAAAGAAGCATCAATTTGATGCTTTTTTAAGTGAAATGCACTTTTGAAAAGCACCCAAAAGCATAAGCTACCTTACTCCCAAACACTCACGTAATGGCTCGTGACAATGATACTGGCAATTGGGTTAGTGAGGTATTTGATATGAGAAATCTGAGAATCTGTACCTGTCCTGTGCTGATGCTTTATGGTGTCGCTATCCCAACAACATCCAGCCTGCTTTTTTTTTTTTTCGAGACAACCGAAAGGCCAAATAAGCGTATTCTGTTGATATAGCTTGGTGAATGGATATCAATTTTCCCCAATAATGCGATATTTCCCATGTCTGTATGTGTACATGTATCTTTTGCATTGTTAAGGATGTGGGTGTTTATAAAGCTAGTTAGGTGCGCGTAAATGTTTGGTGAAGGCTCCTATGGACAGGGTAAAAAAATAGACCCCATAGAGAGAATAGATTTCAAGACTCAGAGATACAACCATCAAGTTGTCCATGTTTTTGGCTAGTTGCTGAACACATCATTCATGGCATCACTAGTCTCCAGGTTGGGGAGAAAAGGCTTTTGGCCAGAGCGGTGTAACACACAACCTGTAGCAGAATCGTTATAACTTGGAATTTGATAAATAGGATTGTGGTACTGATTTCTTATAATTGTTGAATCTTTCAAAAAGTGCTTATTTTGATGTTTATATACTATACCTAAGAGGAGCCCTGGATTTTGATGACATTCAACTTTGGGGTTGCAATTATGATTGACATTGTTTTGAGATTGCCCATGGAGACCCTCCTTTGTTGGGAATACAGTATACCTTTGGTGGAAACAAGTTGCTGAAGTCCAAATTTAATTTTCGACCCAACTTTATTTCATTTGGGTGGTGGTAAAAGCCACAAACTATTTCAGAGGGAATTCTAGGCTGGTTTTCGCATCTCTTTCTTCTGCACTCAAACAATTTTTAAACAATTGCTGCTTTCATGCAAATGTGTCTGGATAATATGAGGCTTAAGCTAATCTTATCATTTTTTTGTTTGTGATGCATTGCATTTGAAAAATAATTCTCAACCTTTTCTTATTAATTTCTTGGTGTGCATTTGGAAGCCATGATCTCATTGTATATTTTTGTTTTGTTTTCAGAGACATTTGAGTTTGCTGGTATCAATTGCTTAACAAGCATGAAAGCTTCTAACTCTTGCACATTGTTGGAAAATAGAAATGAATTTGACATGTGCACCTTGTTGATGCTTAATCACTGTTATTTAATTAAGCTCCACCAGTGTGTTCCAGTTATTTGGTTTCATATTCTTTTGAAATGAGTTTGATATTACTTGATAGCTTTTGTTGGATTACTTTCTGAAATCTGATATCTTTAATTTTCTTGCAGCAACATCAGGGGCCACCAAATATTTCCAAGGGTGCCTTGTGCCTTAACCATTTTTTTGCCATTTTATGCATCTTCAGTGGCATCTATCTGGTAAATTATGTGCTTATGAACTCCGCTGCAAATGTGTTCTACAGTACTGGCCTTGTTTTACTTACTTTTCCTGATGCGATGTCACTTATGGAGCCGGTACAATTCTTTTCTCATATTCATTAGTTGTGAAGATGTTTTTTTTGGCATGCAAGCATTATTCTGTATGAATTTGATGAATACTTATTACTTTGATTCCAAATAATGATTTTTTCAGGTGTTCAGAAGTCCAGTAGCACTCTGTGTCTTTTCACTCATTTTGTTTTTCGCGAATCACATCACTGCACTTACCTGGAATCTTGGTGGGCAAGTAGTGCTTCAGGGTTTTCTCAGACTGGATATTCCTAATTGGCTTCAACGTGCAACAATCAGAATTATTGCAGTAGTTCCAGCTCTTTATTGTGTGTGGACTTCAGGAGTTGAAGGAATATACCAGTTGCTTATATTTACACAGGTTATGGTAGCTTTACTACTTCCATCTTCAGTGATTCCCCTTTTCCGTATCGCTTCATCTAGACAAGTGATGGCTGCCTACAAAATTTCTGCATTCTTGGAGTTCTTAGCGCTGATTTCATTCATGGGGATGCTTGGCATAAAGATTATTTTTGTGGTGGAAATGGTTTTTGGGGATAGTGATTGGGCAGGCAATTTGAGATGGAGCACAAGTGGTGGTTCGTCAACCTCTTACACTGTTCTTCTCATTACTGCCTGTTCATCATTTTGTTTGATGCTCTGGCTAGCAGCCACCCCATTGAAATCTGCAACCCACTTGGATGCTCAGGTATGGAATTGGGATGTACAAAATACTGTATCTGAGCCATCCATGCAGATAGAGGAAGAATTTTTTAGTGAAACCAGATATACTGAAGAGGAATCCATAGGGGGGCAAGAACAATTATCAGGTCCAGGGAAATCTGCCGAGATTTACTCGGATGTAACTGTTGCAAATGCTGATCCTGATTTGCCTGTGACAATTATGGAGTCGGATCAGGAACATCATTTGACTACTATAAAAGAAAATCATTCTGAAATTACATTCTCTAGTCCTGGAACATTCTATGAGGAGGAAACATCACCTATAATAGAGTCAGTATCTCTGTCAGCTGCTATGAATGTGGTCCCTGGCAGTGAATTGCTTGGTGCCAAGAAGATTGATATTGAATCAATGGACTCAGTTGAAAAGACTGTGGATATAGATGGTGATTTCCATGCTGAAAAGGAGGACGATGAAGGGGATAGCTGGGAGCCTGAAGAATCATCCAAAGGGGTTCCTGGAAGCACTTCATCTTTGACATCTGATGGTCCTGGATCATTTAGGAGTCTTAGTGGTAAAAGTGATGAGGGTGGGAATGGTGCTGGAAGTCTTTCAAGATTAGCAGGGTTGGGTCGTGCTGCAAGACGCCAATTAGCTTCAGTTCTTGATGAGTTTTGGGGACAATTGTATGATTTCCATGGGCAAACAACTCAAGAAGCAAAGACCAAGAAACTGGATGCCCTGGGGGTTGATTTGAAGCCTTCTTTGTTGAAAGTGGACACTGCTGGGAAAGAATTTAGCGGATATTTCTCATCTGTTGGTGGTAGAGCATCTGATTCTCTGATCCATTCAAGTTTGGGCGACTCTCCCAATCATTTGAGGGTTCCGAGCAATATCGACTCATCTTATGGAGGTCAGAGGGGACCATCCTCTTTGTGGTCCAACCACATGCAGTTGATGGATGCATATGCACAAGGTCCCAGCCGCAGTATAGCTGACTCAAGTGAGAGACGGTATTCTAGTGTACACACGCTACCATCTTCTGATGGCCGGTGTATTCAGCCAGCTACAGTGCATGGTTATCAGATTGCATCCATCATCAATCAAATTGCTAAGGAAAGAGGTTCCAGTAGCTTAAATGGTCAAATGGACTCACCAGCACCGATATCACCATCCTTGGGCCCTAGAAACTACAGGGACCCACTTACTGTTGCTATGGGGCAAAAATTGCAAAATGGACCAAGCTCTTCACAACCACCAGGATTTCAGAACCTTGCAGTATCTAGAAATAGCACGTTGCAATCTGAAAGACATTATCATGATGTTTACTCTTCTGGATCTGCTGATGATGCTGGCAAGTCAGCTAATACGAAGAAGTACCATAGTTTGCCTGACATCGCAGGGCTTGCTGGTCCTTACAGGGACCTATATATGTCTGAAAAGAATGCTCAGTGGGACAAGTCTGTAGGATTTGGTTCATCGGTTAGTAGAACAGGTTATGAACAATCTTATTATTCAAATACAAGATCAGGTGCAGGTGCAGGTGCAGGTGCAGGAGCAGGAGGCCCTTTGTCTTTTAATAGACTCCCAAAAGGACATGGGGATGCTTTCTCATTTCACATGACTCCAGACCCTGGATCCCTCTGGTCTAGGCAGCCATTTGAGCAGTTTGGTGTTGCTGACAAAAGTCGTGTTGTTGGGAGTGGATTAGGAAATCGGTCTAATTCTATCAATCGCGAAGTAATTTCTCCTGTGGATCCCGAGGCCCAACTTCTTCAGTCTTTCAGGCGTTGTATCGTGAAGCTTTTGAAATTGGAAGGATCTGACTGGTTGTTCAGGCAAAATGATGGAGCTGACGAGGATCTGATTGATCGCGTTGCTGCAAGGGAGAGATATTTGTATGAAGCTGAAACAAGAGAAATGAACTGTGTAGCTAACATGGGTGAATCTCCATATTTGTATTCTGATAGGAAGTCTGGTTCTGTTTTGAGGAATGATGATGCAGCTATCACCAACATTATGGTTTCCTCAGTTCCTAATTGTGGGGAGGGCTGTGTTTGGAGAGTGGATTTGATAACAAGCTTTGGGGTCTGGTGTATTCACCGCATTCTAGATTTGTCACTCATGGAAAGCCGGCCTGAGCTGTGGGGGAAATACACTTATGTGCTTAATCGTCTCCAGGTAAATTTCTCTGATCTTTTGCAATCTATTTATGCGATTTTGATCAAGGGATTTTGACCCCTGCATAAAATGCTCCTGCTTATAGATCGTCCAGGAAAAAAAAAACCTTGCTATGCTCTTGAATGGTTGGCAACGCATTAATTTCCTGCACATATTTGCATATTGTTGTTCATGTTGAGCCAAATAGTTGCTGGGCGTCTTGGTTTTTATTGTTGCAACTAAATCATCTGCAACATCCCTTAGGTAGCAATACATGTGCTTCATTTTTCTTGGCTCTTGAAATCCTATTCTGATGTGTTTTTTCAAGTAGCAGGTTTTGTTTTACCCGCCCTCTAAAACTGACAGCTATGCTTTCTGAATAACAGGGTATCATAGAATTGGCATTTTCAAAGCCCCGTAGTCCCATGTCCCCATGCTTCTGCCTTCAAATCCCTGCATCCCACCAGCACAGGTCAAGTCCACCTGTTTCGAATGGAATGTTGCCACCTGCTTCGAAACCAGGTAGGGGGAAATGCACAACTGCAGCAACGCTTCTGGACTTAATTAAGGATGTAGAGATTGCCATATCTTGCCGAAAGGGACGATCAGGAACTGCTGCTGGCGATGTTGCTTTCCCAAAGGGAAAAGAGAATCTGGCTTCTGTGCTTAAGCGCTACAAGCGCCGACTATCCAGCAAGGGAATTGCTAGTAAATGAGCAGTCTGGGTAGAGCAAGGTTCTGACATCAGCTCCTAAGAGCTCGTTGCTTTTGTTCCATCAGTTTGCCCAACTGGATGGTATCAAGCTGTTTAATTTTGAAACGCAGCTTACTAATTCAGGAATTCTTACTGCTCAGTTGTTGTGGGTCTCTCTCTCTCTCTCTCTCTCTCTCATTAAAAGGTCTGCTGCAAAAATTAATTTTCCTTGTATGTTATGTATACATAGGGATATAGATAACTGGATATGTAATTGCAGCAGAATTAAAGAAAAATGGGTAGAAAGGTGGAAAGTTTGAGTAATTGTATTTCTGGTTCTGTAACTAATAACCACCTTATTTATGTTAAAAGTCTCGTCAAGTTCTGTAGAGCAAAATTATCTATCTGTTCTTGTCTTAGTTCGAGAGTGAGAAACACAAAATAGGGCAGGAGTGTCAAGATTTGGCTACCTGATCCATGACCATGAGTGGCATTGAACTCTTTCACTCAAGGGAAGGTAATAAATACAGAAAAAGGATCTCGCATCTGGAAAAAATAAAAAAAAAAAACTTTGTTATTGGTCCTGATGTTACATTGATTCATTCAGTCGAGGTTGACCGAAGTAGTTCAGTTGTTTGAATGTGAATTTTTGGTAAGTAGTGATTTTTAAAATGTTTTATTTTTAAGAATTAAAATAATATATTTTTAAGAATTTATTTTTAATATTATGCCATCAAAACAAACAATCTAAAAATATTAAAATAAAATTAATTTAAAGTAAAAAAATTAAATTTAAATAAAAAAAATATGTTAAAACTCATTCCGAAACATGCTATACTTGTATTTCTAAACGGTGACAAAAAACAAAACAAGGTGCCTGTAGTTTTGTTATGACCATTGTAAATTGAAATCACTTCAATCACCCTTCCTTCACAGGATGGAGTCGGTAAGAGTGTTGTTTTCTACCTCACGTAACCATAGTGATGATGACACGTGTGCCATGGAACACATTATCTATCGCCCAGCATCAGAAAATATGCCACCACGCACGCTTCTCCATTGTTATAAGAATTTTGCTTTTTCTTGCTTCGTAGTTCGTATCATGCGACCGACGAGGATTTCTTGCTGAATCTCAATCGCAAACAATCCACAAAGAGGTAAGCCTCGCCTTTTCTGATCATATGAAAACTCCTACTACCATAATTCACTTAGATGAATTTTTTATGCACTAAAATGGAGCAGTTTGGAGTGTTAGTAATTTAGATGCATCTTAATTAATTGGGAATCCATACATGAATATGTAGTTAGAAATTGAAAGTGGAAAATGGGTTTGTGTCAGTCAAGTGATTTTGCATGTTAAACATGGCATATAATCACCTACTTAGGTTTAACCTGTTAACTGTTCCTTTTCATCTCCATCCACTAAAATTAACATCAATACTGATGTTGTTCTTTCTAAGCGATGATAAATGTTGTTACAAACGGGAGGCAACAGCCCTAAAAGGAGGGGAAAGAAGGAAGGTTGTAGAGCCCTCGAGCCTTTCTGTGGGGATTTTGGCAGTAGGGTGTCAATCTCCATGTGTGCTTTTTTAGTTGTTAATGTGGCACAAACTTCTCTCATCGGATCGGAGAGTAATTGTGACTGTGAGAATACATAAATCTCTGCTCTGCGTGTCCTGAGATTACCGTAGTTTTTTGTTTTTGACGTAGGGTGTCTGGTCCCCGTTCAAGAAAGAAAGAAAAAGGAAAAAAAGATCCGTTCGTCCTTAATGCTTGTTTTATATGGTTCTTGAGATGCTGCTTTGTCCAGATATTGAGGTTTACATTTGCACCCCAAATTTTCAAAGGGATTCAATGTAGAAATGCTTTGTTTCATGCTTCTATCTTTTCGTTGCCATGCCCAGTTTATGGTGTTGATTTGACTGGGTAATTCTCGGTTATACCATTTGGATTCCTGGCCTTAAAGAGAAAGGTGTAATCTTAGATATGTTTTAATTAAGATGTCTATTGGAGAATTCTTGTTAAAACTTGGTTAATGAGCTTTTTTTTTTTTAGGTTAAATTAAAAATGGAGTTTATTTACTATTATTGAAACTTTATTTGAATTTAATCTCCAATATAAATTTAAAATATTAATATAATTTAAACAAATTATGGGTGAATGAAAAATTGATATTAAAGAATCCTTTATTGACATGTTTTTGAGAAACTTAAAATCCTCCAAAACTCTTATTTCTTTTAGAAAAGAAACAAGCATTGCTTGTTGTTTATATAATGGGAAGGTTTGAAGTTAATATTAGGCTCAAAGAACACCTAATTTTTTAGAGAAAAGAGGATCTAAGCAAAGTAAGTTTTGGACTTAAATCCATGTGCATGGCCTGGCCCGACTCGGTTTGTGCTCAGGCTTTATTGTAAAATATTTTTTATACTATAAAAAATTAATTTTTGCCAATTTAATTTTAGGCTTGGGTCTGATCCATAAAGAATTATTGTTTTCAGGCCATTCTCTTATCCAGCCTAAGAATTAAGTCCGATAATTTTTTTTAGTTTTTCTTTTCTTTTTCAGAACTTACTCTTCATAACCTAGATAGTTTTTTAGATATATTTTTCTAGCTCTTTAAAACCAAATCAATCAGGTTTAATTATGATTTTATGATGGATAATTAAAGTTGATAATTGAATCAAAATTAATTCTTATCAATTTTGATTCTAAAGTTCACTATAAAAAAGGGGTTGTAGGAAAAGTTTTTTGATTAGTTTTTTTTTTCTAGAATTTTCAGATTTTTCCTCACCTTATATTTTCGGTTTTTCTCATTTGTTTTGAAGTTTTGGTTTTCCTCCCAATCTAGAGTTTATGCTCGGTTTTGTTGAGAGATACTTGAGTCTATTTTCTTGTGTTCGTGGACTTAATTAGAAATGCATTTAAACAATATGAAGGTGCTGTAATCTTGAAAGGTTTATTGCAAATAACTTTTTTCACAAAGCGAAAAACAATAAAGCTTTATGAATAAATGATTTATCATTGACAACAACAATTTTAAACATGATAAATCTTTAAGTGCTTCAACAAGCAAGTGATGTACACTAGTTTTGCTTAAGTATAAATAATATATGTTCCTAGTATGCATGCTTTGATTGTGTTAAATTTTTTTATGCAACATTAGATTTGTGCTTATGTAGCTAGAACCCATATTATACATAAAACTAAAACATGTGTTTTTACTGTTAAAAAAAAAATATATTCATCATCTCATATTTTAATGTGGATTACAATGGTGCAATTTTTTTAAAATTTTAATTTGGTTCTTGAACATGTTTTTGCACAATCAAGCCCTTTTGAGACCAAATTAGAGCCCAATTGTATGTTTTTTTTTTTTATATATATATAAGGGAGGGTTGAATTGAAAGAAAGAGGATTGAAGTGAAAAAAGTCGATAACATAGGTGGCAGATTGAAAATTTCTGTCAAAAATTCATTTGAGTCCCTCATCTTTTTTATATATCGGGTTACGCTCCTTAGACTTTTATAAAATTCAATTTTAATACCAAACTTTATTTTACTTATTTTTCAGTTTTTTTTGGTTGGAGGAGAGAGATGAGGTTGCCAGATTCCGACTTAGAGAAAATAAATGTCTGTTGGTGAGGAATTCGACCACCAAAACGGTTATTTTTTATGTTAAATGGTTTCATATGATGAGGGGAGTTAATATTAAGTGTTTTTTTACCTCGAAAACACCTAAAAATCATATTTTAGTTCAGAAAGTTTTTTTTTTTGTTTTGAGTGGATTTTGGGTTTTAGGGCGACTTTTTATGTTTTTATGGCTATGGATTGATTTAACAAGGTCTTTGGGGTGTTGTTTCCTAGGAGTTTTGTGAGTTGAAAATGAGTTTTTGGGTAAAAAACAAGGACCTTGTTTTTCCGGTTATTATAGTGGTTGAATTATGGGGATGAACAGACAACACGTCGTTTGCCTTGTTAAAATTAAATAAATATAGGCCTGCGCGCGAGCCGTTGCTTGATTGGACCATACACCAGGCCTAGCCTACCAGGCCCAGCAACGCCTGTCATGGTTTTTTTTTTGTTTTAGTTTTGATTTTTTTTTTAAATAATGCATTAGTTGATATTTTTTTCAAATAAAATTTGGGTTTATGTTTTAATTAGTTTGTGATGATTTTTTAATGATATTAAGTGTGTTTAGTTTTTAAAGAGGTATGAATGATTCATCGGTTATTTTTTCTTAAATTTGTTTTTTTATAAGATTTTTCATATGTCCAACCTTGTATTTTTTTTATTCAATAAATTATATGTGTGTTTTATTATAATTTCGATGTGTTTTTCTATTATAAATTTATTTGATAGAGAAATTCATTAAACACGACAAAATAAATTACCCGTGTTGCGATGTTAGATATTTTGACCTTCATTTACCATTTAATTTTTTATAGTATCTCAGTATTAGGTTGATGTTTTATTTTGCGATCGTATTTTTTTTTATCATGTAGTTGGATAAAAAATAATTTTGAAAAAAATAATTATAATCTTATTAAAGTCTATAACCCAGTTCACAAGTTTGGTGTGCTAGCCTGAATTATCCGGTTCATATGTTTGATGAATTTACCGATTGGCTAGTTATGTTTTTTTGGTTTTTGGTCTGTCAATTGTTTTTAATAGTTTTTTTCTCTATTTTATCCTTTAATATTGGATTGGTTGGAAAATAAATTGCATGATTTTTTTTGTTGCTTTCTTTAGATTTATCATTGTCTCAAATAAAATTTTATTTTTAGGTTGGTGCTCAATTTTGTGACCATATATTTTTATCATATAATTAAAAATATATATTTTATAACAAACAAATTATTAAACTCAATGGAGTCCATGACACAGTTTGTTTAGGGATTGTGATCGATCTAATTTATCATTGTCTCAATAGTTTTTATGAAAACAATTATCAACATGAAGTTTTATTAAAAGCTAAGATATGTTTTTACCAGTCATCAAGATTGCATTTTGATCCATGAAATCAATCAATTTAATTCGGGCTAACTCCCACGCGATTTAGTTTGAAACTCGAGTTAAGAAAAAAATTAGGTTGCGAGATTTCAAGATTGACCCATTAAATCAGGTTTAATAACATGGTCAAAAAATTATTCGTGTTTTTAACATTTTTTTATATATTTTAAAAAATTTAATCGACCTGCAGTAAAGTTGCGCGATACAATATATTATGTGTTTGTGTGTGTAACTGTGTATA
>Ga0307507_10012214_pt1 | contig 10651 bp, 5 predicted proteins | sample 7_EM_MG_FD_207223 | JGI IMG/M metagenome (GOLD analysis project Ga0307507, IMG submission 207223) | Populus trichocarpa ectomycorrhiza microbial communities from riparian zone in the Pacific Northwest, United States - 7_EM | ecosystem: Host-associated > Plants > Roots > Unclassified | place... | reverse complement strand
CTATAAGCGCCCTATTATTCCACTTAACCTATATAGCTAGTGTTTAAAACTGTGTTATATACTTAATTACTAAAGTGCGTTATACTAAGTTCTAAAGCTTTTATTCCGCTGTGGTTATAGCCTCTAGGTCTCTAAATATCTATATTAGTTATTCTATAAACCCATTTTAACCAGTAAATATATACCTTATATCCTAGTTAGTAGTTATTATACCATTGGCCTATATTTCTATAAGGTATAGTTTAAACCACTTAAGTGCCCTTCCTGTTAGGAACAACCCTATATAGGCTACTTAATCCAATGATATTGCTAACTTCGCTTCTTCCTATATTACCTTAAAGTACATCTGCGTAAGAAATCCCTTAAGCTTTAACTTTTCTCCTAAAAACCGTTTAATTAAAGGTAGTTTAATTTTCGCTGCTTTAATTCCATTAATGCGTTCTTTAAGTATTCTATTATTATCTTATAAGTAATTAACCATTTCCTATAACTAACCTTGCGTAACTACTTAAGAATCTATATCTGCTATACTAGTGGCTCCCAGTCCTAAGGTTGTGGCTGCTATTAACGTCATTATAACTAGTGCTTTAGGTGGCATATTATTCGATCTTGTTTAATACTGTAACCTTAATAGTAAATATATAACGGAACCTTATAGTAGGAACTATAGTAGGTCCTATTATTAGACTGGGTATATAGGTAAGAATAAATTAACAACATAATAATAACTAGTAGAGTGGTTGCCTAATAGATTAACTCTAATTATATTCTAAGATTTACTACAAAGAGAGAACTATCTGGGTAGGGACTATGGTCCTTTAAATACATAACTATACGCCTAAGAAATCCCTTCGCTCTATAAGGTACGTGCACTCTATATGCTCTGTATAGATTATATAGATTATATAGATTATATAGATCACATTATATAACCTCAGCTACCATTCCTCGTTATATAGTTCCACCAGATCCATCCTGGACCGTGCCTATATTAACCAACTAGCTTCCTCCAACTCTTCTCTAAGTAGTTGTAATATCGTACTTAAGCTGTCCGTAACACTACACCTTATTAAGTACCAGCCTTGACATCTCTTAAAGGTTGCAGTAAGCTTACATAAAATATTAAATATAATTTTATCTTAGTTAGCAGTTTAAGCTTATAGGCGTATAGGCTTAGTTTCTTTAAGGGCTGTTAAGTCTTTAGGTTTTATATATTTAGGTAAACTATATTACCTTCCTTAAAGTCCTATATAGGAGCTTATTCTTTATTTATATGCTATTCCTATAACATTTAAGCGTATATTAATTTGCTTTATAATAGTTCCATTAACTGCTTTATTTAATTAGTAAAGTTATATATATTAATTAATTGGATCTATTTAATTATGGGTCCTATTTGTCGGAATATTAGTTATATGATGTGGTCACAAGACTATAAAGCGAGACTAGCTAATCTGACCTTGGAGTAACCCCTTACTTTAAGACAATAATTAACTACTAACTTTAACACCGCATACGTACCACTATAAGTGATATTCGTGCACGTTGATAAAGTGAGTATACCGATACTGATCAGTAGACGTATAGATTAGGAAATACGCAATAAGCTAGAGCTTAAGAACCGTACTGGAAACAGTACACGGATTGCCTAGCCTTGTCTATTTTAGTTAAAGGAGAAAGCTATATTACCCTTAAAGCTTAAGACCACGTATTAGCTTAACTGCTGACGCGTCAGATCGCCTAGAGAATTATATCTTTATTTAGAGAAGATTACGACCTCCCTTAAGCTTAAGAGAATTTGTACTGGCCTTACAGCCAATACAACAGATTGCTGAGAGAATAGCAGTCTTGCTAAGAACACTTTATAGGCCCAACGGCTATAGAGGACGTATACACCCTTACCTTTACACCCTTACCTCAAACCTCGATTTTAACCTTAACCTTAACCTTAACTACAACCCTCGACCCCGACCTTGACCTTAACCTTGAACTATAATATACACAAAGACACGACAATATGGAAATTGATTGGAAGGAGAGAATCGCTAGACATAGTTATGGGATTAATATAGCAACTGCCTTAGAGGAAGACCTGGAAGAATATATAGAAACGAAAATCTATAAGTATATATATAAGAACTTTACGGATTATATATTACGGTTGCTATTCCAGGAAGAATTCGAAGGCTTTACCATTAAGGACTTTAGAAAGATATGCTCTATTACTAGAGCAAAGCTCCGTACTTACCTACTCTAAAGAGAAGTATATGTCGCTATATACAGCAATAGATACCCACTTTATAAGGTTCTGCATAATACTCTTATAGAAGAGGAACCTTATAAATAGATAGATAAGGAAATTATAGAAGCTCTTAAGGAAGTCAGCCCTATAATTATAGTGGCACTATAAGAACAACTTAACTTAACACAAACAGCTCTAAAATCAAATTAAGCTATACCCCTATCAGTTATAGCCTCTTTAGTTCCTATAACCCCCCCTAGCAGCCTACTATCTACCTATATAGTGCCAACGCCTGTAAACTATTAACTACCTCCACTACCTCCAACGCCTGTAATCCAGCCTATAGCTATAGCCATAATACCTAAAATATAAATACCTACCCCTATAATACCCTAATTAGCTGTTGTATCTACACCCTAGCAAACTACACCAACCGCCACCTAATAGCAAGCCGCACCTCCCTCTACCTAAGATCAACTACTTACTCTCCTTACTTAACTCCTACAGACGCAGAATTAGCAATTATTACCTATGGTAACTGCCTCTACCCTCCCTCTAGTAACCGCCCCTACCCCACCTAGTCCTCCTCCTGTTTAGTATCTTTACCCTAGCACTACTAATACCAACCCTACTATGCACCTGCCTATATACAGCAAGGAGGCAGCCACTATTGCTAAGATCTATATAGACGACCAGAAGTACAATAGAGTAAGTAATAGCTTTAACTTTAAGTTAACTATCTTCTATAATATCTGCAAGAGAGCTGGTCTACCTCCTAAAGGCTATATAACTGTATTCCCAACTATACTAAAGGGACTTGCTTAGGATTACTACTATAATAGCAGCCTTTTAACTAGATTATTCACTAAGGCATACAACTATATGCGTTACTTTTTTAAAGGACTAGAGTACTATCAGAGAAACCTTACTAAATGGAACGCTACTAACTTTTAAGGAATTATTAATAAGAACCCTAATAAGCAAATCTATTAGAGTTTCCAACTACTCCTTAATAAGCTCTTAAAATATCGCCATAGATTACACCTAGAGTTTTATACAGACCTCTTCCTTACGAATAAACTAGTCACTGCTTGCTAAGGAATACTAGTATGCTATATTGCTATTTCCAACCCTTCTAAAGACCTCTCCTAGTTAATTAGCAAGTTACAATCTTCTATAGCTGTATAGGAGAAGGAACACCCTTTCTAGGCCTTAATAAGACCGTCTTAAGGAGCTTACTTTACGGATTGTATATACCGCCGTAATATCTATAACAACCGTAACCGAACCCGCTCCTATAGATAAAACACCGTTAGATCCCTAAAGGCTAAGTGCTATATTTGCTAAAAGAAGAGCTGCCGCTTATAGAAATATATAGAGGAGGAGCGGAACCGTTCTAAAAATAAGTATAAAAGACGTTTTAATAATAACAAGGGCCGTAACGGTAACTTTAAAGAACGCTTTAGACAATACACTATCTACTATAAAGGAGATAACAATAATAAGTGCAATAAGACCTTTAAAGCTCTTATGCTAGACATAGACACTAATAAAAACACTAATAACAACAATAGCGAGGAAGAATTAGAAGACCCTAACAGCTACTACCTTATATTATTTGGGACTCTTACTATAGACGAAGTAACCTCTATAAGCGTAGAACTAGCTAATAAGGCTTACACTTACTTACTTACTATAACCTCCACGGAACCTACTACGGAAACTAACCCATTTAACTATAATATAACAACCGCCGCTTTACGCTATACTTCCACAGTATTTATGGGAATTATAATTGATACTAGTGCGTTAAAGAAGTCTACGGCCAGTTATAGACAATTCCAGGCACTATAGAACGCGGACTAATCTATAAGACTTAATACCTTAACCAAAGGACAAGTTAACGTGCAGTTTGGCATTAGAATTGCTACCTCCATTAGAACTACAGATATTGTCACCCTTATAGGCAAGATACAGTTTTATATTGTCTATATAGATACCCCCTTCTTGCTCTATTTAGCGGATATAGACAGACTCTAAATCTACTACAACAACCTTAGAAACGTTGTTATTACTCGCACTAAAAGAGTGCTAGTAGTGCGACGGTTTGGCTACCCATTTCTCTTATAGAGCTTATTACTATAGTTATATTTGTCTAAATCCTTTAACGTAAACCCCTGCTACTTAACAGATATAAAGCTATAGCGCCTATATAATCAATTTAGATACCTCTTAGTTAAGAAATTATAAAAGCTACTCTACTATGCTGGCCATAAAACTAATAGAATAGCTATTAAGCAACTAACTAAGTTCTACTACTACTATTAGAAGTTTAGCAAATTACTAGGCAGATTCCGCTTCACCCTATAAAACGACATTAATTTTAACTACAATGTCATTATTAACATTATATATATTAGCGGATCACCCCTTCTACACGTTGTTAATAAAGGAACGCGATTCCAAGCCGGTAGATAGCTATAAGACATTAGCGCCAAACACATATAGGACGTTCTATAGATATGCTAGATTAATACCTACCTAGGGCTACTAAACCTAATTACCCATGACACCAGAAAGAACTTCATTAGTAAAGAATTTAAGCAATACGCCACTATTATAGGAATTAGTATAAAGGGAGTACCGGTTAAAGCATATAACTCTATTAGAATGGTAAAGCGCTACCACAGTCTATTACGGCGAGCCTATTAGATTATTATAACTAAAATCCCCAAGATTAATAAGGAGATAGGACTCTAAATAGCGTTTAAAGCAATTAACAATTTAGCTAGCCCTAAAGGACTAGTTCCTATACTTCTAGTCTTTAAAGCCTACCCCCAAATGGTTAAATCTAATACACTATCCCCTATAGTTATACAACGCGCTGCCGCAATTAAAAAGGCTATAGTAGAGATACAGAAGCTATAAGCTAAACAACAGATCGCTAATGCGCTAAATATACAAAACAGACCCAATACTAATACGATTTATGATCTCCCACTAAATTCACCCATTTTAGTCTAGAGAGAAGGAAACACTAGCTAAAGCGGCTATTAGAACAGGCCATTTACCTTACTTACTATTAAGGGTAAAATATATACTGTTAAGATATCTAGCGGACCTATAGCCTTTTAATCTACGGTTGTAAAACCCTACCTTTAAGCAACTAAATCGTAGGAGTAAATTATTAGACTAGAATCGCTACCTAAACCTCTATCTAGGTTAGTCCTTTCTAAGACTATCTTAGAGAGACCTACTAAAGCTTAGCAACAACCCCTAAAATAAGGCAGAGGACGCCCTCGCAAATACCCTCTACTTATAGCTATAACTAATACTACCATCTACCTACAGGATAACAGTTAATTTAGTACTTAATTTAGCGCCTCCTAATAGAAGGAGCTTACTAGTCTACTTAAGAAGGGAGTTTTTAAGATTGTAAGACTTATAGATATACTATAAGGCGTACAACTCTTTAATTCGCGATTTGTTAACGAGATTAAAAATAAGGGAACTAATAAAGCCTTTAAGAAATCCTAACTAGTTGTATAAGCTTATAATAACTTAAAAAAGGAACTGGTTCTTACCTAATTACTAACCATTTAATAAGTTAGCTAACGACTAATTCTCTATATCGCCGCCATAAAGCTTTTATAGGCACGACTTTACCTCTAAGACATTTTATAGGCCTATATACAATTAACCACCACACTAAATCGAGAGTTCTATGTACGACCTCCACACGAGCTAATTAAGCAACTTGGGATTAATAAGGCCTCGGTTTTAAAGGTTATAAAACCACTCTACGGAGTACCAGAAGCCAGTAACCACTGGTTTAAGATATATTACTCATATTACATCCAATAGTTATATATAGACCAGTCTATATACAACCCCTATCTCCTACAGAGCAACGAGCCCTTTGGCATTGTAGGCCTATAAACTAATAATACTCTATTCCTAGCAGATAAGACCTTTATAAACATAGAGCAAAACGAGCTGTATAAGGCCAAGTTTATAGCTAAGGAATGGGAACAGCTTACCGTTAATACGCCCATTAAGTTTAATAGTAGAGTTATTTAGCTACTAACTAACGGGAGCATTACGCTTACTTAGGAATAATAATACATAAACCTTAGTATAATTAGTACTAAACTTGCTATAAGTACAGGATTAAGAGGAGCTATAAGAACCTTAACCCTAAAGGACTAGTACATCGTCCAATATACTAAAGGTGTATATATCGCTTCAGTTTACTAACTAGAAGCCTTATTTAATTTATCCTTTACCGCCCAAGTAATTAACCCTAATAAGGAAGACGTAAAACAGTTAAACAAGTATCTAAACTGGCAAATTAAGAACGCTAATAGAGGCCTTAAGTTCGTTAAGTTAGATATCAAAACCCTATAGCTACTGGTATTTACGGACGCGTTATTTACCAATAATAAGGACCTCTCTTTACAGATTGGCTATGTTATCGTACTAACTAATACTATAAAGAAGGCCAATATTATCCATTAGAGCTTAGTTAAGTGTAAAAGAGTTACTTAAAGCGTACTAGCTTCTAAACTCTACGGTACAGCCTACGGCTTTAACATCGGCGTTGCGATTAAGTCTATAGTAGATAAGATCCTACAAATTAACCTCCTATTTATGCTTTGCACTAACTCTAAGTCCTTATATAACTGTCTAGTACGACTTAGAACCACCCAAGAAAAACGCCTAATAATTAACATAATGTGCCTCTAGTAAGCCTATAAACGGAGACAGATTATAGAGGTAAAATGGATTAACAAAGAGGCTAACCCTATATGGCTCTTTAACGGCTTATTAATACGAACCAAATCGACCTATAAGTTATAGGATGGGTTAAACAAACGAACTCAAATTTAGCTTAGTGTTATATAACTAATTATAATGGAGCGGACCCTAAATTTAACCAGCTAATTAGGATTTTCCATACCCGGCATAAAAAATCGCTATTAGCTCGCTTATCACTAGCGCCTTAGCGGCCCTCGTAATATATCAACCTACTATCCCTAACAATTCTTCTTCTTCTCATTAGCTTAGCGTTTTCATAATATAGCATTCTACAAGCTTTAGTTTAGAGGCATTTATATAAGCTATAATATAGGTTATATAATTACAGATCTATAAAAGGAGCGTAGAAGCTATTGCGTATTAATTAGATCTCTAGTTATTACGTATATACTACAAATAGTCTAAAAGTAGGCTTAGCTTTAGAGTGTAGATTAGCCTTCTTTTTAAAGTTACTCTAGTGTCGGAATGTTAATCATGTGACGTGGTCACAAGACCATAAAGCGAGACTAGCTAATCTAACCTTGGAGTAACCCCTTACTTTAAGACAACAATTAACTACCAACTTTAACACCGCATACGTACCACTATAAGTGATATTCGTGTACGTTGATAAAGCGAGTATACCGACACTATTATATTAATTTTAGGTTATAGTTTAAATCTAAGTTAAGGGTCTTATCTATAGGTTGCGTAAAACAGCGTTACGCCTATTAATACATTTATTGTATTATTTATAGTAAACTTAGCTAAAGGTAGCCATTTTTTCTAGTCGTCTTATAGGTAGGAGTAGTATATTTATAGGTATTATTCTATAATCGCGTTTATAATTTTAGTTTAACTATCTATCTCTAGATAAAACCCAGTTAAGAGTTATATTTAAATACTTAATTGTTTATATAGAGCTTACTATTATTATTATTATTATTTATTGCTTAACGTCCAATTCGGATCCCTGTTGGGCCCACGCGGACTACTCCTTATATACATATAGGGAGAAAACTCTATTTGAGAAAACCCCGTAATCCATCTCCCCGCCTTTTAGGGCTCGCTTATAAGTCGCCTACAAGTCACCAGTGGTGCTCTACTACCTTACTTTTTAACCTCCTTAGGAACTACTACTGCTATAACAAACCTACGGACGCGCTAGTATTATATACTGTACTCTACTCCTATAGAGTTATTAGGGGGCGCCTATTACTCGCCCCTTTACCTTCTATTGCTATTTCCTTTGCAACCTAGAACTGGTCTAGCATATTTTAGCTAATAAGCCACTAGGTAGCTGCCTTAAAGCCTTTCTATATTAAGAGCAGTGTATTATAGTTTTCTGTGCTAACTGCTAAGAGTATTACTTCTTGGCTGGTATATAAGGGGTATAATAGTATTACGTGTTTTAGTGTCTGTCTTAGCCAGCCATATTTATACCTTAGACTACCTACTAGGACACCCACCTAGTAAAGCCAATCTTTTAGTCCTATTATTCCTGTCCTTAAGAGTGTTGCCATTATATTTTCCGCCTTTGTTAGGCCCTCTTAGAGCCCTTAGGTATTTACCCCCTATAATATTACCCATACTATGGCTTAGGTTCCCCTTGCCTAAGTCTGCCTCTATACCTTTAACTCCCATTTATCTCTCTAGCGCTAGTCCAACTAGTATTATATTACAGTAAATGGTTTTCCAATACTCTTTTATGCTCTACTTTAGCTCCTTTCTCTCCCTTATTATTGTTTTTGCTAGCCTCTTATATGTCTCCCTTCCTCCTTTATATAGGCCTAGGCCCTAGCGCCATACTATTCTTTTTCTGCTTTCTCTACCTGTTTTCCTAATATATCTTCCCTACTTTAGGGTTGTTGGTTTCTTCTCCTATAGGGCACCCTAGGGTCCCTCTATAGTTTATTTAGGCGTGTCTTGATATACTTTATAATATTAGAGTTATATTCCTTTTACACCCTTTATATTACATTAGCTTTAATATATAGTTATAGGGGGGGAATATTAGCTTCCTTCTTAAGCAGTGCTGTGGCCGTTTGCTTATACCTACCTGTTATACTCCTAAAGTAGGCTATTTAGACCTTTTAGAGTGGTTTAAGGAGTAATTTAAGGGGGCCTTTCTTAGTTTCTCTAGTGGCCTAAATGCTAAATCTATATATTATAGTTAGCCGGACAACTGCTATATATAGTAGGCGTAACCTCTAAAAGTATGGACCCTATATAGAATTAACAATCCTGGACATGGTGATATACTATACTTAGCCCTTATAGGCCGCTTATGCCGCATATACGCTCTATTAGAGCTTACTATCTACCCACACTCCTAATACCCTTAGGCCTTAAACTAGTTAACCCCCAAAGCCTTAGATATAGATTATATACTAAAGATCTACAGATTGGTTACGTTTTTTTATAAAATAGATTAGCTGGTATTTCTCTAGTAAAAATTAGACTCTATATTGTCTTACCTATTCTATATAGATATTATAGGCTTTCTCTAGTGTCCTGCAGTTCTCTGCGGCTATTAGCCCATATATAATTAGGTTTATGTTATTAATAAAGCCTATCCCCTAGGTCGCCCCTTCCTTAAAGGTGTTAAGCAGGTTACTTATAAAGAAGAGGAAGAGTATAGGCAATAGAGGTAATCCTTATGGTATTCCTATTATAACTGTAATAGGGGGGCTCTGGTATTTGCTAAAGACCAGTAATATTTCTTTCTGGCCTATAAATCCTTAAACAAATTAAATAATCTATTCTAGGAAGCCCTTTGCCCTAAAAATGTATAGAAGACGCTTATAGGGTATATTATTATAGGCGCCGCTAATATCTAGGCTAAGTATTAATACTATAAAGTCCTTTCGCATAGCCCATGCAGTTTTAATAGTAGTAGTGAGTAGTATAAGTGCTAATAGCATTAAGCGATTCTTTCTTGCCCCTATTTAGCTTTATAGTAGTAGGGCGTGTTCCTCTACCATATCTGCTATATAGTCCGCTATAACCTTTTCTAAGATCTTGCTTAGGGTATTTTCTAAGGCAATAGGGCGGTAGCTTCCTAGGATTAAGTAGTCTGCTTTACCTTCTTTTTGTAAAATAACCGTCATTATAGATCTTCCAAGTCGCAAGTAGTAGCCTATTATAAAGCATGCTCTGGCTACGTCTGTAAGCCAAAGTGCTATAAGTGGTCTATAGGTCTTTAGGGCTTTATTTAGGATCCTATCTAGTCCTAGTACTATATTATTTAAGAGGCGGCTAATAGTTCTAGCCATTTCTTTAGTTATTATGTCGCTATTAACCCTTAGATAAGTTACCAGTGTTTTACCGGTAATATTACTAAGGTCTACTAGAGCTAGTTAAGGGAAAAATCTTTCTATAAAAATCTTTGCCTTCTTATTATTGTTGCTTGTGGCCTATAGTTCACCTACTCTTTATAGGGGTAGTAGGTATAGATCTTCTACTAAGTATCCTACCTTTTTCTTTACCTATTTTACTATAGTCTAAAGGCCCTTATTATAGGGGAGACTTAGGTTAATAGTGTATTTATTTATAAACTATCTCTAGTTATTCCTTGCTTCTTTTCTTAGGGTATTCTTTCCTTTTTATTTT
>Ga0307507_10012212_pt1 | contig 10653 bp, 12 predicted proteins | sample 7_EM_MG_FD_207223 | JGI IMG/M metagenome (GOLD analysis project Ga0307507, IMG submission 207223) | Populus trichocarpa ectomycorrhiza microbial communities from riparian zone in the Pacific Northwest, United States - 7_EM | ecosystem: Host-associated > Plants > Roots > Unclassified | place... | reverse complement strand
AGCAGGATTCTTACAGTGTGCAGCCCATTGGTTTCCGGCCTCATTTCCTCCTGCCAGCTCTTTGACAGCCTCCAATGTACCAAAATGTACGGCATGGGCAGGACCTGCACCCAAAACGACGGAAGACACCCCACGCCAGAGCGCTCTCATGCCTTCGGTAGAGGATATTCGTGAAAAAGCATTGCCGACACCGGAGTATACGGCAACTGGAGATGTTGCGAAGACTTGCATACGTGTCTGGAAAGAAGTTGACATAGGAAGTAAAGTGGTTGAAGGAATGATAAGGACCTTGATACTATCGACTGGGAACATAACCGCATGCTCAGATATTCCAGCCTAACGAATTTTGAAAGTGAAGTGTGGAATAAGGGCAAGGAATGGAGGGTTTTACCAAAGCACCAGCCAACATATTGACCTGAATTTTTCTGATTATTAGGGAAGTGATATATGCTAACCTGGGATTTACTCACCGCGAGGCCAGCATTGGGAGGTAGTGACTCGTAATCTATCTCTTCGGCCATAAAGGTAAAAGAGAAAGAGGTGAGCACGCAAAGTTCAAGGGAATGAACCAGAATATCCGTGTGAACATTTATTTCAATAAATCTTGGAATAAATCTACTCTAATCCCAGTTGTGCACTGGAAATGTAATGTGTACCACCTGCACAACGATATCCAGAATTCCCAATCTTGTGCCACTGAAAGCCTGCAACACAAACTCCCATTTCACGCAACTTTTTCTGGGCCTTTGCCTCTTGTGCTTTTCGTCTTTGTTCCTCTTGCTGTTTTGCTTTCAACTCTGCTGCTGCTTTTTCTCGAGCTTGCCGGACTGCCTGTTCCTTGAGCCGTGCCTTCTCACGCTTGCGCTTCGCTTCTTGTCGTTCAGCCGCGTCTTTAGCTTCTGCTTCAGCTTTGGCCAACCTCTCAGCCTCACGTTTCTGCTCTCGTTCACGCTTCGCCTCTTTCTCAAACTCCTTTTGTAACCTTTTGATTGTTTCCCGTATGCTTTTCTCCTGTGCCTCTATTAGGTGCTTGGCGTCTTGTAATTCACGCCAAACATCATCACTAACACCAGGGTCCCGGTGAACATCATGACGAAGATTGGAAGGCTTCGGCGGGGGCGCTGCAGGTTGAGCCCCTTGCCGTGAAGGACCTGGGCGACCGGCCAGAGATGCTGACTTCTTTGCATTCTGAGCAGTTTGGATAGGCGGAGGTGGTTGAGCGGAGGGCGCGGGAGATGCTGACTTCTTTGCATTGTTAGCAGTTTGGATAGGCGGGGGTGGTCGAGCAGAGGGTGCGAGATCCTGCTCCGGCATTGCTGGAAGAATATGGCGGCTCTTGGGACGGATATTGGACCGCGCCTGTTTATCCGCCAGCATCTTCTTGGTACATGCCACAACCTGACCCCCACTCAATCTCAACGAGTCTTGCTTCTCGTCGTTGGTCAAAAAGGCCAGGCTGATCAGTTCTTTAGCCAGCGTCATCATGTCTCGCGCGTTACCCCAATCTGGGAGCTGAGATAACTCCGTGATGGTCGCGACCATATCTTGGTATACATCACTAGATTGGTCGAGCACTTCATCTGCTTTGACTCCTTTGCGATGAAGCTCCTTCAGGACGACATTCAAACAATGATTAGGGTCCATATTTGAGAATGGGATCCAGTCTGGGAATCGACTGGCAAGTCCAGTGTTAACCAACATCAGTTGTTTCATATCCCCTTCATAACCAGCAAGAATGACGATGACTTTGGATTTGAATGATTCATGCGTAAGAAGGCCGACCAATTCATCAACGGCTTCTTGAGCAAACCGGCCTTCTCCTAGTCTATAGGCCTCATCAATAAACAGGACCTTTCCAAGGGCCTTTTCAAACAGCTTCTTGGTTTTGGGGCCAGTGTGTCCCACATATTCCCCAACGAGGTCGGAGGCTGAGCATTCAATTACTTCTGCCGATGCAAGAATGCCCATATCATAGTAAACTTGACCCATTTTCCGAGCTATCGTTGTTTTCCCAGTTCCTTGACAAAACTGAATCAGTCCGATACATAGCAACAAACATTAGGTATACCTGGCGGTCCAATAAAAACAAAGTTTGTAGGGATCTGTTCCCGCGGGTCAATACCTCTAGCCTTGGAGACGACAGCAATCTTCTGGTATTCGCCCAAACGCGAAATGATGTCCTGGCAGCCAACTATGTCTTCAAAAAGCTTTCCAAGGTTAGTGGACGCATTGGCGCTTCGGTCGAAATCCGGACAGAAATCCTGGGGCTCGAAGATAATGTGTGTCGGCCTTTGTGCCAGAGGTATTGCTGCTCGGCGCGCAACGGATCGTACTTTAGCAGCACCTATCATGTTTTCCACTTCGCCCGCATTGCCAAAGTTGGGCCGATTCCGAGAACGATTCAATTGTTCTATCACAATTTTCTTGGCTGCATCAGTTGCCCCGAGATCCTGTTCCTTTAGTTTCTTATTGAGAATGTTCATTAACTCAGAGGTACTAAAATCCTCAAAGTTGAAGGGGTCTTCTATCCTGAACCTTCTCGCCAGACCTTCATTAACGTTCTTGAACGGTGTGCTCATTAGCAAAATCAACCAGCAAGTAAAACGTCCGCTCCCTCACTTGAAACATTTCAACCATCTGGTCCTTATAACCCAACAAAAGTACACATTGATCATCTCCTGGCACACTTTGTACCTCGGCTACGATGGTGTCGATGACGGTTGTCTTAAACTGATTGGACTGGTTCCCAGCGCTGTTCCCTCCTCCCCCGTACAACATGTATGCCTACGTGGGAATGTGAACACGCCGGCATGGGTATCTGAAAGGCAAAAAGACGCACCTCATCAATGATGAGGACTTTCCCGATCGAATTCGTCAGGATGTTCTTTGTCTTCTTTTCAGATTCTCCGAGATACGCTCCAATGAAATCAGCAGGAGTTTTCAAGACAACTAGAAAAAAAAAAGAAAGGGGTCATTAACAGCCGAGCAAGGCTAACGATTGATTGAGTAACCTTCTCCGTTGCTAAGTAGTCCCAGGTCAGCGAGGACCTTACCGTAAAGTTTGGCAACAGTTGTTTTGCCAGTACCAGGTGAACCAAGGAAGACACGATTGAGGGAGAATGTCAGAGGTTCCTTTTCCTGCAATTCGCGCTGGAAGTTTTCCTCAATGGCATGAATTAAACTGGTGATTGATTCTTTGACGGCTTTGAGCCCAATAAGTGATTGAAGTTTTGACCATGCCTCGCTTTGTAAAATTGCTTTGGATGGGTCAAGCCCAATAAAATCCTGGGCGATGAGCAGAAAATCATCCGGCGTTTTTCCCTCTGCACGTTCCTTTTCGATTCTAGATGCCTGTCGCCCCCGAACCGCAGCGAAGACAGTTTGGAGGTCACGCGCATTTCCGAAACCATTTCGTCCCCGACGCCTTCCCAAACGCCGAATGGCAATACGCCCGTAACGCCCTCGAATCCCGTCCTCCACTTTCATGCGACCTCGAAAAGTCTTGTATATCAAACCCTCCAGAATGGTCATCAATTCGTGGTCTTCGTAATCTGAAAACTGTAGCCTATAGGGTACACGGCTCTTCAAACCCGGATTGTGTTCAAAGAATGCTTCCATCTCTTTGTTGTAGCCCGCAAACATGAAGACTATTGAACCAACGTTGTTCTCCATTTCAGCAAGTAAAAAATCCAGTACGGGACCCCCAGGGTTGTGTGTGCTCGCCAATTGATACGCTTCATCCACAAAAATTGCACCACCGCCTGCTTTAAGCAGGTCTTCGATCTGCTTTTTGATAGCATCCACGCCCTCGTTCGCAAGCCGCGATCCCGTGGTTTCGATGAAGGAGGGCCCAGGGAGGGCCCCGACCGTCACTAAGAAATTTGAGTACTGCCTCGCAATTGTTGTCTTCCCTGAATCGATTATAAGGGGCTTTAGTTATTCAGAAATTAGTAAAGCCAAAGGAGAAACGTACCTGTTCCAGGATTTCCAAGCAGAACAACATTGAATCTCTCGGACTTAATGGATGCGCCTTGGCGAATTGAGATATCAACCTTGGCCTTGATCTCTAAGACTTGCTTCTTTACGTCTTCAAGCCCAACCATCTCCATAATGGAGTCAATCGCATCATTATTGGCGCCCTCCATGTCCTTCTGGCGCTGCCACTCATTTCTAGATGGTGAATTTGGTAGTTGGAAAGGCGAAGGTGGAGTTTGTGCTGATGAAACAGGAGAGGTCGGCTGATCAGAAGGTGGAGTTGGTGCTGACTGATCAGGAGAGGCCGGCTGATTGGAAGAAGGTGGAGATGAGTCTGATTTGCCACCATAAAGCAGGGCTTTGGCCGTAGAAACAACACTAGTCAGAAAATCTGGATTAACGGGCGATGTGGAAGGGTTTGCCAAGCTGCCGGAATTTGACATAGGGTCTGCTTGAACCAGAGCTTGTTGACGAATGGACTCCAAATCTATCCGTTTTTGCTTGAGAGCATCAGCTCGTTCTCTCGCCAGACGTGCCGCTTGCCTGGCTTCGACTTCTTTGGCAATTTCCGCATCAATTTCGGCCAATTCTCGAAGGTGTTCTTGCAGTTCTGAGTCCTTTCGTTGTTGAGCTTCATACTCTAACTGTTGCTTTTTCTTATCTGCCTTTTCGATCTGATCGCATTTTTTGCAGGATTTTGGTGGCCCTTGATGACACTTGAATAACTGTTTGTGTCCCCTATCACATAAACCAGACAATTTTTCCTCGCACAACATTTTGCTGTGATCATAGAGCTGATGGCATTTTGACGGGCAAAAGTGAGACCCGCAACTGAGCTTTGTATCACTAGGAGAAAGGTTATGAATGAGCATTATAACATTGAGCATAAACCAGGCAGTCTGTACCAAGGAATGGTGCACCCTCCATCCGGACATACTTCGTCGAAGTCAGTTGGCTGAGATAGATTATTCTTTTGATCCGGGTGTCGTTGGCAAACGACAGGGAGTCCGGAATACACATGCTTTCCATGCCCGAGCAATTCGAAGAGCTTTCCCCACAATTCACCGCCCTTTCGAGAATTTTTGAAAGTATGGGAGTTTCCAATCATGATCAAGGCGTCGCGGGCTCGAGAGAGGAGGACATTAAGACGCTCAGGGGAGAACATAAAACCAATGTCATGATTGGCATTACTTCTTGTAAGTGAAACAATGACAATATCACTTTCTTCACCCTGATAATTATCTTGTCCAAACATGTTTAGATACTATGCACCTCTGGTGGCGGCATTTCACTTACCTATTGTTGCCAACCGGATAGGTTTCTTGGTAAGTTTCGCTGTGGCAGCAGGAATCAAGCCAGCGCGAACAAGATCGTAGGAGTCAAGATCGTTGAGAATAGGATCGTTGTCTTTCTTGAGCACCTCACGGAGCTTCTGAAGCTGTCCTAAATAAGGCGTCAAGATGACAATTTTATCAGTCCCATATCCTTGCTGTGCCAGATATCGCACAATCTTCAAGACCATGACCACCTCATGTGAGTTCTGTTTTGAAGAGGAAGATGCCATATCTCGCCGGTCAGAGATCCGGTGATTCTCATCCTCTGGGTGGTTGTGGTCAATAAAGACAATGTTGTCCTGCACACCATCAAGGTTGGGACGACCTTTTGTTTTTGGTGCATCTCTGAGCTCAGGGTATGTCAGATTTCGAATCAGGGATGAAATCTCGGGGCGCATTCGATGCTGCTCAGAAAGGGTTTGGTGTGGGTAACCTTTCAGCACCAAGCGCTCGAATAACGACCTATTGAGATCGAATGAATCGCCTTTCTCGACAGTCAGTGTATAGTTATTCACTTTGGGACGAAGTTGTCTAATTACATCTGTCAGCAGGTATTCAATGGAAGTAAAGAACGCGCACTTGTGGTCTCCGATCAGAATCAATTGCGATGTTTTCTTTCCGAGCGCGGCAAGGACATGACTTTCAAGAATTTCGCCAGCCTCCTCGACGATAAGAACATCTGGTGAAGCAGCTTGAATATCCTCGGTATATTTTGCAGCAGCAGTTGTTGTGCAACCAATGACTCGCTTGCTGCGTAAAATATGGACCACCTTGTCGCTGAAAGATCGAGCGAGCTTTTCCTGGCAGGAATTATATTCTTGAGCGATCACACAGATTTCAGCAATGGATTCGCCAAAGATCTTTTCCTTCCACCCCGTTACCAACTCCTGGCGAGCTTGGTGCGATAAACACCAAATGTTGTGTGCAGCTTGAACATTGGGGTGGGACTTGAAAATACCAGCGTCGTGTCCCATGCACCATTGGTCAATTAGATAGTGGGAGGAGACGGCCCGACCCTTCTTGCCAACATGAGTCAGGCCATCCTCAGACTCCGGTACACGAAAGGCTTCAAAGAACGAATCTTCTTCGAACTCAAGATAATCTAACAAATCTTGATGACTTATATGTGCTGATTTATAGCGTTCAAACGCCTTTTGCAGTTGTCCGCATAGTTTTCTGGACAGGGACTTCAATTCATCTATGACCATCCATTCCATCTGATCACGTCGCCGCCTAGGTGTTTGCTTCAAATTCCGAAGAGTCAGTGGCTCGGTTCGGGGTGTCGACTTTCCTCCCAAACGAACCATGCTACTTTCAGGAATGCCGATATCCATCAGACCAGTCAATATGTCGTCTAAAGCATGGTTAGTATAACAGACAACAAGGATGGTCTGTTCGGTGAACTTATAAATCGCTTTAGCGAGAAGGGCTCCCAAAAATGATTTCCCCGTGCCTGTGGCATTCAAGTTGTAAATACAAGGCAGAATATATGAAACAACCAAAGCACACCTGGAGGTCCCTGAACCAATGCAACTTTCTGAGTAAGGCCTGAATACAACGAAGCGGCCTGGGATGAGTCAAGCTTGATGGTAGAATTTGTGTCTAAGAGGGTCTGAAGATCAACCTGGGGGTTGCGCTTCAAGGCTTCGACGACGGGTACGGATTGGCACGATATCTCAGACAAGACATTACCCTCCTTCCAAAGAAGGAGTTCATCGGACAGTGGAATGGAATAAGCCTGCTGAAGATACTTTAGAATTGGTTCATATGAAAAAATGGCAGTATTGATCTGAATCAGCGCGACATCGTTTTCTGTCTTGAGTTTACGGAGAGCCAGCTCGGTGCTCTCCCGACCCTCAAGCTGGACCACGATGATGGGCGGATTTGCGGCTAAGAGATCCTCATTGCGGTCGATGGTAGGAAATGCAACGATTTCTCCCCTGACGATGAGGCATGCCGATGATTGATGTCGAAAGAAATTTCGTTGCTCAAGAAGATATTTCTTACGATCTTTTAGCTCTTTTTGCGCTTTCAACTCTGGTAGATCTTCTTGACATTTCAGGGACAGACCCCATTTCGTAAGCTTGTCCTCAGGCCCACATTGGATCCCAACCAGTTCAACCCCACTAACCCTGATGCCACGATGATGGCCCTTCTTTTTCCCTTGCACTACCTGTATTTCATCCCGCAACTCGTAAAGCATGTCCTCACGGAGAAGGCGAAACTGATTGTCAAGGTGTAAGGGAACTCGAATCGACTCTGTTTCGGGATCCTCAAGCACATCACTTGTCCTGAGAAAAGCATTTTCTTTCGATTGAATCTCGTCTGGGGTGGGAAGGATTGATATCTTGCGGAAGTCGGAGAAATCATTGTCATGTCTGCCTCCTGGAGGAGCATCAACAACCAGGGTTTTAAGATCTGGTTGTGCATATGTATCGAGGATATGCTGGACCTTATATCCTGCGGTCCTAAATTCATTCTTGGATGATGAACGTAGACCTGGAAGAATGATAGATATCTGAGAAGGGTCACGATACCGAGTACCTTTCTCGCCTGGAATGGAAACCAGTTGCAGGAGAAGCCATAGGAATGACTTTTGCGCTGCATCGTTGAGTTTCTCATCAATGAAAGCTTCCCGAAAAGCGATCCAAAAGATGGGTGGGTCTACAATCTTGAGAAGGATATCGTTTAAGAACTCCCCTCCGTTTATGTCGGCAAGTCCTGGCGTTTGCAGATACTGAAGAAGGTCAGTCGCCTGGCCATTGAAAAAATCAGGCGAAAGCTTAAATCGCATCGCAGCTTGTAGGGCAGATTTCCCGTTGCTGCTGGTGCTAAGTTTGTGAAGAGTAGCAACAGCATCTGGCTGAATGCAGATGGCTTCCAGAAAGAGAGTTCCGTTGTTCGGGGTTAGCTGCTGTGTACCCCTGCTGATCGATTCGAATAACTTGTTGAGCTTGGCTTGTCGAGGGTCCATGGGAGGTGAAGTCGATGGGAACGATAAGGGGAGGAGCCTCCACGAGTCACAGGAAGAGTGCGTGACAGAAGGCAGATGGGCGCTCTGTTGGATGGTCACAGACTACTCACAGTACAATGGCCTTAATAGCAGAGATGAGCTTTCATCAACTAATGTTACAGTCATGCATGAAACACAAGTACGATTTTATACCCGCAAAAGCCATATGTTACACAAACAAGCCTTACTGGTCATCACCTTGATTTTTGCGGGACGTAGGTGGGAAAAAGTTTAAATTGTATGTAGTTCAACTTGAGTAACCTATGCGATAGTGTCATTAAAGAGGACTGTATTGCGAGAATTTCGTACCCATCGAACCAGGTATCAATATTTACTTGGTCTGAATTGTGTCAAGTAAAGCAAGACGATCATGATTTTCAATGTCACTATGACGATTGGTCAATTTCATAGTCAAAATGGGAACCGTCTTACAGCTTACATAGCCTCCCAGGGATAATTCAACCTGCGTTGAAAATGATCAAACAGACAGGCACTACAACGGAGAGCAACTGACCAAACATCCCCAACTTCGGCTCCCACGAAATATCTAGAAAGCTCTCAGAAACCACATTGAACATTCATAACATCACTGACGGCGTGTCACCAACAAGTTCTGCCAGCTTTGTCTTCGTCTTATTATGAACCACAAATATGCCAAACTTCGTGGCAGCGCGCAACCTGTCACGGTCAGACTCTGGGAATGACAAGAGTTCTTTCTCGATATCTTTCCGAAGTTCTGATACGGCGTAGCTGAGAGAGAAAATGTGAGTTGCATAGTCGAGGGATTCATAGAAAATCGTACTGCAAAGTTTTACGTGTATCATCAACCTCGTCCTGAAAAAAAAAAACTTGGTGTTGTAGCAAACTTGGAAGTAGCTCCAACTTACGACAATGAGATTTCTTTTTCCTAAAAGGAGCTTTCCAGAGTCCGGGCCCCTGATGGGGACGACTGAGAGTGTGACTTGCAGACGCAACTCCGTACATACAGCCATTGTGTCCGGATGACCTCCTGACCTATTTGCTCTGCCTTGGTGCCCTCGAGAGGCTCATATAGAGATAAGCCAATTGCTTGGATTTGGAGAGTTTTATTTCCTGTTTCTTCCCGTAGGAAAGTGCGCTTTCGATCGACGGGGAAGTTGGCATGATAGATGAGTTTGGCGAGCAACATTATAAGCTCACCATTACGCGCGCAGGAAAAAAGCCTCTGTATTATTGGCATTCTACATCATAGACGATAATGAGATTGGGTAATGACTGACCCTCCACCTGGAGAAAGGTTCGATTAATGGATGATTCAAGCTTGGGGGATACTCGCCAATAGCTATCAGGAGATCAGGATTAAATTCGGCGGCAATTTTAGGAGTGGCTTGTCGGATGAGGTTGTGAATATCGTTGTAGGTAACGTTGACTTGGTCAACCATGATTGTGGAAACTTGAAAGCTGAGATTTCGCGGCTTACGTAACTTTATAGATGGTCAATCACTTTCATCATGTCTGGTGAGAACACATCGGTTGCTTATTTTCTACGTTTTATCTTTTTTTCTTAGATACCCCAGGATCGTCAAAAGCCATTGGCAGTCTTGTGAAAAGGCAAAGCGATGTAACGAGGCAAGGCGCTCAAAAACTCAAATTTGTCCCGACTCTGCCACAAAGACGCAAAAAAGAGTATGTAAGTTGCGCCTCTCAACCCGTAGACTCACGAATAAGGTCTGCTTGATTAGTGAAATTAAGACGGTTTGTGTCGTACCCTTTTGGAACTTGGGTCGAGATTTCAACCTTTACGTGATTACAGGAACCGACAGTGACAGCAATTTCCCCTCCATCAACCTCCACAGATAGAGGACGTGGACGTGGAAGAGGACGCGGAGATGCTAGAGGTAGAGGGAAGGGTAGGGGTGCCCCACCTGTACTAGAAATGACTGCGAGTGGCCCTTTCGCCATGGGCCCAGCACTTGTTGGCAATAATTCTAGAAGATCTACCCCTCGCTCGAGTTTTACTCCAACTGTTGCACCCGGAGCGTCTGTCTCAATAGGAGCAAGCCTTTCTCAAACTGCCCCACCCTCGCTGAAGAAGGATTCAACTGATCTCGCCAAGGGGAAGGGGAAATCTGTCAAGGTCGACAATAATGACGAAGTTTACTCTGACCCTGACGAGGGTGTTGAGATTGTTGACATGGAAAACGTCCGTTATATGGATTTTATGGCACCAGAAAGTTTACGGAAAGAACAACGGTTAAGAAAGGTTAAAAAGGAGGAACAATCACAGGATCTTGGTTTGCAGTTTGAAGGGTTCTGCCTTGCCAAAGCTGACTTTCCCTTTTCTTAGGCACC
>Ga0307507_10012211_pt1 | contig 10655 bp, 13 predicted proteins | sample 7_EM_MG_FD_207223 | JGI IMG/M metagenome (GOLD analysis project Ga0307507, IMG submission 207223) | Populus trichocarpa ectomycorrhiza microbial communities from riparian zone in the Pacific Northwest, United States - 7_EM | ecosystem: Host-associated > Plants > Roots > Unclassified | place... | reverse complement strand
TCTCAATTTTTCAAGTTTTATTTTTAGATATATTTAATAACTTTTTATTTATTTATTCATAGATATAATTCTTGATTTATATGATTAATATAAATTTTTTAATTTAAATTCAAATTTTTTAAACTATTGAAAAAACTTATATATATATAATTTTTTTTATAGAAAATAAAAATATTTTACACGAGTCACATATATATTTCACAACCTATAATTTGTAATAATGCTATATGCGAACTACTAGAGTGAAAATTATTTTCTCAATTCTGGAAAATAAATTTCCCACTCCATAACCCGCAAGAAAGAATAGAGGAGAGAAAAGGCGTGGAGGAGCCGGAGGGAGATGTATAACGTTGATCTGGTCCATCGTGTTCGTGATCGTGTTCGTAATCGTGCCCGTGCCCGCCAAAACACTGGTGACTAGTAAGTTAAATGGCGCGGATGATAGGATTACAATACATTGGAGTGTAATTTTAGTAAGGAGCTGAGGAGAAATGGAGACGATGATGAAGAACTTCATGAAAAGCCATCAAACCCTCTTTCACCCAACCAAATCCTCTAATACAAATAATAAAAATAATTATCAATACGACGGCGACGGCGACGATTCAACCATTCCCCACCTCTCTCCTCTCGCTCATTCCGTACTCTCTCGCTCTTCCAAGTAATTAATCATTTCTTTATTTACATCTTTATTTCCTTCCATTCTCCATTCACCATTCTCCGTTTTCTTTCTTTACTTATTTATTTATTTTAGGCTAATTGGATTCTTTTCTTAAGTCAATTCAGCCTCGTTGATTACATACATTCTTGAATTTATTGCCGGGATTATCTATTTATTTTCAAACAAAAAAAGAAGATAACGAACAAGCATGGCATTTAATTGATGAGAAATGAACCACCTGTTGTTGATGATGGTTCTCCAGAATCCTTGCAGTCTCAGTGCAAGAGCTACAGCGTCGTTTTGATGTTGAGCATGAGGCTGATAGTCAGCAACTGGTCAAACATACAAGGATTTTCCTTGAGTTTTGTTGCTATCAAGCTCTCCATCATATTATCACAACCCGTTCTGATTATTTGAGTGACAAGGACTTCCGTCGCTTCACCTATGACATGATGCTTGCTTGGGACTCGCCTACTCGTGCCCTTCCCGTTAACGATTCACTACAGAATGTGAGACGCACCCCAACCCCAACCCCTTACTTTTTGGCTGCATAACTTTTCTTATTTCTTCTTTTTATTATTATTCAAACGCTCTATAAATTTTTTATATTCTATTCATCAATTGTAGGAAACCAGCATCTCTTCCGGTGAACGACAAGAGGAGGATGAGGATGGCTGGTCCCTTTTTTACTCCACTACCACTAGTATGGCTGTTCAGGTTGATGACACAACAACTGTTGGCCGAGAGGCTTTTGCCCGTATTGCTCCTGCCTGTCCTGCTGTTGCTGACGTAATAACCGTCCACAATCTTTTTGATTCGCTCACTACCTCCTCAGACAGCAGACTTCACTTTCTCATTTATGATAAATACCTTCGCAGCCTTGACAAGTATCCATTGCTCTCTTTTCATTTTATTTTTCCATTTCCTAATGGCATTGTATCGGAAAGACAACAAGTTCTGTTATAAATCTCCATAAACATTTTTACCTACCTGTCCTTGTTCCGTATCTGCCTTTCCATTTCTCTCTGTGGTTTGACTATGCAAGATGGAAGAAAATCTCAGTGTTCACTTACATTGTGGCTCCTTCTATTTCTGCAGGATTATTAGGAGCGCAAAGAACACACCAGGACCCTTGATTTCCAACCATCAGCTTGCTGAAGGAGAGATCATCCTTGATGTTGACGGTACAGTTCCCATTCAACCTGTTCTACAGCATATTGGAATCTCAGCATGGCCAGGTGAGTTGCCAAGTGCAGAGCAAGATATCAAGGGATCAGATCAACCTCGTCATCTTTGTTGATTTTGATCTGTTAACCCTTTAATTGCATCATTTGTTGATTTTGACATGTTAATAAGCCTCAAACTGCATTTTGGATAATAATAGTGGCTTATTGTGTTGATTGTGTATGTTGTGGACACTGGTTTGTGAATGTGCCCTTTTCCACTTTCATTGATTGATAACATTTGATTACTCTATGAACATGTCCTCTTTTTAGGTCAAGTTTTTTTTAGTGTTGACTGGATCTGTTGGCAAATGTAGGTGTGACATTGACCTTGGTCATTTGAAGTTCATATTTTCAGGAAATAACACGTCTCAAATGAAAAAAAATCATGTCAATTCTCTCTCTCTCTCTCTCTCTCTCTTTTTGACAAATTGATGATCTTGTGTATGCAAGCACAAGACTGGTTGGCATTCATCTGTGGTGACCTATTCTATTAAAGATGTCTTCACTGGCATTTCAAAGGTATTTGTATGGCGTGCCAGAGTTACACAGCTCAAATTTGTGTGAACTATAATGAATGGTTGGAGGGTTTTCTTTTGGTACCTTTTGATGCTTATATGTAGATCCTGTTACTTACAAGAACAATGTAGAGGTAGAACTTTTTGGTTTTGGGTCAGTGTGCCCTGTTCATGGATTGATTTTTTAGTTAAAATTTGTCAAGGACTCTGTTAATGCATGTCAATTTGTTTACTTTTCTGTGTTGTGTAGGCCGATTGACACTGACTAATCATGCTATCTACTTTGAGTCATTGGGAGTTGGTTTATATGATAAAGCTGTTAGATATGATCTGGCATCTGATATGAAGCAGGTCATAAAACCTGAATTAACCGGACCGTTGGGTGCTCGTCTCTTTGATAAAGCTGTGATGTACAAATCAACATCTGTGTATGTTATTTGATAACCTTGCAGATTGAATTTTGATATTTTGAATAATTGACGAGCTTACATAGTAGACATGTCAAGTGTTCAACTGTCTTTAACTTTCTCGTCCTCCTTCCTTTCTTTTGCTTCAGAGCAGAGCCTGTTTATTTTGAGTTTCCTGAATTCAAAGGCAATTCTCGACGGGACTATTGGTTGGATGTGTGTCTTGAGATCCTGCATGCGCACAGATTCATTCAAAGAAACAACTTCAATGAGACTCAGCGGTTGGAGGTACTTGCAAGGGCTATCCTGGGCATCTTTCGATGTCGCGCAGTTAGAGAAGCTCTCTGCTGCTTTTCATCTCATTACAAAACCTTGCTTGCTTTTAAACTGGCTGAAAGTCTTCCCCGGGGAGATATGATCTTGGAAACTCTGTCCAGTCGCCTGGCACTTCTGAATGCAACTCCTGTTAGTGGATCCCCACATGCAAAACAGCAATTGAGACTTTCACCGGTTGCACTTCTGACACTTTGCCAACTTGGATTTATCTTACAAAAAGAAGCAAATCTAGATGTAGAAGTTATAGCATTTGGGGATCTTTGGGCTGGTGAGACAAATCCTTTGGAAATATCTGTGAAACAGTCAATGTCAGATACTGGGAAAGCTGAAGCTGCACGGGCAACAGTGGACAAAGTGAAGGTTGAAGGGATTGATACAAATGTTGCAGTAATGAAGGTTATTATAATAGTTCCTTTAAATTCAGCTTACTAGGACAAAGTCACATATAGAATAACTGAGTTTCTAAGGTAGTAAATCTAATTGCACCACTTCTTTTATCATCATGAAAGTAGGGTTTCTTACGCTCCCCAAAAGTTTTGGTGGGCTACTTCCTCCACGCTTCTTTGGACAGGAAGCTTGGTTGATCAACCAGATCTTCAGTACGCTAGACTCCCAGGCAAAAAGAACTTTTTGAACCATTACCATGTCAAATATTACTACTTGGCTGCAATGATTTCAATCATTGTGCAGCTCTCTCTCTCTCTCTAATTTAAGTTCTATACTGCTGATCTTTTCAAGTGAGATAGCCTTGAAGTATCATTTGCAGGATATTTATATGCCCCGTCCCTTGAATAGACAGTCATCTAGGTTTTATTTTTTCTGGCATTGAAGATTTTTATGATTGTGGATTTTTTCTCTGGAATTGCCATAAATATAAAGCTTATATCATCAAATTTTGCTCATTCCATTTATAATTTCTTTGTTTTTTCCTACTCCATTATAGGAATTGCTATTCCCGGTTATAGAATCAGCTGGCCGTCTCCATCATTTGGCCTCTTGGGAAGATCCTTTCAAATCGATGGTGTTTCTGGTGTTAAGCTGCTGTGCTATTTTATGGTAGTTTTTCTTAAGCAATGCTAATTGGATTATTGGTTCTTATAGAAGGATGACATAAATTTTATTCTGGAGATAATGATTTGATGGTCTGATAGTCTATGATTTTAGCACTTTGATACATTAACGAACTAATTATTGGCACTGAATTTTATTAATTTGAAGCTTAGCATCTGCCAAACTGGATTTCTTCATGTTTTGGAGTTGTCTTATATATCCATTGATTTCTCCGCTTTTCTCATATTTCAACGAACTGCAAGTTGACATCCTTCAATGCTCATTTTTGCCATGCCATGCACATTTTCAATTCATCACAAGTGAATGAAGAAACCAACTGAAACAAAATGATTCATGATTATTTATAGGGGTTGGACCAGGTATATATTGCCATCCATTTTTGTGTGGTGTGCGGTTCTAATGTTGGTACGAAGTTATGTCAGCAAAAAGATGCCCTTAGAAGCCTTCAGGGTTACAGCTCCCCCAAATAAAAATGCTGTAGAGCGGCTGTTGACATTGCAAGAAGCCATCACAGAAGTTGAAGGACTAACTCAGACAGCAAACATTGTTCTTCTGAAGTTAAGAGCTATCTTGCTTGCAGTACTTCCCCAGGTATATGTCCTAATGGAGCTCAATCCAATCTATGTAGCATAACCTTTCTGCAATGGAGCATTTACATATTGGATGATAGAGCTTCTGATGTGTTTCCTTAAACGTGTGTGGAATGCTTCTGTGAATAACAATTTGAGTTGAAAATCCATATACTAATAGGAGAATGCATTTATTTAATAGCATAAGCATAGATGAATTACAAAATGGTCAGTTGGTAGTCAATATCTATGAAACCAGAAGCTGCAAAACAAAGCTTTTCTCATTTGAAAGTGTACATGTGGACAGGAAGTCTGAGAATAGCCAAGTCCTGTTTCATGATAAACTTGCTAATTGATGCCTCCCCTTTATGCCAGGCCACAGAAAGGGTTGCTCTATTGCTGGTTTTCGTAGCTGCTGTGCTTGCATTTGCGTCTCTGCAGCATCTGATTCTCCTGGTATTTCTAGAAGCTTTCACAAGGGAAATGCCTTACAGAAAAGAAAGCAGTGATAGGTGGCTGAGACGATTAAGAGAATGGTGGGTCAGGATACCAGTCGCTCCTGTTCAGCTCATCAAACAGGATGACAAGAAATGGAAATGAATTATCCAAGACCGATTCTTCTGCAAGTTGTAAATGCTGAAGCACATAGATGTTTTGCTAAAGGAATTACATACTGTATAGAAAGGAAGCAGAGGTCCTTCTTCTTTAAAAGGCCTGGAAAGTAAAAAGGCCATTGCATGATGGTATGATTTTGAACACCATACGTTTAACATTTAAAATTTGAGTTACAGAAAGAAACAAGGACCCGTCCTGCCTGCAAATTTTGGCATGAAATAATTCCAGAGTTGCTGTACAAAACCTAAGCCGAGGCATTCTAAAAGGGATGGATGATCTATTTCCATCGTCAAACATTATCAGGCCAAAACTCGCGAAAAAAACCCCGCTCAAATTCCTTATCCTGTAAACGCTTCTCCAGCTCCTGCATCTTCCTTTGTTTCTTAGACAGTGCCTTGGATTTCCTTGAAGAAGAGCGATCCTGAAATTCACAAAAACGGGATGACATCATTGTTAGTTGTTGTTATCAAGATAACAGAGTTGATCAATCCAAAAAGCCCACAAACTAGTAGAGTGATGGTGAAAGTCGGGATAACAACAGCTAATTTTTATTTTGTTAGAAAAAGAAAAGAACCCTAACCTGGTTGGTTTTGTCCTTGGAGGAAGAAGAAGAAGAAGCTGGGGCAGAAGAAGACTCGGTCGTGTTATTCTTCTTCACAAGTAATTTCTTATTATGATCAGCCCCAAGTCCACGCTTGTTATTCTTCAAATATGTTTGCACAGGCTCCAATCTCCCCTGCTCAGAAATCCCAAGGCCAGTTCCTTCCTTCCACCCGTGCTTCTTCAAGAGCTGAAAGCCAATGTTAGAGGAATCAATGGCTGTTGTTGAACCCCTAAATTGATCTCCCATCTTTTTTCAAAAAAGAAAAAAATCAACCCAAACCCAGATCCGATTGACACTGCAATCACGAGTGGTGGTAACGGTTAAGAAGTAAGAATACGACGTGAAGACCCACGCCCAACACAATAGAAATAATTAGGAAAGATTTCAGGATGGTCGGTTCCCCTCTTCTCTGGTGGATTTGTTGATCTGAGGCGGCTCCGCACCGCGTGTCCGGACCTTTTAGGGCCCAACCCACTCTCGGGCCAACTCAAGTATTATTTCTTTTTCACATCGAATACATGTTTATTGTAGCAATGCAAGTATTTATTTTGAACGAGTCTTTGATATGGGGTTTGATTCGAGGACAAATTAATGCTTTTGATTTCAAAATATACTTACTCTCTTAAAAAAAAAAAGAATGGACTCAAAATTGTGTTTGAATTTACAAGTTTAAAAAATAATAATAAAAATCTAAGCTCACAATTCATTCATTTGGTAATTAATGAATATTATAAAATGAATTTAATTTTTAATTATTAGCATAAAAATATAAAATTCAAAGTCGAGATAATATTGATTAGCATTTATAAACTAACTAGATGGATCAAAGCTTTTATTGAGTAGAAATACTCTTTGGAGTATTTGCTAGTGAAATTTATATGGGCAGAAAGAATGGTTTTCATTTTCCCTATTTGGAAGTAAAAAATAATAATAAAAATATATATATTAAAGGGATTAACCGTCCGGGAACATGTTTGGAATAATAATTTTTTATAATTTTAAATTATATAATAATCCCTGCCACTCTTAAACACCCTCTAAAAAATAGCATCCCACCACCACGTATATGGCTGTACGGGACGGTATGGTATAGTATAGTAGGAGGGCCGCTGCCTCCACTCTTGTCATGCTCTGATAAAGATAAAAAATAAATAAATTTAAAAAAGAAAAGAAAAGAAAGAAATAGAAAAAACTATTGCGGAAATCAAAAATAGTGTTTGGAGCAGGCGAAGAAATAGATCTATTCAACTAGTATTCAGAGGAGACCACCCCTTCCCCTCTGTAGTAGTGGATTGATTGAACTATTAGAAGGAGAGAGAGAAAAAAGAGAAGGGGAAGATCAGCATCAGCGTCCTCGTCAGTAGTGATGGATTTGGATCAATGGATAGCGAAGGTTAAAGAAGGACAGCATCTTTTGGAAGACGAGCTCCAGCTTCTCTGCGAATACGTATATTCTTTATACTCTCTCTCTTTCTCTTCTAGGGTTTCTTTCTTTCTTTCCAATATGCACATGCATCTATGCTTTTAGTATCTAAGGAAGTAGTTGAATTCAATTAGGGTTTATCCGCCGCACCCTTCTTGACGGATTGATTCATTTTGTTCCAACCCTACTACTCTTGCTTTGTCTTTTCGTGCTTTCAATACTTTCGTTTTCTTGGCTAGCCAATTAATTCTAGACTAGCGCCTCCTCACATTAGGGCTTTTCATCTCTCAAGATGATCGAAACCCTTCCTGCAATTGATGCTACTCTTTGTTTTTTCAATAAATTTCATGTCAAGGCGCTTACTTAGTTCAATTCTTTCATTTCGTGTTATTCTTTGGTATTCAGAATGCATTCAATTTGATTGTTTTCCTTTTACTGTATATAATAGTATTTCTATTTCTTCTTCTTCTTTTTATATATAACTAATTAAATTCACAGGTAAAAGAGATCCTCATTGAGGAGTCCAATGTGCAGCCCGTTAACAGCCCTGTCACTGTCTGTGGTGATATTCATGGCCAGTTTCATGATCTTATGAAACTTTTCCAGACTGGGGGTCATGTACCCGAGACTAATTACATTTTTATGGTAACTAACTTGTATACTCTCCGTATGATAAATCCCACTTTAATGTCATTTTTGTGCCATATTATTGCTTCTTTTTAATGTCATTTTTTTTATTGGAGTTCACTTAAATATTCCCGATGCTTTGGCAGGGCGATTTTGTTGATCGAGGTTATAATAGTCTTGAAGTATTCACTATTCTTTTGCTTCTCAAAGCAAGGTACGTTCTTGTTTCTGTGCTTAATATGCCTTTGTTCCATGTTGCTGCTGCATTGATATACCATTATGTGATTCAATGCATACCCTTCTTCCTGCCAAAACAACTACTTAGCTTTTACAATAAAAAAAATTTGGTCCCATTAGATTAGGCCAAATTATTACAAGGCCTCCAAAGGCCATATGGGAATTTGTCATCTCGATCTTTGTTAACTTTGCAACTTGAAATCCATTAGAAGTTGCCACCTGGTCACCTTAGTAGCTCAAATTCTGAAGACCAGAAGCTGGTCAGGCTATTTCCAGCTGCTATATCATTCACCCGCTAAGTTGTGATGAATGAATGTTAGATTTTTTGCTTATGTTTTTGATGAACCTAGTTAATTTTGCTATTTTCTATATCTTTGGTTGTGTTTGTAGATACCCAGCTAATATTACACTTTTGCGTGGAAATCATGAAAGCAGGCAACTAACTCAGGTATGTTTTAAGTTGGACAACAACCATTATCATGTGCAAGAGAGTGATGTGTAATACTCCACCATTATTTGTCTAAGATAATGTGAATTCTGGCTTTAGTAGCTATCATTATTCATAAGAAACCTGACAGAGCTTTTGATTTCCATGAGCAGAGTTAAGTTACAAATGGCCATGCCCGTTGGGCATGATGGTTACTCAATGGCTAAGAACTGTCCCTATAAGTTTAATTTAATACTGGAATAACCAAATGTTATTGGGGGAGAAGGGAGGTACATTTTTCCAGGATTACACTTTCATTTGCACTAGCCTATGATAACAAGAAAATGGTAATTAAGGGGTCATTAGTGCACTCTTTAAACTTACTCAAGTATGATAATGAGATGCCCAAGAAGGGAAGTGGACTATCAATTTGGGATAGAGGGTTTGCCACACTGCTGTTGGACATCGTAAAGCATGAACACTTTGGAATTCCTTTTAGTTAATGGAAGTATTTAAAAACTTTCAGGTGTAGAAACATGATATGGTTTTAATAACTTGCAAGTTAAATTTAGAATGTTGCTCAGATACCAAATATATTTGTTAGGCTGCCAAAATTACTTTAGTTTCAAGGCAATCCATTTAGGTTGACTTATTTGGTTAATTTATGAAGAATACTGTAATTCATGCATATTTTGGTTGCTCAAATGGTCAAACTAATTCATCCAAACTTAGGTTCGAGGTTCACACATGTCCATTCTTTTGTGCTAATAGATACAGGAACTTTGAGAACATGTGTCTGAAATGTTGTGGGATATCCTCAGTGCTGGTGTCAAATCTGTTTGGGTTTTAAGGCATGTTGTCGAGTATTGCCAAGTGATAACAAGCTTGGAAAAGCTCCAGTTCTGCTAGTTCTGGGTGCCATCATTAAAATAATAAAATCGCTTTACAGTCATAAAGAATTATTTATAAATTAGATTTCCACTGATCTTTATGATGATATGCTAATGTGGAGGTTTCTTATGGAATCCAGCCCCAATCTTGTGTATCTAAACTGCTACGATGAAAAGAAATGTGTAAATTGTTGTGTTTCATTCCAAATGTTCTCAATTTTCCAAGAGGGAAATTCTGCTTTCTTGACAATTTCCCTTTGGATTGTAATCTATGCTATAAGGTATAACTTTTATCTCTGTCAGGTATATGGTTTCTATGATGAGTGCCAGAGGAAGTATGGGAATGCCAATGCATGGCGGTATTGTACTGATGTTTTTGATTATCTGACACTATCAGCAATTATAGATGGCACTGTAAGTGTAACCACCCTGCGGCAACCCATCTCTCTCTCTCTCTCTCTCTCTCTCTGTGAATACTGCAGTCCTTTTCCTCTCTAGATCTCTGTTTATTTGTGTAGATGGGTCTGTATTTGCATCTGCTTCAATAACGGTGAAACTTGATGTTGTTTTTAATCCTTTTTAATCCTCTAGGTGCTTTGCGTCCATGGTGGTCTTTCTCCTGACATCCGAACTATCGATCAGGTGTTTTTCTTTTCTTTGTAGTAGTTTAGCTGAAGAACTGTGCATTTCGGCAATACACAATGTAGAGAGAGAGGGAGTCTCCATTGGGGTGCAGTATGTTGGACTATAATTTCCTGCTGCTTTTTTTCCTCATGGTTTGTACTGATACATTTTTTTTCCCTATCACATGGCAGATAAGAGTAATTGAACGGAATTGTGAGATTCCACATGAAGGGCCATTCTGTGATCTCATGTGGAGTGATCCTGAAGATATAGAGACATGGGCAGTTAGCCCCCGAGGAGCAGGTTGGCTTTTTGGGTCTAGGGTCACTTCTGAGGTAATGAACCTGACCTCTCATAGGAACATGTCCCATTCACTGTAAACAAATGTCATATTGATCTGACAGTTGGTTTTTCTTCTTTTTT
>Ga0307507_10012210_pt1 | contig 10656 bp, 17 predicted proteins | sample 7_EM_MG_FD_207223 | JGI IMG/M metagenome (GOLD analysis project Ga0307507, IMG submission 207223) | Populus trichocarpa ectomycorrhiza microbial communities from riparian zone in the Pacific Northwest, United States - 7_EM | ecosystem: Host-associated > Plants > Roots > Unclassified | place... | reverse complement strand
CGCGAAGGTATGAGTTACACAGGGTTAGGGTTGAGGGAAGAACCCCTATATAAGGGCACCCTCGGGACATAGGCTTTGGGTTCTTCACGCAACCATCTAAGTTATTTCATGCTATTTACTTTCAATACAAAGATCTTTATCTATCACGCTTTCGGGAATCAAGACACGACTGTCCTATAGGAGCCTAGCGATCGACGTTGCTAGATAGGAGTCAACGGACTTAGATATCGCAACAGATATTGGGCCAAGAGGAGTGATCGTTAGAAGACTATCGGTTACCTGCTGCAAGTATCACCCGGAGAGGAGAGCATTGTAACAAAGATTCTCATATTTCAGTTGAGTCTTTTATCTCCTGCCATGGGTAGCTCCCCTTGTCTTCTTGTAAGGGCGTCTGGCTTTCCCCCCTCCTTTCCTGGTCGGTACTCAATTTTGAAGTTGTATTGACTTAATTCTTGCATCGATCGCGCTTGGCGTTCATTCAGTTCCTTCATTGTCATGAAGGTGACTAAGTTCTTATGGTCTGTGAGGACCCGTATTGGTTTCGGATTTCCTCTCGTGTATCTTTTCCATTCGTGGAATGCTTGAACTATCGCTAGTAGTTCCATATCGTGTATGTCGTAGTTGCATTCGGCGTCTGACATCGTCTTGGATCGGTACGCCACTGGTCTCCATTTTCCGTCCTGGCATTGCTCTGATAGTATACCGGAGCAGACGTAATTTGAGGCGTCTGTTTCGATTTTGGTCAGTGTGTGGGGGTCAAAGTAGACCAGTACTGGTGCTGTGGTGAGTTTTGTCCTTAATTTGTCCAATGCTTGTTGTTCTTGGTCTCCCCCCTCCCAGTTGCCGATACACTCCTTTTTTGTCCTTGCGTATAGTGGTCTGGCTGTCCTGCTGAACCCTTCGATGAACTGTCTGTAGAAGTTGCAGAACCCTAGAAAACATTGGATTTCCTTGATTTTCTTGAGGGTTGTCCAGTCTCATATGGCTTGTGTCTTAACTGGGTCGGTTGTGACTCCTTCTTGTCCAATGATCAATCCTAGGTATTCTGTCCCGTGTTGGTGGAATTCGCACTTGGATGGTTTGACCTTCATCCCGGATATTTGTATTGCTTCGAGGATATTGCTGACGTCCTTTCGGTGTTGTTGTAGGGTGTTTGAATATATGAGTACGTCATCCAGATAGACGATACAACACATGTCGATTTGTTCCATATGGACCTCATTGATCCATCGTTGGCACGCCGCCGGTGTGTTGCATAGTCCAAATGGCATGACTAGGTATTCATAGGTCCCCAACTTTATTGAAAAGGTTGTCTTCCATTCGGCTCCTTCCCTAATTCCAATTTCGTGGTAGGCATTCTTGATGTCCAACTTCGTGAAGTATTTGGCTCGCCCTAGTCTGTCTAGGGCTTCGCTAATGAGTCGTAGGGGATGTCGATCCTTATTGGTGACTTCGTCGAGTGCTCGGTAATCGGCACATAGTCTGACTTTTCCGTCCTTCTTCTTGACGAACATGATTGGTGAAGCTCTTCCTGACTTCACCCTTCGAATCCACCCTCGGTCCTCGTTTTGTTTGATCTATCGATGGAGCTCTTCCAGTTGGTCGTAACTGAGAGCGTATATCTTCTTGATGGGTACTGTTTTTCCTTCTTGCAGGTCGATTCCCGGATCAATACCTGGTCGGTGGGGTGGTACTGTCGTTTTTTCTTCTTTTTCAAATACATCCAACAGGTGATGATATTCTCGTGGAACCGTGTCCCTGACCTCTTGGTCTTCGTTATTTTTTTTATTCTTTATCGCCAGCTCTGTGCTGATGTTGATAGCTTCCAGCTGAATTTCGTTGTCGATTTCGTCCTATCTTAGCATGCCCGTTGTTTCCCCTCTTCGGTAGAACTGTCCGAAAGCTCTTGCCGATATCTCCTTGATTTCCACTTTTGGTTTGGCCTTCTGGCCCTTGACCCTTTGGTCCATGGTAGTTTTGGAGCTCCCGAATCCAGGATCCCCTCTCTCAATCTCATCCAACTGAGTTACTTCTTGTAGTTCTCTGTTGTCGATTTTTTCGATGATCCGTTGGGCGATCTGGTCCCCTTTTTCCACTCGGTATGGTTGCTCTCCTAGGTTGGCTAGGACCACCTTCACTTCTCCTCTGTAGTTGGAGTCTATCACACCAGCATTTGTCGTGAGTCGATGTTTGACTACTAGACTGCTTCGTGGTGCGATTCGTCCATAGGTGTTGTGAGGTAATCCAATAGCTATCCCCGTCCCAACAATGGCTTGCCCTCTGGCAGGAAGGTCTAATTCCTTCGTTAGCATACAGGTCGTGTCCTGCGGCTCTTGCTGTTCCCTTCATAGGCACTCTGGCCTCAGGGGATAGCTTCTTGACTCTGACACGCTGGTCATTGGCCGTCGGGCCATTCTTGGCCTGGATCTTGGAGAATCAGGTGACGAGATTCTCTTCGAGGTCTTTTTCTTCGGGTATTGCATAGGCAACCCGTGAACCTTTGAGACACCAAGTCGTTCATCATTCACAGTTGAATGTGATCCTTTTGTCGTTCCAATCGATCCTTGGGTTGTGTTCCCTTAACCACGGCATCCCTAGGATGACCTCATGGTTTTGGAGATTTGCCACTTGGAAGGTTGCCAATTCCCTATGGCTACTAATGTCCATAGGTACCTTCGTCATATGGGTAATGGGACCCATAGCGCTTGGTTTTCCGTCTGCATGGTAAATCTCCCTGGGGTGTTTTGCTTTGATCATCTGGATCACGTGTTTGTTGCAGACCTCTCCGTCGATGAAGTCTTCTGTTGCTTCTGAGTCAATCATGGCGTTTATAGTGATTGACTCTTTTCCGCCGTGTAGTTGTATCTTGACAATAATCTGGTCATTGTCGTTTTCAAGTGAATCTGTGTAGTTGCATGCCGCGTAGTAGTTCTCCATGATGATGGGTTTTCGTTCGGGTCTGTCCCTCAGACCATCTCTTACTGGGGATAGTCGTTTCTTGACTGTTCGGGTTCCTATTCAACCTCAATTTCCCTAATCTTTGGTCTGTTTTGCCAAGGGGCAGTTTTCTTAGCAGGTTGCCAACCCCTGGCTTGTGCGTTGAATGGTTTGGGTCCGTCTTTGTTCGGGCAACTCCTGGCTAATTGTCCCGGTTGTGCGCACTTGAGGCAGTGTTGTTCTCGTATCCACCTTTGGAATTCTTCCCCTGAGATGTTGAATGTCGGTCGTTTCCGAGTTGGGTCAGGTTCCATAGGGTCGCCGTAGTTCTGATTATTTGAGGGTCGGTATGTCCTATCCGGATTTCTTGGTATGATCGTTTCTCGTTGGGCGCTTTTTGTGCCTGGCGATCCTTGGATATGCCTGACCGGTGCCAGCTTGGTCTGTTTCCTGATTGCCCATTGAGCTAGGGTTACGAGGTTGTCGTATTCCTCGCTGCTAGTTCCCCAGGCGTTCTGCAATTCTGCGATTATTTCTCCTAGAAGCAGTTCTCCTTCGGTTGAGTCGTCCAACTCGGCTTCGCTCGCCACTAGGCGGAACTCGTTCCAGTATTCGCTCACTGATCGTTTGCCTTGCTTCATGTTCTTCACTCTCATCCTTGCCACTCCTTTGGCGTGGATTACGCCAAATTGTCTTTGTAATTCTTCTTTGAACCCTGCCCAATTGTCCCATGCTGGGGTGATTCGTTCTTGGGCGTATGGTGTGATCCAGGTCCCTGCGTCATCCAATAGGAGGCTGGTTGCATAGAGGATATTTTCCTCATCGTGACCATTCTGCCACCCTACTGTTCTGTATTATACTATGAGTTGGGCTAGCCATCCCCGTGGTTTGTCTCCTTCTCCTTGGTAAACCTCCGGTTCCTTGGCTTTGGGTTTCCTGGTCCCCCTACTTAAGGATGTGATGATTTGTCTCATCTGTTCCAGGCTTAGGGCCGGGGTTGTTTCCGAGGATGGAGCTCCTCCTTGTTCTGCTGTAGCCGCCATCGTGTTTCGTCGTGTTCTTCCTGGTTCATCAGTTTCTTCTGATCCAATTGGTGATGGTGGCTCTGATGTTGTAGGGCTCGGTGCCCTCTCTTCCGTTAAGGCCCTTTCAAGTCCTTCTCCTAGTGATGAGAGGTCAAGATTTTCCACTAGGGGGTCAATGTCTTTTTCGTTGTTGGTCTCCGTCTTGTCTGTTTCTTAGGTGCTGCTGGTTGACGCAAACAAATGTTACAATCAGCTCTCCTTTGGGTGATACTTGCAGCAGGTAACCGATAGTTTCCTAACGATCACTTCTTCCTTGCCTGATAGCAGTTGCGATAGCTAAGTCCCTTGACTCTTATCCAGCAACTTCGATCGCTAGGCTCATATAAGACCGTCGGGTCTTGGTTCGTGGAGATATTGTTTTGATAAAGATCTTTTTGATAGAAAGTATAGTGTATGAAACAACTTAGATGGTTGTGTGAAGAACCCAAATCCCATGTCTCCTTTTTTTCATTTTTTTTTTTCACTTTTTTTTTTGAATGTTCTTTGTTTTATTCATTATCTGGATACAAAGACTACGTGCAGCGCTCGCTATGGTAAAGAAAAACCTCCGTGTTCCCACCGGCCCCAGGGAAAAAGCCATCAATCCAAGTCTCTCTGGTCCGAGACCAACCGCACACCGGCCACGCAAAATAAGAATAGCCCCTCCGACTAGGCGGTCGAAAAGAAAAATACAAATAAATACATGGGGAGGCATCAACAGGAAAACCCTTGCCGTAAACTTCTAACAAAATAAAATAATTGATAGACCACTCTGGTGAAACCCTAAGTAACCGACAATGGAAGAAGAACCAAGGGGGTGCGGGGGCCCCCAGAACCGTTGTGACGTTGCAACCATTACTCAAGAACCCAAGGCGTTGACATCCGCAACCGAGACAGTGCAATACGTCCACTGAGGCTAACCAAGGGGCGCGACCGTGGCAATCGCTAGAGCGGCGAAGGCAGTAGGGTGCCAGCTGAGTGTATGCACTGTAGCTGTAACCGAGCAAAGGGACGAGACCTGGAGGGGGAGAGGAGGGGTAGACCCAATAACCGTGGAAACTATCGGTAACCATGTGCGTGTCCGACTAGGCAGCCTCTAGCGGAGGTGAAGAGAACGGAGAAATCGACCGTGGCCTGTTGAAATGTTTTCTCCTACTGCGAACTGTAGTCCCAGCCATGTGTAACATGGGCGAAAGGGTGTTGCCGACCGTGCGAACGCTAAGTGAGGCAGCGAAGTGCAAGCGAAAAGAGGGGGTGATAAAGCCAAACAACCCCTAGAAACAAGGACGCCAGGGCCCAAGAACATGATAAGGGAAGTAAGGCGGGAGGGAGAGGGTGCAGCTCACAGTGAGTGCGGGAGCAGCTCACTGAGAGAGCGTTGGTGGTCGATGTTGACGATGAATTCTCATGGTGTTGAGATTTCAATCGCCGGGTGTGTAAGGGAGATGGTTCGTGACCCAAATCCCATGTCTTTTTTTCTTTTTTTTTATCATGCGTTCATTGTTTTTAGGTACAAGAAGCTTCGTGCAGCGCTAGCTATGGAAAGAACAAAACCTATAAATCAACACCAAGAACAAAAGAAACCATTTCTCCTTAGTCCACCCAGATCGCTGAAAATATCTAGGCCAAAACCATTTGCCCGTTGTTCCTTACGAAAACGAAAAAATAAGGAAAATACAACGCTAAAACTACTTCTCATTTACGCGTTTTTTTGCAAGGGGAGATACAGGAAGGAAAGGTTAAAACATCCAATCAACCATGCGAGCAGAAAGCCAAAGCAAATCCACCACGGGGAAAGCATGCTTGTAGTCTTGGGTGGAGTGGGTGAGGGGGGTCGAGTAGCGGTCGGGGAGCATGTCCGGGGCAAAACCGGTTTTCATGTCTGTGATGTACTTGCCTAGTGCTCGTATGAGGAGGGGATCGGACCATATTGTTGCCTCATGCGCCATCGAGGAGACCTCTTTCAGCAGAGGTTCTCGGCTCTGGGTGCGGGCAGGGCAGGTGAGGATGGCGTGCTGGAAGGACTCTGGTCCAGTCTCGCATCCTGGGCAGGTAGGGTCTGGGTTCTCGTCGCACCAAGAGGGGTGGGCGGCCAGATAGCTCCTCGCTGATCGCATCTGATGGATTCTTCCCGCCACAAAGTTACCCAGTCCCATAAAGGGGTGCGGGGAAAGAGAGGGGGGGTACTCGTAGTTCGGGGGCGTAGGATCGTCGGTGACCCAATCCTGGACGAGCATGTTCCTAGCACGGGCCCGGAGGGCCTGATAGGTCTTTCTCATGAGGTCTGGTAAGGGAATGTTCGTTCCGGGTGGGGGGGGCGCGTGTAGTACTAGAGGAAGGCGCGTAAGGCCTTCTTGCAAGAGGAGGGTGAGATGTGCCATGGCGTCAATGGGAAGGTGTTTCCTCATAGGGTTAGAGGGGACCACCGTGCGCCAGCTGAGCAAGGGGTAAACGGTGGAGAGGCCTATCGTAAGGTCCCTGGAAGCATCTTGGGCGCTAAAGGACGAGAGGGAGGGGAAGGACCGTTGGAGTCTGGCTGAGACCGGGTTGGTGTTCGGGGGGGCGCAGGCAATTCTGAGGGTGGCGAGGCCTCTCTTGTATCTGCAGTAGGAGACAATGGGGGGAAGGCAGGCCTCGCGGGCCAGGATGGAGGTGGAGGTGGAGAAGAAGTTGTTTGTGGTCTATCTCTGGACCCTGTGCCAGAAGCCGTTCATGCTTCTGAGTGCAGTGTAGCTTGGGGTGAGGAGGTCAGCTCCGTAACTGAGTATCGGGAGGAGGAGGCCATTGGCAATGCGATGGCAGAGGAAAGGTCTGACACTGGCCCCTGGGGAGGAGAGGCCCTTGACAAAGGAGAAGATTGCTTGGGCCAGGGAGAGCCTGTGCCTGGAGTCGTGGACCGTGTTAAAGGTGGGGGTGAACCAGTATCCCAGTCATCTGACAACTTGGGAGGGTCTGAAAAGGTGGCCTTCCAGTTCTATTGGGGTACGCGAGGGGGGCGCCCTCTGGCTTGGCGTCCGCCAGTGGATGAGTTCGGTTTTGGGAACCAGAAGGACACGCCAATGTCCCGGCCTTTTTTTGCTATGGTGGAGAAGAGACTCTGCAGGCGGCGTATGTTGCCACTATACGAGGGGGAGGCCACCGTGATTGAGAAGTCGTCAACGTACGAGATCATGAGGCCCCTGGGTACGGACATGTGTAGAGGGGCGACCTCAAGTAGGAAGAGGAGGGGGGAGATGGGGGACCCTTGGGAGGTACCCACCGAACCCGGGGAGGAAACGTTGAGGGAGCCCTAGAACACTACGGTGCAAGTCCTTTCTGAAAGAAAGGAGGACACCCAGTCGACCATGTAAGAGGGGATGTGAGAGGCTAAGAGCCTGGCTCCGAGGGTGGAGGCGTTGACATTGGCGAAGCTGGCTTTGATGTCTAGGAACAGGGTGGTAACTTCGAGTCTGAGTCTCTGGAGAGTTTTCACCTTGTGCATAAGGGTGAGGCAGGCGTCGGAGGAGCTCAGTCCTGGCAAGGAGCCGTAATGGTCTGGGTGGAGGAGGCCTTTCGGCCTGGCGATGGCGGACAGTCTGACCGTCATTACTCGTTGGAGGATCTTTGCGATGGTCTTGAGGAGGACGATGATGCGGAAGGAAACGGGGGAGTCGTAGGAGGCCTTGCCGGGTTTGTCTAGTACTGCCCCATTGGCGTTGTTATGGGAGGGAGAGTGGTACTCAAAAGCTATCAGGGGGGAGAGGAGTTCGAGTAAGATCGCGGGGTTAATGAGGTTGACCCTCTTCCATACGGAGTACAGAATACCATCAGGGCCCGGGGCCGAGGAGGGGGAGGACTTGGAGAGGGCGAGTTTAAAATCGTCTGTAGTGAGCGGGGTGGCTGAGGGGTCTTTCTTCAGGCGTCCCCTGCCGGGCAGGGGGTCCTTAGGGCGGAAGAAGTGGTCCAGAAGCGCGTTGTTGATCGCAACTGGGTTCGAGGCGTCGGTGAGGGAAGGGAACCTGGGGGTTTTTCTCGGGGCGACCAACTGTTTGGCCGTCCAGATGTTGTTCGGAGAGGTTTTTGCAAGGAAACCAGCCCCGTAGGAGGCCTTAGCCTTCTTGATAGCTTTGAAATAGCCGAGCTGGATTGTCTTGCTATACTGTAGGAGTCGGGGGTCTGGGCTCTTTTGGCCTTTCGGGAGGGCTTTGTGCATCCTTTTCGGAGGGTGGTTAGAAGCAGGGTCCACCAAGCTTTAGATCTTGGGGACGGGCGTGATTGGGGCGCCGTGGCTTCGATTGTCGCCGTGAGCGCGGAGAGGGCTCTGGAGAACGATTGGTCAAGTTGGCTGGGGGAAGGGGTATCGGGGGGGGGAGGGATGAGCCAGTTTTCTAGCTTATCTGTCAGGCCTGGCCTGTCAGCTTCCTGCCAGCGTGGCCTGGGTTTGTCGTTGTAGGGAGTGGGGGGGCGTTGGGTAATTGCAATGGGGGCCTGGTCAGATCCTGTTGAGGGAAGGGACGAGGTGTCCCAGGAGCGAAATGCGGAGAACATCACTAGGTTGGTGAAGGCGAGATCGATGGTGCTGGGTCTATGGGTGTCCGAGAAGGGGAACCGGGTATAAACCCCAGGGGTGTTGAGGAGGGTGAAGCCTAGGTCTGTGGCTCGATCAACGTAGACGGCGCATTGCTTCCCTTGCTTAGAGGAGAGGAGCCTGGAGGGGTCGGTTGCTTCGTTATGAACGTTGAAGTCGCCTGCAACCAGGTACGGGTGGTCTAGGTCTAAAAGGGAAGACTCGGGGGAAACCGAGTGAGGGAAGGGAGGAAGGGGTCTGGCATAGGCGTTGCCGATCGTAAAGTGGGAGAAATCTGAGCAGAAGCAGCCTTGAGGTGTGGAGATGTTTAATGTCATGAAGTCGTCAGTCTCGGGGGGGAAGGAAGGTAGTACTGCGAACCTGTGCAGGAAGTCTTGGGATACCTAGCAGGCCACCCTGGGCCTTCCAATGGGAGGGGCAAAAGATTTGAAGCCTGAAAAACTAGGGAGAAATCCCTTGGAGGAGGGGGGGTCTTGGAGGAGAACTATATCGGAGGGGGGACCTTCTGTCAAGGAGGAGAACAAGGAAAGAAACACATCCCAGCTACCCAGGCTGTTGTGCTGAATGAGGGTGAGGTTAGTCGCCGGACCCAGTCCTTGGCGAGAGGTGGAGCGGGGGTTGTTAATCATTTCCGGGCAGGGCCCGATGGATTAGAGGGTGTTACTGGTAGCAGGCCCCGGCCAGTGGGTGCTGGCAGGGACCCGCAGGGGGGGCCGAGGGCGTCTCAACATTGTTGGAAGGGTCTGGGGCTGGAAAGGTCGATGGGACGGGTTGAAGGGGCATTGGGAGTAGCGGGTGCTTGGCGGCCATCGTCGCCCACGTACATGGCTTCTTCACTAGCGGAGGAGGCGTCAGATAGTTCCTTGTCTGAAGGTGGGGGGGCCTCGGGCTGAGGTGGGGGAACAGGTCTGGCCTTGCACTCTCTGGAGAAGGCATCGTGGTTGTCGCCGCAGTTCGGGCAGTGGGGAGGGGAGGTGGGGCAGCAGCCTGAAACGGCTTTGGTGTCGCCTCCTCTAGGGCAGGTGGGGTTCTGACAGCGGTGCGCCGCGCGAGTATGATGAAGTGCGCAATAGGGGCAAGTTGGGTGCTTCTGGGTGCATCGGGCATGGGCATGTCCGAAACGGTAGCAGTTGAGGCATTGGGTGTAGCGGTTAGCTTGAGTTGTTTTCTTGACTTTGAGCCGCTTGGAGAAGAGGAAGAGGGCGGGGAGGAGGATGGGAACGTTGTCAGGGTTAATGGAGACAACCACCGAAGTGGCCTGCTTGGAGAGCCTAGTAGCTCAGTCCTTGTTAAAGTACCTGGCCGGGCCAATCATGACCGCCTTGCCATTGTGGATGGAGTTTTTGATGAAGGTAAAGAGTTGTTCGTCGTCGTCAGAGAGGACGTTGGTCGGGATTGAGTGAATTGCCAACTGGATAGCAGTTGGCGCCTGGGTAAACTTAAGCCAGGGGTTATCACCAACGGGGAAGGACTGGTGGAGGCGGCGGGTGAGGGGATCAAAGTACGGGGCATACGACTCCGCTGGTGTGTTGGGGTTGGTGCCTGTAAGGGATACAGCGCCTCGGTTGTTGACTCTCGCGATGAAGCCTTTCGGGAGGAGGCAGTTGGACTCGGTGAGGGTGGCAGCGGCTATGTCTGGGAAGGAGGCGGCTATGCATTGCGCAAGGTCGTGCGGGGCCGGGTTGGATGTGGGAGCAAAGAAGCGTCATGAGGCCTGGGGGAGAGAAGACGGGGTCTTTATCTCGTTGTTCCCATCTCTCGCTACCTCTGTAGCCGAGGTTCCTTGCGTTTTCTTCTTTCTTTTTCCTGGGCCAGAGCCGGCCGCTTGCTCAGAGGTGGGGGTGGTCGTGGTTCTCGGAGCATAGTCCGGGTGGAGGGTCGCTAGGGTGAAAGTACACAAGTCATAATGGTTTGCCCGGACCTGTTCCGCTTCCCAACAGGGTGGGAAGGCCTTGGCGTACAGCTCGTGGTCGCCGAACATTTCCTTGAGCTTGGTGTCGTAGAAGGGGCAGTGGATGGAAGGGTCAACATTTTCCTTGGGTGAGGGTGGGGCCGGTGGGGCCAATGGGGGGCATGAGAGAGGGCACG
>Ga0307507_10012208_pt1 | contig 10657 bp, 15 predicted proteins | sample 7_EM_MG_FD_207223 | JGI IMG/M metagenome (GOLD analysis project Ga0307507, IMG submission 207223) | Populus trichocarpa ectomycorrhiza microbial communities from riparian zone in the Pacific Northwest, United States - 7_EM | ecosystem: Host-associated > Plants > Roots > Unclassified | place... | reverse complement strand
GTCGTCCTGGTCCACCCTGATCCACCCTGGTCCACATTTTCAGTAAAATTTGAAAAAGTGTGGATCAGAGGGGATCATGGTGGACCTGGTGGACCACGGGGACCAGAACCCCCCTTGGTGGACCAGGAGGGTTCAGGACCACCTTGGACGACCCTCTGACATTTTCCTGATGCAAGGAGACACCCAGGTTTGCTCCTTTCTTGGCGATGTCCGCGAAGAGCCTTTGTAGGCGGTGGATATTCCCCCGGTGAGAGTCAGTGGCCACAGTGATGGAAAGATCGTCCACGGGGAGAGCATAACGCCCCTAGGTATTGTGGAGTCAAGTGGGGTGATATGGAGGAGGAAGAGAAGGGGGGAGATCGGGGAACGTGACCCTTGCGGGGTGCCCACTGAGACTGGGGCCGGGAGGTTGGGGGAGCCTTGGAAGACCAAGGTGTAGGACCTCTCAGGTGAAAAGGAGGAGACCTAGTCCACCATGTACATGGGGGTGTGGTTGGCCAAGAGTTAGGCCCTGAGGGTAGACGCGTTGATGTTGTCGAAGCCTGCTGTGATATCGAGCAAGAGAGTAGATGCCCTGAGTCTGGGCTTTTGAAGGGTTCTGACTTCCTGACTGAGTGAGAGGTAGGCGTCGAGAGAGCTGAGGCCTGGGAGGGAGCCACAATGGTTGGGATGGAGTAATCCTTTCGAGCGAGCAATCGCTGACACTCTAACGGTCATGATTCGCTCGAGGATTTTGGACACAGTTTTCAGAATGACGATTATGCAGAAGGATGCAGGTGAGTTGTACCAGGCTTTTGCTGGTTTGTCCAGGACAACATCAATCGTGTTTTTTAACGAGGGAGGGTTGTAGCCACAGGCCAACAATAGGGAGAGAAATTGCAGGAGGATCGCGGGGTTGATGATGTAGACCTTCTTCTATACAGCGTATGGAATACCATCTGGGCCGGGTACGGACGTGGGGGAGGATTTGCTAAGGGCATGTTTTATCTCGTTGATCGTAAGGGGGTTGGGTGAGTAGTCCAGGGATAGGCGGCCGCTTGGTGGAAGGGAGTGCTTTGGAGGGAAGAAGGCCTCTGGCCGGACTTTGTAGATAGGGACCGGGTCGGAAGCGCCCTACAGGCAGGGGACTCTTGGGGTCTTTCTAATGGCAACAAATTGTTTGGCAGTCCAGATATCTAGAGGGGATGTTTTGGCGAGAAAATCGGCCCAGTAGGAAGCCTTAGCTCTTTTCATGGCCATGAAGTATCCCGTCCTGGAATGTGTGTCTATGAGAAAGGAGTTGTAGGTTTGGCGTTTCTTGGCCTTACAAAAGGCCTTTGTAAATTCTTTACGGCAGGCGGTAAGCAGGGGGGTCCACCAACCTTTGGACCTTGAGCAGGGGCGGGAATGGGATGTGAAGGCCTCAATTGTGAAGGTGAGTACAGTGAGAGCAGAAAAAAACCAAATGTCGAGTGTCTGAGGGAGGGCGATTTCGGCAGGGGGGGGATCGGCACCCACTGGAGTTCATCTGTTATGCGGGGCCAGTCAGTTTCTTCACAGGGTGGCCTAGGCCGAAAAGAGGGTGGAGTGGGGGGCTGGACGGAGATCAGAATGGGGACCTGGTCGGACCCTGTCAAGGGGAGTTATAACGCATCCATTTGACGAAAGGCTGGAAAGATGTAGGGGTTAGCGAAGGCTGGGTCTATGGCGCTGGGCCTATGGGAGCCCATGAAGGGGAAGCGGGTATAGCTGCCAGGGACGTTGAGGCGGGAGAAGCCTTGTTCGGAGACTGTCTGGAAAAAGGGGGCCGACACGCTTTTCTGAATTAGAAAAAAGGACCCTGAAGGGGTCTCCTCCCGTGTTATATATGTTGAAGTCGCCTGCGACCAAGTATGGGTAGTCACAGCTAATAAAAGCTGTCTCAGGTGAGACTAAGCAGTGGGGGGGGTTGACGGGCCACGTGTAATCATTGTCTATCCAGAAACGAGGGAAGGAGGAGCCAAAACACCCTTGGGGCTTATAAATCTTCACGGCAATAAAGTCTTCCAAATCTGGGGAAAAAACACGTAGTACTGAAAAACGCTGTAAAAGCTTCAGGGAGACGTAGTAGGCTACATTGGGCCTGGCAGTAGGGGGGGCAAAGGACTTAAAGCCGGAGGAAACAGGGAGGAAGCCTTCACAGTAGGGAGGGTCTTGTAAAAGAATAATGTTGATGGGCAGGGCTTCTGTCAGGGAGGAAAACAAGGAGAGCAACACATATCAGCTACTCAGGCTGTTGTGTTAAATGAGGGAGACCGAGTTGTGCGGAGCCAGTCCTTGACGTGACTTGGTGCGAGGGTTTCTATTCATTGTTGGGATGAATCCGAGGGTGAGAGGGCGTTACTAGTGGCAAGCCCGGGCCACTGGGTGCTGGCTGCGGCCCGCTGGAGGGGGCAAGGGTGGTTTCGGAGCGCCTTGGTGGTCTGGTGGTGGAAAGGTCAATGGTTTGGGCTAGAGGTGGTTCCAGAGTAGAGGGTGCTGGGCAGCCATCGTCCCTAATATCCATGGCTTCCGCACTGTTAGGGGAGGCGGCAGATAGGTCGTGGTTGAAGGGTGGGAGGGCCTCGGTTAGTGGAGGCGCGATTGGTCTAGCCCTACTTTCTTTGTGGAACGCATCATGGTCGTCGCCACGATTGGGTGAGTGGGGGGGGGAGGTGTAGCACCAATTAGAGACACTGTTGGTGTCGCCACCATGGGGGCAGGTGGGGTTTTGGCATCTGTGACCCGAGCGAGTATGATAAAGCGCACAGTAGGGGCAGGTGTGGTGTTTCTGGCTGCATTGGGGAGAGGCGTGTCCAAATCGATAGCCATTGTTACATGGGGTAACCTGCTCCTGAGTATCGTGAGATTCCCAGAGGGAGATCCGGCGATACCAAAAGAACAGGGAAGAGAAGTGTCCAAGGAAATCTCTACAAGAGATATGACAAAGGTTAGGGACTAGTAGAGTGACTGTTCAACTTGGTGTATTAAAGTGAGGGTTCCTGTGAGACTTGTTTGTTTGAATCCTTAAAGGATCTGAAGTATTTTAAATACAAATAAATCATAATCAATATCCCGTCCTAACGAGAATGCTAAGCTACGCTAAGGTAGAAGCGAAAACACCTAAGTCCTAAAACAAAGGTGGAGATGGGACAGGATCTACTAATAAAACAAGTAATGGAATCAAGCAAGTAAGGAATCGCTACCAATGTGCTAAACCAGTAATACATAGTAGGCAGCATAGGGTTTCCCAAATGGGTACAAGGACGAAACGTAGTAATAAGGGAACTAGGGCAAGTACTACCTTATCGGAAACTCGAACAATAGGGAAGGTACGAGGTAAGGAATGATTTGTTACTGGGAAATTCTAATAGGCAATATCCCACGTCATGTTTAGGAGTAATAGCGAGAGTAGTAGATTTTGTTACACGTTGAGTCTATTGGTTAGCCTGCGTCGTTTGCTCAACCTTGAGGCGTTTGAGAAGAGGAATAGTGCTGGGAGGAGGATGGGAACATCGTCATGGTTCCCAGGGACAACCCCGTAGTGGCCTACTTGGAGAGCCACGAAGCTTGCTCCTTGTTAAGGTATCAGGCCGCGCCAATCGTTACCTCTTTCGCATTGTGGATGGAGTTTTTGATAAAAGTAATGAGTTAGTCGTCATCCTATGCGAGCATGTGGGTTGGGATCGAGTGAATTGCCAACTGTATAGTGATTGGTGCTTTTGTAAATGTAAGCCAGCGGTTATCCCAACTGGGAAGAACTGGTGGAGGCGGTTGGTGAGAGGATCGAAGTAGGGGGAGTACGAGTCTGCTGGGGTATTAGGGTTGGTGCCAGTGAGGAAGATGCCGTCTCGGTTGGTGACTTTTGCAAAGAAGCCCTGGGGAGGGCGGGAGTTTGAATTGGTATGGGTGGCGGCAATGATATCAGGGAGGGTGGTGGCTATTCGTAGTGGAAGAGCATAACGGGCGGGGTAGGTTGTAGTACTGAGGAAACGTGTTGAGGCCAATGGGCGTGATGATCGAGATTCTTTATCCGTATCCCCATCTCTGACCAATCTCGGTGCCCTAGTTCCTCTTTTGTTTCCTTGTCTTAGTACGGCGGCCGGAGCCGGCCCCCTTGCGTATAAGTCGCAGTTGTTTTCAGACCGTAGTCCGCGTGAAGGGTGGCCGGGGTAAAAATGGACAGGTCATATTGACCTGAGCGGAATTTTTCCACTTCCCAGGACTGGGGAAAGGCCTTAGGGTACAGCTCTTGGTTGCCAAACATGTTCTTAAGCTTGGTGTCGTAAAAGGGGCAGTAGGTAGAGGGTCGAGCGTATTGCATGGATGAGGGGGAGGCGGATGGGCCCATGAGGGGGGGAGGGCCGCGTGACTGAACAGGGGGAGGGGGTTTACCACTAACAGAGGGGCGAAGTGATAGAGCCGTGGGGGCCGTGGGGCGAGCGGTGGGGGGAGTGGTTGTTACACAATGTGACAGGTTGCGTAGGGCAGAGAGGAGGGGCTGGATATCGAGGTGGGTCGCTGATTGGTTGGCCACCTGATAGGCGACGTCGGGGAGAGTAGTGTGGAACTCGTTGTTGTCCTTACAGAGCTCCTGAGCTTGCCGGTAACAGTCTCCAGTGCGCTGGTGATGGCCACTACATCAGCAAAATGTAAAAACCAGTCCTGGTCCACCAAGGGGGGTTATGGTCCCCCTGGTCCTCCTGGTCCACCATGATCCACCCTGGTCGACATTTTCAGTAAAATTTCAAAAAGTGTGGATCAGAATGGATCGGAGTGGACCATGTGGACCACAGGGACCACAACCCCCCTTGGTGGACCAGGAGCGTTCAGGACCACCTTGGACCACGCTCCGACATTTTCCTGATGCCTATGCCAGAGACGGTGGCGCAGCAGATGGAAAGGATGGAGCTTGTACCAGCCGTGATCGTTTAGAGGGCATGGGGGAAGAGGTGTTGGACTAGGTAGGGGTTGAATTCAAGGCTGTTCCACGTATCAGAGAAGGTTTCTGCCAGGAATGCCAGGGGGGTGAGGGGCGGACTGAGGGGGATGGTGATGAGGGTTCCTCAAGGTGGAGGTCTTGGCACGGGAGATGGCAGGAGCCAAAGCCTGAATACCTGGGGGGATGGGTTTGATCTCTATCCGGGGACGGAGTGGTCGGGTGGAGCAAGGTGTGTTTTCACGTAAGCTAAGTGGGGTGTGCGTTTATGTAGAATGTAGGGGGTGGGTGGTAGAGGGTGCGGAGCTTGTCCCAAATGTCATCCTTTTTTTTCTTTTTTTCTTTCTTTTTCTTTTATCAAGTACTTTGTCTTATCAACTACTGGGAACAAAGACCATGTAGAGCGCTAGCTATGGCACAGAAAAAAGCCCATACGCTATCGTTTTATCCACCAAGGGCCCAGGGAAAAAGCCACCAACCCAAGTCCCTCTGGTATAACACCAACCGCACACCAGACACGCAAAATAAGAAATCCCCCTCCCACTAACCGGTCAGAAAGAAAAATGGAAAATAAATATATGGGGAGGAATTAACAGGAAAACCCTAGCCGTAGACACCAACAAAATAAATGATTGTTATAACCACTAATGGAACCAAATGTAACCGACGATAAAATAAGAACAATGGGGAAGCGGGGGACACTATAAACCATTGCGGCGTTGCACACATTCCTCAAGAACCCAAGGCGTCAACATCTGCCACTCAGGCAGTTTAATACTACAACTGAGCAGAACCGAGAGGTGCGACTGTGGCGGAATCGCAAGGGCGGCGTAAGGTCAGGGGCAGTAGGGTGCCAGCAGAGTGAGTGGATTGTAGCTGTAATCGAGCAACGGGACGAGACCTTGAGGGGGGAGAGAAGGGATAGAGCCAATAACCGTGGAAACTATCGGTAACTGTTGTGTGTCTGACTAGTCAGCCTCTGAAGGAAGTGAAGAGAATGGAGAAATCGACCGTAGCCTGTTGAAAAGTTTTGTCCTACTGTGAACGGTAGTCCCAGCGCTCTGTAACATGGGTGAGAGGGTGTTGCCGACTGTGCGAGCGCTAAGTGAGGCAGCAAAATGTGCCCAGTGAGAGGAGGGTGTCGAGCCAAACGACTCCTAGAAACAAGGACGCCATGACCCAAGGACATGATGAGTGAAGTAAGGCGGGAGGGGGGGGTGCGGTTATAGAGAGTGGGGGTGCAGCTCACGGAGAGTGTGGGAGTGGATCGTGACGACCACTTCTCAAGGTGTTCAGATTTCAATTACCGGATGTGTAGAGAAGATGGTTCGTGCCCCAAATCCCATGTCTCTTTTCTCTTTGTTTTTGTTTTTTCTCCGTTTTTCTTGTTTTTATCATGTCTTTATTGTTTTTAGGTACAAGAAGGTTCGTGCCGAGTACGCTATGGAAAGAACAAAACCTATAAATCAAAACAAAAACACACAAGAAACCAAATACCCGGGTCCACCGCTAATGTGAAAAACTTGGCTAAAATCAATTGACAATGTTCTCGCTGAAGAGGAAAAAATATATGGAACTTTCAACACACAAACCAAATTACATGTTTTTAGCACAAGGAAAACAATAGAACCAGTTTTAAAGAAAACATACTGCAAGACCTTCTACTCGGAAATTGCTACGCCTTCAAGGGGGGCTAGGGGAGTTATCGCAGGAGGATGGAAAGAAATCAAAGTTTATCTCCGGGGGGAAACAGGTTTTGGTGCTGGTGATGTATTGGCTGAGGGCTTAGATAACGGGGGGTTCAGACGAGATGGGGTTGTCTGCGCCGACGCTGTCGACCTCTTGCAGTAGGAGGTTCCTGGCTCTTGAGCGGGCAGGGCAGTGGAGTATAGCGTGGCGGAATGTTTCTTCGTCGGTTCCGCATCGAGGACAGGTGAGGTCGTGGTCTTCGTCAAACCAGGAAGGGTGGGTGGCGAGTGAGCTTTTGGCTTAGCCCATCTGGTGGATTCACCCGGGCACGAACTTCCCCAATCCCATCAAGTGGTGAGGGGACAGGTGGGGGGAATATTCGCTGTAGGGGGGGGTTGGGGCGTCGGCGTCCCAATCTTTAAGTAGCATGTCTATGGGTCTGGTCCGCACAGCGGGATAGGTGCGTGCCATGAGTTGAGGGAGAAGGATGTTGCTCCCAACGGGGAGGTGGGTATGGAGGACGAGAGGGAAGCAGGTTAGGCCCTACTCTAAAGGGCGTGTGAGGTGCACTAAAGCATCGAGAGACAGGTCCTTCCTGATGGGGGGTGATGGGACGGAGCTCCGCCACTCCTTGGGGTGGTAGACCGATGACAGGCCTCCAGTGAGGGGTCGGGACGTGTTTTGGGCTCTCAAGGCTGATAGGGAGGGGAAGGATGCGAGTTGCCTTGCGGAGGCCTGGGTGTTTGTGGGGAGGGCGCAAGTAATTCTCAGGGCTGCTAAGCGTCATTTATACCTGCAGTAGGATATGATGGAGAGGAGGCAGGCCTCTCGAGACAGGATGGAGGTTGGGGTCAAGTAGAAGGCGTTGGTGGTCCACCTTTGGACCCTGTGGCAGAAGCTGTTTATCCCCGGGAGGGCGCTGGGGTTGGCGGCGTAGACTCTATCAGCAAAATGTAAAAACCTCTCCTGGTCCACCAAGGGGGGTTATGGTCCCCCTGGTCCTCCTGGTCCACTCTGATCCACCCTGGTCCACATTTTCAGTAATATTTCACAAAGTGTGGATCAGAATGGATCGGAGTGGACCAGGTGGACCATGGGGACCACAACCCCCCTTGGTGGACCAGCAGCATTCAGGACAACCTTGGACCACACTCCGACATTTTCCTGATGCAGTCGGAGGTCGGACGCATAAGTTAAAAAGGGAAGTAGTAGGCCTTGGGCGATGCGGTGGCATAGGTAGGGTCTGACCCCAGCGTCAGGAGAGCCTAGTCTTTTGATGAAGGAGAAGGCAGCCTGGGCGAGTCATAGTCTCTGCCTGGGGTGGTGTGTGCTGGTCAGGGCGGGGGATAGCCAGTTACCCAGCCACAGAATAACTCGTTGGGAGTGAAAGCGGTGACCGTCCAGTTCAATGGGGGTGGTGGCATGGGGTGCCCTGTAGCTGGGGATCCGCCAGTGGATTAGTTCGGTTTTGGGGACGGAGAAGAAGACTCCCAGGTCTTTGCCCTTGTCGGTCATTTTTGAGAAAGTTCTTTGCAGGCAGCGGATGTTACCCCAGTGGGATTCTGAGGCTACTGTGATGGAGAAGTCATCAACATAGGAGAGCATTATACCCCTGGGTATTGTAAAGTGTGGGGGGGCGACGTAGAGGAAGAAGAGGATAGGGGAGCTGGGCGATCCTTGTGGGGTGCCCACTGAGACAGGTGCTGGGAGTTTGGGGGAGCCTTGGAAGACCAGGGTGCATGACCTTTCGGTCAGGAAAGATGAGACCCAGTCGACCATGTCGGAGGGGGTGTGTCTTGCCAAAAGAGAGGCCCCGAGGGTGGAGCCGTCGAGGTTGTCGAAGCCCGCTTTGATGTCGAGGAAGAGGGTGGAAACCTTGAGTTTAGGCCTTTGGAGGGTCCTGACCTCTTGTGCCTGGGAGAGGCAGGCGTCCAAGGGGCTAAGGCCCGGGAGGGAGCGGCATTGGTTACGGTGGAGCATGTTCCTGGAGCGGTGGATGGCAGGGAGCTTGACCGTCATGACTCGTTCGAGAATCCTCAACAAAGTCTTGAGAAGGACTATTATGCGGAAGGATGCTGGGGAGTCGTACGACGCCTTTCCTGCTTTGTCAAAGACACCGCCGTTCGCATTTTTCAGTGAGAGGTGGTGGTACCCAAAGACTACCAGGGGCCACAGGAGTTCCTGGAGAATTTCTGGGTTTATAAGGTTGACTTTCTTCCAAACCTTGTATGGAAAATCATCTGGACCAGGGGCGGAGGAGGGGGAGGATTTGCTCAATGCGAGTTTGATCTCCTCATCTATGAGGGGAGGTGCTAAGGGGTCTCGTGACAGGCGCCCTCTCAGGGGAGGAGGTCCTTTGGTGGGAAGAAGTGATCCAGGAGGGCCTTGTTGATGGTTACCGGGCCCTCAGTGCTCGGGCGGGAGGGGAACCTTGGGGTTTGTCTGGGGCCTACGAACTGTTTCATGGTCCATAGATTGTGAGGTGTTGTCTTGGAGAGGAAATCTGCCCACTAGGAGGCTTTAGCTTTTGTAATGGCTTTGAAATACCCCAGTCTGAACCACTTGGCAGCAGCAAGGAGGGGGCAGGTCTGCACTTTTCTGGCCTTGCGTGAGGCTTTCGTGAATTCCTTACGGAGTGTACTGAGGAGGGGGGGTCCACCAAGTTTTTCACCTTGGTGAAGGGCAGGAGCGCGGAGTGTGAGTTGAATCAGGAAGGGGAGAATAGAGAGGGCGGAGGAGAACCAGAGGTCGAGGTGTTTCGGGGAGGGTCTATCTGAGGGGGCGGGGTTTGCCACTTCTTGAGGGTTTTCTCCAGGCTGGGCCAGTGGGTGTCGTCCCATCTTGGCCTAGGTGGGCGCGATTTGTGGGTGTGGGTTTCGAGTGAAATAAGATTCAGGACGTAGTCCGTGCCGTTCGACGGGAGGCATGTCGAGTCCCATTGGTGGAAAGCTGGGAAGAGATGGGGGTTGGCGAATGCCAAGTCTATGGCGTTAGGCTGGTGTGTGCCTCAAAAGGGAAAGCGGAAGTAGGTCCCTCTGGTGTTGAGGAAAGAAAAGCCTAGATCAGTGTGACAATCCTCTCCTCACTGGGTGATACTTGCAGCAGGTAACCGATAGTCTCCTAATGATGACTGTTTCTTTTAGCCCGATAGGTGTTCCGATAGCTAAGTCCGTTGACTCCTATCTTGCAACGTCGATCGCTAGGCTGATATAAGACAGTCGTGTCTTGATTCCCGAAAGCGTGATAGATCAATATCTTTGTATTGAAAGTATATAGTATGAAAGAACTTATATGGTTGCGTGAAGAACCCAAATCCCATGCCTTTTTTCTTTTTTTTTCTGTTTTTTTTATTTTTTTATTTCATGTGCTTTGTTTTATTCGTCATCTAGGTACAAAGACTACGTGCAGCGCTAGCTATGGTAAAGAAAAACCTCCGTGAACCCACCGGCGCCAGGGAAAAAGGCATCAACCCAAGTCTCTCTGGTCCGAGACCAACCGCACACCAGCCACGCAAAATAAGGAATCAAACTCCGACTAAAGGGGCGGAATAAGAAACATCAAATAAATACATGGAGAGGAATCAACAGGAAAACCCTGGCCGTAGACACCTGACAAAATGAAATAATTGATGAACCACTTGTGAAACCCTAAGTAACCGACAATGAAAGAAAAACAAAGGGGCTGCGGGGGCCACTAAAACCTTTGTGACGTTGCAACCATTACTCAAGAACCCAAGGCGTTGACATCCGCCACCGAGGCAGTGCAATACGACGCCTGAGCGTAACCGAGGGGCGCGACCGTGGCAATCGCTAGGGCGGCGAAGGCAGTAGGGTGCCAGCCGAGTGAGTGGACTGTAGCTGTAACCGAGCAACGGGACAAGACCTGAAGGGGGAGAGGAGGGGTAGACCCAATAACCGTGGAAACTGTCGGTAACCGTGTGCGTGTCTGACTAGGCAGCCTCTAATGGGAATGAAGAGGATGGAGAAATCGACCGTGGCCTGTTGAAATGTTTTCTCCTACTGCGAACTGTAG
>Ga0307507_10012207_pt1 | contig 10657 bp, 5 predicted proteins | sample 7_EM_MG_FD_207223 | JGI IMG/M metagenome (GOLD analysis project Ga0307507, IMG submission 207223) | Populus trichocarpa ectomycorrhiza microbial communities from riparian zone in the Pacific Northwest, United States - 7_EM | ecosystem: Host-associated > Plants > Roots > Unclassified | place... | reverse complement strand
CGCTGGCCACCACCGTGCCGCTGCTGGGCCTGCAGCGGTTCGATCTCCCCGAGGCGCATCTCGCCCGGCCCGCGTGAGCGCACCACCCAGACCAAGACCGCACGCTGGAGGTAGCAATATAGGTATCGAGTACCCATGTACGTAGTGGCCCGCCGGTGCCACTCTTCCTGACGTGAGACAGACCGTCGACAGCCCCGAGCAGGCGCCCCCGGACCAGGTGGTCTGGTGGACGCCGGCGCGCTACCCCGCCGAGCGAGCCTCGGCGGAGCGCCCCGGCTGGGTCGAGCTGGTCGAGAAGGTCCTGTCCACGATGCCCGAAGCGGGCGAGCCGCCTGCGCCGTTCGCCGGAACCGAGGGCGAGCGAACGCTCCTGCACCCGCTGCGGCCCTTTCTCGCGGCCACCTTTCAGCGAGTCGAGAGCGCCTTCGCCGACGTCGTGTCGGTCGACCTTTACGCGCTGTGGAGCGGCGTCGAGGCCTGGCTCGCCGGGCGGCTGAGCGCGCTCGCTGCCCGGACGCTGGTTCGCGAGCTTCACGCGACGAAGCGCACTGGGCTGCTTCAGGGGAAAACAAGCGAAGATCGCTTCGGCGCCTTCCTCCGTCTCTACAGCGGACGCGCCGTGCTGGCCGACCTCTTCGACCGCTACCCGGTACTCGCCCGGCTGCTCGCCGAGACCTGCCTGAACACCGCCGACGCGCTCGTCGAGCTGCTCCACCGCTTCGCCGCCGACCGCGACGACCTCGACGACCTGCTCCCCGGCGAGCCCGGCGCGCTCATCGACGTCACGCTGGGCTCCGGTGACGTCCACGCCGGTGGCCGCACGGTGGCGATCCTGACCTTCGAGCACGGGCAGCGGCTGGTCTACAAGCCGCGTCCGCTCGGCCTGCAGGCGCGCTGGGGCACGCTGCTCGAGTGGTTCGCCGCGATCCAGCCGGAGCTGGCGCCGCGCGGCGTCCGCGTCCTGGCTCGCGAAGGCTACGGCTGGGCCGAGTTCGTCCCCGCCGACCCGTGCGCCGACCAGGGTCAGGTGGAGCTGTTCTACCGCAGGCAGGGCGCGCTGCTGGCGCTGCTGTACGCACTCGACGCGACCGACATGCACTGCGAGAACCTGATCGCCAGCGCCGACGAGCCGATGCTCGTCGACGTCGAGACGCTCTTCCACCCGGTGTGGGCACGCAGCACGCAGAACGGCCCCGACCCGGCGATGGCGGCACTGGACCGGTCCGTGGTGCGGACCGCGCTGCTGCCGACCCTGCTGCTGGGCGAGCACGGCTCGCTCGACGTCTCGGCGTTCGGCGGCGAATCCGCGGACTACCCGGCGGAACTGCCGCGGTGGACCGCCGCGGGCACCGACGCGATGCGCCTGGTCCGCGGGCGGCTGCCGTACTCCGGCGGGGCGAACCGGCCGGTGCTCGACGGCGACGCCGTCGACGCGAACCTCTACCGCCAGAGCCTGCTCAGCGGATTCCGCGTGGCCTACGAATCCCTCGTGGCCCGCAGCGGCGAGCTGACCGAGGTCCTGGCCGGGTTCGCCGCCGAGGAGATCCGCCTGGTCATGCGTCCCACCCAGGTCTACGCGCTGCTGCTGGCCGACTCGACCCACCCCGCGCACCTCGTCGACGGCGCGGCGCGCGAGCGCGCGTTCGCTTCCCTGGCCGGGGATTCCTCCGAAGCGCACCAGCGCCCGCTGGCCGGGCACGAGATCGGCGAGCTGTGCGCGGGCGACGTCCCGATGTTCACCACCCGCGCCGGGTCCACCGAGGTGCTCACCCGGGGCGGGCACCGGCTGCCCGGGCTGCTCGCCGCGAGCGGGATCGCCCGCGCGCTGGCCAAGATCGCCCAGCTGAGCCCGGTCGACCTGCGCGAGCAGGAGTGGCTCGTCGAGGCGACCCTGGCCACCAAGCAGCGCCGCATCACGCACACCGGCGGCGAACCACTGCCGGGCTCGGTCGCCGCGGTCGTGCCGGACAGCCAGCACCTGCTGGCGCTCGCCTCGGGTATCGGCGACGACTTCGTCGCCCGGTCCGCCCACGACGACGTCCGCGCGAACTGGCTCGGCCTGGAACTGGTCGACGGCCGGCACTGGATGGTGCTGCCGATGGGCGCCGGGCTCGCCGAGGGCTACACCGGGACCGCGCTCTTCCTGGCCCAGCTGGGAAATCTGACCGGCACCAGCCGGTATTCGGAGCTGGCCGCGAAGGCCGTGCGCACGCTGCCGATGCTCGTCGACGTGCTGGCCAACCACCCGGAACTGGCGCGGGAGGTCGGGCCCGGCGGGTTCTCCGGCCTCGGCGGGATCTGCTACGCCATCGCCCGGATCTCGACCCTGCTCGGCGACCGGGACCTGGCGGCCTGCCTGCCCGCGGCGATCGCCGCGACGGCGGCCGCGGACACCGGGTCCTCGTCGGGCGTCGGCGACGGCACGGCGGGCGCGCTGGCCGCGATGCTGGCCGTGCACGCCGAAACCGGGCTGCCCGAGGCCGCGGCGCTCGCGGCCACACTGGCCGCGAAACTCCGCAGCCGCCCCATGCCGGCCGAGGCCGGTTTCCTGTGGGGTGGCGCCGGAATCGACTGGGCGCTGGGCCGCGGCGAGCGCGTGCTCGCGGCCTCGCCCGATCCGGCCGCCGGGCTCGGCTGGTGTTCCGGCCTGGCCGGTACTCTGCTCGCGGCCCACACGGCCGGTGTATCCGGCGCGGACCTCCGCGCCACTTTACTGGCAGACGGCTTCGCCGCCGCTGTGGCCGACCGGCCACCGGCGCGGGACCAGTCACTCTGCCACGGCGAACTCGGCACCCTGGAGGCACTCGTGGTGCTGGCCGGACAGGGGCACGAACACTCCGCCTTCGCATTGCGGAGAGCCAGTGCCCGGCTGATCGGCGCAATCGAACAACACGGCCTGTACTCCGGCACCCCCGGCGGAGTACCGAGTCCGGGTCTGTTCACCGGAACCGGGGGCATCGGTTTCGGGCTTTTAAGAGTGGGTTTTGCCGAGCGTGTCCCGTCTGTGCTGCTTCTGCGGCCTTCGGGCATGAGCGAATTGCACTGAACAACTAACTGGGAGCAGACATGCGGAACGAAGCGGGCAGCACCGAATTCGAGGGCACCGACGCGCACATCCTGGCCGAGGACCCCCTCGCCGGCGCCACCGACCAGGGGAAGAGCCGAGTCGGCGTCAAGGCGAGCATTCTCGCGGGCCTGACCCTGGGGACGATGTCCGCGGTGGCGGTAACGGCGAACGTCAGCACGGTCGTCAGCATCAACACCATCGTTGCTTGAAGTAGTTCTCCGTACGCCAAGCGTGCAATTAGTGAGAGAACCACCGGACACCAAGATCGAACGGTCAGAAAAAAACTGCAAAAAACTGGACACGGTCGGCTAGGGTTGGGAGCATGCGCACGCGTGCTCCCGCTCTCGTCGGGCGCGGCCCAGAAATAGAAGAGATCGTCCAGGCATTGGAAAAGGCCAGGACGATCTCTTCGGGTTCGGCCCTGTTCCTGACCGGCGAACCCGGCGTGGGCAAGACGCGGCTGGCCGCCGAGGCCGTCGGCCGCGCGCTCGAGCAGGGCATGGTGGTGCTGCGCGGACGCGGCAGCACCACCGGCCCGGCGGTCCCCTTCCGCGCGTTGACCGAAGCGTTACTTTCCTTGGCCCGTACCGGTGATCGGGATCTCGTCGGCAGGCTCGGGCCGTACCGCTCCGCGCTCGGCAGGCTGATTCCCGACTGGGCCGACGGCGACTCGGACGCCGGCGACGGCTCCCTGATCGTGCTCGCCGAGGCCACGCTGCGGCTGACCGGCCTGGCCGGACAGGGCCGCGGCTGCCTGTTCGTCGTCGACGACCTGCACGACGCCGACGTGGAAACCCTTGCGGTGGTGGAATATCTGGCCGGCAACGTGGCCACGCAGCCGGTCGTGGTGCTGGCCACGGTGCGCGCCGAACCCGGCGCCGCGCTCGATCTCGCCCACGCGATGGCCCGCCGCGGCGACGGCGTCCTGTTCAACGTGGACAGTCTCGACGCCGCCCAGGTCCGCCAGGTGATCGCCGCCTGCCTCGGCGCCGAGGACGGCAAGGTCTCCGACACCGTCGCCGAACGGCTCTTCGCCGACAGCGCGGGCAACCCGCTGATGGTCGAAGAACTGTTGCACAGCATGGTTTCCGCGGGCGAGCTGGTGAACGGCAGCGACGGCTGGCGGTTCACCGGGCAGTTCCGCGGCGGGGTGCCGCCGACGCTGGTGCACATCATCACCCAGCGCGCGGAACGGCTCGGCCCCCAGGGCGTGCACCTGCTTTCGATCGCGGCCGTGCTGGGACGGCGGTTCCCGCTCTCGGTCATCCAGCAGGTCAGCGAGCTCGACGACCACAACCTGTTCAGCCACCTGCAGTCCGCGGTGGGCGCGCAACTGCTCTGCCCGGACGAGCGCGGCGAGGACTGGTACGCCTTCCAGCACCCGCTGACCGCCGAGGCGCTGCTGACCCGGCTCAGCCCGGCCGACCGGGTGGCGCTGTCCACCCGCGCGGCCGACGCGCTGACCGGGCTGCACCCGGAACTGCCCGGCGAGCTCTGCAGCCTGGTGGCCTCGCTGCGGCTTGCGGCGGGCGACCGCTGGGCCGCGGCGGCGTTGTACGCCGAAGCCGGGCGCCGCGCGTTGGGCGACGGCGCGCCCGGATCGTCGATCGTGGTGCTGGAAAAGGCGGTCGGGCTGCTGGCCGACGTTCGGGACGACCGCGACCACGCCGAGGATTATCAGGACCTGCTGGAGCTTTTGCTGTTCGCGCTCGCCGAGGCGGGCCAGTTCGACCGCGCGGCGAAGGTGGCGGGCTCGCTGAGCCCGGCCGACGCCGGGCGCGACAGCGCGCGCCAGATCAAGCTGCACGTCCGGCTGGCGTGGGCCGCGCAGGTGGCGGGCCGCTGGGGCGAGGGCGTCGAGCAGGTCGCCGCCGCCCGGGCGTTGCTGCCGCCGGAGCCACCCGAGGAAGAGAGCGTCGCGATCGACGCCGTCGACGCGTACCTGACGATGTCCGGCCCGGAGCCGGACCGGGTGCGGCGCAGCGAGGAGCTCGGCCGGCGCGCGGTGACCGGCGCCGAGCGCATCGGCGAGCCGTCGACGGCGTGCCAGGCGCTCTACGCCGTGGGTTTCGTGGTTCGGGAACGGGACATGGCCGAGTCGGACGCGTGTTTCCAGCGGATGCTGGACATCGCCGCGGAATACCGGCTGACCAGCTGGCGCAACTACGCGCTGATCGGGCTCGGCGGCAACGCCTGGCTGTCCGAAGCGGACCCCTCGGTCCTGGAGACCGCGCGCAAGGAATCGTTGCGTACCGGCGGGATCAGCCTGGCGCACAACGCGGAAGCGGTGCTGGGCCTGCATTCGGTGCTGTGCGGCGACTTCCCGGCCGCGGCCGGCCGGCTGGACACGTGTTTCACCGAGTCGTCCCGGCTGAAGCTGGTGGCCGTCAGCCGGTACGTCCAGATGGCGCGGGTGGTGCTGGCCGGGCACCAGGGCGACCGCCAGGCGATGCGCGCGGCGCTGGCCGACTTCCACCACAGCGGCGGTGCCGAATCCCGTGAGGCCCCGCTGGTCCGCGGCCTGGCCCAGGTGTTCTGCTCCCTGCTGGAGGAGGACCGCGACGGCGCCCGCGCCGAGCTCGACGCGATCGCCGCGGACCAGGCCAAGCAGCCCAGCGCGTTCCACCTCGCCGGCCCGCACGGCCTCAAGCTGCTCCTCGACACTCTCGACGGCAAAGCGGGCTGGGCCGAACACGCCCAGGTCGCCGACAGCCCGGCCGGCCGGATGCGCTGGAACCGCCAGTTCGTCCTGCTCGCCGAGGCCGTGCTGCACGGCCAGGAGGACCACCAGCCGCAGGCGTGCACGGCGATGGAGAAGCACGCGCTCGCCGCGGCACCCTTCGCCACCGCCCGCCTGCTGGGCCTGCGCCTGATCGCGGAATCGGCGGTCGACCACGGCTGGGGCGATGCGCCGACCTGGCTGCGCGAAGCCGAAAACCACTTCCACCGCACCGACGTCACCCCGGTGGCGTCGGCGTGCCGCGCCCTGCTGCGCCGCTCGGGCGCGTCGGTCCGCCAGCGCCGCACGGGCAGCGAGCGCGTCCCCGGCAGCCTGCGCGAACTCGGTGTGACGCTGCGGGAGTTCGAGGTGTTCGAGCTGCTCGCCCACCGCCTCGGCAACAAGGCCCTGGCGGCCCGCCTGCACATTTCCCCGCGCACGGTGGAAAAGCACGTGGCGAGCCTGCTGATGAAGACCGAGATCCGCGACCGCGGCGCGCTGGTGGAATACGCGGCGGACCACATGTCCGCCACTTCCGACGCCTGAGCTCCTTCACCCGGTCAGCCGCTGCGCGAGCGTGCACGGCGGCGCGACCATCGAAGGAGGACTCGGTAGGGAGGCGGCATGGCACGTCGGTCACGTGCCCGCAACTCCGTCGACGCGACGACCGTGTCCACGGTCCTGCAAGCAGGCACGATGCGGGGCGGCATCCACTTCCACCCTCCTGAGCAGGCCGCGCCGGTCGTCCCCCGGCAGCTCCCCGCCCCACCGCGGCGGTTCGCCGCCCGCGCGTGCGAGATGAATCGACTGGACCACGCCTTGGGTGAAACACCCGATGCGGCGCGGGTCCTGGTCATCGAGGGACAAGGCGGAGTCGGCAAGACGGCGTTGGCACTGCATTGGCTGCACAGCAACCTCGACCATTTCCCGGACGGCCAGCTCCACGCCGACCTGCGCGGTTTCGACCGGAGCGGCACCCAGGCGACCCCGGCGTCCGTGGTCCACGGCTTTCTGCTGGCATTGGGCGTTCCCCCGGACGCGGTACCGGCCGACGAAAGCGCGAGAATTGCCCATTACCGCAGCTTGATCGCCGGGAAACGCCTGGTGGTCGTGCTGGACAACACAGCGGACGCGGCGCAGGCCACGCCGCTGCTCCCCGGCTCCCCCACCTGCCGCGCGGTCGTGACCAGCCGCAGCCGCTTGCCTGCCCTGTCCGTCCACGGCGCGGAGACGCTGCACCTGGACGTCCTGCCCGACGACAACGCTCGCGAACTGCTGGTACGCCACCTCGGCTCGCGACGGATCGGCGACGAACCCGAAGCAGTGACGGCGATCCTGATGTGCTGCGCGGGCTTGCCGCTGGCGCTCTCCATCGTCGCCGCGCTGGCAGACACCCACGGCGGCTTTCCCTTGGCCACGATCGCCGACGAGCTTCGAGAGGCCAGATTGGACACCTTCGACGCGGGCGACCCCGCCGCCGACATCCGCACGGTGATCTCCTGCTCGATGTCCACATTGGACTCCTCGCAGATCCGGATGTTCGAACTGCTCGGCGCGGCACCGACCCTCCCGATATCGGCACCGGCCGCGGCCGCCATGGCCGCAGTCCCGGTACCGCGCGCGACCGCGTTGCTGCGCGAACTGGAACGCAAGAACCTGGTGGAGCACCTGGAACCCGGGCGGTTCGGCATGCACGAACTGGTGCGCCTCTACGCACGGGAACAACCGACCGAAACTGTCGATGCGTTGACCCGGCTGGCCGACTTCTACCTGCACAGCGCGTTGGCGGCGGATCACCTGCTCTACCCTCACCGCACCCTGGTCCCAGTGCCGCACCCGGCACCCGGTTGCGTCCCGCTCACGTTCGCCGACCACACGGCTGCTCTGACCTGGTTCACGACCGAGCACGAGCAACTGCTGGGCATCCAGGCCGTACTGGCGGACCACGAGCGGCAATGGCTGCTTTCCCGCGCACTGGACACCTACTTCTACCGCCGCGGCCACCTCGCGGAGAACGTGACATCGTCCCGCCTGGGCGTGGCCGCCGCGGAACACCTCGGCACCCAGGCCTTGACGTTGGCACTGCGGCAAGCGGGCCGGGCTCACACCCGAGCAAGCGAACTGCCCGACGCCATCGAATCCCTGCGAAAGGCCCTGGATCTCGAGGAGAATCCACACACGCACTTCGACCTGGCACGACCGCTGGCAGACAGCGGCGACTTCGCATCCGCGGCGGACCATCTCCGTCTCGCACTGGAGGGATACCGTGCCGCCGGGAATCCGGTCGGCGAGGCCCACGCATTGAACGCGCTGGGCCGATGTCACAGCGAACTGGGAGAATTCGAGCAGGCAAAATCGTACTGCGAGTCCGCCCTCGCCTTGCACGAACGCCACGAGAATCGCAACGGCCAGGTGGGCACGCTCGACAATCTCGGCACGATCGCCCTGCGCACCGGCCGCCCCGCCGACGCGATCGCTTGGCACACCCGGGCTTCGACGATGTGCGAAGACCTGGGCGATAGCTACCTCGAAGCCCGCGTACTCGAACACCTGGCGGAAGCCCTCGACGCCGACGGCAAGACCGCAGCTGCCCGCGAAGCAAGGCAGGCGGCGCTCGAGCTGTTCACCAGCCGGCACCGCACGACGGACGTCGAGCGGATCGTCACCAGCGGGGCTGAACCTTGTTGACCAGGTGCTCCCAGTTGACCTTGCGCGCCGACGGGCGGTTACGGATCCGGTCCTCGTCCTGGCGTTCCAGCTCCGCGATCGCCGCCAGCCGGATCCTGGGGTCAGTCGTAAGCTCAGCCAGCTGAAGGGTGTCCTCCCGCGTGACCTTCAGCGGAGTGACGGTCGTCGAGTCGACTACCATCATCGTCCATTCACAGGCAGCCGCTTCGTAGCCCAGCTCCTGCGCCTCGAAGATCTCCCTGGCGCACCGGAGGTGATGCAGAATCTCGGCCTTGGCCCCGTGCGACGCCCGGAGAACGTCCGCCCGGGCGTGATGAGCGCGACCGAGGATCTCCGCCGGGAGAGCGCCAGGCTTCGGGACCAGCGCCTGGATCACCTGGCCTAGCCACCGCTTCGCCTCAGCCCAGTGCCGCCGGGCCGCCGCGATCTCGGCCTGGATGATGACCAGGTCGAAATAGTCGGCCGTACCGGGCAACAAGGAGTCTTCGGCGCGGTCGGCGAGCTCGGCGGCACGCTCCAGCGCGGGCTTTTCGTTCAGCAATCGGTAGCGGGCCAGCTGGATCCGCGCCTGCAGACCCAGGCATGCACCGACAGCGACGAGTGTCCGGCCGTTGTCGTCGAGCGCGACGAATCGTTCGATCGCCTCGGCCAGGGCCTCGTAACCGGCCCGAAGGTGATATTCCTGGTCGTGCCCGCGCACCTGCTCAGCCACGAGCATCCTGAGTCTGCCCAGGCGGATCCGCCCGTAGGCGGCGGTCTTCCGATCCTGGTGCTGCTCGGCCAGCCGGATCCCCCGCACCGTCTGCTCCAGCGCCGCGTCCAGCTTGTGTTCACGGGCCAGGGCCCAGCCCACGGCGAAGATCCGCACCTCGGCTTCCAACCCGGCCTCGCGTTGAAGCAGATCGTGCGGCGAATCCAGCACGCGAAGGCATTGCCGGGCCGTAGCCGTCATGAGCTGGAGGTCGCCGTGCGCCTTGATCACTTTCTCCACCGACGGGAACGCGCCGAGCAGTTCCGCCGGATGCCTCAGCGCCCCAGCCAGTTCCAGGCTCTCCCGCACCAATTCGACGGCACGCGCGGACAACTCGTCGGTGGTCTCGAGCTCGTGCAGCACCCGCCTCAACGCCCGCCCGTCACCCGGCAGGCGGTCCGGCCGATCGACACTCACGGCGCCGTCACCGCTGGTCCCGGTCAAGGCCGCGATGCGCCCGGCGATCCGGTCGACGCCCTCCCCCGTCGCCGCGTCGCATCTCGCGATCACCAGTGCGCGCAGGGTGGAAGGTGCGTGCTCCGCGACGAATCCGGGCGAAGCGACGGGAATGACCGGGCATGCCGATGCCCCCTCGTGGTCGTAGATTCTCTGCCGGATCGCCCGCAGCTCGTACCGGGACCCCGCCCGCCGCGGCGCACCCTCGGCCCGCTCGGCGAAAGCCTGCACGTAGTCCTCGGAAAGCAAGCACAGCACGATCCGGGTCGCGATCTGCTCATCCATCCACGCCTGGATCGACGAGGGGTTGGCATCGTGCAGATCGTGGTCACTGACCACGTCACAACCGTGGTCCTGCAGCTGCCGGCGCAAAGCGCGCTCCAGCCACCGTCCTTCGTCGTCGTGGGAGTAGCTCAGGAACACCCGTCTCAGCTGCAGACCGGCCACCACGGCGGCCGTGCGCCGCGCATCGAGCTCCGGTCGGGCCGGTGCCGGTCGATCCTCGCTGTTCACCTGGTGTCACCTGCCTCCGCTTGCGCGAGGAGTCACCACCGGAGATTCACCCTGACGTGCGCACGATCGCGGACGCCGCCACCATGCCGGGGCCCTAGGCTCGTATCCGGTAACACATCCTCTGCTCCTTGTCCGTGGGTAGTTTGTTGCCGCCGGGCGGTTCCGGAGAGCGCCGGGGCCGCCCACTTTCGTGCGCTAGTCCTCCTTTTCCATCTGGCTCAGCCGCGCATCGATGATCCGCGGCGTCTCCGCAGCGGGCAGCGCGATCTCCTCCAGTTCGTAGAAGATGTTCACGAACTCCTTCGTCTCCTCGGACGGATCCGGAAAGAGCGCGTCTTTGTAAGGCTGGTCGAGCAGCAAAGCGTAGTCGTCCGGCTCGTCCGACAACTCGAAGATCTCGAACGAGCTCTTCATACCTTTATGCACGCCCGCGGCGAACGGCATCACCCGAATGACGACTTTG
>Ga0307507_10012205_pt1 | contig 10658 bp, 6 predicted proteins | sample 7_EM_MG_FD_207223 | JGI IMG/M metagenome (GOLD analysis project Ga0307507, IMG submission 207223) | Populus trichocarpa ectomycorrhiza microbial communities from riparian zone in the Pacific Northwest, United States - 7_EM | ecosystem: Host-associated > Plants > Roots > Unclassified | place... | reverse complement strand
TGGACGTACTAAACTGGGCCCCCATTTTGTTTCTGTATAAAGCTTTACCTACCATCACCCCTCATCATCTTTGTGAAAGAAAGACAAACTCAGTTTATCTTTTTTATTTATTTATTTATAATGCGTTTCATAACATAAAAAGTATTAATTTTTACTATGAAATTAAATTTCGACCGCAAATTTAAACATATTTTTAAACATAAAACCTCAAACTAAAGAGTATTCCTTCCTAGATTATCCCTCTGTGTACCATATCTCGATGTGATACAAACCAAAATCTTTCCTTACTATTTTTAAATCACACGTAATACCTTTCTACTACTTTTATACATACGTGGAAGAGGTGTGTGTGGACTGTGGTTTTCTGTGGCAGGAAGCTAATGGAAAACTAATTTTTCACCGACTTGAACTCTCTTTTTTCTTCTTTTAATGCAGGAACAAATAGCCGATTACCGACCACAACAATTTATATCATGGTAGTAATTTATTTATTTGTAATTTCCGCATAATTCTTATATATATTAACACTTTTAAAGTATATATGTTTATATAAACTGAAGCTACATTTTTTCCGTGAATCTTAGACATCCCATCTGTATCCGAATTAGAATATTGAAAAAAAAATTTATGTCACACTTCTCCTCCTTAAGTGCAAACTCATGATGAAATTTCAGACAATCTGTACCCTTTCTAAGCCGATGAGAAAATTTGACACGAGCTTTAGAACGATTATGATGATAAGAATGTAAGAAAACAGTTAAGTTCTGGTTATAATTTCACTCTAAAAGAAGATTTGGATGTAAGTTATGAGATATGTATAGAAATTAAAGAGATTTTTGGATGTAGCTTATGAGATATGTACTGTAGAGATTGAAGAGATCCAAATTAGAGAAGCATACAATGTAGGAACCATCAATGAAAGTTCTCAAATAAAGTTGATCCGTCACTTGCTGGCTTGATAGTGATTTAACCTTGAAATTCCAATTATTTGATTGGTGGAATAATATTTATGGGAAATTTTTTGTTTTGCTTTGCTTTCAAAATGGATAATATGCAAATTGCCGACTGATTATCCGAACTGCCTTGATCGATCGGGGATTTAAATCGTATTTTCTTTCTGGCATGGCCGGTCCACAATAAGCTCTGTCAAAGCAAATATAGAGAGGCGCCTTCCACCATTTCCATTTATGGTTTTTCACTAGCCAAAATCATTCGAAGACTAATGTTAGATTTACCACTTAGTCTTCTCGAAATATTTTATGCCCTAAATAGAAATCTCATACACTAAACGAGTGAGTCTCACTGATGAATCCTAGGAGTATAAATGAAAGTTAAAAAATCGGGATTCAAGAGGAGGTTAATTAGGAGAATAATTTCTAATAAATTTACCAATTTTGATTCAAAATCCTTTAGCTTAGGTTTTGATAAACTTATTTAAATCTTAATGGTTATTAAACTCGAAAGAAGATGGGGTTAATCCAATAGTTAAATAGATAGTTATTAAAAGTGGTTCAGCTTTACAAGTTGATTTGATTATGAGTTCTAAACTTATCTTGAATTAAGTTATATTTCGAATTATATATTAATTTGATTAAATCTAGATAACTCTTGAAATATAATCTTGAATTAAGTTATATTTGATGGAGTTAACTCTAAAAATTAAAAAAAAAAATCGATCCAAATTAATTCCATGATCATCATATTAACTTAATATTGTGGTAACTCAAGCTGTCAACTAAATCAAACACGTCCAAATTTGTTAAAAAGAAAATACTCAAAAGTCCAAATAAATAATAAGGGAGTCGTGCATCATTTGTGCCTCTTGTTTTAGGCACACGTCTCTTCTATGCTCTCTGCTTCGTTCCTCCCTGTCCACTTATCCCTGTGCCAACACTGTACCCCTTTTAGCTCCTTCTCTGTTCCTTTCTGTCTCTAACAGCGCACTATACTATTAAAAAAAAAACCCACTTCTTCTATAAGGAAATTTCATTTCTTTTATGCCCACATGATCAAGAAGGCATCATTCAGGTTCTCTCTGTTTTTTTTTTTTTTTGGAAAAAAATATTGGGTTTGTAAGTTTTAAGTGAATTCTTTGGCTTAAAGATTAACCTTTGAAGAAAAAGTATTTAAGATTGTGGGGTAATTTTTTTTTTCAGGTGCTTTGGTGATACAGTGGTAGTGTATATAGAAGTATTATACAGTAAAACTTTGCAGAAGATCAGCGAATCTTCCAGCTTTGAAAGGTATGGTACATTACTTGGTTACTATTTTAGTTCTGCTTGGTTGCCGAGGAAATTCTAGGAAAAGAAAATGAAGAAGCAATTGTAGAAGACTCTGAAGTTCATTTCTTATTGCTTTTATGGTTTCTGTTTTTTTTGTCTATGTATAATGCTTGATTTTTCTGTCCAGATATTTTTTTTATTTCAATTTATTTTTGTTCTGTGCATAAGAAAATGCAATTTTTAGTTAAAAAAAATTTCTTATTATCTTTTTTTTGTGAGAGCTGGAGTGCTTTAAAGCAGGGTTGAATGAACACTGAAAAGGTTTGGACTTTTTATTAAAAGAATTATGTTATTTTAATCATTTTTAATATATGCTGCTTTCTTTATTCTTTTTACCTTTATTTTATAATCATGTTTATTCTTTATTCTATTATTTTCTGCAACTGATTCCTTTTCCTTTCGATAACATTCCTTAAACTTTTGATTTGTATATTGTTTAGTTTGGCGTTCTTTGTGAAGCAATCTTGGGCCAATAGTTCGATGCATGACACCATCTTCAAACAAAAATTAGGCAGTCTATGTATTTGGATTAGTTTCATACATGACTGTTATAGGATTAATATTTACTGTAAATGCCGAATCCCTTCTCTTTTGCTTTTTTTTTATTGATTTTATGGACCCTTTTCTGCATTTTCGTTTAATTTGTTTTTGCTGTCCACCAACAATTATACATTGTTTGATTGTTTAATTTAATTTCTTGCAGATCTTCTAGCAAGACTTTACTTTTACACAGCAGAAACCACAGATAACTTATGGCTTCACCGGATGTCGATTCTCCTTGGCTCTGTGCTGCTAGTGAATCTCTTGGTGGATGTTTCAATACACAGATTGAGGAGGTCAAATCAACCAATGTCTTAAATGTGCTGGAAGCTCCCACATCTTCTGTGTATGATACCCGTAACATCCCCAAGCCGCCACCTTATCCTAATACAACATCTAAAACAACCAGCCATTGTAAGAGGATCTCAGCGAGTTGCTCTGTTCCAAAGGAAACAAAAGATACATGGGACAGGCTATTCAAGGAAGCATACGGTTCGGATGTCTACATTATCACAGAGAGCAACTCGTATATTCCAGCTCATTGCAATGTTTTGGTGAGTTAATTAGACTTCCTTGACATATCTATTTACTTGGAAGTATCATTGTTTTCATCAAAGATGCCTGCTTGAGTAAAGGAATTTTACTTCATATATCGAAATGTAAAAGATAAAATAGGTGTTTGCCATCTTCTTTAAACCTGATGCATTCGTTAAGGCGTTTCAATATTGTTGCCTCTAGAATATAAAAAGATGTGTTTTTGCAAGTTTTCTTTGATAAATGGAGACAGAGGGGCAGTATAAAGACAAAATTCGTAATCTTTATCTTGAATACACCTGGAGTTGATTTATAATCACTAAGAAATTTAGGTTCAATGTGGTGGCTGGGTTTAATATCTGTTACTTTTCCTTTTGCAGAGTACTGTGTCGCCCGTGCTTGGGACTATCCTGCAGCGGTCAAAAGTTAAAAATGGAATTAGATATATCAGCATTCTTGGTGTACTTTGTGAAGCTGTCCATGTGTTCATTCGGTTTTTGTACTCATCCTGGTATCTTCAAATATCCTTTTCCATATATTCTTCATCAATAAATTTCTCTGGGACTGTATCACTGATGTAACAGAGAATGTTATGTAATCTTGTTATTTTTTGTTTGGAACAGATTCAAATAGAAATGCTTCCCTTTCTGGTTTTTCATTGTCTAAGGTACTCTGATTTAAATAAAGATACCATTCTTGATATTCTAATGCAGCTATGAAGAGGATGAGATGAAAAAGTTTGTTCTCCATCTGTTGGTTTTATCACACTCATACTCTGTCCCGTCACTGAAAAGAGTTTGTATAGACCTTCTGGAGCAGGATCGTCTGACCAGAGAAAATGTGATAGACGTGCTTCAGTTGGCAAGGAGCTGCGATGCGCCACGACTCTCCTTAATTTGTGTTCGTATGGTTGTGAAGGACTTGAAATCTGTATCATCAACTGAAGGTTGGAAAGTTATGAGGCGAGCTAACCCTGCCCTTGAACAAGAGCTTGTAGAATCTGTTGTCGAAGCAGATTCGGTAAGTCAATTCCTGATTCTTATATTGAACAATAATATAGAATATGCAGCAAGTTATTTTAAGCACTCAGAGAATTACATGCAGTTTAAGTAGTTTTCACTTGTTTAGACCATAGATGACATGCTACAAGCAAGCACATGAAATGTTTTTCATTCTTTTATTTTTATGATCCCAATTCAAGGTGAGGAAGTAGCAACTAGCAGATCTTCACATGCCTAATTTAACCGTTAAAATTGGAATCCTGTAAATTCAGTTTATTTGGGAAACATTGGCACTAGCCACGTTGTATATGGTGGATGTCACCTTGAGAAGAAGTTGTCTAAAAAAAAGCTTCTAAGTGGAATTTCTTCCGGTTTCAATCAGGAAAAGGTATTTCATCTTAGTCTGCAGTAGTGGTTGAGTCTAGCAGCTTGCTTCGCAGTGGAATAACTATGTGGTTATGGATGAGTCGAGGAACATGTTCCCCTCAGTGAAATGTCTACTTGGTAGTCTTGACATCAGTCTCCCACCCTTGTATTTTTTGAAGCCTAAATAAAATTCGATGATGCTTTTGAAATGATATTTACTATCGTGAATTAACTCTAGTAATCAGTTGGTCTTGCTGTTTCTGTACCCCTTCTTTCTTCATTTTCTTTTCCTCAAATCAATGCTCATATACAAAGTCGTGATTCATAATGTATGATCCAAATTTTACATTATCTGGTACAAGCTGTAATATTTTTTGTAGTTCAACTTCACAAAATGGAATCTGAGTTTCACTTATTGTCAGAGAAAACAAGAGAGGCTGAGGAAAATAGAAGAGAGAAAAGTATACTTGCAACTGTATGAAGCAATGGAGGCCCTCCTTCACATATGCAGGGATGGGTGTAGGACAATTGGACCTAGTGATAAAATGCTGAAAGGAAGCCAAGTTGCCTGCAACTTTCCTGCCTGCAAAGCACTTGAGTCCTTAGTTCGTCATTTCTCCAAATGCAAGTCTCGGGTCCCAGGTGGTTGCATTCACTGCAAACGCATGTGGCAGCTTCTCGAACTACATTCTCGTATGTGCGATGAGCCTGATTCCTGCAAGGTTCCGCTTTGCAGGTGAGAATGAAACTTGCATGTATCATTTGCCTCCATGCCTTTATTTTCAAGGTTTCAAAATCCATTTAAGTGAGTATGAAACTTGAACAAAAGGAAATACTAGAAGCCAAAACAAGACACAGTTTTCAAAAGACATTTACACTTGCCGGAATGGTATTTTGCTTATTAAAGAATTTGAATATCCAAACATGTCCTTCAATGTGGAATTATGTAAAGAAATTTTTTAAAGCATGGAAATAGATGAAAAATAGTTTACAAGCTTTTTGTCAGATCTGCGTTGTGTTTGTGTAACAGTACAAATTAGGCTCATTTGTTTTGATTAACTTTTTTTTTCTGGATTCATTACCATACTGAAGATTGCATTAAAGCTCCTATGTTGACATTGATATTCCCATGAAAACTTTTCACGGATTCTTCTTTCTACTTGTTCGGTTCGGTTTGGGTGATGGGAGTATATGATAGCCTACTTGCTTGATTTGAGGAGCTGATATGCTCAATCAGAAAAGAAGGAAAACAATATGCATGCTGCAGTATCTTGATAGTGTTCTCTTTCCTTGTTGATAGGCATTTCAAGGAAAAAATGCAGCAGCAAACAAAGAAAGAAGAAGCTAAGTGGAAACTGCTGGTCAGCAAAGTAATAGCAGCCAAGAACGCCTTGGGGCCATTCTCAGCTCGGCGTATAGATTTATTCTGACCCCGTTACTTCTTTTAACCTTGTATCTTCATGCCATCAACACACCCAGGCCATTGTTTTGTATAATGTAATGGCAACTGTAAGATAGAAACAATAATCGGCAAAGTGGTTCGACAATGTTTCTTGTACAAACTTTGTATCTTCATTACACCTTGCTCGAAGTCCTTTCTCTGCGTATGATTAAAATAACGAGGGAAGAGGAAACATTAACGTAAAATCTACCATAGGGACTAAATCGTAATATAGATTTTGAAACGTTAAGGACTAAATTAAATTGAGTTCCAACTATAAGGACTAAATAAATGTAATTTACTCTAGTTCGTATTACCTTGGGGTTCAAAAAAAAAATTCATCCACTTTAAATTATTTATTATTGATGAATTTTACTATAGAAGTATAATTATAAAACTGGGATTGGCATATATAATTAAAGATTAAAAAAACGAATAATCAAAACGATTGAATCGAAATATTTCGATTTTACTTGGTTTTGAAGATTTCCATTAGATTTATAAACCCAATACTTCAATTCTCCAAACACTTGGCTTCGAAAGGCCTGAAGGTCACACTAATCACTACCCCTTCCATTGGAAAACCAGCAAGTTCCATCAATTTATAAACTGTTTTTAGATGGATTCAAGCTAGGAATGTGAAACCCTTGAAGACGGAAGTCCATACAATTCAGGGAAAATTCAAAGCTCCCTCTGGAGAGTTTCTGGTTGTGTCCTTTCCTTCACTAGAACCGTTGGAGTTCAACGATTTCCCATCATTTGTTTAGGATGTTTCATACCCAGTTATAGGACCAACAATTCCATCAATGTTCTTGGACAAAATGTTGAAGGATGACGAGGATTATCATGACCAACTCTAATGGCGAAATAAACCATTGTTAAGGAGTGGCGCACCGTCACAATACATGGCCTCGGTGGCGTTATCAAGGTTGCAGCCGCTCTCGTTAACAAAATCACAACAGGCCTGAAATCATGGAAGCCTAAAAACATATATATACCAACTAGAAGAGGAAGGACTGCATATGCACCGGAGAGATGCCTTAATATTCCACTGAACATTGAGAGAGAGAACTTTCAGGGACATAAAATGATTCTTTGTTGCCCTTAATCTGCACACAAAAGATACATAAAGATGGTCTTGAGAACAATATATACTTATTTACCAACTCATTCAATACGAAAGGGAATCCATAGGCACAGAGCCTACGAATTATTGCATGAAGTTTTTCCCACCAAAGAAGAGGAAGGCAGCTTAATGACTTCGCAATTACACAGTCAAGCCAGTGGACATCTTGACCAACCCTCAGTGAATATATGGAGAGACATGCATGTCATATGAAAATCACATTCTGTGAATAATCAATCCTCTCCCTTTCTCAGTTTAAGAAAAGATTTAACACGCGAGTTGCCCAGTTCCTCTTAGCCGAGTTTAATATAAATGCATAACAAGCAATGGCTTTCTAAATGAGCTGCAGACATCTCCCGTCAAATATGAGAAAACCAACTCTTAATTATCGAATCGGTTTCTCTGCAAGTTCTATTGCCTTCTTCCTTGCCTTTGTTGTAAACAAAAGGCATAGTAAAAAAAAAAAAAAAAGCTTCAAACATATTGCAATATTAATTAAATTTTTCCCCCATAAAACACTATATACTATAATGATTTTTTTTTTCCTTTCGTTTGGCTTTTTTTCCGATCTATCTCAATTTTAATTACATTCTTCAACATTAGATTTATTAGAAATTAGATTTCATAATTTTTTTTCAATTTACTTTTAATGAATTTTTTTCCTCTCAATATCAATTACATTCTTTAACATTAGATTTATTAGAGATTGGATTCCATAATTTTTTTTCAATTTACTTTTAATGAATTTTTTTTTCCTCTCAATTTCAATTTCATCATACACTATTATGTTTATTGGAGATTGTGCTTCATAATTTTTTACAATTTATTTTTTGTATGGTTATCTCAGTCTCATTACCTAAATTAGAGATTTGACAAGTTAACTTGATTGCTTCGAGTTTTTTTATCCTTTTTTTCTAATTGACTTTGTTTTTTATTAATTTTACCCTTCAACAATGAATTGGATTGATTGAGAACTAGACTTCATTATTTAATTTGGTTTGCTTTTTAAGGTTATCTTCATCTCATGACTCGGGTCATTGTTTTGACTGATTAACCCGGGTTGACTTAAATTGCATTTTATATCCTTTTTATAATCAAATCTTTTTTCAATTTCATTTTTTAATAGTGAGTTGGTTAATAATTAAACTTCACAATTTGTTTCAATTTATTTTCTGTTGGGTTATCCCGATCTCATGATCCATGTCACGGGTTTGGCGGATTAACTCAGAGTGACTCAAGTTTTTAGAAAAAAAATAGATTTTTTTTCAATTTTATCTTTCAATATTGAGTTTATTGAAAATTGAGTTTCATAATTTGTTTTAATTTGTTTTATATATGGTTATTATACTCTCATGACCGTGCATATGGATTGATAAATTAACCTAGATTAATTCGAATCGATCTAATATGTTTTCGTCTCAATATTTATAAAAATATCACATCTTGAATATTTGTTTTGAGTCAAACTATGTTTTTACCAGTAAATTAAAATGTTTTTAGATTCATCAAATTAATTAAATCATATTGAGTGAATCATCACATGATTTTTTTTAAAAAAATATTCTACTAAAAAAACATTAACAATTATTCAATTTTTTCTTACATTAAAAATAAAAAAAAATTAAGCGGCCCACAGCATTTCACAGGCGAATGATATAGTAAGCATAAAATACACGAGAAGGTATTGTAACAATATTTAAAACTAACCATCTAGGTGGTGGCCCAGTGGTAAGAGCTTGGGACCAAGAGGTTTGCTCCCTCTGTGGTCTTAGGTTCGAGCCCTGTGGTTGCTCATATGATGACCACTGGAGGCTTACATGGTCTTTAACTTCAGGGCCTGTGGGATTAGTCGAGGTGCGCGCAAGCTGACACAGACACTCACGTTAAACTAAAAAAAACAATATTCAAAACTCAAAAGCATTTGCAACTATGGCACCATGACTTCCAAGTGTGTACCACAAAAGACATCTAGATGATGACTGTGGTCCAATCATTTCCTCTGGATTGGACTGTGAGGCCTCCAGGACCGTAAGATATTTCCCAGCTGGATATTGAATAGAATTATAAGGAAAAAAACAAAAACAAAACTAGGAATGCTTGGTAAAATATTATTATGCAGCAAGATCCATTACACTGTAAATTATTACAATGTAATAATATTTTTCTCTTCACTGTACAAGCCAATAAAGTACAAATTAATGGGTAAAATATAAGCTTATTAAACCCAATCAAATTAATAATCTAAGTTTTAATTTTAATTTTTTTAAAAACACTTGTATTATCTTGATATTTTTATTTTAAATAAAAAAAATTAGTTGAACACACGATATAACGTGTGCTACCTATCTAGAATGTTCAACCAATAAAAACATCTAGACCCCCCTAATTCTTACACCCTGCTTCTTCACAATTCATGGTTATACAAATTGACTATAAATGCTGGATCTATGCTAACATAATCTAACTATAAAGATGGAAAGAAAACTAGTTAATTACAATATCCAACTCGAGATTCGACCCCATTCAAGATTAAAGTCATAGATCTAATTTAAGATTTGATTTGATTCAAGATTCAGGTTCTAAATCGACAGATCAATCTAAGCTTTAATTTTTTACAACAATAAACAAAATGATAATATTTTAGTAAAACAAAATCATTTGTACTATCACATGACCTGAACTTATTATCAAGTATGAGTTTTATAACTATAATAGTGGTTAATGAGACCACTTATTTCTACTTATATTGTGTCAAATAAAAAGCCACCGCCTGCTTTCTTATATATATAACAAGGCAAGTTAGTGTTTAATTGGTAAAGTGATGTATAGTGTTTTTTAAAAATATTTTTTATTTTGAAATATATTAAAATAAATTTTTAAATTTTGTTTTTAAATTTTAACATTAACATATCAAAATTATTAAAAAATATTAATTTAATATTTTTTTCAAAATAAATACACTTTTAAAATATATCAAAACACAAATGAAACCTACTACTAAAACATTCACTTGAAACGCATGGAGTAAGGGCCTACTTAAAAGAAATTGGCAGCACATGTTTTTGACCAGCATTAGATCTTACAACCTACTTTCAACATCGATCCAGGTACATTGATTGTTTCTTGTCCAAGCATGAAGAATCAAAAGCAACTGGTAGGTTGTTGTAACCTACAAAATATAATTATGATTATAATTATGATTTTATTTTCACAAACAAAAATAAATTTGTAATATGATTATAAAAACTAGATTGGAATTCAAGAGAAATTGTATTTAATCTTCCTACAATATATTGAAATAAAAAAGAATGGGGGATTTAAATAAAAAATTAAAGAAACAAAATTCTAAAAATAAAAATAATAAATTA
>Ga0307507_10012203_pt1 | contig 10659 bp, 9 predicted proteins | sample 7_EM_MG_FD_207223 | JGI IMG/M metagenome (GOLD analysis project Ga0307507, IMG submission 207223) | Populus trichocarpa ectomycorrhiza microbial communities from riparian zone in the Pacific Northwest, United States - 7_EM | ecosystem: Host-associated > Plants > Roots > Unclassified | place... | reverse complement strand
AACTATTACGCATCAGATATTGTTATGCAACTGTATGCATCAAGTTCAAAGTGCATCAAGTATTCAGCATAAAGGTTTCTATGCTACAAAAAATATCCTAGTTATTACAAACCAGAATATTCAATATCCTTAATTGATTCAAAATCAGTAAAATTCCATAAAAGCAAAAAAAGATTTTTTGACAACTAGTTGTGTTTGCTTTTTCTCCCTTGCATCCATCATTCTCTCCCCTTTTGTTTTAGCACCAATCCTAGTCCTCATCTTCACCAACAACATACTAATGCACTTATTCAACATCCAAGCCAAATTGAACAAATCTATCATTAACCTATATAATATCTTGTTGCATATATGTTAGCAATTTGTCAACAACATCAATTTTTAGTTCCCACTCACCAATAAAACTATCAAACTTATTTGATAGTACTTGCAGTTGTTAAATTATAAGAGGGAATAGGTGGTTGGTTTGAGAATTGAAACTCCTAGTAAACTTTCAATCTGATCCAACAGTCAAATTGATAGTTATGCTTGATAATGTAAAACTGGACAATAGACATAATTACGCTAAAATCTGAATTTCCTTGTTCAATCTTTTCTTGGATTGTATCATTCCCTCTCTTTAAGATGATAAGTCCCTTGATGAATATGTAACATGAAGGATATTCACCATCAACCCGAAATGAAGGATATTCACCATCAAAACCCTACATAGTCTTGTTAGCAAAGAAAATATTTTGAATAAACCTTTTCTTAACATATAAGCTCTCCTTTACAGCCATATTCTTCTTTGTAAGCCTTAATTGGTCCTCGTAAACCTATTTAAGTGTTAAAGAAATAATAACTACAGACTTCCTATCTTTCACAAAAGAAAATCTATTATTGAACCCAACATGCATAGCTTTCTAATCATATTACCAAGGCTTACCCAACAACAAATAGCTATCATGCATAGGTACAACATCACATAACACCTCATCACAATAATTTCCAATAAAAAATGCAACTAAAACCTTTTAAGCACTTTCACTTCTCCATAATTATATATTCAATCATTACAATTTATATGAAATAAGGTGTTTTGTACTATGCAAGTTCAATTTATCCACCAATAAGTAGTAGCCACATTATTACATCTTCTATTATCAATCACATACCTTCTTTTGAACATGGCACCTCATATGGAAGAAGTTCTCTCATTGCTCCTCCAAATCTCTCACTTTAACTTGCAAATTCAATACTTATTTTACCAAAAATGCCCCCCTCATCTGAATACTCAACACAATTATCATTAGCATCCTAAAGTGGAGTTATCTCCTCCCCATCACTAGCCTCTCCACTAGTCACACCCTCACCATGAGCCTTCATAACCATAGCTCACTTGTTTAAACACTACAAACCATCATAACCAACTCTCAAAAAATGAAATACATTTTATATCACGATTACAAGATGTAAGAGTTTCAACTTTACCTCTAATATCAGTAGAGATGTCTTTCTTCTTTTTTGGATTCTCAATTCTCTCCCTCACTTTCGGTTGAGATTCAACAACCCCCACATTAGCCTTCCAATTAGGTTTCTAAGGTGACGAAGAACATAACGGTCAGTTTGGCTATGAACTACCCTTATGCTTAAGTTGTCTCTCTATTTTTTTTTTCATATGCATCATATTCTCTAACTCCATATAATATTATAACTCTATAATATTCACAATCTCATGATTTAGCTCATTCAAGAACCTAGTCATAATAGTCTCTCTATCCTCCACTAAATTAGCCAGAACCATCGCAATCTTCATCTCCTTGTGATACTCATCAATATTCTTTCTACCTTGGCTCAAACACTGTAACTTTTGGTATAATTCCTTATAATAATGATTCTAGATAAATCATCTCCTCATAATAGCCTTCATCTTTTTCGAAGTCTCAATAGGCCTCTCACGATTCCTTTTACGACTCAACATAAGCTAATTACACAATAAAATAGCGTAGTCCATGAGCTCAATTACGATAAGCTTAACCTTTTTACCCTTCGAATAGTTATGACAATTAAATAAGAGCTTTATCTTCTTCTCCCACTCCAAATACACCTTAGGATTGTTTTTCCCTTGAAATGAAGGAATTTTCATCTTAATATTGTCCAAACTCTTATCTACCCCATTTTAGTACCTAAAATTACCCATATCATCTTCTTGGTTGAACTGCCCATCTCTTATAACCCCCTCATACCCATGGTTTCTAGCCTGCCCTAACTGATCTCTATAGCCTAAAAGCACAATATTATAATCTGCATTACCCATCTCATCAAAATTATCATCAACAACGGGACTAACACTCCTTTCACGCCTTTTAACATTTTTTCCACCCAAATCAACTCTATTATGCAAACCATTAATTTGAGCATCACGTCTCTCCTTTTCTACATCATATCTTCTAAATTCTCTATTGCCCTGTTTATCATTTCCATATGTTGTGTTAAGGCTTGAATTTGAAAAGGTTGATTTTCAATTGGTGGTGTTGTCTGGGTATTGTTCGACATCTTTAAATTTGTAAAATACATTAGTGATAAAGAACAATTTATTTCCTCATTTATTCCCTCATATGTTCACACTCCTCATGTGTTTATACTTCTCTCGTGTTTCACTCATTTAGGCTTTTCACTTTGAAATTCAATACAACCAAATAGAACAACATGTTAGTACAATCCAAATATGTGTAACAAATAAAGAAGCAAGAAATATAAAAAAACAAAAACAAAAATGAGACTACAATTATGATTTTGCGAATAGCAAATGAATTTGTATGAAATATAGACTTTTTAAAGACGCGGAATAAATAAGAAGCAAAATTAATGAAAATAACTTTATTAACCCCCAAATATCCCAAATATAAATTTAGTATACTGATTAGGTTGATTTCGACAGTAGCAAAACATTTTTTATAAGTTGACGCAAATTAGACCTGTTTACGTAATCTACTACCATACAAATCAAACAAAGTTCAAATGACCCCAAATTTAATATTTGATGTTATTATACCAAAAAAAAAACATATAATGTGAATTTTAAAGCGACTCTAGCATGGTTTGATTCACTTTCTTTTGTATTAGGTTTTCTGACAGAACTATATCTTTAGCTTTCTAACATCTTTTTTTTATTTAGTGTTACTGATATGTAGGGATAATAACTAAAATAATGAGAAATTGTTTTTCATAATAATAGATGTCGCAAGCAAGAGAAAGAGTAGAAGATTAAAATCAAAGAGAAATTTAAACACGAAATATAACAAAACAAAATTTTCAAAAAGGTATAACCTAAATTTTTGGAGCCTAGCTCTGATATCAACTAATATAAGCCCCATGAATATAAAGATCCAAAAACCCACAATGAAGTAGATGACAAACCTGGAAAGCTAAAATTAAGGTTTATGGTAGATAAACCTTGACCTAGATATAATTATGTACCTGAGAATCAAAGGTATTAGAAATTGACCTTGGACCCACTGATTATATAAAAAAATCAAGAAACAAAAGTATGTAAAGACACCGCACAGTCAGTTATACCTTGATAAGTCAAATTTATTCTTAGTCCCATGAAAGAGAAAAGTGATGTATCATGCAAAACAAAAGTTTATTCACATTATACCATTAAACAGTTTTATCGACGGATTCATTCCGTCGGTGTCAGGCACGCAAACTATCGGTAACATTTTTACCGACAGCCTCACTAACGGAATCCGTCCGTTGGAATATTGATCGTCGGTAATTTCCCTTTCCGTCACTAATTTTATCAGGAATTAAAAAAAAAACCAAACACCAACGGTATTACAGACGGCTAAGCGCGCCAAAAAAAAATTCTCGTGAGAACTTTACCAACGGAATCATTTCGTCTATATTTTCAACGGTAATCACCGATGGATATATGCCGTCAATAATAGTAATGGTAAACATCGACGAAATATATCTGTCGATAATTGTGGCATAGATGGTAATTTTTTTGCAACTCTCAGTAAAATACCTACGGCCAGTTTCCGTCTGGAAAACCGTCAGTATTTATTTAAAATATTTTAAAAAAAATTATTTATTAATAGTAAAAAAACTTAATAACCAAATAAAATTGTATTAAACATTAAAAATAAAAAAATAATGTTAAATAATATTCATCCAAATATTCATTACAAATTTAATGTGTTTAAAAAACAAAATTGAACTAGAATAGCGGCAGAGCTGGAGGAGGAGGATGAGGAGGAGGAGGATGAGGAGGAGGAGGAGGAGGAGGTTGGTTGTTCTCGGGACCGTACGGCCAAAAAAGGGCTGCACATGTATCATCACTCATCCTTGATCTAATCTTCATGATCATTTAACGGAGATGATCATAATCCGTTGAGAGTCGTTCATATTGTTGTTTCAAGGCCATGAACTCCTCAGACTGGGTGCTCGATACTGATGGAGAGCTCCCAACGGTTGAGAACTACGGGCAACCGCAAGTTTTCAACCATAATGTTGGAGAGCCCATAGACCCTATTTTTATCGGTTCCACCAGCCGATCCTACATCCATCCATAAATCCAGATCGAAATCCGGATGGGTCGAAGGATCGTCCCCATATCTCTCCCTCAACCGGCTATTATAGGTCTCCTAAATGTTTTTTAAAAAAAGCATCATATTCAATTCAAGAAAATAATAACTTACAAAATAAAATGATTGAACGAACATATCACGAAGTGCTGAGCACAGTTGTCCGCGAACTGCTGCACACCTTTTTGGCGGTTTTGACTCCGCACGTGCGTCTCTACAAACAGCTTCATTGGACTCGGCTCACGTCCAAGAGACGTAGCCTGTAAGGAAAAAAAATATTGTAAGTTAAATATATTTATAAGCAACAACAAATTAATTAACGATATATTTCATTTAAATTAATCTTACCATCCGCTTCGCATGTGCGCTGAACGGGATAGAGTCGTCGGTGTGCGTGGTCACCGAACAATGAATTTGCCGGTTCAGGTTGTTGGCACCAGACTATAAGCGCCGTAAGAACCGCTCAGACATCACGTGCTCAATATATGTCGTCCATATATCTCCTAAGATGAATGGCGGTTTGAATTCCCGTCAAACTGCCACCTCATTCCATCCTTCAAGACCGTTATCCCTCGCATATCTTTTTGCCTTTTTTTGGGTTTCATACCAAAAGTCACGCAACCTACTTCCATAGTAACAAATTAGAATTTAGAAAATAAAATTATAAAATAAAAATAAATATTATTTTCGATGTTATCTAGTTGTCGCGTGATTCTCTCATACCCTTCTCACAACATTGTTGTCCGCACTATCCCACTCAAATTTATGTTGTGTATATAAATAATTCATTTAAAATAAAAATAGTACAAGATATAAAATTATAAAAATAATTTATTAAAAATAAGCTGGAAATTAAAAGTTAACACCTACCTGAAATTGTCAAAACCATGCATCGATATTAGGTCTCCACTCAGGATGTCTGGAAACCTGACTCCATTGAAATAATGGAATCTCCATCGACGATTTAAACGCCGATGTTATTGTCCTGACAGCCTCAATGTTTGTGAACCTGAATTTAAATAAAATTAATAAAATATTAATTAGTTGTTCATAAATTAGGTGGTCATCCTTCCATTGTGCCTTGTATTTGCGGGTGAATTGACCCCGCTATAAAGGCACACCACCTCTGCGCCGCGCTAGAAGAGGCAGCATCACAAGTTGGCACAGATGCTTCGCCGTGATCAGCACCTAAGGATATGTCCTCCTCGCTGCTAGAAGAACTAGCTGCAACCGTCTGCTGACGACGTGCTGTAGATTTCATTCTACGCATCTACACATATTTATACAAATAATTACATAATTAACTTTGATTATTTAAAAAACAAATCGGCAACACCTCCCCTATACTGGAGACTACCCACAGTTTTTAAACCTACAAATCTTTACAACAACCACAACCCAATTGACTCCATTGGAATATCTTATATACAACCTAACATCTATAGAAATTCAACATCTATATATTTTCAACTAACATCTATAGAAATGTATAAATGACAATTAAAATTAATAAAAATAATAAATAAAAAAAACATACAATCAATAATAGAAAAAAAATTGAGATAAAACAATGAAATTTAATTCTTCATTTTCAATTACCATTTCAATGTAAAATTCAACAATAACAATTAAAAGAGACTAAATTATCAAATAATTATTACAATACAAACAATAAAATAATTAAATTTTCATTCAACACATCTACACAAATTTATACGAATAATTAAATAATTAAATTCAATTATTTAAAAAAAAATCAACAGCACCTCTCTATATTAGAGATTACCCACAGTTTTCATACCTACAAATATTGATAATTACACAAATATTTCAAAATCAACTCAATACAACCTAACATCTATAGAAATTCAACATCTATATAATTTCAACTAACATCTATACAAATTGATAAATAACAATTAAAATTAATTGAAATAATAAAAAAAAATAACAAGCAATAATATAATAAAATTAAGATAAACTAATTAAATTTAACTAAATATTTCAATTAACATTTTAAAGGCAAATTCAACAATAACAATTCATATTTAACATGATTTTTAGTTATTATAGCAATACAAACAATAAAATAAATTGAACAAATCAAAAGCAAAAACTAAAGATTTTAGGAATGAAAAATGTTAACCTTATAGTGTGTTGATTTCAAGATTTTATCTACAAACAATACACAAAACAAAGAACACCACAAAAATAATCATAATTAGAACAAAACAAAGTAAAAAAATACAAAGATAAAGAAAGGAGAATCATACCTTTTAATATGTTGAAAACTACAATCAAAACAACAAAAATACAATGAAAAACGCAAAAGATTGATACTGAGAGGAGAAGAGAAGGAGGAGAACATAAAAAATTAAAGGAGCCAGGAAAAAATAAACCGCGGAGGGGGGGTGTCAGTTTTATACTGCAGGTTTACCGACAGAACATAGAATACTATTTTTTGGGCGGTGGCATTAAATTCCGTCGGTAATTTTTGTCGGTATTATTTTGAAATTCGCATTAAAATTTTGAAAATCCCTCTAGATTTTTCGACTTCCGTTGGTAACTGTGTGTCAGAGCACGTGCGCATTGGATTTGCCGTGTCCGTCGGTAAATGTGCCGACCGACCAGGCAGTCTGACAGTCATGCGCGTTGGAATGTGCGCCATTCCATCGGTGAATGTGGCAGGAACCGTAATTGTTTTGCAACTCTTGAAAAAATACCGACGGGTACCATTCTGTCGGTATAGCCGTCAGTGAGTGTGGCAAAATATCATAATTTTTTTGCAACTCTCGGTACAATACCGATGAGTAACAAGCTGTCAGTATTGTAGTCGGTGAAACTGTCAATCTTTTGCAAGTTTTGTTTGTATTGCATGTCTATCCTCTACACAAAAGCTTGAATTGCAAACTTACAGCACGCACAACATAATAACAAGAGCAAACAATTATAAAATAAATATTTCATGTTCCAAAATATTATCCATAATATTACATCATAAAAATAAGGCTTTACAACATATTTAGTCAGAATTTTTGTCTTCGTCGTCAATTGAATTGTTATCAGCTTCATCGCACTCTTCAATGTGGTTATCATCTTCTTCATCAACATTCTCTAGTCCACTAGAGCTCAAAACAGCATTCAACTCCTCTGCGTCAACATCAACAAGACTATCATCGAAAACATGAAAATTTGAATTTTCTTCTAAGTCAATCGAAGGAGCAACTCGGTATGGTTCAACCAACTCACTAGCTTGAAAGACTTCATCTATCACACTTGTGTCTTCATTCTCATCCTGAACAACCTCAACACGACTCCTGGGTTTAGTTTTTAAAACAGATAACCAATCAACTCTTGAGCGGTCCTTTCTAAAGAAAGGGGTGTATGCGTAATAGCACTTGACTTTTCTTTCAGGTCTTAGGCTTAGTAAAGACAGTGAAATAGCAGCACTACCTCCCATTTGATAAACTTTATATACCAAATAGAACAATAATCAATAAACGGATATTTTGTAGTATTGACGTATAGTTAATTACCTTGCAAGAGATAATGAGTTTGTGATAGGACTTACATGTGTTCTAAACCACGTGGTAAATTGTTCATCTTGTAATTGAAAGATCTGGGATTCGGTCAGTTGTGAGTTATTGGACAGTAAGTGTCGTACCCTCACGAGAGCGCAATGTCGCGACGACCCTCCCCGTGCGGGGAATAATGTCGGGGTCTTTGTTTTGTGAAAAGGGAGTCGTCACCTAGTATTATGGTCACTAGGAAACCTAACTGGTCTTTCAGAGATTCTAAGGCAAGGGGACTAGTTGCGTAAAGGGAAGGTTTTAGCACCCCTAGTACGTCATACCTAAGGTAAGCTGCTGGGTGTTTTTTTTTGCCTATAATTGCTATGGTGTTGATGTTCTCTAATCCCATCAGTTTCCTAGGATAAGTTTGCTATGATGAACGAACTTGGGTTCAAAGTCTAAGGGAAAGAACCATTGGCCAATATGGATCATACCTTTAAATATGTCTATAGAGTGCCAAAGAGAAACGGTGCAAATCTCTTGAAGTCTATGCTTGATTTGAAATAAATTTAGAATTTATGAATTTTGAGACGGCTAAGATAGAAATCTAAGGAAATTCAATGTGCTTAAGAGCTCATTTTTCCCTTAGTATTTCAAGTGTTCGCGACCCGTAAATCGCAAGGAAAAGAAATAAAAAAAAAACTAAGTTAGAAATCTAAGGAAATTCAAGGTGCTTTAAAAGCTTATTTTTGCCTTAGTATTTCATATTTTCAGGACTCATAAACTGTGGAATCAAAATTTAAAATGTCTCCAATTATAATTGAGGCTTCTTTCAAGGATGTGCAATTAAATTGTTCTAAATAAAATTTTAGGCATAAATCTGCCCTTATGTTAAAAATAAAACAAGTTGTATTCCTATTAACAATATTTTGGACATTTACCTTTCATAGGTTTATTTGCCCTTATATTATTAAGGGATAATGACTTGTTATTCCTAGAAAAATATTTTGATATTTACCACCTGGGGTTTCTTTATCCAAATATCAACAGTGAACAATGGCGAATTATTCCCAACAATATTTTGAATATTAACCCCTTTGGGGTTTCTTTATCCAAATATTTGTAGTGAATAATAACAAATTATTCCTAATAATATCTTGGATATTTACCCCTTTTGGATTTCTTTATCCAAACATTACTAATGAATAATAAAAAATTATTCCTAATAATATTTTGGATATTTACCCCTTTGGAATTTCTTTATCCAAACATTAATAATGAATAATAACAAATTGTTCCTAATAATGCTTCTTGCGGCAGAATTTTCGCTTTCTCATTAGATATTCAAACGTGAATATCTTGAGCTTCTGATATCGAAATCAAGCGACTCAAAAACCCAAATTCATCTACACATGTAGGACTACAACTTTCATGAAGAATTCGAGGTGAGATAAAATCGTTTTACAGAACAGAATCGAGCTGCAATCTTGTTGGTAAAAAATGGTCTCCTGATCTGATACAAAAACTGACAAATGTCGAGCATCCCAGTATGACTGAGAGTATAACCTAAGAATAACAACCAGTAAAATCATGATGGAAGCAGAGTCTTTAGTGCAAAACTCGGGTCGGAATCCTACTCGCGGCAGAATTCTCTACTTTCATGTTTAGATATTCAAATGAAAATATCTTGAGCTTCTGATATCAAAATCAAGTGATTCAAAAACCCAAATTTATCTACGCGTACAGGACTACAACTTCCGTGAAGGATTAAAAATGAGATAAGTTTGTTTTGAAGAATAGAATATGGCTGCAACCCGTTTGGTCAAAAAGGATCTCCTGATTTAATTCAGGAAACTGACAATGCCAAGCATCCTAATTTGACTAAGAGTCTACCATAAGAATAGTGAGCCCTAGGACCCAATAAAGGTGTAGGTCAATTCTTCAACATGTCATGAGTGACAGAATATAGCCGGGATGGTCGGATATTGCATGAAACCAAATCAAAATCCAAGCCTAAGTTGGAACAAAAAAATTACGACAACTTCAGAATCAGTTTTTTTTAATGCAACTTCTAAGGGATTTATCCAACCTTAAAGACCAAATAACAAAGGAAAAGATTTAGCATTATAAAGACTCCTAATTAGCCTAAGAATCCTGGCAATTTTGGCAGCAAAGGAAAAGGATAAAGAGAGCAGATGCCGGCTGAAACAGGGTTCGAAAAACATTTCTTTCTTCTTTGCTTTTGTCAATCTCCCAGCAACCTTTAACTAAACTTCTGCCTTCAATTTAAAAGGGATATACACCATCTTCTTTGGCACGTATGGCTAAAAAAATAAGTGACAACAGTAAGTGTCGTCGATGTTGCCTGCAAGGTTGTTCCATATTATATGAGTTTATGATATCACAATATATAAATAGTACACTCTTGACAAAGTTTAAGTCGAACATCTACTTACTTAATAAAAGGTCTCAGCTCATCACAGTTAAATAAGATATAATTGTGTGTTTGTCTGAACTCTATTTCAGACAAATATCTTTCTCTTAAGACATTTTTAGGTGTGGATCGTCCAGGATTG
>Ga0307507_10012201_pt1 | contig 10660 bp, 5 predicted proteins | sample 7_EM_MG_FD_207223 | JGI IMG/M metagenome (GOLD analysis project Ga0307507, IMG submission 207223) | Populus trichocarpa ectomycorrhiza microbial communities from riparian zone in the Pacific Northwest, United States - 7_EM | ecosystem: Host-associated > Plants > Roots > Unclassified | place... | reverse complement strand
CGTCGAAGATGACCTGGAATGGGAGGTTGAAAGAATCGTTAAAAGTGAGATAATCACCTACACGAGAAAGGTCAGAAGGGTAAACAAGGAGTTCAAGGAACTCCGATACCTTGTAAAATGGGCTGGATGCTCAGAGGATGAGCACACCGGGGAACCACCGGAGGGGTTGGACAACGCCAGGAACGAGGTGCAAAAATTTGATAGGGAAAACCTGGAAATGCCGGGACCGAATCTGGCTGAGTAGTATGAGAAAGGTTTTCCACAAGTGGACAAGTAAACGCTTCTGGTTTTTACCTCTACCATACGGAGCTCATGACGGATGAAGAGTGTAATATAACTAGACAACAGTATTCGAGGACGAAACTTAAGAGGAGGTAGCTCCTGTTTGGCACAGAGCTCCCAGATGGATAAGAGGGTCAAATTACCCTACCTTCGCGCACAAAACCTCTAAAAAAGACTTAGCAAGACCCCCCTCCAGCCACGACGTTGGGACAGTAGGTTGCCATAGGTCGCCGGGGAAGTTTTGTCCCTTCACCAAAGAGATGAGTATCAAGGACCCTACTTACAACACCGTATACGTTGCGGCCGTCGGTCCGACCGGTTCCTGTTCGCAGGATATATGAGAGAAGACCTCATAGCACCTCATGCAAGTCAAAGTATCTCGATGGGACACCACCGCGCAAAGTTACAACCACCACAAGATTGGGTATCGGAAAGTGGATACAAACTCACGGGATATATCTACTTTAGTTAGGCTTCCTCGGTCTGGAAAGACGCCCAGTAACCAGTAGGAATGCACTATCCTCGGAAAGGGAGTCGGGGAACTCCCAAAGCGGTTGTTGGCAAGAGACGGATAACTATTGTCGTAACCATAGGTTCGATCGATAGGAAAGAGTCGTGAGATGCCAGTTAAGACGAAGGAATGCCTCCTGCAGACCAAGTCGAAACGGAGCCAACAATATGAGGATTGGCTATCTTGTATCCCAGCGAATAATTGTCCGACATGCGAACACATGGAGATTATTGAGTAATCTATTTAGCAACGGATACATGTTCGTATGGCCATCTAGGTGGCCCGGCACCACACCCTCCTCATGAGAGAGGCATACATGGCAATAAGTTGCGCAAACGAGAGTAGAAAGATGACGGAAGTTCAGGGTCAAGTTGGGCTCCCACTTCAAAGAAGTCGTACTAGGTGAAAGCAAGATACTTAGTTATAGGAAGAGATTATGTAGCCCGCGAACACCCAGACGCGGAATATAAATATCAAGGTGTCTTCGTAGCTGCTACCGTAATCAAGTAACGGAGAAGAGACATTAACAATATATACACGTTAAATATATTGATCGTTCTACCTACCTTCCATTTTTATCTTGAGTTTCATCTCCCTAGACGTATTCTCCGAATTACCAACAACTGGGCCTAGTACATTCGCTTGTTCTTAGAATATTACTACCCCCATAAGACCAAACTCGATGCCTAATTTTCTGCCGGGGCGCCGCCTTCCCCTTGTCTACCTTTTCCTCCTTTTTCTTCGTCTGGTATACCCTTTTTTCTTTAGCTGTATACTTAGGTTTTTTCGTTGTCTTTGCCAGTGTTGGCTCGTCATGTTTCCTTTTCCCACATGAATTCGACCCTGAGCCATTATTGTCCTTAAGCCTTTTTCCTTCCTGGAAATGTTCTTCATCGCGGACCGCTTGTCGGGGAGCTTTTATCCAATTTCTGTGGTCGGCCTATTCTTGATGCATTGACATTCGCCGTACCGCCTCATCCGGTATTTCGTCTCTGATTAACTTTGGGAAAGCGATTCTAGTGACCTTTGCTTTAACATTCCACTTTTCAAATTCCAGTAGAAATTGCTTAATCTCATTCTTGTATCAGACTTTCAACATTTCTCGTATGGCTTTTTCTTCTTCATGGGTGGGACCGAACCGAGGTATAGCTTGTTCAGCAATGACCTCCCATAATTTGTAACCTTCCTGTCGTGCATGGCCTAATTCGCTGGTCATTTCGTTCCGGTAGGTCATAGCCAAGGATGCTACTTGTCATCCTTTGAATTTCGACAAGGCGTATTCAATAGAGTCCGCCTCTTACTGCCACTGGTATGGGTTTCGATCGAAAAAATCCTTGCAGGTAGTTAGCCAGAACCGGATATCTTGGTGTTTGGCATGTTCGTATTCTGATGGGGGTTGAGCTGGACGTTTTGTGGTTTCTCCAATGGCCTTTTCCAAGGCCCTTGAGAATCGTATTTCGTCCTCTGTAGCTTCTCGGTATTTTTCCTCATCAGTTTTTTCCTTTTCTGCAGGCTTCTTATTTCGTTTGTCGGGTCTCTCGTCCCGCCTTACTCGTCTCTCATTGTCACTTCCTTCTTCTTCACTATCTCCAGAATCAGGAGTTCCTCATGCAGCCTTGTGCATTGTATGGGGAGGTCGTCCTCCACCTCCCCCGCAGGTCGCTCCGCCGCTTCGTTCCGGAGTTGGGTTTGAACACTAGCCTTGCACTTGGCCCATCAAGGAAGTAACCACTTGTGTCAACTCGGCTATGTGGCTTTCCTGCCTTTCTCTGGCTTCTTTATTGGCTTCTAATTCGGCCATAATAGCATTTAGTATTCTTTCGTCGTTTTGTAGTTCGCATTGATGTTGGGCTTTTGTGTCTAGCAGTTCCTGTCCCAACTGTGCGTCCCTGCCCAATGCCACCAGTCCTTCCGCCTGTATGGTCTGGTGGAGGTGTGATGTGACCTGCTCGTGCTGGTCCTGACGGCTCTCTTGTCCATCCATCCTTCCACTGACCCTTTTGAGCGCTTCCTGGAGTCCCTTCCTTGCTGCTTCTCTCTGTACCATACTGGTGTCTATTGGTTCCAGCTCTGTTCCTATGGATCTGGTGCCCCTCATTATGTCTCGTTTGACTTTGCATAGATCCCGTACCAAATGTTGGATTTGGGGTGCAAGGTAGTGGAACGCTAGCTGTTCCTGGTCGATGCTTTGGGCTAGATTGTCCTCGAACTGGTGTAGACTGCGGTTCATGCGGTCAAGTCATCTCGACATTCCAGGAGATAATCGTGGTTCGGCTGGTGTCTGAGACTGTTGGGACTAGGACTGTCTCATCCCGGCTCAATTGAACAGCCTGGGTGGCAGACCGGCAGATATTCTAGTATCTGTGGATCTATTGATCCTTCTGTCTCGCGATTTGACCGTTCGAGCTTGTGACGAGGAGAGTTCATCTGTCTCCATGGGTACTGGTCCTGCTCCCTCGGGGTTAGACCTCGACATTTTTGAACTAGGGAAGTGTCTCTTATGGTTTTGGTGATAAAATGAGTTTGATTGAGTTGCGATTCGTATTTGGGATCGATATCGCTCCTGTTGTCTCAGTAACATAGAGAATCACAATATCCTGTTATGGCGGGAGTAATATTCTAAGAACAAGCCAATATACTAAGCCCGATTGTTGATACTTGGAGGATACCTCTAAGGAGACGAAACTAAAATCATAAGATATGTAGATCGATGAATATTTGTTTTAACGTTTATATATTGTTCATGTCTCTTCTCCGTTGCTTGATAGATGATAGCAGCTACGAAGACACCTCAATATTTATATTCCGCGTCTGGGTGTTCGCGGGCTACATAATCTCTTCCCATAACTAAGTATCTTTCTTTGACCTGGCCCGACTTGTCCCTGAACATCCGTTATGATCAGCAAAAACATACCTTGCATGAGGCAAACCGCTGTTGCGTGAGGATACCAGGTACCGTAACTTTGCGCCCTTAACGTTACGTGCACCGAGAGCTGGGTTGCCGCCTTCGCTTGCGCCAGGTGAGTCAGGGGGTACACTAGCCATACGGCCTTACCCCGGACACTACTGGTTACCCAACCTTACATGCCATACTTCCTGACGCAGCTCACAACACCATCGCATCTCCAGATGCACCACTCATTCACTCCACATTCATGGTACCTTTTGAATATGACTCCTACCTCTTTCCAGCCATCTCTCCTACCTGGAAAGGGGGTACTCTTGGCAAACATGATTGGGTCATTATGCGCGCAAAGTGAGAAAGCGACCGTACTCTTAATCTTACTATGGGGCTAATCACACCAGCCGGCCAGTGAGCGACAAAGAGTTCTATTTTCAGAACTTGATCTTTCAGTGAGCGAAACTGCCAGCTTACTCCAGTCTGAAAGCGAGTGATACCTATGACACTCTGTACTACCTGTACTATAAGTTGTTTTGGTTTCTTGGCACTTAGCCTTTGACGCGACGCGACTGCTCTCCTTCCCCTCACCGCTCAACATCATCACCCCCACAGCTACCCTGAAGACTCCACCACAACCACGCTACCGATCCTGATTCAGACACCTGCATCATTCTGGGCTCGTTGCCAGCTACACACTGGGATAGAATTCATCCCAACGTGACAGTTATTGATGGGATTATAGGGCTGGCGATTTCAAAATTCTATGGCTGATTCCTCTACAACCGCGGGACAGATTCCAGTTCTGTTTGTTCAAGGCTATTGGGCTCTGCATCAGCTACACAATGGTATAAGGCTCATCCCTACACGGGCAATACCCATGGAGTTGCTGACCGTGCTTTAGGTCCTGGCAGAATTGTGCTCGATGGCTGATTACGCCAGGACCGGGGGACGGATTCCAATTCTGTTTTCGGGAGGTTATTGGGCTCAACGCCAGCTACATGCCGGTATAGAGCACGTCCCTGTCGCATCAGAACCCAGGATTTCGCTGTCTTCTCTGGAGGGCGTCTTAGGTAACATGCTGGTAGAACTTTACTTGATTGCAGATTACTCCACGAGGGTGGGACACATTCCAATTCTCTTTGCGAGAGGTTGTTGGGCTTGACGCTAGCTACGTAACGGTATAAGGGACGTCCCTGTGGCAGCAAGACCTAGGATTTCGCGGACTTCTGTGGAGGGGGTGTTAGGTACCATGCTGGCGGAACTTTACTCTATTGCAGATTGCTCCACAACCGCCTGACGGATTCCAATCCTGTTTGCGGGAGGTTGTTGGGCTTGACGCCAGCTACGCAACGGTATAAGGGACGTCCCTGTAGCATCAGGATTCAGGATTTCGCTGACTTCTCTGGATGGGGTCTCAATAGTAACCCTGGCGGGATTTTGCTCGATTGCAGAGTACTCCACAACGGCGGGATAAATTCCAATTCCCTTTGCGGAGGATTGTTGGGCTTGACGCCAGCTACGCAACGGTATAAGGGAAATCTCTGTGGAATCAAAACTCAGGATTTCGCTGTCTTCGGGGGAGGGGCTCTTAGGTGGCATGCTGGCGGTATTTTACTCGATGGCTGATATCTCCACGACGACTTAACGGATTCCAATTCTATTTGCGGGAGGTTGTTGGGCTCGACGCGGGCTACGCAACGGTGTGAGTTACACCCCGGTCCCATCAGAACCCAGGATTTCGCTGTCTTCTGTGGAGGGGATCTTAGGTAACCTGCTGGAGGAATTTTACTCGATGACTGATTACTCCACAACCGCTTGACAGACTCCAATTCTGTTTGCGGGAGGTCGTTGGGCTCGACGACAGCTACGCAACGGTATAAGATACGTCCCTGTCCCACGAAAACCCATGAAGTGAGACTCTTCTGTGGAGGTACTAAGCTGGCGGAACTTTACTCGATTGCTGATTGCTCTACAACCGGTTGACCGATTCCAACTCCGTGTGCGGGAGGGTATTGGGCTCGACGCCAGCTACGCAACAGTATAAAGCACGTCCCTGTCCCATGAAAACCCATCAAGTCATTGTCTTTTGTGGAGACACTAAGCTGGTGGAATTTTACTCGATTGCAAATTACTCCATAACCACTTGACGGATTCGGATTCGTTTGCGGGAGGGTGTTGGGCTCGAGGCCAGCTACGCAACTTTATAAACTACATTCCGGTGGCATCAAAACCCAGGATTTCGCTCTCTTCTGTGCAGGGGGTCTTATGTACCATGCTGGCGCAATTTTACTCAATTGCCGATTCCTCTACAACCGCTGGACGGATTTCAATTCTGTTTGCGGGAGGTTGTTGGGCTTGACGCCAGCTACACGCCGGTATAAGGCCCATTCCTACGCGGTCAATAACCAGGAAGTAAACACTCTAACTGGGAGGAATACCCGGAGGGATACTGGGAGGAGCAATAGGGAATGTATGAGTGGGGTGCTGCCTGTATTTGGTAGAATTAGAAATTCAATAGAAGACTATCTAAATGGACTATAAGAGTGTAAAATATATTGTGACCCAGGGCAGAAAGGAAAGGGGGGACCCTGGACCTGTTTCCAGAGTGAATGCTGAAGATTAGGTTGTGTATCAGACTGTGCCCGGCAAAAGTGATGGTGCCCCGGTGATGCCCAGAATATATCGTGTTGCACCCTGTGAGGCCTGGAAGATATGGTGTTGCGCCAAGTGACGCCCTGAAGATATCGTGTTGCCCAAGTTGCGCCCTGTGATAGTTAGTTTAAGTGGTTGTGTCCTGATTCGCCGTTGAGGTTATGTGCGCTAGGTGTGCCAGACGCAGTTGGCGCACCAGGCGCCAGGGATTATTTTTGCTGATGATCTTTCTACACTCGTGTGTGCAACTTATTGCCACATATGCCTCTCTTATGGGGAGGGTGTAGTGCCCGTCCACCTAGATGGCTATACAAACATGTATCCGTCGCTAAATAGATTTACGAATAATCCCTATGTGTTCGCATGTCAGACAATTATTCGCTGGGATAGAAGATGGCCAATCCTCAGATTGTTGGCTCAGGTTAGATGTGGTCTGCAGGAAGCATTCACTAGTCTTAACCGGCATTACAGGACTCTTTCCTATCGATCGAACCAATGGTTACGACTATAGTTATCGGTCTCATGCCAACAATCCGTTTGGGAGTTCCCCCACTCCCTTTCCGAGCATAGTGCATTCCTACTGGTCACGGGGCATCTTTCCAGACCGAGGAAGCCTAACTAAGGTAGATATGTCCCGTGAGTTTGTATCCACCTTTCGAAACCCAATCTTGTAGTAGTTGTAACTCTGTGCGATGTCGTCCGAGCGAGATGCTTCCACTTGCATTAGATGCTCTGAGGTCTCCTCTCATATATCCTGCGAACAGGAACTGGTCGGACGGACGGCCGCGAGGTATACGGTGTTGCGAGTAGGGTGTTCTTTACGCTGGTCTTCGGTGAGGGTACCCAGGTTCCCAGGTGAAGTGTGGTGACCTTTTGTCCCACCGTAGGGGCTGGAGGTGGGTGTTGCTGAGTCTTTTTCAGAGGTTCGTGCATGGAGGTAGGGTAACTTGACCCCCTTATCCTCCTGGGAGCTCTGTGTCTAACAGTGGGTGAGGGCGGGGGTAAACCAGTACCCTAGCAACCTGACAACTTGGAGGGGGGGGAAAGGTGACCTTCCAGCTCAATTGGGGCTATTGAGGGGGGGCTCTTCATGCTCGGCGTTTGCCATTGGATGAGTTTGGTTTTGGGGACCAAGAAGGAGATGCCACTGTCCTGGCCTTTTGCAGTGATGGTGGAGAAAAGTCTTTGCAGTTGGGGTACATTAGCAAACACAATCCTTGGTGCCTGATGCGCCCACTGCGTCTGGCGCACTTAGCGCACATAACGTCAACCGCGAATCGGAACGCAACCACTTAAACTAATTATCACTGGGCGCAACTTGCGCAACCCCCTAACTTCAGGGCGTCACCTGGCGCAACACCATATCTTCAGGGCGTCACCTGGTGCAACACTATATATTCTATGCATCACCGGGGCACCATCATTTTTGCAGGGTACAGCCTGATACGCAACCTAATCTTCCGGATTCACTCTGGAAATAGGTCAAGGGTCCCCCCTTTGCTTTCTGACCTGGGTCACAATATATTTTACACTTTTATAGTCCATTTAGATAGTGTTTTATTGAATTTCTAATTCTGGTAAATACAGGCGGCAGCTCACTCATGGCTTCCCTAAGGCTCCAAGTCCTCCAGGTATCCCTCCGGCTATTGCTCCAGGTATCCCTCCCAGTCAGAGTGTTAACTTCATGGTTATAGACCGCGTAGGAATGGGCCTTATACCGGCGTGTGGCCGGCTTCCTGCCTAACAACCTCCCCCAAACAGGATTGAAATCTGTCCAGCGGCTGTGGAGGAATCGGCAATCGAGTAAAATTCCGCCAGCTTAGTATCTTTACAAAAGACAGTGGCTTGATGGGTTTCCATGGGACAGGGATGTACTTTATACCGTTGCGTAGCTGGCATCGAGTCCAACAACCACCCGCAAACAGGATTGAAATCCGTCCAGCGGTTGTGGAGGAATCTCCAATCGAGTAAAATTCCGCCTGCAGAGTACCTAAGACCCCCTCCACAGAAGACAGCAAAGTCCTGGGTTTTGATGCCACAGGGACGTAGTTTATACCGTTGCGTAGCTGGCGTCAAGCCCAACAACGTCCCGCAAACGAATCCGGAGTCCGTCAGGTGGTCGTGGAGTAATATGCAATCGAGTAAAGTTCCGCCAGCTTAGTATCCCCACCAAAGACAGTGACTTCATGGGCTTTCATGGGACAGGGACGTACGTTATACCGTTGCGTAGCTGGCGTCGAGCCGAATAACCTCCCGCAAACAGAATTGGAATCCGTCAAGCGGTTGTAGAGCAATCTGCAATTGAGTAAAGTTCCGCCAGCTTAGTACCTTCACAGAAGAGTGTCACTTCATGGGTTTTCATGGGACAGGGACGTATCCTATACCGTTGCGTAGCTGACGTGGAGCCCAACGACCTCCCGCAAACAGAATTGTAATCCGTCACGCGGTTGTGGAGTAATCAGTCATCGAGTAAAGTTCCGCCAGTAGGCGACCTAAGTGTTAGGCACAGAGCTCCCAGAAGGATAAGGGGGTCAAGTTACCCTACCTTCGCGCACGAACCTCTTAAAAAGAGTTAGCAACACCCCCTCCGGCCCCGACCTTGGGACAGTAGGTCACCATACGCCGCCTGGAAAGTTGCGTCCCCTCACCAAAGACATCAGTAAAGAAGACCCTGCTTGCAACACCGTACATGGCGGCCTATCGGAACAGTCTTGGACTTTTTTACCGGAGGTCACGTGTTCGACCCACAGACCCGCCCTAGTTATTATTACTATACTCTGATTGAAAATGAGTCTCCAGGCATCGGCACGAATACTGCGACCGAGGGGTTTCTGTCGACTCCTATAGAAGAAATCATTCTCTATAAGTAGGAAGTCATACGGCGGAGTTTGAACCGTTGGATAAGAAGTAATGGCGCTTCAAAGTTAAGCCGACCGACATATGTAGTCTGATATGTAAGACGTAAGCATTTGATGACCCGGCATGAGAAATGTTGATCACAACATGACCGGAAGGAATGACTGGTATGATAGCAAGCCAGGCTACATATACAGACTAAGTTCATATGACTTAAAGATCGAAAGGAAGTAATTGGACGCAATTAACTTAGCTATGATTAAAGTCAAAGTGGTGTGCGAATTGTCAGGGTCAAATGGTGTTCGCACATTCATGAGAGTTCGCTAAAAGTACCAAAGGTACTTGAGAACTATGGGTGTATGAAGTACCCCCGGAAAGTGTATAAGTAGCAGGCAAGAGCCCGGGTAGTTAGAAGGTCATCAAGCAACGGAGAAGAGACCTTAACAATATATACACGTTAAACACATTTATCGTTTCACCTACTATTCTTCCATTTTGAGTTTCGTCTCCCTAGACGTATTCTCCGAACTAACAACGATCGGGCTTAGGATATTCGCTAGTTCTCAGAATATTACTACCCTCATAACAGTATATTGTTATCTCTACGTTACTGAGACAAACAAGCGATATCAACCAATAATACGAATCGCAACTCAATTAAACTCAGTCTACCACCAGAAGGATAAGAAGCACTTTCCTACTTCAAAAATGTCGAGGTCTAACCCCGAGGGAGCAGGGCCAGATGGTATGGAGACAGACGGAGTCTCTCAGTCCCAAGCTCCAACGGTGACATCGCACGACACAAGGATCGCTATATCCACCAATACCAAAATATCTCCCGGCCTACCACCCAGACTCTTTCAGCGAGCAGCGATGAGACGGTCCCAGTCTCAAAACTCTCAGGCACTAGCAGAACCGCTATTATCTCCTGAAATGTCCCGACGACTTGACCGCATCAACCGAAGTCTTCACTTGTACAAGGACAACCTAGTCCAGAGCATCGACCAGGAACACCTGGCGTTCCAGTCCCTTCCACCCCAAATGCAACATTTGGTACGAGAACTGCGCAAAGTCAAGAAGGACATAATGAGAGGCGCCAGATACATAGGAACAGAGCTGGAACAAATAGATATCAGCATGGTACAGGTGGAAGCAGCAACAAAGGGGCTGCAAGATGCCCTCAAGAGGGTTGGTGGAAGAATGGACCGACAAGACAGCCGTCAAACCCGACATGAACAGGTTACATCACACCTCCACCAAACTATACAAGCGGAAGGGGCAGCGGCAATGGGCACGGAGGAACATTTGGGACAGGAACTACTAGACACACAGGCCCAACATCAACGAGAACTACAGAACCACGAAAGAATACTCAATGCTATGATGGCCGAATTGGAGGCAAATAAAGAAGCCAGAGAAAGACAAGAGAGCCACATAGCTGAGTTAACTGCGGCGGT
>Ga0307507_10012199_pt1 | contig 10662 bp, 7 predicted proteins | sample 7_EM_MG_FD_207223 | JGI IMG/M metagenome (GOLD analysis project Ga0307507, IMG submission 207223) | Populus trichocarpa ectomycorrhiza microbial communities from riparian zone in the Pacific Northwest, United States - 7_EM | ecosystem: Host-associated > Plants > Roots > Unclassified | place... | reverse complement strand
GGTGGAAAATAAGTTGCATCCTATTAGTTACTTCAAATTTAAATGTTATTGCTGGTTTATTAAGTAAGCTTCAACCTTACTATTTCAAATCATTACTCAATCTGGTAGGTTGATTCATGATCTTAGTGACTCGAAGTCTAGGCCAAATCAAGTTTCAATAAAAATACAGGAGAATTGACCGGGTGTATCTCGATCCAAATTAACTCAAGTCAGCTCACTTAACCAATACCTAGGATTTGCGCGAGATCGATTCCGAAATTGAGTTTAAAAATTATGCTTCACCTAGTTAGAGAGATGAAAGAACCCAGCAAGTTCCATGTCTAGGATTGAGTGCCCTAGACTTTCCTCGAAACTATCTAAACCTTAAAGTTTTAAACGTGTTTGGGAGTGTGGTTGCGGTTGTTTTTTAAAGTGTTTTTCACTCAGAAATATATCAAAATAATGTTTTTTTACTTTTTAAAAATCATTTTTAATATCAGCGTATCAAAATAATTTAAAAACACTAAAAAAATATTAATTTAAAATAAAATAAATTTTAAATTTTTTTAAAAATATTTTTAAAATACAAAAATAAATCGAATATATCCTAAAAAAAGAATTATGGGTGAGCTCGGATAAATAAATTATTATGAAATTGTGCCCCCCAAAAAAGATAAAGAACAAAAGTGGTTAGAAAAAGAAAGTGAGACATCGGTAAAAGTTAAATAGACTTTTGTAAGTATGAAAAGGTGGAAGCCGTGCGATGCCTTTGCAGCGGATGCGTGTGAAAAGCATAAGATTGGTTGAAAGGCAAATAAAGTTAGAAAGTTGAGATAGCTTTCCGCTTCCAATCTCACTACACTTCACTCCCCGTGAGCTACACGCACTTCAGATTCAACTCATGTTCCGCGATTGGTCTCCGGAGCGTGCCTAAACGCGCTCTAGGATTAGTGTGAGATGATGTTCAGTCCCATGATTCAATCTAATATATAAGAAACAAAATAGAGATAAAAAAAAAAAAAAAAGCAGTCAATCTACAGAGAGAGAGAGAGAGAGATTAGAGTGATAAAAGTGAAGTTAAAGTAATCTGATCTACTAATGAATCTCATAATCATCAAGTGAGTGTTTTTCTATATAAGTCTCTTCTACTCATGTTTTTTTTTATACATATATATATAAAATGCATATCTTAAATATAAAAATTCATATTTTAGAACATTAATCTCCTCTAAAATAATATCGTTTTGATTTTTTAAAAAAAAAACCCGAAACAACCAAATCAAAACTAATAATCCAGTCAAAACCTGAAATTCAGGTTTTAAATCAGGCCGGTTACAGGACTGCATCTAAAATCTATGCACACACTACTATAATAAAACTAATAAAAAAAGGTAAGGAAAAATAAAATAAAATGACAGAAGCACTAAAAAGGAGGGGCAGAAAACTCTGCCCAGAAAGCATTTTTTTTCCAGAAATCTTTGCAAACTGATAGTACAGCCCTAGTCCCTACTACCTCTCTCTCTCTCTCTCTCTCTCATTTTATCAGAAATTCCCTCCTTCTCTTTCTCTCTGTCTCTCTTTTACACGATAAAAACAAAAAAGAATTCATGACCCTTTATAACTAATTTACTACCACTCCTACTTTCCTTTCCTTTCCTTGGTGGGTCTTCTTTGTTTATTTATTATTCTATTATTTAAATATATTCCTTTAGGACCCATTATTATTATTATTATTTAAACTCTCTCTGTGTATATTTTATTTTATTTTTACCATTTAACATTGTTGGGTATATTTATTAGAGGGGATATTTTGGTTATTGAATCATGATGATGATGATGATCGGATGGATAGAGATAGAGAAAAGTTAGCAAGTAAGAGAGAGGAGGGCTCTTGTGAAGGAGAGGATCTGATCTTTCCTTTTTGCGTTGAATTCTCTTATAATATAAGGCTTTTATGTGTGTGAAAAAGTGAGAAAAAGAGAGAACAAAAAGCAAAGCATGGAAAGGAGAAACTAAGAAAGAAAGCGAAAAAAGATGGTCAGATTAATAGATGGATAGATAGATACTCCCATAGGAGAAGAAAAAGAAGAAGAAGAAGAAGTAGTGGTCGAAGGAGGAGAAAGAAGAATACTTTTTTTTTTTTTTTTAAATAGAGAGAGAGAGAGAGAGAGCCTTTCTTTCTTTCTTTCTTTGATTGTTTTGATAATTTCCTCGTCCCTTCTTCTCCACCTGAAAAATAAGCCAAATTTGTCCATTTTGAGAGAGAACAGAGCCGCTCTTATTGTCCTGTAACTATTATATCCCCACCGCCTGAAAACCAAAAAAAGAAAGGCTCTTTGAACTCATTTCAATTGAGAGATATTGATAAAGATTTGTTTCTTCTGTTCAAGAAATGAGAGCTGGTCTTAGCACGATCCAGCAAACCCTGACACCAGAGGCGGCGAGTGTACTAAACCACTCGATAGCCGAAGCAAGCCGCCGTAACCATGGCCAGACCACACCACTTCATGTTGCGGCTATACTATTAGGTTCCCCATCTGGTTTCCTCCGCCAAGCATGCATCAAATCACACCCTAATTCTTCACATCCTCTTCAGTGCAGAGCTCTCGAGCTCTGTTTTAGTGTTGCCCTTGAACGCCTCCCTACCGCACAGAACCTCAGTCCTGGCCTTGACCCTCCAATCTCCAATGCCTTAATGGCTGCGCTAAAGCGTGCTCAGGCTCATCAGCGAAGAGGGTGCCCTGAACAGCAGCAACAACCACTTTTAGCAGTCAAAGTCGAGCTTGAGCAGTTGATTATATCGATTCTTGATGATCCAAGCGTTAGTAGAGTTATGAGGGAAGCTAGCTTTTCAAGTCCAGCTGTTAAGGCAACAATCGAGCAATCTTTGAATGCTTCTACGAATTCCAATTCTGCTGCTAATTCTGGGATTGGAATGGGGTTTCGTGCTCCAGGGGCTGTGGCTGTTCCTGCTCCTGTGACTAATAGGAATTTGTATGTGAACCCAAGATTGCAACAAGGGAGTGTCGGTCAATCTGGTGCACAAAGAAACGAGGAGGTTAAGAAGGTTATTGATATTTTGTTGAAGAGTAAGAAGAGGAATCCTGTTTTGGTAGGTGAGTCGGAGCCACAGATGGTAGTGCAGGAGGTTTTGAAGAGAATAGAGAATAAAGAAGTAGGAGATTGGCCGTTAAAGAATGTTCATGTGATTCATTTAGAGAAAGGCTTTCTAGATAAAGCACAGATAGCGGCAAAGATTGTGGAATTAGGGGGATTGATTGAGACCCGGATAAGAAATTTGGATTGTGGTGGGGTGATTCTTGATCTGGGGGATTTGAAATGGCTTGTTGAGCAGCAAGTGAGCTTAACAGGTTCTGGTGGGGTTCAGCAGCAGCAGATTGTGTCAGATGTTGGGCGGTCGGCTGTGGCGGAGATGAGGAAGCTTTTGGGGAGGTTTGGAGAAGGGAGTGGTGGAGGAAAGGTTTGGTTGATTGGGACTGCTACTTGTGAGACATATTTGAGGTGTCAAGTCTATCATCCTTCAATGGAAAATGATTGGGATCTGCAGGCAGTACCCATTGCTGCTAGAGCACATCTTCCAGGGACGTTTCATCGGTATGTATGTTGTTTTTGCTATTTTTGGAACTGTACTTTCTTTGTCATTAGCTTAGCTTATGCTTTAGCCAGAGGGTTTAGTGGAAAACTGGGGATGTTTTTACATCTTCAATGCCTGATGGCATCGGAAATTGCCGATTTACAGATTCTTTGATATCTAGACTTTCCGAAAATACTCCTTGTATCTGTGTTCTGAGCAACCATTTGGATTTTGTGTCAGTTCAGAAAGTTGCTTAATTGTAGAGGTTTTGGTGTATTCTGACATCTGAATTGCCCTTCGCTTAATGAATAGAAACTTCAATTCGTTGAAGGATTTTTTTTCTTCTATTCTCCTTGTCCAGATAATAATTGTAATTAACTCATGCGCTGGTGATTCATTTCTTTGAGCTCTAAGTTCTTCTTTCTATTACTTTGTTATAGCTAACTCATTTTCATACCTGTTGCTGTGTAGGCTTGGAACCAGTGGAATCCTCAGCAGTTCAGTTGAATCTTTATCACCACTGAAGGGTTTTCCAACTGTTACACTTCCTCCACCAAGGCGTCTCTCTGAGAACTTGGATCCTGCTCGAATAATGAGTTGTTGCCCTAGTTGCATGCAGAATTATGAGCAAGAGCTTGCAAAACTTGTACCCAAGGAGGCTGAGAAATCTTCAGAAATCAAATCTGAAGCAGCTCAGCCTCCACTGCCACAATGGTTGAGAAATGCAAAGTCCCAAGATGGTGATGTCAAGACATCTGATCAGACAGTGGTAAGTTCAGCTCAAACCTCCAAGCGAACTACAAACTCGCACTGGCCCGATTAAGATTCTTCTTTCTCATCAAAGTGCTAAAAATGAAAGTCCAACAATGAAACTAATATTGTCTTTGTTGTTATTGTGCAGACTAAGGATCAAGAACTGATGTTGAAGCAAAAGAAACAGGAGTTGCAGAAGAAATGGCACGATACATGCTTGCACCTTCATCCTGCTTATCATCAACCTAATCTTGGACCTGAAAGAATTACCCAACCAGCTCTCTCAATGACAAGCTTGTATAATCAAAACCTGCTTCCTCATCAACCTTTCCAGCCCAAATTAAGCTTAAATAAAAAGCTGAGTGGAACCCTTGTGCTCAACCCAAATTTGTTGCCCAGCCAACCAGCTGGACAGGCAACCACTCCGCCTAGAAGCCCTGTGAGAACAGACCTAGTTCTTGGTAGACTGAAGGTTGTTGAGACCACTCCTGAAAAAGAACATGAAGAGCACACCAAGGACTTTTTAAGCCGTGTTCCTTCTGAGCCACTATCCAATTTGCATGAATTGCCGAGCAGTAAACTTCTCAGCAAATTAGACACCGACTCATTCAAGAAGCTCCTCAAGGGTCTTCTGGAAAAGGTTTGGTGGCAACGAGATGCTGCATCTGCAGTGGCTACTACAGTGACACAATGCAAATTGGGTCATGGGAAAAGTCGGGGTACTGGATCAAAGGGTGACATTTGGCTATTGTTCACGGGTCCTGACAGGGCTGGCAAGCAGAAGATGGCATCTGCTCTTTCAGAGCTTGTTTGTGTGACCAATCCAATAATGGTTTGTCTTGGTTCACGGCGTGAGGATGGGGAATCTGTATTGAGTTTCCGTGGTAAAACTGTGCTTGATCGAATAGCAGAGGCAGTTAGAAGGAACCCATTCTCAGTAATCGTACTTGAGGATATTGATGAAGCGGACATGCTTGTTAGAGGGAGCATAAAGCGGGCCATGGAGAGAGGTCGTATTGCAGATTCCCTTGGCCGTGAAATCAGTCTTGGTAATGTTATCTTCATTCTGACTGCAAATCGCTTACCAGACAATCCCAAATTCCTATCCAACAGCAATTCGCTGGATGAAAAGAAGCTTGCGAGTTTGGCAAGTGGAGGCTGGCAGTTAAAGCTAACCCTTTCTGAGAGAAGAGCAAAGCGCCGAGCCAACTGGCTTCATGATGAAGAGAGGTCGGCAAGGCCAAGGACGGACTTGGGACCAGCACTAGCATTCGATCTGAATGAAGCTGCTGATGCAGGGGGTGACAAAGCAGATGGCTCGCACAATTCAAGTGATCTTACAGTTGATCACGAAGATGAACATGTCCTTAATAACAGACTGTTGACTTCTGCAACTTCATCAATCTCTAAAGAGCTACTCAATTCAGTAGACGATCACATTGTCTTCAAACCTGCAGATTTCAGCTCCATTAGACGTGACATCTCAAATTCTATAACCAAGAAGTTTTCGACCATCTTCAACAATCAGGTGTCGATTGAAATCCAAGACGAAGCATTGGAAAAAATAGTTGGTGGGATATGGTTAAGCCAAACAGGCTTGGAAGAATGGACCGACAACGTATTGGTTCCAAGCTTACGCCAGCTCAAATTACGGCTACCCACGCGTGCCAATGAATCCATTACTGTCCAGCTCGAGCTTGATACCGATTCTGATAGTCGTAGCCGCGTAGATTGGCTGCCAAGTAGCATCAGAGCGGTGGTTGATGGGTTGTGAACCAATACTACTCATAGCAGAGATATGGTGGATGGATAGTGTTGGCAGTGGCAATTCCTAGTATCTGTTGTTGGATACAGATGTAAATATGCTCAGCTGTTTTTGGTGGGTGGTGAAAACTGTTGAGAGGGGTAAAAAAAAAAAGCAGTTTAGAGAAGAGGGGGATGGTGATAGATTAACCGTTAACGGAATCTTTAGGCAGCAATGTATCGCTTTTTTTTTTTTTTAATTATTGTTTAAGGTGCTTTAAATGCTTTCTTTTTTGTTATAGAATTTAATAGTATTCTATCATAGATATAAATATTTATTATTTTCGTGGACCGTGATTAATAAAAATGAGGCATTCCTCCTGTTCTAACCACCGTTTTACCCTCTCTTTTTTTCCTTCCAATATTTTAGGGGTAAATCATTGATAGTTATGTATATATTTGGGGGGAGAGGTGCTATGAATTTAATCAATAAAATGAGAAATTATTAATATGAGAATAAAATGTTTTATCAATGAAATTGTTAAATTTGAATTTGACAACTTCTTTAATGATTCAACTTGTACCCAAAACAAATTTGGGGAGGATACAAAGGAGGCCCTACGTAGCATGACACGTGGAAGAATTGATGATGATGATGATGGTAAATTGGCTTACGTGTCTGGTTGTGGACAATTAAGTCAAAAGTATGTTAAGTTTGTGTTGTGACATTCTAGAAATGGTTTGAGTTTCAGACACGACCTGCTAACCTGCCTACATTTTAACGTATCTTTCACGAGGAAGGATGCTTTTGAGAGTCGGATTCTTGGAATTTGGTAAACAAAAACTTTTGGAACCACATACATGCATGCATGCATGCATAGACTTGGCTGGCTTTTTTTCTTTAGATTTATGTTTGAGGGAAACAAATTTTGCCTTTTTAATATATCTTGGACTGCATGCATGTTAGGAAGTTTACATGGTAACTAAAGAAAGGATTTTGGTAATCGATGCTTGAATTTTGCTGTATAGCTATGGGACATTAACTACAATCTTTTTTCTTTATCATCTCAAAAAAAAAAAAAAAGAAATTGAGGAAAAGGAAATTATTAAAAACAATTAATTTTGTTTGGTAAATAACTAGTTTAAATTAAATGATTGAAAATTCTACTTTTATAAAATGTGACTAATAGGAAGATAATGAAATAAAACAACAAGAAATAAAAATAAAATGTGTTTTATTTTTTCAAAGTACTAAAACTACTACTGCATTGTATTAAACAAGCATGGTTTATATTGGTTGCGTAGATCCGACATATGCAACTTGAGATGCGTAGATATATATGTGTTTCACAATTATTATTGTTTTGTGTGTCCGATGCATGTGTTATATGTGCCAATTGGTAAACATATTTTTATTTTTAGGCGATGCATATAACTCACATCGAGCTTCAAAGTTGATTTATTTTTGTGTTTATATATTAGTCTCGTTAATATTTTTTTTTATGAAACTAAAGGTGTCATCATTATAGCTCTAATATTCAGTGTCTTGTTCTTTATATGTATTCTCTCTCTCTTTCTTCTCTGTTTAATGGATTTGGTCCCTCAATTTTTTTTTTATCTAGTTAACTCTAGTTCCATTATTATGGAATTAAACAAGTTTTGCTTAAAAATAATGGAATGTTCGAAAAAATAAAAAATAGCTAATTTTTGCCCAACTTAAATAAAAATAAGTTTTTTTTCCTCAAATTATAATAATGAAATGAAGGCTAACTAAAAATAAAAACAGAGGGATGAAATATATTTTTTAATAAAGAAAAGAGAGAGAGAGATTGTCAAATTGCGTAAAATCTTTTTTCTGAAGTTCACACCTGCGCGATTAGTTAGAGTGTGTACTTATTTGGAAAAAGATTTCCCAGTTTTTAAAAAATCTCCATTGTATGGAAAAAAAAACAAAAGGAAAAACATTTCACATTAACCAGCCGTTATTGCAAGAGGTGCTGACGGGACAGGAACAGAAGTGAAATGTACAGCCAATGAGAACACAAGAAGCCACACGGCACCCATGATCTGTCTATCACTAACAACCACGTGTCCCATGTCTCCAGAAGAAGAGACCAGAAAAAGGGCAGGGAAATATAAATAAGAAGCACAGCTTCCTAGGAATTTGGACCTCAGCATTTTTGGATTTACCATTCCAAATTAGGATGACAAATACCAAACAAAGCTGAGAACGGAAACTCCCCCCCTTGCAGGCACTCCTCTCTTTCTGGCCACTGTGGCCAGTGGGAGTTATTTGCCATGATCGCTGATATTCCCGGCTTATATTTCTTATTTTTTATACCTTATCTGCCACGTTTTAGATATTTATTAATTGAATATTTTTTGTTATTCAACCCTAAATATAAAAAATAATATCTATTTGAGATATTTATACATACTTTAATCAAAATATAGAAATGGATGCTATACATATACTTGTGTAGTAGTGTATGATGTTAATAATATTGAAGTGTGTGTGTGTATTATATTAGATTTAAAAATAAAATATAGATGTTCTATACTAATAATAATAATAATGTAAATATCCCATATCATATTTTACAATATTCATGTCTTATTTATTTATCTGGGTTGATTCGAAATTAATAGGTTAAAACTAATTCTATCCTCTATATTCGGAATTTTGTCTCCCTTGCTTGATCACAACTTACATGGGTTTCTAGTATTCTCTATTTGATTAGGAAAAAGCATGTTGTTGGCGATTATATATAATTTAAAATTTTACATGGCTAGCTCAAGTAAAATCGAGGCCTTTTGTACTCCAATATATATAAATCTAAAATGAAAAAATAATGTTTTATTTTCATTTACAAAAAAAGAGATTTGAATTCAACATCTTTTATGATATGAAAAATTGGATGTCAATTGAATTATATGCTATTTTTTAACAGAGAAAAGTGAAAAAAAAAATATAAATGTCAAGAAATGTCTCCTAAGATGGTTCACATTAACTAATCTCTCCAATTTGGGGAGAAAAGGAGTGGAAAAATGGTTTTATAAATTATTGTCAATATTTTAATCAAATATCATATCACACAAATTGACATTGCTGATTTCCATCTTCATAATTCAGCAATCAATGTTAGTTAATTTCAATTTTTTTCTAATTCATTGTCGCGCGCATGCATTGTTTGATTATAACGTGTAAATAAATTTTCTTATGATTTGATATCTTTTTCCAATAAGTCAAAGATTAACTCTTCGAATATCAACTTGGAGATGTATTCTATTTACATTTGTTTTGTTGAAAATGTTGTTGCGTGTGTTTATACAAGTTAAACATAAACTACTTAGCTCATGACTTCATGGAAATAAAAAAATAGGCTATCAAAGAATCATTTTAATTTAATAGCTTAAATTATTAGGTAAAATTTCAAGATATAATTTATATTATTCTCTTACATATTTTCTCAAGTGAAAGCTATTTGAGTTTTAAACTTATACAGATGTATATTTTCTTGTGTTTAAATAAATGGTAATGATGAGATTTGAACTTATAACTGCTTGATCATCAAGGTTCTAATACTATGTTAAAAACCATCTCAACTCGATAGTATAAAATATTAGGAAAAATTCTAAAATATAATTTATATTATTTTTTAATATAAAATATACAAAGAGATTATCATTAGGGCATGGCATTAAAAAACCCACGATCAACCTAGGCAGGTCTGATGGAGATAAACAGAAAACTTACCTAATAGATTATAAAATATTTAGCAATAAGTCCCGGAAACTTTGGGGTTGTGAAGATGCGTCATATATTCATGATGATGCCACGTGTTCAAGGCTAGCTATAGCAGCTGATTCCATCCCTGTGACTCGGAGCCCGTTTGACTACGAGGTAGAGGTTGCGTTTCTTCAAAAACACACTGAGTAAATGTTTGGTTAAGGAAAAAAAGTTGTTTACTGTGCATGGGTCTCCCAATTTATTGCGTGCAAGACGCAGGGAAATGGAAAGCAGCAATTTGCTGCTTTCTGTGCGGCCAAACTGAGGCTACTGTTCAGTGAACAGTGGAGCATGCCTCCACTGTTCACTAAATATTTTTTTTTAAACAGTGGGGGCATGCCTCCACTGTTTGCTGAATAGGTTTTTTTTTTAATCAGTGTAGTTAATTGATTTCACTCGCACTGTTCACGTGAACGTGAACAACAATTTTTTTTGTTTTTTTTTAAAATTAGTTTAAGGTGAATTAAATTTACTCGTATTGTAATCTTAATTTTATTCTAGATAATATTTTATCTAATTTTGTAGTTCTTGTCGGATGAATTTTGTACGTAATGGAATTGTAGATAGTTTTTTGTTAAAGTAATTTTTTTAAGTGTGATCTATTTCATGATGTAATAGCAATAGTTAAATTCATAAAATTTAAATTAAAAACCATCAATATTAATATATATATTTTAAAATTATTTTATAACCTCAATTTCAAAAGCATTTTTAACCAAACACATTTAAACTATTTTTTCTTCAGTTTTAATTTCAACCACAGTTTTAATCAAATATCTATTTTTTAAAACCAATCTTAACT
>Ga0307507_10012198_pt1 | contig 10663 bp, 7 predicted proteins | sample 7_EM_MG_FD_207223 | JGI IMG/M metagenome (GOLD analysis project Ga0307507, IMG submission 207223) | Populus trichocarpa ectomycorrhiza microbial communities from riparian zone in the Pacific Northwest, United States - 7_EM | ecosystem: Host-associated > Plants > Roots > Unclassified | place... | reverse complement strand
ATACCTTGACACAATAACTAAAACATACTGAGTATCAAACGATACTCGAAACCAAACATAAAACATCATGAGTATCAAACTCAATCATAAAACATACTGAGTATCAAACGATACTCGAAACCAAACAGTAACCTCTACCGGTTACACTCAGAGTATTGTTTAAAACCATCCTTTGTAGAAGAAAAACAAACCGTAATATAATAAGAAAAAAGCAGTGGGAATATCCTTCCCTGGTATGTTATCAGTCCACCATACCTGTAGTAGATGTTCGGCATTCTCGAGCCATTCCACATGTTCCCAATCATTCTCGCTATTGGGGTACCTCTTGCACTTCACCAAGAACAATCAGCTGCCATGTCTCGTTGGATAGTCCGGAATTCGCTCAACCTCTGATCCTTTCTCGTTATAAATCAGGATAGGTGCTGGCTTCATGTGGGACCTTTCATGGAATCCGTGATCATCGTTAGAGTGGTAGGGCTTGACAACTGAGTAGTGGAACACCCCTGCCTGCCATCAAGATATCCTTAAATCGATAGTAACTGTTTAGTTCCGGGTATGCGCGTTGAATTTGACTACAATAAAGCGACCTCTCCAGCATGCTTGTAGCTTCCTGGACCTGCCAGATTTTGTGGCTAATTGGTCCCCAAATATCATTAGCATTCCCCCAATCTCAACTGGCTGAAAATTGTCCCTTCCCCTAGTAGCAGTATTGCTAGATCTAACTCTTGCTAGTGACAGCGCCTGGTATGCCACATCCCTGATCTCCTGATTTCTGTTATAATAATCATCAGGGGCACGAACTAAGGAAGGGTAGACTTGGTAGATGTTTAGGAGGGGGTGGTCTCGTCCATACACTGCCTGGTATAGGGACATGTTGATAGTATCAGAGTGGCCAGCGTCAGAATATGCTGCAACTCCAGGGAGGGAGATGAGCCAATAGGTTTGGGGAACGTTGGCGATGTTCCTCAGGAGAGTCTTAAGTTCACTGATCTTCTGTTCAGCCTGCCTATGCGTTTGGTGATGGCCGGGCGCTGCCATAATATGTTTGATTCCAGTAGTCTTGAGTGTCTGCTTCCAGAACTTAGAGGGCAATTGTGGGTCAGCATCGCTGACAATCAAGATAGGTACTCCATGGGGCGTAAAAATATGGTGCCGGAGTAGATCAGTAGTTTGTAATGCCATTGCAGTAACCAAGGTTGGGATCAGTCAGCTGAATGTGACAACTCTATCCAATACCACCCAGACCGCGTCATGGCTCTTCAATTTCGTACCCGGACCTATAAAATCAATTGCATAACTTGAATATATCGCAGAGGGGAAGGCGACCCGTTGGCCATCACCTACTGGTAGCCTTTTGTATTCTTTGTTGGTCTGGCATAGCTCGCATTACCTAACAAAGTCCCTGAAGTCATTCCTCATTTCCGCCCAGTAGATGTATTCAGATGCATAGCGAAGACTCCTATCTCCACTATAGTGTCCCTTATTGTGGATCTCGCTAATCATTAGTCCTCTAAGTGTCTCTCCATTAATCCTATATTCCGTTAATATGTAGAGAGACTCCTCTCCACCTCCAGTGCTGGAGTAGAGGAGGCCATTTCGAATGCCGTAGAGTTGCATCTTTCTACCTCAAGAGGGATTGCTCGCGTCCTGCACCAATTGGTCGACAGGTTCATTTCTATACCCCATGATCATCTGTTCCCTCCAGATAGTCTCAATCTGGTTCATAGCTTGAACCACATCTCTCTCATCAACGATTCTTTCCCATCTGGTCACCTAGCTTTCTTCCTCTTCTGCGATATCCTGGTAGACCAGGTAGTGGTTCATATACTGATAGAATAGCTTTGCTGGTTTAATAACTGGGATGATGTTGTGGGAGGCGAGCGCTGGCCCTCATAGAGGGGCTTGGTAGGCGAGTGCCTTTTGGCCTGGTGCACCGGACACTCAGGGCTTTTGCAGGGGACATGTGTGATAGTGCAGTCAAGGGCCTCATAGAGTCCTCTTTTTATCTTCGATGGATCAGTTTAAGGTTAAGGGGAGAGGAGCGTTTCCTTATTGAACTCTGAATGCATAGTGTCTTGAATTGCTCCTTGCCGGAGGTCATCTGGTGGAAGGCTGTTGTGAAAATGGCTAGCATAAACATTATTGATAATATTATCATCTTCATGAACAGGACACATTAGTCCTAAAGAATCTGACCAAGGTTCTGCTGAGTGTGCCCTTTCCTAATCACTCTGGCCACTGCTGATGCTCTGCTAGTCACCCCAATTATTGATAGGGTCTTTGTTTCTATAATTGTGAGAATCAAGTACTGCTTAATGGATACTGCAATTGCGCAACAGTCCCAGTGGTTGTGGTTGTAGTCAACCTCAAGAACTGCGAATAACGACATGTCTTCCTGATAAGATTCAGTGGAGTGGGTAAGAGGGGAGATGTCGTTTTCTGAATCTTCTTGAGTAGGGTCTTACACGGTATGAGGATGGCTTTTGGCATCTAGGTAGAGGGGTGATAAAGATTCCGCTAACTAGTTCCATTGTCATGGCTGGTATATGATTCTTGTCCTCTACTGGCTTATGTATCCTTGCCAGCTAAGCTCCTTCTTTGATGGTGTTCTGCTTGTCTTGAGGTACATCAGGGGTTGGTGATTAGTGGCTATCGTGAATTAGTTTCCTGCCAGGAGGGGATGGAAAACTGTAAGGGCATCAACTATTCTCAATAGTTCCTTGTCTATAGTGCTATAGTTCATCTGAGCGTTACTGAACTTCCTACTATGGAGTGCTGCTGGTCTGGCAGTATCAGCTGTTTCTCCTTGTCCTACTAAAGCACCAACCCCTATATCGAAGACGTCGGTTATTAGCCATATTAGTAAAGCTAATTCATGGTCGATCGGGGTCATGATCTGGTTGTGTGCTGCGGCTCGCTTAACATTTTCCATAGGATGATCATGGATTGCAGTCCACACAAACCTCTCGGTTGCAGTGAACGAGGTCAGGGGTGCTGTGATCGACTCGGACGCCAAGTGTGGTATAAATTTGGTAATCTAATTGACAACTCCGAGAAATTCGTGTAATTGTTTCTTATTTTTAGCAGGTGTTCAAGCTGCAATTCTTGCAATCGTCTCAGGTGATGCTTTTAACCCTGGATCATCAATGATATGTTCTAAAACATCCATGTTTGTTGCACAGAATTCAGATTTCTTCCTGCTAGTGTAAAATTAAGCTTGTTCTAGCTTATCATACACAATTGTGATGCGTTTTTTAGTGCTCTTGTTCTGTATCAGAATATATGAGGATATCGTCAGTATAAACCCATATGAGTTGGTCTAAATAGTTCGCCAATAGGTCAGACATTATTCGTATAAAAGTTCCTGATGTATTCAGGTTTCGTTGTAGCATGACTTTGCCGACGAAACACCCAAATGGCGATTTGAAACCGTTCTTAACAACATTCTTGGGTTGTACCCTAGTTTCAAAGTAGGCATTGCTAAGCTCAATCTGGCTTGGATATCTCCCTCATCCTCTCGAGTTAAGAATCATTCTTTGGTTTGCAATTGTTTTATCCTCTCTAATGGTTATCATATGCCTTCCTGTGAAATCAACAAGTAATTTCATTCTAATTGTATCTTTCTTTTGTTGAGCGAAGATAGATGCTCCCCCATGGACTGCTTTCCATTCAATAATTCCTTTTTCGATCCTCTTATTGATCCATAAACTCATATCCTTCCCCCATCTTGGTGGAATTGAGTAAGTTGGTAAAGTTCCTAGATTCTTTCCTGGTATAAGCTGGATTTGGTGGTTTATTTTGCTGAGTGGAGGTAATCCTTCTAGTATGACTTCCAGGAATACCTCTGGGTGTTGGTCAATGACATATTTGGTAGTAACAACTCCTACTCTAATGTTTCCACTGGTAGGTGTGCAATTGATTCTGATTCCATACTTTGGGAAGTCTATGGCTAAACTGGCATCTTCGATTATCACTTCTTGTTGCTTCAGGAATGGCATTTCTCTAAGGGCATCGTATTTTACCTGGTTTCCTACCAGCATCTTGTTTTCTTTTGTTGGTAGTGTACCTACTACTAGGTCAACAGGGCACTTATTATGGCTTTCGGATCGTGATCCCTGCATTGTTATTAGTATCTTGGTTCGTTCCTTCATCTTCGTGCATGGTATACTGTGGGTAGTTGCAAAGGAGGCACTAATAAGATTCCCTCCTGTCCTTCCTGTATCCAACAGGACTTTTGCTTTCTTTCCATTAATGACCATTGTGCCTTCAAGAGTGTGGTGTGCCTTGATTGTGGTAGGGTGGGTTGTTTTTCCAGCTGCATAGCTTTTGAATTCCTGAGTATTGATGTATACTTTATCATATGCGCTATGCTCTGTTGCTATGTTGGAGGTTGCTACCTTCATAACCTTCACATTTCCTTTGTCCTTCTTGCTTGGGCAATGCCTTGCCATATGTCCTTCAGCACCACAGGTAGACCCGGCTCCTTTCTTTCTTTGCTTCCTGTTTTTGGAGGATTGTCATTGTTATTGAACTTCTTATTTGGCTTGTGTTCTGGTTTCTTGTATGTGGATTTCTTAGATTGTTTGTCATGGCGTTCCTTGCCGTATGCTCCAGTGCTCTGATGGGTAGAGTGTAGTCTTTCTGCTAGAGCAATGACAGTGGTGATATCCTTATCACCTGTGTACGGAGTTTCCACCTCTTGCTGGAGCCTTGGGTGCATGCGTGGAAAGAATTGCTGTATCAAAGGATAGGAATCTATAGTATCTTCTGGTAGCTGGGAGCTATGCATGAGTAGATCGGTAGCTATGATAGATATTTCCTGAACTTTTCTATTTCAGGATTGCCTGATGCTATGGAACTTCCGGTATATATCTTCCTTATGCGTGAATGATTGGAAGCTTTCCTTAACCTAGGTTACTAGTATATCACTTGTGAGGTTTTCTCCAAGCAGTTCTGCTACTTGAGTTATCTCGATCGCCACCTGGTGCCACTGCGGGGACTTTGCTTGATGATCCTTTTTGTAGACATTCTGGTTTCCCACAGGGGGTGATTGTCACTGCGTTTGCTAGTTCCGTGGCTGATTCTGCTTCATCTCGCAGTGTGCTATCACTGGCTAGTTGCTAGGCTGCCTCGTCTATCAAGAACAGTCCTTCTGCTGCTACTCAGTCAAATCGTCCCTGGTACTCTCTAGCTCACTTTGGTTGAATCTTTTTCTTGCGAGATCTGCTCCCACTGGGTCCCTGCTATTCTTCAATCCTGGTAACTTGTCGAAGTTAAAACAATATAACCGCTTCCTAGGTGGTGGCAGGAATTGATAGGGTAACAATACTATCTCTATACCAAAGTACGGTATCTAATGAGGCTAACTACTAGAGGCTTGGCCTAAGTTGTTTTAACAAACTTCTTACTATATCGCAACTACCAAGTACTTCCTAATAGGAAAGTATTTTTGATCTGGATTCTCAAAGTGAACTGAAGAAGTAACTCTTCAACCAGGTACATGGAAAACTCTGTTTGTCAAAGTCTGCTCTCTCTAAGTCTGAAGAATAGCACGTCTTTAATACAGTTGTCAGGCTAACCCGAGCCTTATAAACAATAACCATAACCACCCCCAAAACTGTACCCTTATAACCTTACATAAAAGATATCAAGTATTACCTGATATCTTAACACAATACATAACACCTACTGAGTATCAAACGATACACAAAACCAAACATACAACATCTTGAGTATCAAACTCAATCATAAAACGAACTGAGTATCAAACGATGCTTGACACAAAACCAGAAACCTATACTGGTTACAATAGCCTATTGCACTATTATTCAATAAAACATTTCCAGCTTTCCTCCATGTTGGCCAAAAAACTTTGCAAATGGTAATAATAGCCTGGGCCCCATTATATATCTCCTTATTTGTCTCCACACTACTTCCACTGTTACTTAACTTGTTTCCCTTTCTGCTTGCTTGCTTGCTTCCTTATTTTTTGATTTGATCCTTTAGTTACTTAGTTCTTAAGAAGAGAACTCTACTACATGGTACTAATATTGCACTAGCACCATTACTCATATCTTAAATCCCAAACACTTTTGACAACTAACTCTCGATATTCATCATAAGTACAAAGTGAATTAGCCTGAAAAAGATTATATCTATTATAGTCAATGAGAGGCTGTACTGAATGCTAACAACTCAATATTTGGATACAGTAATGTAGTACTTGGCTTCAGAGAGGCTAAAAGAAAGAGACCAAAATCACATTTCAAATATAAAATAACACAATGTGGGGATTACTGTTTATTGGTAATTCTTATACTGGCACAGCAGGAGGAGAGTAACAGAATTTATAGCTTATACCTATTAAGCACGAACATCTGAGTTTGTAAATTAACTAAGCTTAAACATCTAATTGGTAATTATAAACTACCAATAATATACAAAGAACAAGTGCTAATGAGCTACAATGTTAGATGGTAGGTAGCATATAACTGATATTATTTCCTTGCAAGACAATACATGGTATTTCCTTTTACCACTCAAATTTTCCCACTAAGAAAACGTAGAGATAATTTAAAGTATCTTAGATGTGTGACCGTAATAGGTGATAAGTGCACATATGATTATGATAGGAGAAACAGTCAGAGCATTCAAGTAGATTTATTTTTAGTTTTGCTATAACCATTTACTTTTTTATTGGTCATTCATATCTAGCTAATACTATAAAGATAATATAAATCAGTTTGGCTTGTCTTGTTTATATTCTCATTAATACATGAATTGTAATCCTTGCAAGTGCCTTTCACTTACGACTTCTATCTAGTGGGTTTTACTATTTCTTTTATCTCAATTAAAAAGGATATACAGAGAGTCATATATTAGTCTTGGTTATAGTATTTCATCATCTGGCAATCAAAGGGAAAGATTAAGCTTCAGGAGTAGTTAACATTTACCTTCTTGTATTTCAATCCCACAGGTTAGTATTAAAAGTGATAATATTTTGATAATATAAAGTAAGTACCTGTTCAAGCAGAGAAAACTTTTCAAAAATACAATATCTTAAAATTAGCTAATACACTATATTCTTGGTACTAGAACAACACCTCTATACAAAAGGTTTTGAATCTATTGTGTTTTACTTGCTATCATAGTGGAAGTTGACCTTATACTCTTGGTAGAGATTAATAAAATTGTAACAGAATCTACAATTATCAGTACCATTCATTAACCTGACATTGGATATTGCCTATTTGGATTTCCTTAGACTGAGTAGGGTTCATTTCTCTCCTTGTACGTTTTCTATTCTATAATTTCATATTGGTTAGTACTTTCTTTAATTCGCATATTTTTACATTTTGTTCCTTGTACCCAATTGGGAAACCTTGTACTTCCTACTAGCTATTAGTGGTTGAGTACATCAGTAGCGATCCCTTATGGGTTTGATTCCATTACTTGTTTTGTTAGTTTTATTCTGTCGGATCTACTTTTATCTTTTAAGACTTAGTTGTTCTAACCTCAGCCTTAGTGTAGCTTCGCATTCCTGTTTGGACAGAATACTTGATTATCATTCATTTGTATTGCAAGAGCTTGAGATCTCTTAAGAATTCAAACTCTCAAGTCACACAGACAGGGGTATCTTTCATACACTATAGGTTGAATGCTCACTCTATCAGTCCCTCATTTTTCTTATATCTCCCTCTAGATTCCATCAATGCTTCTGCACCATGTACTGCTGTATCTCAGGATCTCTCTCTGGGAATCTTGAGATACTTAGGAGTAGGTTAGAAACTTCAGCAAAAATAATACTCTGCGCCAGGGGCGCCCCTTGGGTCTAGCGCACCTAGCGCACATAACGTCAATTGTGAATCAGGACGCAACGTCGATCTGATATTGCGTCCTGATTTTGCGTCACCTGACGTGCCGCACCCTGACGCTATCCTGACACGGACCCTAGGTTCTCTGCGCCCTGGCTGCGCCTGGGCCTCTGCTCTTGCGTCCTGAACATCTTGGATTCTCGGTTGCTGCACCAGGGCGACGCCTGATAATCCGCCACTCCATCCTGATCACCACTGATCCTGGCGTCTTCTGTCCTGACGTCCGATCTTTATCTTCCGCGCCTGGGCTTCGTTTGTTCCGACGCCTCACATCAGAATCCCATGATCCTGAGCTCTCTAGTCCTGGTATCTCCCTCCTTTGGCTTCTACCTCCAGACACTCTCTGCCGGTGCACCATTATCCTGATTTCACCCTCTCAACGTGCTGTGTGTCCTGATCGTAGCTTGACTTTTTCTATTCTATCTGTACGCTCCTACGTAATATCTAGATGGCCTCGTGATGCCTCCCGGACTCGTGGGGAACTATCTCAACTCTGCCTGACACAATCCCGATCTTGCGCACACTCTAGCCTCTTCTTTCCGACGTCACCCCGTGACGTTTACTATATGATCGCCCAGACGCCCCCGTGGCGTGTCCCTTTCATTGATTCTACTACTCGTACTCCGAACGCCCAAATTACCCTTTACGTTCTCATATCAACACATCGCCGTCAGAGAAATAGTATTAATTAATTAAGGTACTCGACACATACGCGACATATTCGACACATCATTTCTTAATTACCCTCACCAACGCTCCCATTGCGCCCCTGTTCCACATCCCCCCGCTCACTATCACTTGTCTCCTGTTGTGCTGGCTCTATTCCATCAAGGCTCAGCGACAGGCGTCGCGACGAAGTAGGACTCAGAGTCCTGTCCAACGATAGTTCCCTGGTCACCTCCCGTGAACCATCTGCGCTCGGCGGAGAAGAATCTAGGAATCCCAGAACCCGGGCAGCTGACGTCTGGAGGAAATCAAAAGACAAATCAGTGTTCTGCGAATCGTTTTGACTATCCTGCTGCCCCACTGGAGTCCTAATGCGCCGGCTGCTCGGAGTTTGAATTCCGTGGGCTGGCCGTTGCGTAGCCTGGCTGGATGGTTGACTCTGCAGCTCGGCGGCTACCACAACCCAATAGCCGGGAGTTTGGCTTTGGTGGGCTGGTCGTCGCGTAGTCTGGCTGGAAGCCTGACTATGCAGCTCAGTAGCTACCGCTGCCCAATGGTCGGTATACCCTTCACGGTCGTCTTGTCGCACGCAGTGCTCCTTCCCCATCTTTGCCCGGATGGTCTCGAGAATCTTGTCCACAATTATCGCCTGTACGCAGTCTGGGCAAGCGGCCCACGTAGGAGTTTGCCGGGCAAAAAGGTTTTCAGTGGTTCGGAGCATGTTAGCGTCCTGGAGAATACGAGGTGGGTTCGGGTTCTGGATGACCTCCTACCGCGTTAGGCTTGAACTCGCCTGATTCCTTATATACTCCTGTTTGCCATCCTAGTAGGGTATGACAGAGGATTGCACACGTTAAGCAAATCATTGTGCCGTTGATACGCCCAAGAAAATCGGGTTTGCCAATCCCACGCATTTTCCTGTCTCTGAAGTACTTACCCCATATGGCCTCGGGAATCTGGGGCGCCCCAAATCGAAATGTCAATTTCTAAGCCCAGTGTAATACCTGTTAGTTATTAGAAGAAAGTTGTCCAACTAAGGTGCACCAACCTCATATCCGTTTGGGGAGCACATAAATCTATCCTTTTCCAGCCGGTAGTCCACCCTGCGCGCAATCGCCGTGGGATCTTCCCCGAGATCGTATAATTTTCCGATCTCATCTTTAACGTGGGAAACAAACTCGGATCTTAGCCCAGAGTGTCTATTGCGTATCTTTCAGAATTAGTACTATACCCGGCTTCAGGAGGGCGTCATCCCTGTGTATCTGTGTCCACTTACTATCTTTATTTTTTCCTCCGACGCTTTCCATATTTCCTGCATCAGCTATATAATCAAGCGCCTTAAGCCAAGCACTGTGTACCTCAGACGTCAAAGTAATTGGGCCTGTGAGTGGGTCAACAAACAGGGTGTACCAGAGAATGAGAGCTTTGGCCTGTGTTACTACAGCCGCCTCTACTCCTCTCGCTGTATTTCGCCGTGACTGGGTACCCGGCCAGATGTCCTCAGAGTGTGGCGTACTCGATTCGCCGGCTGGACACGAACTTCTAACTCGCGACGTAGTGGCACTGTGAGTGGCCAGTGGGGATGAATATCGGGCTACACTGGATGACGGGACCACTGGCAGAGTATACGCTCTACCGGGGGTTATACGTCCTCGAGCTGCTGGCGTCCGCCTAACGCGTGCTGCCTCCTCTGATCCGGAGGTGGTCGAAACACGCACAGTCGATACCCGATTGTTTCTTTGTTCGTCCGCTGTTCGTGACCGGTGACGCAGCCCTGCTCCAGTAGCATCTGGAATATCATCGTCTTCCGCGTCTGGCTCAGTGTCCGATTCAGTCTGATCCGATGCGCGAGAGTCTTGGTACTCATCACGGCTATCATCGCTCAGACGAACTGTTTCCGTTGGTACTTGTGCGTCAGGTTCCGTCTCACTATCGGTATACATCGTCCTCTGTATCGTCGTTCTCTGGGGGCGCTTTGGTGGTCTTTCGAGTGCTCCGGTTGCGTTTGGTGGTGTAGGGCGCAAGTGCGATGGCTGCTCGTTCGGCAGTGTGCTCGGCGAGCAGCCCGATTGGTTTTGTTGCGTTCCCGACCTGGATCTCGCTGATCGTATGCCATCGGGTAC